>Ga0153915_10006292_pt1 | contig 11108 bp, 14 predicted proteins | sample Opewatmetagenome_2_FD_107003 | JGI IMG/M metagenome (GOLD analysis project Ga0153915, IMG submission 107003) | Freshwater wetland microbial communities from Ohio, USA - Open water 3 Core 3 Depth 3 metaG | ecosystem: Environmental > Aquatic > Freshwater > Wetlands | place: USA: Ohio, Lake Erie...
ATGAAGGACCATGAGAGGAGTTTCCCCTCTCTGGGAAGATGGATATTGAGCAATGAAGGATAGGGGAAGAGGGTAATCGAATTCTTTCGTTCTCATATTCAGTCACCTGAAATACAACTAAAACAAAACTAACAAAGTCTATATAAATCTGCAAGCAAAAATATTGCCCCCGTGGAGCAAATGACAAGGGATGATGAATTGGATAAATCCCTGCCCATTCAATACTTGAGATATTCTGTTATGGGTATTACTCTGCAGGTATTACTCCACAGGGTTGACATTTTAGGGTGCTTCGATTAATCTAAAAATACTTTATATCCGGAAGAAGAATAGAATGAAAAAGTTCTCTTATAAAGATGCCGGGGTGGATATAGAGAAAGGAAACTCTTTTGTCCAGGCGATCAAGCCCATGGTGGAATCGACATTTCGGCCTGAAGTTTTAACTAAGATTGGCGGATTTGCAGGGTGCGCCTCCCTCAATTTGGAGCGTTATAAAAAACCGATTCTCGTTTCCTCTACCGATGGAGTTGGGACGAAACTGAAGATCGCTTTCATGATGGATCGTCATGATACTATTGGGATTGATTTAGTGGCGATGTGTGTCAATGATATTGTGGTCATTGGAGCAAGACCTCTTTTTCTATTGGATTATCTCGCCACTTCTAAACTGGACACCGAGAAGGCAACGAAGGTGGTCTCAGGCATTGTCAAAGGGTGTATCGAAGCCGAATGTTCGCTGATCGGCGGAGAGACGGCTGAAATGCCGGGATTTTATAAACAAGGGGAATACGATCTGGCCGGTTTTGTTGTGGGCATTGTGGAGAATGCCCAATTGATTGATGGGTCGGGTGTCACCGTGGGAGATAAATTAATTGGGATTGCCTCCAGTGGCCTCCATAGTAATGGATACTCTTTGGTGAGAAAGTTGCTCCTCGATCGATATAAAATGGACTTGAAGGAAAGGGTCGAAGAGATCGGAGCGGGGCTAGGGGAAGAACTGTTACGGCCGACTCGAATTTATGTTAAAACGATCCTCAATCTCACACGAGACTTCAACATCGGAGGAATGGCTCATATCACGGGTGGGGGTATTACTGGAAATCTTCCGAGAGTGATCCCTAAAGGCTGTAAGGCGATTGTCTATAGGGAAACTTGGGAGGTCCCTCCCATCTTCTCCTTTCTAAAAGAAAAGGGGAAAATTTCTGAGGAGGAGATGCTTCGAACTTTCAATAACGGGATTGGAATGATTCTCATTGTCAGACCTAAAGAGGTGGAGGACGTCTTAGCCAGACTCCATTCTTTGGGCGAGAAGGCCTTTATTATTGGCGAGGTGGGGAAAAACGAAAGGGAGGATGAGACGATCGAATATGTCTGAATCTCTCTTATCCTATCCTCGTATCCTTAACCCTATTAGATCATTTTGTATCCTCATGAAATGAAACGGTCGGAAGATGGACAGGAGATCATTGTATTAGGTTCTGGGTTGGGGGGGGTGATCGCTGGAACCTTGTTAGCGAAAAATAACCACCCCGTCCTGCTCCTTAAAGAAAATGGATATCAGCCCTCTTATACCACAAAAGGATATCGATTCACCCCTTTCTCAAGCATTTCAGAGAAACGCTTAAAGCCCAGCCTTTTGAAGAAAATCTCTCAAACATTGAATCTTCCCTCTTTCATAGATTCAAAAGAAAAGGAGAAACAGACTAAAATTATCCCTGGCAAATTAGGGAAAGAGGACGCCTTCCAAGTGGTCCTTCCCAGGGCAAGGATTGATATTTCCCCCCACCGATTCTTATCCCAAAAGGAATGGAAGAGAGAGTTTCCTGAAGAGATAGCTCAGATTGAACAATTTTATAGTGAGTTGGATCAAATACAGCATCTTTTGCAAAAGCTGAAGTCCAAGAAGAAGGCTTCCCCATTTTTTCCTATTCTACAACGCTCTTTCATCAAACATATTTTTCCCTTTGACCCCTTCCCAAGGGGGAATATGGACCCAAGGCTCGCTGCTTTTTCGAGGGAGTTCAAAGAATTTATTAAACTTCGATTGACCTCCTGGGGGAATCTTTATTCGAATCAATTTTCCACCTCTTTGGCCGCTTACATTTTACTTGATGAAATAAATGCATTGACTCCAAATTTCGATTTAGAAAAACTAGAGAAAGAAGTTTTTAACCAGTTTCTACGATATGGTGGGAAGGTGGAAGAGATCGATAGAGTGAAAAAGATTGAGATAAAGTGGCAAAAAGGGCAGACGCTATCATTGAACCGAGACCGAGCGGTGTTACGGTCTAAATTTCTCATTTTTAATTCTCCTCTTCATCGCATTTCATCCTTATTGGGTCAAAAAGGAAAAGGGCTGTTGAAATGGGGAGAGAGGATCAAACCCCTATACGTGTTGGTCCCCCTCTTTTTGGGGATCCGTGAAAAAGTCGTCCCGATTGGGATGAAAGACCTTCTTATCTCTATTTTGGATATTGAAAAACCTTATCAGGATGGCAATGTCCTCTTCCTTTCCCTCAGTCCGAGAGGAGATGAAACCCAAGCCCCTGAGGGAAGTCGGGCCCTTACCGTCGAGAGCCTGATGGGATTAGAAAAATGGGACCAAACCCTTTTGGTCGATTATCAGCATAGAATCCTGAAACATTTATATCATCTCATTCCTTTTCTCGAGAGTCACATCGATTTTGTAGACTTCCAGTGGGCCAGTGAGCATGTTCCCAAGTGGTCTTATCCACATTTTCTTTACGAGGCCGTTTCTGATTTTGAGTGGAGGGAGGGAGTGGTTCCCATGAACCTATTGAAAAACGTTTACTTCATTGGAAAAGAGAATTTCCCTCATCTGGGTTTAGAGGGAGAGATCTTTGCGGGCCTCATGGTGGCTCAACAAATTTTGAAGAAATATTCATAACGCCCATTCCTTAGCGGATGAAAAGGGGTTTTTGATGAGGTGGACCAAATCTTGAAGATTTTTTAATAATCTTCTTGGTTTCTCTTGGGAAAGTTCTGTTTTAGAATAAAATCCAGTCGGGAGGGCATAGACATCGACTCCGGCTTGTTTTCCTGTTTCAATATCTGTGAGGGTATCCCCAACAAAAATTGCTTTTTCTGGAGGAAGGTTCATTTCCTTTAAAACAGTATGAATCATATCCGGGTAGGGCTTATTTCGAGGTACATCCCCGGCGCCAATGACAGATTTAAAATAGCCTGACACCCCCAGATGCCTGAGAGCCCCTCTTGAAAAGCGACCGAATTTATTAGAAGCAATTCCTAGGGTAACCCCATTTGAATAAAGTGTTTCAAGAACCTCTTGGGCTCCATTTATAAAGTGGGTTTTATCGAGATAAACCTCTTCATATTTCTTTCTCATGATGGGAATGCCCCTTAAGACTTCCTCGGGGGAGAAGAACTGAATCAGTGTCGTCTCTAAATCCGGCCTCAAATATTTTTTGAGATCCTCGAAAAGAAACATCTCTCTTCCAAAATATTGAAAACACTCTTTCAGCCCCAAGAAAATCGCTTCATAGGATTCGATGAGCGTTCCATCGAGGTCAAAGATAATTCCATCAATCTGCTTCTTCAAATCATGGAGGATCTCTCGAAAGTCCCTGAAAAAATGACATGCAATATCCTGTTCGATACAATAAAAGTAAAGGGAATCTTTGGCAAAGACGAAGTCTGCTTCCCGAGCGGCACACCGGTCGGAGAGGCCATTTCCAACAAAAAAGATAGAATCGTATTCTCTCCGATGGTTTTGAATGAGCTTCTTTTTGCAGGTCCCGCAGAGACCGCACTCGTCCTCGGAGTGAGGAAAAGAGATATCGATTCTACCATCCTTCTGGAAATGAGTGCAGTTGGCATAGAAGGGAATTTCTGAGAGATGATGGATTTCCAGCATCTTCTCGATATAAAAATCAAGACCATCGCTGACGATTTTTATATCGAAGTCCTTTTCACGGCAATATTGATAGAAAGATTGGAAGAAAGGATCGATGTGTGAATGTTCCTGTATAAAATGGAGGATCGCTGATTGATCACCGTTTAGGATCTTTGCAATTCGAGAGTAACCCACTTTTGAACCGATTTTCCCTTCGCGGAAATCTCGGTCGATCGCTTCCCAATCTCCTGAGGAAAATCGAGTAACAAGAGCATAGCCCATATCCTGCACGCTGATTGTTCCATCGAAATCACAGAGAATCAGTCTTTTCATAAAACAGGGTTCTAAGGATAAAGGGGCCAAGGATTCAAGGGTTAGAGGATTCGTTTTTACTTGATTCCTTGAACCCTAGACCCCTGGAACCCTTTCTTTTCAGTCGTCCCAACCGATTTGTTTCTTTTTGGTGACAGGTAACTTAAACTTTTCTTTTAAACGTCTGACGACGAGGTCCGGAACCAATCCTTCGACTCCACCTCCTAATTTAGCGACCTCTTTGATCGTTCTAGAGGAGACAAAAAAATAGTCCTTACTGGTCATCATGAAGAGGGTATCCAGATGGGTGTTAAGGCTTCGATTCATGGAGGCCATGTGAAATTCATATTCGAAGTCGGAGGTTGCACGAAGGCCTCTTAAAATCACCTTTGCATTGGTCTTTGCCACATAGTCGACGAGAAGTCCTTTGAAACTATCCACGATGACATTGGGGGTATCTTTAAAGATGATTTTGGCCATCTGAAGGCGTTCTTCAATAGAGAAAAGAGGACGCTTTTCTGCATTGTCTGCGATGGCGACGATGACCTTGTCAAAGATCTCAAGAGCCCTCTCGACAATATCAAGATGACCATAGGTAATGGGGTCAAAGGAACCTGGATAGATGGCCACTTTTCCCATAATGTTATCTTCTCCTTTCTTCTTCGGTGTCATTTCAATCGCCCCTTAGATATTTACCCCTTCCGGGTAGGGAGAAAAAAGTTCAGGATTTTATTTCTACCTCGGTTGGGTAAGAACCTTTCTGAGGAGTTAAAAAAGAAATCAGTGTGTCTCCGATCTGCTGTTGGCGAATAAGATTCCATCCCTCCATGGGTTGTGGAAGAGGTTCCCGTCTTGTATGTTCGATGACCAGGATGGAGTCCCCGTGATAAATTGGATGGGAGTTCAGTTTCCTTAAGGTTCTTTGTATCCATCCCTTCTCATAAGGAGGATCCATCAAGATCAAATCGAAAGATTCTCCTCTCTGTTTGAGAATTCCAATCGCCCGGTTGACATCCTTTGGAAGGACTTCAGACCGTTCTTCCAACCCGAATTGCGTGAGATTTTTTTGAATGAGTCGTATCGCCTGTCTTCTCTTTTCAACGAAGATAGTTTTCTCTGCCCCTCGACTGAGGGCTTCGATTCCTAAATTCCCTGTGCCTGCGAAGAGGTCAAGGACTACTTTTCCTTCCATCTCCTCTCTGAGGATGTTAAAGAGAGATTCCTTAACTCGATCAGAGGTAGGGCGAATCCCTTGACCCTTTGGCCTGGCCAATCTCCTTCCTTTTGATCTTCCAGTGATGATGCGCATCGAATCCTGCAATGCAAAATGAAAAATGCAAATTGTAAAATTCAAAATAACTTCTTAACAAATTTATATTTTTCACTTTTCATTTTTCATTTTGACTTGAATGAGTCCTTCTACCTTTTTTTGCATATGGTCCTGATGAGATCCCTTCCAATAGATCCTTAAACATTGTGTACACCTCGAAAATTCTTTCTGTTGATAGAAAATAAAATCCGGGACATTCCCTTCCGCTTCTTCCCGGGGGATTTTATCAAGAAGAATATTGCAAAGAAGGCACCTGGAAAAAGGGTCTCCTCCCTTCCATGAGATCACTCCTTTTTGACGGAGCTCCTTTAACTGGAGAGGAGGTTTATCCTCTATGACCCTGATGATGCAATCCTCTGGTTTTTTAGGAAGGAGTTTGGTATTTCGGGTGAGGATCACTCTCCCTTCTTCGCGAGCTAATTTTACCAGTGGATATATATTTTCACCTCGGTAATAAACGGTATCATACCCCAGCATCCTCAATTCCTTTGCCAATTTCCCCAACATGCGATCGGCAAGAAACTTCATTCACCCACCCTTCCCCTCTCCTCATCACGGGAGAGGGATGGCCTGCCTGCCGGTAGGCAGGGGAGAGGAGATTCCATCCTCATTTTATATATTTACCAATGATGGGTTCCAGATCTTTTTTTGCTTTTTCAGAAATAAATTTTTTGCTGGTGATCATGGCATATTTTAAAGCGTTGGCACACTGGCAATCTCTCTTTTCTGGAAGATGTTTGATCGCGTGCCGAATAGCACTTTTCGCTATTTTTGTGCTCTGAGCGAGAATTCTCAGGACTTCACCGATCGAGACGTCTCCTGCGTCCTCATGCCAACAATCGTAATCGGTGGCAAAGGCAAGGGTGGAATAACAGATCTCGGCTTCCCGAGCCAGTTTTGCTTCAGGAAGGTTGGTCATTCCAATGATATCCACCCCCCAGGTTCGATAAAGTTTTGACTCGGCACGAGTTGAAAATTGGGGGCCCTCAATACATAGATACGTTCCATTTTGATGAACCGTTGCACCGACTTCTTTTCCCGCCTCCAAAAGGATCTGGCTGAGATCGGGGCAAACAGGATCGGCAAAACTGATGTGACCTACGATCCCATCACTGAAGAAGGTGTTCGGACGGCCTTTCGTTTGATCAATGAATTGGTTTGGAATGACCATCTCCCCGGGGTGAATCGATTCTTTCATAGATCCCACTGCGCTGACCCCGATGATCCATTGGACACCCAACATTTTCATCCCATAGATATTCGCTCTGAAGTTAAGCGAAGAGGGGTGGATGCGATGGCCCTTTCCATGTCGAGGTAAAAAGGCCACCTTTACTCCCTCAAGACGTCCGACGATATACGAATCGGAGGGATCTCCAAAAGGCGTCTTCAAGGTGAGAGTTTGAACCTCATCAAGTCCTTCCATTTCATAAAGGCCCGACCCCCCGATCACCCCGACAATTTTTTCTGGCATCTCTTCCTCCGTTTTAAATTAAGGTTCATGTTAACCCTACCGTGGTGAAAAATCAATCACTGAAGTTAATCTCCGAACCCTTAACTCCTGACTCCGAACTTTTCCCCTGGAGTTGACCACAAGCAGCTGAAATCTCTTCCCCTTTGCTCGTTCGGATAATGACCGTAAGGCCCCCCTCCATTAAAATTTCTTGAAACCGTTTAACCTTCTCATCCGAAGGCTTTTTAAAAGGGATCTCAGGGGCCTCATTGAGGGGGATGAGATTGATCTTGGAAGGGATGCCTCTCAATACCCTCATTAATCTTTTGGCGTCCGGAGACGAATCGTTGATTCCTTCTATCATCACATATTCAAAGGTAATTCGAGTTCTTGGTCGAAGAGGAAAGTTTTTACATAAGGTTAAAATCCTTTTTAATGGATAACGTCGATTGACAGGCATCAATTGACTTCGGGTTTCTTCGTCTGAGGCGTTGAGTGAAATGGCCAGGCGGAATGAAATCTTTTCTTTCGTCAGTCGTTCCAACTCTGGGAGAAGACCTACTGTTGATAAGGTGATCCTTCTTGACGAAAGCTTGAATGCATCGGGGTGATGCATCAAATGAATCGCCTTCAAAGTATTGTCATAATTTGCAAGGGGTTCTCCCATCCCCATCAGGACGATATTGGTGATGTATGTTTTCTCAGGAAGGGTTTTTCTTACCGCTACAATCTGATTAAGGATCTCAGAAACCGTCAAGTTCCGTTTCCATCCTATTTTCCCAGTTAGACAAAATCGACACCCGAAGGCACACCCCACCTGGGTCGAAAGACAGAGGGTCAGGCGATTTTTATCAGGGATGAGAACACTTTCAATTCGGTTTCCGTCTTCGAGTTGGAATAAAAATTTTTTTGTTCCATCCCGCGCTTGTTCAATGCGCAGGGGAGGGAGGGTTGAGATAAAACTGACCTGGCTCAATTCCTGACGGAATCTTTTGGAGAGGTTGGTCATCTCATCGAAAGACGGGACACCTTTTTGGTAGAGCCATCTCAAGATCTGGATACTTCGGTAACGTTCTTTCCCAAAGGTCGCGAGGAATTCATTGAGTTCGGGAGGACTTAAATTCTTAAGGTCGATCTTTTCTGAAGAGTTTTTCAATATTCAAACATCTCCAAAGCGTTAAAGAAATAGTTGATCTCAAAAGCGGCTGTTTCAGGGGCATCCGAACCATGAACGATATTTCTTTCTACATTGGCGGCAAACTGGCGCCGTAAGGTCCCCTCTTTTGCCTGCTTGGGGTCGGTGGCACCCATCAGTTCTCTCGTCTTTGAAATCGCTCCTTCCCCTTCAAGCACCATAACGACCGAAGGTCCAGAGGACATGAAGGCAGTCAAACTTTCGAAAAAGGTTTTGCCTCGATGGACCGCATAAAATCCTTCTGCCTCTTTTTTATCCATGAAGATCATCTTCAGTCCGACCACCTTTAACCCATACTCCTCAAAACGTTTAATGACCTCACCGATCAGATGCTTCTGAACCCCATCCGGTTTTACAATAGATAATGTCCTTTCCATCTCTTCCTCCTTTGATCCAAATTATAAGCGTTTAATCTATCTTTCACAAACCCAAAATGTCAATGGAATTCCTCCTTAATCCATTGACAAAGAGGTCATCGATGTCCTATTCTGAGTTCATCTTTCGGATAAGGAGGAGTTGATGGGAGGGGGAGAACGAAAGAGTTACGAAGTGATTATTATTGGGGGAGGACCTGCAGGCCTGACCGCAGGTCTCTATACATCCAGGTCGAGACTTCATACCCTCCTCATAGAGATCGGCCTTTTAGGAGGGCAGATGACCACCACAGAGGTCATCGAAAACTACCCTGGATTTCCACAAGGGATATCAGGGGATGAATTGAGTCGTTCCATGGAGGAGCAGGCGAAGCGATTTGGGTTGGAAGTGATTTCCCATGAGGTTGTGGAGGTAAAACTGGAAGGGGACAAGAAGGTGGTCAAGACCGAGGAGTCGACCTATCTCTGTGAAACCTTGATTATTTGTACAGGTACTGAATGGCGGAAATTAGGGATTCCTGGCGAAAAGGAGTTCACTGGGAAAGGGGTTTCTTATTGTGCGACTTGCGATGGGGCTTTTTTCAAGGACAGTCAAATCGTTGTCGTGGGAGGGGGTGATTCTGCATTGACTGAAGCCCTCTATCTCACAAAGTTTGCCAAGGAGTTGACCATTATCCATCGGAGGGATGCCCTCCGTGGGACGAAAATCTATCAGGAGAGTGTCTTTGCAAACCCGAAAATAAAATTACTTTGGAATTCAGTAATGCAAGAGATCAAAGGAGACTCAGTGGTTCAGTCAGTCCTCGTAAAAAATGTAAAAACGGGAGAAATGAGCGAATTGGAAACAGAGGGTGTTTTTCTTTTCATAGGACTTTTACCAAGGAGTCAATTTTTACACGGTTTGGTAAACCTTGATGAGGCAGGATATATTATCACCGACAAAAACTGTGAGACTTCGGTGAAGGGTATCTTTGCTGCTGGGGATTGCAGAAAAAAATTGTTGCGGCAAGTGGCCACCGCCGTCGGTGATGGAGCGACAGCTGCCTTTGCTGCAGAAAAGTATTTGGAGGCAAAAGAATAATTTTGAAAGCGAAAAGCGAAAAGCGAAAAGTTAGAAGGCTTAAGCCAAAACCAGAGAGAGGGAAGAGTTGGACCGTCGTTTTTTTGCTTTTGCTTGGTACTTTGGGTTTCCCGGTCGTTACCATTGGCCAAGAAGTGAATCGAGAGGGCTGGCCGATCCCCGATTTAAAAGGTCTCATCCCTTATTCGATACAGGTGAGACAAATGGATGGAGTGGAGAAGATTGTTGAAAAATATTTTAGCCCTGATGGAGGACATATCGCAAGGATAAGGGGAAATGGTAAGACTTTTGCGTATGCAGTCGATAGCGATAGAGAGCCACCTATCGACTATCTTTTACTCGACCCTGATGGATTTGGTAAATTTACACAAAAATTTAGATCTGAAGATTTGTATCAGATTCCTGAATGGGTCTCCCATTAATCCCACCCTTTCATGAGGCAATCCCTGCTAAAATTTTTATTGTTCATAGCAAAAAAGGGCACTTCATATCATTATTTAATAAATCCAAAAATTTAATTAACCTTTTAGAAATCAATGGGTTTAACGAATAAAGTTTGTTTGGCATTGAAAATGCACAAATAATTTTAAAATTTCATCGCCGACAAAGCCAAACCATGAGTAATCATGGGACGGAAAACCACGCCTGCGTGCCAAATCGCAGGAGTGCCTCTAAGCCGAAACGCCTACCAATCATTGTTGGGCACTACGGCGTGCAGGCACGGGTCCCGAAAACTTGGGATAGCCGGGTTGCCGAAGCACCTGCCTACCGCAGGCAGGAAATAAAGTTTGCTGGGCCCGTGGTCTTTTGTGATACGGGCTTTTTTTTGAAGATATTTAACCCCATTAAGGGAGGTAATCAGTATGACAATTCGAAGACTCTGCAAATTTCATCGGGATACTGGATCGATTCATAAAGGCCAGGGCACTGGGTATTGTGATCTTGACGGTGACCAAACGATTTGTGACGGAGATATTGATTTTTGCGGAAAAACCGATTCTTTAAAGAGATATATCTTTGCACAAATGAAAAAGGAAGGTGGTTTGGAATGGGAGAGAAAAAGAAATGTCCTCTTTTCAGGAAACCAGAAAGTCTAAGTATGGGGAAGAGGATTGGTTACTGCGACATCGATAATGGTAATACGACCTGTGAGGGTGTACCTCCAAAAAAAATAGGGGAATTCGATAAGAAAAAGGATTGATGTTTCCCTGCCTCGGGAGCATTTGCATTGTTCCCGCTCTCGCATGAATAGGCCTTCCGCAACATAACGAATAATAACATTATCTTACAAACTCATTTTTTCCCATTACAAAAGCCAATAAAATCAATAATATTTTTGTGGTCAAGAATAATTATGTGTTATCATTAAGTAAATATATGTTTTCAAAAATGACAAACAAAATAGAGGAGGTGAAACCAAGATGAGAGAAAATGTAGAAAAGGCATTGCAGAAGATTCGGCCTTCCCTTCAAGCCGATGGAGGGGATATCGA
>Ga0153915_10006294_pt1 | contig 11108 bp, 7 predicted proteins | sample Opewatmetagenome_2_FD_107003 | JGI IMG/M metagenome (GOLD analysis project Ga0153915, IMG submission 107003) | Freshwater wetland microbial communities from Ohio, USA - Open water 3 Core 3 Depth 3 metaG | ecosystem: Environmental > Aquatic > Freshwater > Wetlands | place: USA: Ohio, Lake Erie...
AATGGAGAGGCCGGAGGGTGATGCTTGCCCATGCGCGGGTGGTCAACCTCCCGGAACATCCGGCGATGCCTGATCTGGGGGTCTTTTTCAAGAAGATCTTCACCGGTCTCCAGTACGCCCGCCGGCACCCCTGCCGCCTGCATAATCTCCATAACCTCTTCTGCCGAGCGGTTGGCCGTCCACGCCGTAACGAGGGTGTCGAGTTCTTCCTCGTTCTCTTTCCTGGCCAACAGCGTGGCAAACCTTGGGTCAGCAATCCACGAATGATTCCCCGTGATCCGGCAAAGCGCTTGCCACTCGTGGTCAGTGAATGCTGCTATGGCGCACCACCGGTCGTCGCCGAGACAGCGGTACGCGCCATGAGGCGCGGCGTACGAACATTTGTTGCCCTCTCGTTCGGCAGTGCGATTGTTAGCTGAGTAGTCGAGAATTGACGGCGACATGAACTGCACGGCATTCTCAAATTGGGACATATCGATATAGAGACCCTTGCCCGTCCGGCGTCGATACAAAAGGGCGGCCATGATGGCGCAAACATTGAAGTGGGGTGCAACAAAATCGGTGTACACGCCAAGCTCCGGAGACGGGCGGTCAGGCCATCCGGTGATATGGCAGAAGCCCGAAAGTGCGGAAAGCTGGAAGCCCCAACCGGGGTGCGACGCAAACGGGCCGGTCTGCCCCTGCATGCATGAACTCAGCATGATGATGTCTGGTTTCACCTTCCTCAGTTCATCGTAGCCCAGGCCCATTCTGCGCATCGATCCTCCGGCGAAGCTCTCGACAACGATGTCCGACCATGCCACGATCTTCTTCGCTAATTCCACACCCTGCGGCATGGCTAGGTTGATCGCGATGCTGAGTTTGCCGGTGTTCCAAGAGGTAAAGTGTGCGCTGAGGTCGGGTTCAGGCCCGGTTGTTCGATAGTGGCCCAGCCTGCTTCTGCCTTCTATCTTTACGACCTCTGCTCCGTAGTCGCAGAGAGTCTTGGCGCTGAGAGGGCCCACGATGACACGACTGAAATCCGCAACCTTGATTCCCGCGAGAAGCTTATCTACCATACCTCAAAACAACGTCCTGTTCGCTGCGTTATACGACGCCCATCTGCTTCAGAGCAAGCAACCTGTCGTGTGAAATCCCTAATTCTTTCTCGTAGATCTCAACATTGTGCTCGCCGATCAAGGGAGCACGGCGGGTAATCCTCGGAGAAGCCTCCGAGGTCTTCGCGAAGGCTCCCGGGTAAGTGATGGTGGCCCCGAGCTCCGGGTGCTCTATCTCCGCCCAATATTGCCTGGAAGCAAGCTGAGGGTTGTTCAGTATATCGGCAGTCGTAGCCAAAGGATACAGTTGCGCTTTGTATTTTGCGGCCCCGGCCAACAACTCGGCCTTGGTATGGGCCATGAAGAACCTTCCCACAGGTTCCGCGAGGCGGTCATACGTCTCCTGGCCCAATTTCTGGAGGTCGAAGGTGTCCCAATCGATGGTGTTGATGAAGTCATTCGACATTCCCTCACTTTCCATCCACTTGATTAGCGGAGTGTTCCATCGCCTCGCATCGGGTCCAGACCAGAAGAATGCTGACACATAGCCATCTTTGCACGGCCAGGTCCTCTTGACGTGAAGAGTCGACCCGAGTCCTCCCCTACGCATGATTGCCTTGCGGAAATCCCAGGCTTCCGTAATCCTTTCTGGTGTGCATCGTGCGACCGAATCGCGTATTGAGACGTCTATATGCTGTCCAACACCGGTCAACTCACGGCCGTAAAGAGCCATGAGTGCCCCTTGCGCCGCCTGGCCGCCGGCATGGAGATAAGCTTGAGAGTGCTGGCTGATGCGCACCGGCGGGCGGTCTGGATCACCCACAGAGTACATGTAGCCGCCCATCGCCCAGGCGACGATGTCCGGACACTGGTAGTTCTCGTATGGGCCTGTCTGCCCAAATGGAGAGATTGAGACAACGATGACTCGCGGGTTGACCTTCTCCAGTGAAGTGTATCCCAAACCCAGCGCGTTCATGTGCCCGGGCGAAAAGCTTTCGACGATTACGTCGGCGGTCTCGGCCAGTTTTCTGAAGATCTCCCGGCCATCTTCCGTCTCGACGTCCAGCGTTATTCCTCGCTTGTTGGCGTTGAGGGCGAACCAGAAAAGGCTCTTCTCAGGGTGGGGGTCATCATGGTAGAAAGGCCCGATGGAGCGAGCGGGATCTCCTCCCGGCCTTTCCACCTTGATAACATCAGCTCCGAGATCAGCCAGTATCTTGCCGCAGAGAGCGCCTTTCTCGTCAGTCAGGTCGAGGACCCTGTAGGGGCTCAGCATACCATCTGAACTCGTCATCTCTCGATTCCTCGGATGGCAAAGCCGGGCGGGTGCGAGCCCGCCCGGCGACTAGCAGCAGGGCTGCTAACGGCCCATTGATGATTTCAGATCCCGGTCGATCCAGACCCAGTCCAGAACCCTGCTCGCGGGGCCCGACAGATACCCGACGTCCTGTTCGCCGTGGTAGCTGCCCACCCATGGCTGCCACATGTCGTAGACCTCGGCGGCCGGCAGCCAGATGCCCCAGGCCTGCTCCAGGCTGAACTTACCAACATCTTTCAAAAGTTTATTGACCGTGACGTCGTCGATGCCAACCAGACGGCTGACGTCATTGTAAGCTTGCCTCGTGAAGTCAGCCTCGAAGTAGGCAGGATCGTCAAAGCTCTCCTTGCGCACCATGAGCATGCGGAAGGGGAAGGAATAGTCCACGGAGCCCTTCATGAGCATCTCTTCGTGCGTCCGGCCGCGGGTGATGGACGTGTAGACGCCAGCTTCCTTCGGCTGGATTTGCATGTCAACGCCAACCTTGAGAAGCTGCTCTCTGATGATCGAAAGCATGTCCGGCTGGGTGGAGGTACCGTCGCATACGATGTGGGTGACGAACCCGTTCGGGAAGCCAGCGTCGGCCAGAAGTTGCTTGGCCTTGGTCGGATTGTAGGTGAAGAGGTCTTTGACGGCCTGAGACTGCTGGTCAAGCGGAGTGTAAATCGCGTCGTAGGTATTGGTCGGTGGCCACGGATAGCCCAAAAGGCTGGCGTGGCCACCGTAGTAGCTGTCGAGGATGGCTTTCTTATCGACCGCCATGTTGAGCGCCTGGCGGACTTTGATATCCTTGAACGGCAAGTCCACCTTGTCGACGCGGCCAACTGGGAAAGTCGGAGCTGCATAACGCGTGTTATACTTCAGTTCCGGGTTGGTCTTGATTAGTGAGGCCGCATCTTCCCAGCTGACCGCCGGCAGCATGTCAAGCTTGCCAGTGCGCAATGCCGCGAGATAGGTGGACATATCCGGTATGATCAGCTCCTTCACGCTGTCAAGGTAGGGTAACTGGTTTTGCGGGTGCAGCGGGTCGGTGGCGAAGTACTTGGGGTTTCGCATGAACGTGATGGCGCTGCCGGCAACGTAGTCGGTCATGATGAACGGCCCGGTGCCCACGGAGTTCTTCCAGTCCTTCATGTCACCGTACTTGTTTACCACTTCCTTTGGCCAGGTCCAAAGGAATCCGCCGCACACTAACACCATAAGGCCGTGCATGGTCTTGACTGTCTTGACCTCAACTGTGTACTTGTCAATTGCCTTGATCGACGTTGGATTGTTGCCGACCGAAGTATAGGCCGAGTAAAGATAGGCGGTCTTCGACGTGAAAGCCCGGTCGATGCTGAAAACGACGTCGTCGGCAGTGACCTCACGGCCATTGACCAGGCGGCTGGCTTCGCTGTTCGAGTTCAGTGCCCAGTGCACGCCTTCACGAATGTGGTATATGATGGTCACGTCGTCGGGCGTCTCCCAGCTCTTGGCCAATGAACCGGTCATGACGCCGATGCGCCCGATGAAGCCGGCCTTCCAGTCGATCTCGTTCGTGCCGGCAGGCCCTTTGGTCCAGTCGCCGATCAGCAGTTTGTCCTGGGTCAGTGCTGCGGTAGTGATGTTGGGATGGACGGCGTAAGCCTCATCAAAACCCATAGGGTCGGTCTTCAGCCAATAGGCGAATGTGCCTCCATACTTCGGAGCAACAGCAGCCGTCGTCTTAACTGCCGCAGACGTAGTGATTCCAGGCGATGTCGTCGTGGTCGAGGCGGATGGAGCGACGGTGGTAGTTGTAGGCGCGCAGGACGCCAGGATAAGTCCGAGTGCTGCAACACAACATGCGAACAGAAAGATCGTCTTCCTCATTTAGTTCCCCCTTCATGACGTCTTCTCGCTAAGCGCTCAGTTGACCAGGCAGGTGTGATTGGCAGACGTGTAGTCTCGTTTTGGCTGTTCGAGTTAACTTGGGCTTCCGGCACCTCCTTCAACGAGAAAGGGCTTTCGAGTCAACGCCGCAGGCAAACCACGGGCGTGCCACTGGCTTGCATGGGCAGCTCAAATAGAACTCGAGGCAATTGCACGATGGCGAGTAACCGAAGGTATCATGCCTTCGGTTGGTTCGAGACGACCTTGCCTGAACACCATGAAAGTTAACACTTCGCGTGTCCTTTCCAGAGGCGGATACCTATCTCAGTGTTGTCCGGCAGTCTCAGGGCCCGAGTATATCACGTGAGGGCGCCATAGTCAATATGGATGTCAATCATGACTGATTGCCCGGCCTTCCAGTTTCGGCTGGGCACCGTGACAAGGGCCAACCTTGGTCGCAAACCAATGGGCCCACAGCAGGCATTTGACAATACGCGATCCCCCTCTGGGCCTAAGAGGTGGAGTCTGTTCTCTTTGTTTGACAAGCGCAAGCAGCCAGACGCTACTACATTGCATTGAAGAAGGAAACACATGAGCTCATGTCTCGCCGTGCTAGGATCGCAAGGCCTCGTCCTCTTCAAAGAAACGTTGTCCCAAGCTGGTCTCAACGTGAGGCCTGTCCGATGATTGATTGTTCTTGCGTATACATGTAATACTGACTGGGTTGTTCGCGTACTTGTACACCATCAAGGCGGGGCTGAGTATTCAGCATTGCCACGCCTTCGGTTTCATTGGCTCTGCGACCGCATGCAATCGACGTGATACGGAGGAAAAGACGTGAAGACACGAATCACCGAACTGCTGGGCTGTAAATACCCTATCCTGCAGGGTGCCATGGCAGGACTGGGCGACTGGAAATTCGCTGCCGCGGTGGCCAACGCCGGGGCTCACGGGACTCTTACTGGTTCGGTATCGCGCACTCCCGAGAGACTTCGCGAAGACATTAGACGTTGTCGCCAGGCGACAGATGGTTCTTTTGGTGTGAATCTGAGCTTCGGCCTCTGCCCCAGGATCGAGGAAATGCTCGAGGTGTGTATCGAGGAAGGTCTGCCCGTAGAGACGGCCATGTACAAACCGGACTCACTGGCCCGCCGGATCAAGGAGTCAGGCCTTAAATGGCTGCACAAGTCGGCACGTGTCAAGGATGCAGTCCATGCTGAGCACCTTGGCGCCGACGCCATTATAGTCGTCGGCCTTGAAGGGACCGGTTTTAAGAGTCCAGAGCAGCTCCCGATCCTCACTGCGCTCCAGTTGGGCGGCAAACAGATCAAGGTGCCCCTCATTGCCGCAGGAGGCATCTCAGACGGGCGTGGATTGGTGGCTGCCCTCGGGGCGGGAGCGGAGGCCATTATGATGGGCACTGCCTTCATGCTTACCAGGGAGAGCCCGCTCAAGAGCTCGCTCAAAGAGGAGATCTTGAAGACAAGCCCTGACGATGCCCGGCTCCTGCGCAGGGTGCTTGGCTCAGTCGACCCGAAGGCATATGCCGAGGTTCAAGCGATGCGGGGCAAGGTCCCGCTTAACCAGTGGCTCAGGATGCTCGAGAGCGTCAACCTCAAGGATGATCAGCCGCTCCAGCCGAAACCGGCCGACCAACAGGATCGCCCGGACGGCATGGTTTCAAGCTCGGATCCCACCCGCATGGTGTCGCTGGCGCTGGCTGGCATCGATCACATTCCTACGGTCAAGGAACTGGTTGATAGCATTGTGCTTGGGGCAGGCCAGGCCATAGAGAGGCTCTTGACAATCAATGGCCGCGCTTGAAGACTTCCACAGTACCAGCGTCCCCATCAACTGTCATGTCGTCGCCTGACTGAATGATGTCAAGCACTTCTTCGTCAAGCCCAGCCACCATGGGGATATCGTTCATAATCGCGACCATCACCATAACCGGCTCTGCCTCAACACAAACCATGGCTTTCGGAGTGTTGCCGCGCTGCTTCGCAGCATAGGCAATGTTCGGTCCAACGGTCGACCCCTTACCAACCGGAAAAACAAAAATCTTGCCGGAAATGCTCTGACCTTTCAGATCGTGGCCTTCCGGAAGCACTGTGCCTGTGCCCGGGTCGAAGTCACCGAGAAACGAGAACGGCATTTTGGACACGATGGCCTGGCCTTCTGCCCGTCCCCCGTTCACTTTGTGCCCTCTTACTATCATCGTCACCGTCCCCAACGCCCGCTCAGCGCTGCACCTATGCACTGCTCAAAGCTCCCGTACTGGATCGCTATGCCCCTCCTCGCTTGATATGATGCGGCTCTCGCCGAGTTTGTCGCCGCAGTCTTCACGGCATCGTTAAGTCGGTCGTAAGGAAAGCCCATGATACAAGTGTCTGTGACCACAATCCCGCCGGCCGCTTCAATAGTATCAACATAGCCCATTCGTTCCGCGAGCGTCCGGACCGTCCCTGCGGTGGACAACCAGAGCCGAACGTGATCAGCCTTTCTCTTGCCCTCGAGACGGCTTGCGATCAGTCCAATTTCGGAAATGGTGAGGTGCGGGCAACCAAAGAAGACCACCTCCACATCGGCTGTTTTGGCTGTATGTAAGCTCTCCCATCCCTGTCTCAACTCGCGGTTGCCAAACTCTACTACGACCTGCGGTCTCCGGTTTCCGAGCGCTTCATCGACCGTCGGCGCCTCAGGAGTTGTGCCAACGATGTGACACAGCGTAGTCGCTCCTGACACTGGCATCGGCGACAGAAGTGCCTTGAGCTTCTCAAACGGCAATCCCTTGGGCAGGCCGGCCACAGCCACGTTCTTCATACCGCCGATGGCTCCAATGTAGTAGCCCATAGCGCCGTAGTCAGCCTCGTTGAAATCCAGAAGATTCAGGTCGCTATTGGCGTGAACCAGAACTTGGGCCATCCGGTTCTCTTTGCGCAAGAGGAGCATATCGGGAGTGAAGCCGGTGATACTGCTTGCCAGGGAGGCAGGAAAGGCGTCGCGATTGCCTCTGCCACCGAACAGCGAATTCGAGATCAAGGCTCCCGAAGAGCCTGGCCATGAGAAGGTACTGCCTGGTCTCACCACGTTACCGGCAAGATATGGAGCGCAACTCATGGTCGGGATAAAACCTTTGTTGACGCAGAGACGTATCGCTTCTTCCTGAACAGCAGTTTCCTGCCGGCAGTAGGATTCTCTCAAACCTAGAGCCTGGCCGTAGTGACTTGCCCCGGCGCTGCCCGCATGTAACGTGGTAAGCGTCCGAACTTGACCAACCCCCTCGAGCATCTCCTTGACGAAGGGGAGAGGGCTGCTCCCGGCGTGGCATGTGTCGACCTTCACCAAGCGCTCGGCTCCAAAGGCTTCGCCGTACTTGATAAGCATGGTCAACGCCTTCTGCGCGCCCTTCCCATACTCGCCATCGAGCATCCGCTTCTGTTCGTCCGATAGGTTCATCTGCAATCCCTAACAAGACCTATTGAGACTGGCCGGATCCAATTCGGTGGCTACCAAACATGAGCCAAAAGCGACCGTATTCTAGCTTCGAGACCAGCGAATGTCAAAGGCATCGAACCCCGACTCGATGCACCCCTTCCATGGTCTGGCGGCCATCTTCTCCTTCAGACCACGTGGCTCGCAACACGGGGCCACCTGGCGAGGAAGTTTGCCTCCACCTGGGGATTAACCCATCCCTTGGGCCATTCGCCACGTAGCATCCTGGCAACTTCTTCGGCCGGACACCGGGCCTGCTCCGCCCAGACCTGGTCAGAATAATGTGCTGAGTGGCCGGTTAGGATGACGTTGTCAAGCCCCAGAAGCCGATTGTCCATTCTGAGGGGCTCGATTTCCAGTACGTCCAGCCCCGCGCCCGCAATGTATCCCTGTTTCAGAGCTTCGTACAGTGCGTCTTCATCAAGGATGGCTCCACGAGATGCGTTGATAACATAGGCCGTGGGCTTCATAATCCGAAATTGGGCGAGCCCTAGCAAGTGTCTGGTCTCTGGCGTAAGAACAGAATGGACAGAGACGTAGTCAGACTGCTTCAGCAATTCGGTAAGGTCCACGGATGTTACTCCCAGACTCTTCATCATCTCAGAGGGAACGTATGGGTCGTACGCTAGCACTTTCAACCCGAAAGCCTTCGCCTTGGGCACCAGAGTTCGGGCAATGGAGCCGAAGCCTATCAGCCCGAGAGTCTGCCCTCGGACCCGCGAGATCCCCCGCCATATTGCCTGCATCTCCTGACCGTGAAAAACCTTCCAATGTCCCTCCCTGACCGTCCGGTCCAGCCCGAAGAGTTTCCTGGCAAGACACAATAGCAACGCCATAGCGTGATCAGACACTTCGTCTGCCGAAAGGCCGGGCATGTTGGCCACGCAGATGCCCATCTCCGTGGCAGCCGCCAGATCGATATTGTCATAGCCCACCTTTGGCGTGAAGATGAGGCGGCATGACCTGAGACTCTTGACTACTCTTGCCGTGCACGGTTCGCTTCTGGCGATCAGGACGTCCGCGTCAGATGCGACGGCGATGAGGTCTTCCTCGGTGGGCGCCGGCTGCTCAACGTAATCGACCCCGAGCCTCAACAACGCATCACAATCTATCTTGATCGGGGGCACGCTGGTATACACGACTTTGAAGGCCATCGCATTTACCTCCATTGTCAATCGCCTGGCCTGATCAGAGATCACCTCGCACAAGTCAATCGCGATTGATCCGGGCGCGGCAATTACCCATCTGCAAAAGAATAGAGTTCACGAATGCCCCTTCGCGGCTCTCACGGCTTCGACGAACGCGTCGATTCTGGAATGAGTATCCGCCTCGCTGTACGAGCCGATGTCGACGATGTCGCTCTCGAGCACTAGAGAGGGAATGGGCCTGTATACCTTCCCGAGTTGATGTAGTTGCCAGATAAGCCCCACGTGCCAGGTGCGGCAAGAGAAGGCTTCATGCATCACTATGCCATCTATGCCGTAATCTTCAACATACTGTATGAGCCGTTCGACGTCTGGGTGGGAACCCGGGCGAAGCCGGGCCCTGTCATACCAGTAGGTCCAGAACTTGATCCATCGCCAGGCGATATGCTGAAGGGGATCTTCGATCCTGGCTAGGTCAATGTCGAAGTGACGGACCGGCTCGATCATGCGGTAGGTGGTCTCTACCGGGAAAACGGCTCCTTTGCTGGTGAAGTAGTTGAAATCGGTCAGGGCGAACCACGAGGGCAGGCCACCGCCCCAAAGGAGACGGTATCTCTCATCCGCTATGACACCTTCGCGGTTGGCAACCCTGGTCCTGAGCTCATCGTTCAAGTCCCGGTAGAAGTCATAGGCCTGCTGAGTTCCCATCATAAATGCTAGCGGCACCATCGTGTTCATGGCGTCGCCTGTGTCCATAGGCGTCGGAACGGCGCGGCGTAACTCGTAGGTCTCCCAGATCAGGTTCCATGTCCGGTCTACCAGGTCGACAAGCTCGCTCAGCCTGCCCCAGTCCATCTTTCGCCCGGTCCGCTCCTCGAGGAAGCCAACGAGGCCTCTGAGCTGTTGCACGATGTAGTCCACGTAATAGTCCTGGACTTCCCGGTAGTCGTAATCATCCTCGTACGGCGGCCACGGAAGACCGATGTCAAAGACCGGAACATCAGGCATGTAACGCTGTGCCGCCCGAAACCATTTGTTGCGCGGGTCGCAGAGCACCTGGCCGCTACCTAGCATCATATCGGGCCGCACCTGTCCTCCCCAGGGAGAGGAGGGCGGCATCTCGCCGAGTTCTTCTCTCCAGGCGTCGAAACCAAGACCGCACAAGGCGTACGTACAGAGCGAACGAGAGAAACCCTCCGACTCAGCTCTTTCCAGAAAACGCTGAGCATCACGTTTGGCAGCGCAGATGCCAGCGTAGTTCTCAACCCAGTGAGGAACGATGTCTATGGCACGGAGGATCTCATCGTAGGCGCAGTGAATGAAGGCATAGGCTATCGGCTTACCTGCCGCTTTCGCCTCTAGCTCGTCGCGAATCATTGCCTTGACCATAGGGCCGATCCTCGCCGCCGTGTCGGTCGCCTTCCTCTTGCTAACACGGGATGGTCCTTCAGCTGTCACGTCTTCCTCCGGAACTCTGTAATCATCGCGAGCCGATCATTTCGAGGAATGCTTGAATCCTGGTAGTCAGCCGCGCAGAGGCCCACATGGAATGCTCGTCCTCGAGACAGAGCACTGGGATGCCGAGCGAATCCAGGTAGCCTTTCATCGCCGGCACTTCAAATCCGAAGGGATCACAGTAGCGGTAGAAATAGAGAATCACGCCATCGACGTGATGGTCTCTGACGCGGCTTTCGATATCTCCAAACCGCTGTCGAAGGTACTCGGCGTAGTTGTTCCTCGAACCGGAGCAGGTGCGGGGACAGTCTATCTTGCGCAGATACCGCAGGGCGATGCCGTCGATCGGGTCAGGAGTCACATCGGCGAGTGGCAGGTTCTCTCTGCCGCCAGGGCAAAGGTCGTCGGCAACGACGTTCGCACCTGCCGCTTCCACGATCTGAATGAAAGAGCCATCGACCTCGGCGCCAACCACCATCGTGCGCGGCTTCTTCGCAGCCTGCTTGGGTGGCCTTTGACAGACCTCTGCGACAACACTCTGAACCAGACTGGTTGATTCCTCAACAGGAAGACTCGCCCCAGCGACCAGAGTCGTGACCACCTCGCTCCCTGATATCAGGGGTGGTTCCGATCTTCTGAGTTCATAGAGTTCTCTGATCGCGGCGCGATTCTGATTATAGTGGAGTGTCGCCTTGGCAAGAGCTTCGTCCGATATCTGGCGTCCGGAGAATCTTCCGAGACTCTCCCTGAAGGTATTCAAGACGCTCTTGAAAAAAGTGAGGGAGGAACTATCGGTGCCATGCGGTA
>Ga0153915_10006295_pt1 | contig 11108 bp, 7 predicted proteins | sample Opewatmetagenome_2_FD_107003 | JGI IMG/M metagenome (GOLD analysis project Ga0153915, IMG submission 107003) | Freshwater wetland microbial communities from Ohio, USA - Open water 3 Core 3 Depth 3 metaG | ecosystem: Environmental > Aquatic > Freshwater > Wetlands | place: USA: Ohio, Lake Erie...
CACTCATGTCGTGACCTTCGAAGTTAAAGGTAAAGGTGGTACCTCGATGTTCAAGGCGACGACCATCGCTAGTGGTGAAGGTGATACCACACTGACGACTCCGGAGGTGTACCTTCCTATGTCGATGGGAGAAGGTGGCGTCGAACTTACCCCCTGGTCGGCGGTGATGGAGCAGTTTGGTCAAGTTGTACAAGCTGCGCAGAACTCCGTTCAGAAACCGTCTACGATCCATAACGGCGGCCTTCTTACGATGGCTACGGACGGTTCAGTTACAAGTAGTTCAATGACTATACTAAATCTGGAGCAGCAAGTCGCTAATGTACAGGATGTGGCTAATTTTGCTCAGTCCGCCAATATTGGGGCGCAGTCCGCTCGCGATGCGGCGTCAGATTATCAAAATGCCGCGGCTGCGAGTGCTAGTTCAGCTCAAGGTTACTCTGTTACCGCGGCAAATGCCAAATCCGCCGCTGAGTCTGCTCGGGATCTAGCCTCCGGTTATAAAGACGCCGCCATCACCAGTGCGGAGACTGCACTTGGGTACAGGAACTCCGCCCAGCAGGCTTCCAGCGACGCTAGCGGCTACTCATCGTCCGCGAGCGGCTATTCCTCCAGCGCGTCCGGGTACGCCACCGACGCAAGCGGGTACGCGTCCACTGCCTCGACGGCTAAGGACGACGCCGTTACTGCGAAGGACGCTGCCGTCAGCGCGCAATCTGCCTCGGAAAGCGCAAGAGACCTTTCCGTTGCGGCCAAGGACGCCGCCGTTGCCGCGCGAGACGCGGCCTTGGTGGCTCAGGAGTTATGCGAGATCGCAAACCCGCCGCAAAGCCTGGTCAGGACGATATTCTCCAGTCACGACTGTGACAACGCGCGCCTGTTCGACTACGGAACCGCCGGTAACAAGCTGTTCAGTATGGGGACAGAGTACGACGACATGCACGGGCTATGGGCTGTTACATGCCGGGCCTTCTCGCAGCGTGTAGCCTCCAGTGCTACCTCAAACGAGGGGATGCAGTATTTCGAGCGGTGTATCGTATTGGCGATCAAGGCCGGGTCGTCATACTTTGAAGTGATTGGCAGCGTCGATAAGGTACACGTGAACAAGGGAGACCTTGACAAGGACGGCAACGCGCTTGTGCTGGAAGGCCCGTTCGTCGCGGTAATGCAGCACTACGACAGCGAGAGCCGTGCCGTGTTTGACGTCAGGTGCGGCACCGCCGGTGCTCCCGTTGGCGTGAATGGTTCCGGCAGTCAGATTTCGGCGGTTACGCTGTACGGTGCGACGCCAGCGAACACCAACGCTCCGGCGTTCAGGCTGTACTACACGCTGGAGAAGAACACCGAGACAGGGGATGTGACGTTGAACGTCTACACGTACCTTAGCGAGACGTACGGGCTTGTGTCTTCTTGCGAGGCAACGGAAGAGCAGTGGACTACTGGCAGCGTTCTTTCCGCGCAAAACTCTTCCGGCATATACGGATCGGCGACGGTGAACTACACTGCCGACTTACCGATGGCCAGCATTGCGTCACAGTATTTCACCATCTACATGCACGACTGGTACGGGGAGTGGAGCATTCGGAAGTTCCATTCCATAAGCGTGAACTACTAACAACGCCGCGACGCACTAAGACGATATACGGCGCGGTTTTCGCGCAGAACTAGAACCAGGCGGCTTGCGCCGCAATAACCAAAGGAGACAACCGATGCCTTTCGCGAGACTGAAACCGATCAACGCCCTCACCGGCAACATCGTCGAGCGCTACTCATCCCCGTACGGCAACGTGTTCCGCGTCGAGGTAGGGTGGTACGAGGTTTCCGATATATCGCGGCGAGGCTAATAGATTAACCCCTCAGAAAAGAGGTTCATATGTCAGTCCCTGAATATACAGCACGATCCGGATTTCTTGATAAGCCGACTGCGGATGCGTGCTTATACCGCATGGCTTATCAATTTGTGTCAAAGGCTCATACGTCACTCTACAATAGAACGGTGACTACCAATAAAGACGTACTTATGGCGATGGCTCCAGTGGCCGTACAAGCTGTGAGTGAAGTTGTCTCGGTGTTGGCTAACAACCGTATGTACACTGACGGATTCGGGGTACGAGACTCCTTGAATATGTCCGGTGAAGGATAATGGCTTGTAGTTCCCTACCACAGTCGTTTGCTGCAAACCCTGATGTTGAGGGTCATGCCATAGTCTTATCTTGGACGATGGTCGCGCAGTCACCAACTGGGTACGGGGATACTCCTTTTGGAACTCCGACAGTAAACCGGTATCCGGACTGGTCCGGTAGACTACGTCTAATCAAGCACTCCCACGGTCCCATGAAGACGCCGTTTGACAGACGAGCTTGCGTACTATTTGACGGGGTTCTTCCAATAGAGTCTGCCACGTATTATTTCGTAGATAACGGCGGTGATGGGGCAGACTATTCTGCGGTTGGTTTACCCGTAACTGACTTAGCAACATGGCTACATAAAGGCACTGGTGTCGTGGGTGGAATTCGATACTACTACTCATTGTTCTCTCAAGGTGCAAATGGTCAGTGGATTTTAGTCCCGGGTAACTGTATCCAATCTGCATATGCGTATAGCCATTATGGGCATGCTCCTTGGTTAAAAAAACAGATCCCTCGTATCAACTGGCAGTATGATACCAATGGGGATTTGGCGGGCATCGTAAACTGTATTGGTCTACACTTCGATACCATCAAAACTGATGTGGATCGTCTGGAGCAGTCGTACGATGCCGAGACGTTGGACTTTGACCTACTACCACTGCTGGAGAATATGCTGGCGTGGCCGCAGACGCCGGACTGCGATCCGACCTTACGACGCCGGGAGATCGGCGAGATTTGGAAGAGGATACTTAAAAAAGGCCGCTTAGACAACCTTCTCGATATTCTGGCATTCGCCTTCGACTACCGCCCGCGAGTACACCGCGAATGGCGTTCTCTGCTCACGGCAAACTCGAACTATTCCCCACGCGTTAAACTGAGTCGCGTGGAGACTATAGAACGTGATTTTTCCGGTGACGAAGGCTGGATTACGGTTGGCGACACTACCTATTGGGGTGAATTGGGAGTTCAGACCGTCAGCAAGCTATGGTTGGACCGTGGTTTTGACTGGCCCCTCTCATCGGACTATTTCGTGGGTCAGACTCTGCGTATCGAAACCGAACCCGCCCAAGTAGCGATCATTGCGGCATACGATCCTATGGATGCGTCCGTTGTCGTCAATAAGCTGTTGACAAGTCTCGACGTAGACGACTATGCAGCGACGGAACTGCCGTATGTCCAAATATTACTGGGGACTCCGCGGCTTCGCGGCGTTCATAGTCCAAATTTGACCAAGCGCCAACTAGAGGACCGATCAGCTGCTCTACTGACGACTCCCGCGGGACTGACGTCACGTGTTCCGAGTGGATTGCGTTTTATTATCGAACCAAACGATAATCGTAAAGTTGGCCCAATTGTTGACAAACTATATGTGATGCACCCCATGTTTATGTCCGTCTCGACTCCGATTTCATGCTATATCAAAACTACGGCATATATAGATCACGTGAGAACTCCGGGAGAGGCATATACCCTGGCCGGTCCCTCGTACACGGATCGGGTTAAGTTGCCTCGCGACCGTCATTTTCACTGCATCGTATCTGAGCCGGTCTACGAGACTGTGCAGCTACCAAGAGAATCGGTAACACAAAGCTACATCACGATTGTCGAGCATGTCTCGTTACCGTCGGATGTGCCACAACCTTGAGGAGCTATCCATGAATATTCGCATGCGGGGTCTGTATCAAGACGTGTTAGTTCATACTGACGGGCGCCGGGAAGTCTTTCCGTGGCATCATAATCAAGTCCAAGATAGTATGGCCACTCTACTGTCTGGTCTATGCTACGGGTATAATTTTGGAGGTGGTGTGGGCGTGGGTATCAATCAAGTTGCCTTTGGTAGAGGCAACGATGCGTGGTTTACGGGAGGCTCGACCACACCGCAATCGGCGAGTGGAACTCCCACGGCGGCGCGCTTGAACGTTCCCATCGCGTGGCCTTTTGCGGTTTCTCCCGGAATGGGGATGTATGTGCGGTTCGACCATGATGACTCGAAAGTCCTGGAACTCACCGGGCCGGATGCGACCATGTCCATTGACACTGCGGACACCTTCTGGGCGTCGTTTGCCCCCATGCTTCAGGAGGCTCTCGCAGGTAAAGGTACGATCGGACGGGATACGACGTCAGATCTGTATTTTGAGTCTCTGATAACCGGTAGCTCCAGTTCAGTTGAAATCCTTGACGCCATCGGAAAAGTATGGGCAGATGGAACTCCTACGTCAAACTTCTTTCCATTAGGGAGCGCAGTCGGGTCCGATGGAGTCGTCTACTATGAAGAGGATACTGGGCCTGTGCTGGACCCGTCAGCAACAACCCTATATGACGAGTTTGCAACCCAATTCCTTTCCGCGAGCGATCTGTCGTTCGTGAACCCGGAAACTTTCGAGTCTAGTAACTCGATTACGCGCGCGATTCAATTTCGGTTTGTCCGTGGGCGTACCGCCTCCGCGGAGACTCACGGGGAATTCGCATTGTATGGGGGCTATAATGCGTTGACAGGATCTCGGTTAATGGTAGACTGGGTTGCCAGGGAGACTCGGATTACGAAATCTGCCCAAAACAGTTTAGAAACCACGCTGATCCTGATCTTCGACGTTGCGAATTAAGCCGGAGGAACTGATGGGAAATCCGCTGCCCGACATCTCATCTGACACGTTTGACCGTAGTAATGCCTACCCTTACCACCGCGTTACGCTACTTCAAGGCGCCGTTTTGGAAGACTCCGCCTTCAACGAGTCACAGGACATCGCTCGCTGGCGAGACTGGCTGACCGTCGCGACTACTGCGGCCCTGGATACGCGTGTTGGTGATGGTTTCTACGTGTCGGAATCGGCGGTTCCCATCAACAATGTCGCAATTGGGGGCGGGCGGGCAATCTGCTTCGGGTCTATCGTGATGACTCTGGGCGAGACTGTCCTGACGTCGGGTAGTCGGGTGTTCTACTATGAGCCAACGAACCCGTCATACTTCAACCGGATTTGTGAGGGGACCATCACGTCCGTTGAGGCGGCTGCTCATAAAGTTCGTGACGAAAATAAGTACTGGCTACCGGATCATATGCTGTCCGGTTGCCGGCTGGTGATGACGAGTGGAGCTGAGATCGGGAACGTGTTCCTGATCAAAAACGATTACCTCTCCGGGTGGGATCAGAACACCCTGGTGTTGGACGTCTCCAGCACGTTCCGTGTACGTCCCGGGGACACCTATGTCGTCGTACCCCCGAAACTCACTACGCCGGCGTTGGGATCGTCAACACTTGTGCGCACCGATCTAGTGTACCTCCAGACCTGGTATGAGCACATCAACGAGATCGAAGACTCCTCTTTGTACTCGAAGCAGTTCTACCCGGCTGTGTTTACGAATAAAGTCCAACTCAGGTGGTGTGTGCGCGTTGCCGAGGGGTACTACGATCCGACAACTGCGCAAATGGTTGCCGGCGTTCTACCCACTCCACTTGACTCCGAAGATCCATTCGGTGTGCACTATCTACCGCTCGCCACACTTACACGCCCGAGTGGGGAACCTCGGATCGTGACGTCGCAGATCAGTAACTACCGAGGTGTAGAAGTCCCTCTTCCCGCGTTAAGTCAGGAGATGACGGACGCCCGGTTGTCGGATCGACTGGGTGGGTCAACCTCGTTAGCGGGGCGCCTTACCGCACTGGAGAACACCGTAACTGACTCGAAAGTGTTCAATGGCAGTTTTGAACTCGGGTCAACTACCGGTGCGGCCATACCAGGCTGGATTCCATCCTCGACATGTTGGTCTATCGCAACTGCGGGCGCTCGGCATCAAAGTCGGTGCGCCATGCTCGACCACACGAGTAGGGGGACGACACAGAACGAGTCGTTGACCAGCTGGCCCTTTTACGTGCGCCCTGGTCAAACACTGGCATTTCGCGCTTCCGCGCGCGTGACGGCGGCGACCAACGCAACGGCCTCCGCGACCTTGGAACTTTTCGATGCCACGGCGGCGTGGTCGGGGACCCCCATTCTCAGTACGGTACTGAACTTCGATCTCACCAAAACCGAATGGTCAACTCCATCCGGTGGAATTGTGGCTCCGGCAGCGGCGCAGTGGGGCCGGGTGGTGATTCATGCCGATCAACAGTCTGGCGTCCTCTACGTCGATGACATCCGTGTGGAATTCCTTGAAGAGGCCATGAATAACACTCGCGGAGACGGTTTCCCCGCTGTGGAAATCTTCTCTGGTCGGTTTCAAGAAGGTCTTCGTGGGTGGAATGTCAACCAGAGGTATGCGGCTGACGCTAACGTTGTGGCACACCCTGGGTCACCAACTGAGTGGCCGTACCTGACTCTGGCCCCGGCTGGGTCGATGTCCTCGGTCGAGATTAGCTCGTGGCCGGTCAACCTCGGTTCGATCGGGGTGATGGATGATGTGGTGATGCTCACCGTCGAGGGCCGCTACTCCGGCATCTCGGCGGCGGGGGTGACGAGTACTGGTTCGTACGTTAAAATCTGCTTCTACGACGACACGTTTACGGAAGTCACGACCAGCAACGAGAAATTCTTCCTGAACGCCAATGACTGGGGTACGTCTGCGCCCGGGGCCGCCAACCCGGCTGGTTCCGAGTTTAATGCCTACACGGCCTTGTTTAATGTGCCACGCAATGCGGCGATGTTTACGATCAGTCTGGGTGTTGCGAGCACGAGTGGCACGGCAGACTTCCGTAACGTTCAAGTGACCCGTTTTGGTAGTTCGGTGGCGGTCGGGCTGAATCGAACCTACCACGACCTGGCGGTTAACGGGGAGTTCGGTCGTGGCATCTTAGACGAGACACTTACGACTGACGCGGACAAGCGGAATCCACCCCAGAACAAGTTTGAAATTATGAACTGGGTCAGTACGGAGTCGTCTACGTCCGGTGGCCAACTGGTATTCTGGCCGCGTAATGACACCACCTTGAATGCACCGTCCGGAGACCGGGTATTGCACTTGCAAGCCACCGGAGGTGTTACCCCGACCGGTGCACAAGCCACCGTATTCCAGACGGCTGCGCGCACGCTGACTACGCAGGACTTTCTCCATGGGTTTGTCCTGGATTTCCTGTACAACTACACTAGCCCCGTGGTTCCGACGGACCGGGCCTTTAACCTCGTGGTTGATTTTCTGGACTCTCTCGGGGCGCCCGTATGTGATCCTACCGTCATCCCGCTGCTGGACGGGGTCGTCGCGACTCCCCAGTGGTCTCGTAAAGTCGTCGGAATAGCACCGCCGACACGTACCACGGCCTCCTTCGGGGGCACCGACGTGTACAAAACGGCCGTGTTCCTACGGTACGGGTTTCAATTCAATAGTGGGACGATGGACGCGACAACGTTCTCGGCGAACGTAGCGAGCGTCCACCTGTGGAGCCGCACGATCCCCACGTCGGGGAACACTGTTACGGACGACCAATATCGGGCCTTGAAGGGCTACTATACCTTCGATACCGCGGGTTACACGAAGGATTCGTCCTACTACGAGTCTGGGTTCCTAACGCCGGGTAGCAATAACCCTTACCTGCTCGCAAAAGATTCGGATCTGATGCGCTACACGCGCCCGCATGCCCTGCGTCACTACCCCGCGGCTACGACTGCTACCACAATTCCTGCGGGACAAAACGCTGACCCAATCCCCGCCGCGGCGGCTACCCAAACCGGTCTGTTGTCAGCCTCTGACTGGGTTCAGTTTACGGATGCGTTACAGAAGGAAGACCTGGCGGGTCTATTTCACACGGGAGTCCACGAGGGTCTCTATGTTGACGAGTACGGAAACGTCTCGGCTGGGTACGCGATTGACCTTGACAACCGCCGGCTGGAAGTTCCAGCCACATCCGTAACCATTCCTCCGTTAGACTCCGGAAAGCTGGCGTCTTACATTCGATACGACGTCGTGTACTTGTACTACGATGAGGTCACGGCTGCGCCAAAAGTCGCGATCCTGGTGGGAAGTAACTCAGATGACTTCTCCGATGACGCGTCGTCGGTGGAGCACGTGTTTGCGGATGTAGATACAAATTCAATCAACGACATCCTCGGGGCATACAAGCCTGGGATTAGAAGTCTGCCAAGGAATGCCATCATCCTGGCTATAGGTATTTATTGGGAAGCACAGTGTCTTGGCGAGATCAACAATGGCTTCAGTTCGTCTTCTGAGTTGCTGGTTCAGTATAAACGTCACTGGATGGGTACTGGTGCCCATACGGAGGCGCAAGCACCGGAGATGCCTGTTTACGACGACTACAACATCTTCAATGCCCCGATTGAATACCTGTTCAATGCTACGCGGGCGGCATACCTTGAGGGGGACGCCCCGGAGAATGACGCGGTGTCGTCGGCCCTCCGCGCGCTACCGGTCGTGGACAATGTGGGGACAGGAACGGTTATTCCGACCTGCGAGATTCCACGGTATCAACTGATCGACTGTCGCTGTTCTGCGTACCGTATTCTCCAGTTCCGGGACAGCAACCTGATTATGTACTACACGATCGCGCCGTACAACGGAAAGTCGGGGGCACAGCAAGTAGGTTACGGTCCAGCGGATATGGCCACTACCGGTTACCGTTCGGTGACCTTCGATGAGTTCGGTACGGAGAACGGTGGCGTTAACAACGCCTACGACGTGGGTTGGGGGCAGGGTCAACCTCTATCCGGGGCGTTTGAAACGTGGTCTGATTTTCTCTCGGCATTCGGTAACACTTTTGATGTCGAGCACAGAAAAGAAGGATCGGGAATTGTCGGTTTCCATCGTCGTGTTACCATACCCTACGATGGAGTGGATCAGTGGACTGCTGTAGTAGATAAACGCTACGACAGTACAACTCCATCAGTTAAACTACTCACATCGTGTGTAGATGAGAGTGGTAACTTCCCGGTTAGGAAAAGACCGCGACTACTCCTAGCCGTGAATGCTGCGATAAATTCGTCTGGTCACTTGACGGTTGAAAAATATGATGAAGCAGTTAACCTAACGTCTGCTTACGGTATTTTGATGGATAGACCTGAAGCGGCGTCCACAACGTACACTGTTAAGTTAGTTACCATAGCCAACAACCCGACTGGGACAACCGATCTGATTAGTGATGGAGCTATCGGAGACCTATGCGTAGGTGTTGATCAAGCAAGTTTCGTTGTAGGAGGCGACGAACAAGTTCCAAATGAAAGTACGTCGGCGGTCTGGTCAGAGCCATTATATGGAACTGCTAACAACAATACGGTTCACGCGGCTAGCGTACTGGCTGCCGCTGGCACGGGTGATGACGCTAAGTTCCCGGTTAAGCGATTGGCCGGTCTCGGGTCTGGACAAGGTGCAGTAAATCTATGTTTACGGTATCCCTTAATGCTCCCGGCCGGTAGTGCGATTACAAAGATTCTATTTAAGCACTCCAACATGCTTGTCGGAACCGGTGGCACTGGACAGGACAACGTGTACTGTGGGATATATGAAGTCCCTATGTGGGATTATACCGGGGGTGCTGGTGGCCGACTAGCGGAGGGACAAACTAGTAGTATAACCGGAGCTAGTACCTTCGGTACTGCGCTACATGAACATACATGCATGCATAACGCAGTTGCCACCCCACTGGCAGTGGCCGGCAACTGCTGCTACTATTTCTCAGTCATGGGTGTGTTCCCAGCTGCCAGTTTAGGTCTGTTGCTAGCGGGTCCAATTCGTGTGTTTTACACAAAATCGGATCTGCTAGCTTAATACTTGACGTTGCCGAAGTCGTCTGATAAGGTAGTTGTACCGGCAGTGATGCTGTGCTAACCCGAAAGGAGAGGAGACGCCCATGTACCTACTGACAGGAAAAGATTGGTTCTATGTTAACCAAGGCGGTAAACCTACCCGCCACCTGGAGCAGACCTTCAGGAAGTGTGGCCCGACGAACCGTCCGGTCACTAGCGCCGGAATCTTCATCTCGGAGATTCTGACTGGAAATGGTTCAGCGCAAAGTACGGCGCACGGTCTGGGAGCCGCACCAGACCGGGTCATCGCTGTCCCTATGGGGGCGTTTAAGGACGTTACTGGGGCGATCGCGATGGGGACCCACACCGATACTGCGGTCGTCGTGACGGTTCCGAACGGTCTGAAGTACCAGATCCTTGCCATCCTAACCTAAAAACGGCCGGTTGTCGCCCGTAGAAAGGATTCAAGGATGGCTTCATCACTTCCTCAGCCCGCTGTATCTGAGACCTCCATCATCCAGCACATCGAGAGATCGAATGTGCTCATGGAGGAGGTACGTCATCGCCTGTCCGGGGTAGAAAAGGACGTTAAGTTCCTATCAACCACCTTTCCCACGTTGGCGACAGTCTCCACGATCAAGGAGGCTCTAGTGCAACATACGAACCAATGCCCGATGCCACGTGAAGTCACTACGCTCTCCAAACAGCTGGAGACGTCTAGTCGTGAAATGACGAGTATGTTTCAGAAAGCTCGTGCCTGGTGGCCGCAGTCCCTGTCCGGATGGGTTCAGACCTGCGCGGCCATGCTGGTTATCTGTAGCATGCTCTACGTCGGCGCCACCTGGATTGGGAAAGCAGACGCATCAGTTAAAGCATCCAGTGTGTCTTCGGCGAGTCAAACGGTAGACCAGCAACAGCAACTTAACGTTCAACTTCAGCAGCTTGTCATCGAGTTGCGCGCTTTACGAACAACCCACGAGGTGAAGGCGGACGGTTCGCCAACCTCGACCACCCACCCGTAGGAGGAACTCATGGCCTTTTTCCAGCTTTCAAAGCAACAGCAGCACATCTACGACAAAGCCGCTACCGGTATTGCGTACACGGTTCACCAGCTGGCTAAGATGGCCGGTCCGTTTACGGCGGACGCGGATCTGAAGACCCCCGGCATGCTCGATCAGTTGGACGATCTGTTTATGGATGCCATCGAAGGACTGACCAAAGCCGGCTACTTTACTCCGGCGGTTGACCCTTACGGGTCCGCGCTTGACCTGGGGGATTGGACTTTCACGAAAGTCGC
>Ga0153915_10006296_pt1 | contig 11106 bp, 9 predicted proteins | sample Opewatmetagenome_2_FD_107003 | JGI IMG/M metagenome (GOLD analysis project Ga0153915, IMG submission 107003) | Freshwater wetland microbial communities from Ohio, USA - Open water 3 Core 3 Depth 3 metaG | ecosystem: Environmental > Aquatic > Freshwater > Wetlands | place: USA: Ohio, Lake Erie...
GGATTGATGAAGCTTGTCAAGGAGAGATACACGGGATCGATCCTCTTCAAGAGCCAGTAGTAGGCAATATACGCGATGACCGATGCGACCACCGACAGGTAGAGCACCGAGAGGATTGAAGCAGTCGTCCATTCTATCGGCTGGGCCGACTCCACTATCCATCCTAGCGCCAGCAATGCTACCATCCCGATCAGCATTCCGACAAAATTCATCACGATCGGATCGATAGCTTCGCCCCATTGCTTCACCTGGATGAGAGAAAGTGCCTGAATCATTATGCTGAACATGATCGCCGACATCCCGAGGAGGGCCCGGGTATCGGAGACCGAAACGTCCTTCCAAAAAATAACAAACACCCCCACGAACCCGCAGACGATCCCAGCCAGCGTATAGGAATTGAGCTTCTGATTGATCAGCATGAAATGTGAAAAGAGTGCTACCCAGAAAGGGAAGGCGGCAAAGAGGATGCTCCCGAGGGCACTCGGAATGAACTGCTGCCCCCAGTAGACCAGCGCAAAGGGAGCCGCAAACGTCAGAATCCCCATTGAGAGGTAGACTTTCTTCGCGTCTGCAGTGAAGGGGATGGGCAGCTTTCGCACCTTGACGATCAACCCAAGCAGGGCACACGAAATGACAAATCGGATTCCCGCCCCCAAGAACGGAGGAACGCTTTCCAATCCAATCTTGATTGCCAGCCATGAAGAGCCCCAGACACTGGAGACTATCAGGAGGCTTACCCAAACGCGAATTCGTTCCTTGCTCACATTGCCCTCATGACGTATAGCCAAGCCTTTTGAGCCATTTCTCGTTCTCGCGCCAGTGTTCACGCACCTTCACATGGAGCTCCAGAAACACCGGATGATCAAGGAACTGTTCGATGTCATGCCGCGCCAGCCGCCCGATTTCCTTCAGCATCGCACCCTTCTTTCCAATCAGAATCCCCTTCTGCGAATCCTTCTCGACGTAGACTTCGGCACTGATGAACCATTTCCCTCGTTCCCGCTCACTGAATTCCACTATGTCGACTGTGGTAGAATAGGGGACTTCTTCATGGCACTCCGTGAATATCTTTTCGCGAATAATTTCGCTCACAAAGAACCGCTGATTCTGTTCACTGACAATGTCGAGCGGATAGTACGGGGGATGCCGGGGGAGATCCCGAATGATGGCCGGCAGAAGTTCCGAGGTTCCATCCAGCGTAAGCGCCGAGAGCGGGAAGATATCACGGAACGAAAACGCCCGGGAGTAGGATTCGATCAGCGGCAAGAGGGTTGGCTTCTTGACCAGATCGACTTTGTTGATGATCAGGAGCACTGGCCGGGTTATCCCTTTGAGGATTCTGAATGCCTCGACAGTCGCAGCGTCTTCGGCCCTCCGCGGATTGGAGCCGTCAATCATGAAGAGTACCACGTCCGCATCGTCAATGGCGGAAACGGCGGAGCGCATCATAGCTTCGTGCAACGCGTATCGCGGAACCATGATGCCGGGAGTGTCAAGAAAGACTACCTGGAAATCGTCTCCTGACAGGATCCCCAGCACCTTGTGCCGCGTGGTCTGCGGTTTGGCTGTGACGATCGAGATCTTCTGTTGAAGAAGTCCGTTCATGAGCGTCGATTTCCCGACGTTGGGCTCGCCGATGATGGCCGCATACCCCGCCCGAAAATTTAGCGGACTCTGATCTGTCATTGGTACGAAAGAAAAGCCCCAAGCGGGGCAGTGTGTTGATCTGAAATGTCAGCGTTGTGCATAGCAGGCATCAGTACATGTCAGAGCGCCGTTTCGCCCGACTCTCCCGTTCTCACCCTGACGGCGTCCTCAATGTCATAGATGAAAATCTTGCCATCTCCAACCTGACCTGTCTTCGCCGCCTTCAGTATGGTGTCTACGACCTTATCCGCCATCTTATCTGGAACAACCACCTCGATCTTGATCTTCGGTAGGAAATCAATCTGATATTCCGACCCGCGGTACAGCTCCGTATGTCCCTTCTGGCGGCCGTAGCCCTTCACTTCAGTCAAGGTCATGCCTTTCACCCCGATCTCCGCAAGGGCTTCGCGGACATCGTCGAGCCGGAATGGACGGATAACCGCTTCGATTTTTTTCATGCTGCCTCCATACCGGGTGGACCCCCTCGACCTACCTGCCGTGACATTGTTTATATTTCTTACCGCTTCCGCACGGGCACGGATCGTTGCGGCCGATTTTCTCTCCAACATGAACCGGTTGCGGCTTGCCAGCTTTCGCCGGGGATTGCTCCTGTGGCGCGGCGCCGGCGACCGGTGCGTGGTTGGACTGAAATCCCATTCCCAATCCCGACTCGTGCGAGAGGCGCATTTGTTGCGGCGGACGCATCGGGCCGCGCAGGGGCAAGGGTTGCGCCGCAGCTGGGAACAGCTTGAAGACTGTCGCCACGATCTCAGAGTACATCAGGTCGAGGAGTTCCATGAACATCCGGAACCCCTCTGTCTTGTACTCCACCAGCGGATCCTTCTGTCCATAGGCACGCAGATGAATCCCCTCCTTGAGATCATCCATCTCGCGGAGATGATCTTTCCACTTCTCGTCGATGACCTGAAGCACCACCATCTTCTCAATCTTCGCCATCACGTCGGCCCCAAGGCTCTCCTCCTTCCGCTTGTAGAACTCGGAGGCCGCATTGATGATCTCCGCCTTGACCCCACCCCTGCCAATATTTTGCCATTTCTGAGGGTCGATGGGAAGGTCAACCAGAAGACGTGTACGCAATTCGCTCTGGAGCCCCGGGATGTCTCCTTCATCGTAGAATTGATCCACGAGTTTCTGGGCTGCCTCATCGACAAGGTCCATGATATCATCCTTGATCCGGTCACTTACCAGTGCCCGTCGGCGGCGCGTGTAAATTACCTCGCGCTGTTGATTCATGACATTGTCGTATTCCAGAAGCCGTTTGCGGATCGCGAAGTTGTTCTCCTCCACTTTCCGCTGAGCTCGTTCAACCGACCGAGTGATCATCCTATGCTGGATGACCTCTCCTTCCTGAAGACCCATCCGGCCCATGATTGACGCAATCCGATCCGAACCGAACAGCCTCATCAGATCGTCTTCAAGAGAGAGGAAAAACTGAGACGAACCCGGATCCCCCTGTCGGCCGGAACGACCGCGCAACTGTCGATCGATGCGCCGCGCCTCGTGCCGTTCCGTCCCAAGAATATGCAATCCGCCCGCCTCACGGACGCCCGGACCGAGCTTGATGTCGGTACCACGTCCTGCCATGTTCGTGGCAATCGTAATCACGCCGGGCAGGCCGGCATTCAGCACGATCTCCGCCTCCCGCTGATGCTGCTTGGCATTGAGAACCGCGTGCGGGAGCCCTTTGCGCTTCAGCATACGGCTGATCGTCTCTGATACATCAACGCTGGTGGTGCCAACCAGGACCGGCCGGTTCAGCGCACGCATACGCTCGAGTTCCTCTAATACGGCGTTATACTTCTCCCGCTTCGTCCGATAAACCTTGTCGTCCTGATCATCCCGCACCATTGGCTTGTTCGTCGGGATAACGACTACATCGAGTTTGTAGATGTCGAAAAACTCTGCCGCCTCCGTTTCTGCGGTCCCGGTCATCCCCGCCAGTTTCCTGTAAAGTCGGAAATAGTTCTGGAGGGTGATCGTCGCGAGGGTCTGCATGTCCCGCTCGACCTTGACACCTTCCTTTGCCTCGATCGCTTGGTGCAGTCCATCCGAGTAGCGCCGTCCCGGAAGCAGACGCCCCGTGAATTCGTCAACGATCATCACCTTCCCATCTTCGGTGACGACATACTCGTCATCCTTTTCATAGAGGGAATAAGCCCGCAGGAGCTGTGTGACCGTATGGATCCGGTCGCTCCGTTCCGCAAAGAGCACATTGAGCGCATCTTTCTTCAGCTGGATCTGATCGCGTGTCAAAGAAGGATCATTGTCCAGAATTGCGAACTCGGTTCCCAGGTCAGGAAGAACGAAGAAGTCCCTGTCCGCCACTGATGGCATGAGAAGGTTGCGTCCCTTCTCAGTCATATTGATCTGATGATTCTTCTCATCAATGGCATAGTACAGCTCGTCGTCAATCTCGTGCAGTCGCCGGGCCTGGTCACGGAGGTATTCGTTTTCCGTCTCCTGCACCAGCTTCTTGTTTGCAGGTTCATTGAGAACCTTTGTCAGGCGCGGGTGCTTCGGCAGCCCGCGAGACGCTCGCAGAAGCTGGACACCCGCCTCGGCTTCCTTCCCCCCCTCCAGCAGGCCCTCGGCCTCGGCAACGATCTTGTTGATGTAATTACGTTGCGCGCTGACCAGTCGTTCGATGTGTGGCTTCATTTCGTTGAATCGCTGGTCCTCACTCGAGACCGGGCCGCTAATAATCAGTGGCGTTCTGGCTTCGTCGATCAGCACGGAATCCACTTCATCCACGATCGCGTAGTAGAACTCCCGCTGGACCAGATCTTCTTTATCGACCACCATATTGTCGCGGAGATAGTCGAACCCGAACTCATTGTTTGTGCCATACGTGATATCGCAGGCATACTCTTTCCGGCGTTGAAACGAGTCCATGGTCGTCTGAATGCAACCCACCGTTAGCCCGAGGAATTCGTACACCATTCCCATCCAAATACTGTCACGTTTGGCCAGGTAGTCATTGACGGTCACGAGGTGCACCCCGCGTCCCGGGAGGGCGTTCAGATAGATCGGCATCGTCGCCACAAGGGTCTTCCCTTCGCCTGTCGCCATTTCGGCAATCTTCCCTTGGTGAAGAACAACACCCCCGATCAATTGAACGTCGAAGGGAATCATGTCCCACACCACGGGATGACCCATCAGATCGAATGTGGTGCCCACCAGCCTGCGACAGGCGTCCTTCACTACCGCAAAGGCCTCAGGAAGAATTGACTCGAGAAACTCGTCGGTAATTTCGTCCCGTTCCTTCTCCAGCTCTCCAACTTCGTCCAGAATCCGTTCACGCTCTGCTCCCTCCAGATCCGGCACGAGCTTCGCCCGCATCTCTGCAAGCCTGCCCTCCGTCTCCTGCAATGCCTCGCGCAGACGTGCACGAAACTCCTCCGTCTTTGCGCGCAGCTGCTCGTCGGAGAGCACCTGGAGCTTCTCATAGTGCCCGTTGATCTCTGTAACAAGCGGCACGAGCTGTTTGACGTCCCGCTCGTGTTTGCTCCCGAAAAGTCTTCTCAGTGCCTTCAGCATTCCTTTGTCATCCACATTTAAGCATTTAATATAAACAGAATAGCTCTACCAATCAAATCACTTGAATTTCCAATGGTTTTTTCTGAATGTTGGCTTCAAGAGCTTTAGGGAGGAGTAATCATGTCGCGAGTCACCATCGTCATTGTCGCTCTGCTCATCTTTACTGGCTGTGCTTCTACCAGCCGGTTTACCGTCGCAACACCCAACCGTCCAATGCTGACGTGGCTGAGTGTCTCCCCCGACGCCAATTTCAAGAGAGGGATCGACACTCTGATCGCCGACTCACTCTTCCCCCCCTCGAATCTTGGAGTGAAGATTGTATCAGCTGCAACCGGTGAAGTTCTGTACGACCTTAATTCCGACATGCTCTTCAATCCGGCCTCCAACCAGAAACTCGTTACAGCCGCCACGGCACTGAAGCTTCTCGGTCCGAAATTCCCTCTGCGAACCCTCGTCGTCGCCGATACCAGCAAGGCCATTCTCTGGATCAAAGGCATGGGGGACCCGCTTCTCTCCTCGGAAGACATGGATTCACTTGCCAGAGCAGTCAAGCCGAAAATAGCAGGGACCAGGCCATGGAAGGTCGTGGCAGACGTTAGCTACTTTGATGACCTCTACTTGGGATCCGGCTGGGCCTGGGACGAGGAGCCTGCCGCCTACGGCATGTTTATCTCCCCCCTTATTCTAAACAACAATACGGTGACCGTCGAGGTTCGCCCCGGAGAGAAACCAGGCGAACAAGCCAGAGTGGCAATCTCTCCACCGACAAGTTTCATGAGTATTGAGAACACCGCAGTCACAGTTGCGGATACGCCGATCACCAATAAACTCCAGATATCACGAAGGTGGAAGGAACGATCCAACATCGTCACGGTCCAAGGACAGATGCTTCCATCTTCTCATCCTGCAAAGGAACAGTTGAGCGTCTGGAAGCCGGAGCTCTATGCCGCAACGGTGTTCGCTGAAAAGCTTGGCCTACTCAGCTTACCGGTGGCAACGGTCATGATAGACACGGCCCAGCATAACGGGGTCACTATTGCCGAATACAGCCATACCCTCGACACCGTCGTTACTTTTATGAACAAGGTCAGCGACAATCTCTCTGCAGAAGCGCTCCTGAAGATTGTCGCCGCGGAAACGTACAAGATCCCGGGATGCGCCACAGTCGGCGCCTCCCTCGCCCGCCGGACTCTCAGTGGTTGGGGTGTGGACACTTCGAAAATCTCGATAGTCGACGGCTCAGGACTCTCCCGGTATGACCTCACCTCAGCCTCGACAATGGTGCGCCTGCTCCAAGGCATGTATCGAGACTCCCTCCTGTTTCCCGCGTTCTACCACTCACTCCCGGTCGCTGGCGTCGACGGAACCATTGACCGGCGAATGCGTGGAACACTCGCGGCCGGAAACCTGCGGGCAAAGACCGGTAGTCTCACTGCAGTCTCAGCCCTCTCGGGATATGTGCAATCCTCCTCCGGAGAAACCTTCATCTTCTCGATATTGATGCAAGGGTTTCCCGGAAGCACAAGATCATATCGACAGGTACAGGATCGAGTTGGAGAGTTCCTGGCAGGATGGAAATAGTGAAGCAGGAGGAGGTTAACTCTTGCTCTCGTGCGGGTGCCTGTGCTGTAGGATATGCGGCTTCTCCAGTCCGTGACGCAGCATCAAGCCCTCATCTGAAAGCAGGTCGATCGTAGCGCCATCCGCCACGATTCGCCCCTCGTCAAGCACCAATGTCCGTCCGCAGAGCTTCACGACAAGTTCCAGGTCGTGCGTCGCAATAATCTTGGTGGCCGGCAGGGTCTGCAGGAACGCCGCCAATTCCCTTTTGCCCCTCGGGTCAAGTTCGCTTGTAGGTTCGTCAAGCGCCAGCAGCCGTGGATGACAGGCCAGTATTCCTGCCAAACACACTCTCTGTTTCTCTCCGCCGCTCAGGTGATGAGGTGACCGCGAACCGAATCCCTCCAAGCCCACCTGCCTGAGTGCATCTGCAACGGTGCGATGGACTTCTTCCCGTGGCTCGCCAATTTGCTGTGGACCGAACGCGACATCTTCCTCAACGGTCGGACAGAAAAGCTGGTCATCGGGGTCCTGAAATAGCAGCCCCACAGAACGACGGATTTCGGGCAGATTCTCTTCTGCGGCAGGCAGACCAAACAGAGAAACCGCGGGACTCCCGCCCGGCGAGTCAGGAAGAATCCCGTTCAAATGGAGCAAGAGCGTCGATTTCCCCGAACCGTTCGGTCCGATCAGACCGACACATTCCCCTTCCGACACGCTGAATGTGACACCACGAAGAGCTTCCGTACCGTCGGGAAATGTGTACGACAGATTTCGAACCTCGAGCACATTCATTTCCACCCTCTCGCCAGCATTGCGGCATAAATCCTCTCGGCCCGCTCGCTTGAACGGATGAACATCTGGCTGACGACAGAAGCAGCAGATTTCCAAAGTCGCAGACGGTCGGCCACGAACGTACGGCTCGCACGCGCTCTCGTCATCCGCTCGGCTTCGTCAATAAGGACAAACAGATATCGATACATAAGCGCAAGGACGGTTACCAGCAGCGAGGGGATCCCAATCTTCCGGAGCACCCCAAGGATGTCGGTAAACCGGGTGGTATTCGAAAGGAGAATCATTGTAAATAGAGAGAGTGTACTCTTGCAAACGATCGCAAGAAACAGCAAGAGCCCATCTGGCTTGAGGAGACTCAGGGCAGCAATGCCAACAACAAACGGTTCCAGGAAGAGAAGCCGCTTCACCAGGAAAGCGGGGGGAATACTTGAGGCCGCCGCAACACCGATAAGAATGACGGCGACAATACCATAAACTACGGGAGAGCCCGTCGGCGCCAGCATGACAGTTATCACTAAAGCGACGGCAACGACGAGCTTCAGGCTGGCGGGGAGCTGGTGCACCGGACTCTTGAGGCGGCTGAAGCGATCGATGAAATCGTGGCGCATGGTCAGAGATTAGGCCGCGAGGGCGGAATGAGAAATTTGGCGAGAATGAAAGAGAACCCGAATACCAAGATTGTACCGAGGGCACCTGCAATGACAGTAGCCGCAGCCGCAGAACCCAGGCCAGGAATCTGGTATTCGGGCATCAACGCGGTGTGCCCCGCGCCTTCGAGCGCTTTTTGGTCGAAGCCGAGCACCTCCGCTACTTTCACAAGGCCGTCGGGCCAAGCAGAGGCAAAAGGAGAGACGAACACTACAAGGCCGAGCACGAGTACCAGTCCATACATCACTGCACTCCCCCAAGAGAGTGCAGCAACCCCCTGCTTCAACAACTCTGGACGAACCCTGGCAAGGGCAACAATGATAAGCGCGGTGATCAGCGCTTCCCCTATTCCGATCAGCATATGCACATTCGCCATCGCCGGAAATGCAACCCCCCAGGGAGCTGTCCCCGACCAAGCAAGTTCGCCCGCGCAGCAAATGGCAGCAATAACCGTCGAACACCATGAAGCAAATGCAACGGCAGCTACTCGCCCGCGATCACCGGGAACGGCTCGAAGCACAAGCCGGTAGATTCCATACCCGCACGACGTTGCCACAACAGCCATATTCAGGACGTTCGCACCGAGAGCAACCAAACCGCCGTCCGCAAACAGAAGCGACTGGACCACCAACACCGAAGTCATCACAAGCATTCCCCCGGCCGGCCCGAGGAGGACCGCCGACAGCACTGCCCCCATGAGGTGGCCCGAAGTGCCGGCGGCAACAGGGAAATTCAACATTTGTGCAGCGAATACAAATGCTGCGGCAAGCCCCATTGTTGGGACGCTGCGAGGAGGGAGTGAAATCCTGGCCTGACGGAGGGCAATGCCCACCGCAGCGGCGGAAAGGACCGCCGTGGTAATGGCCGTCTTCGTGTCAAGAAAACCGTCGGGGATATGCACAGCAGAGAGTCAGTCCGCCAATTGCGAATCGTCTTCTCGTGTTGAGAGACCGAGAAAGGAAACCTTCATTGTCTTCAATAGTTCTCTGGCATCACCCTCCTGATCCTGACGCACGAAGAGCCGAGCGGGTTGGATCAGCGGGGCAACCTGATTGAAGATCTCTCCGCGAAAGAAAGACTCTATCTCCGCGTTGTCGAGCATTGACTTGATCAGCGCGATGTCTGCCAGATTAAATGTTCGCAATATCTCCTCAAACTCTATCGGTGGCGGAACCTCCGGCAGATGGTCAACCAGCATTTCGCGGCAATCGGGACATTCCTTCACGCCCAGTATGTACTCGGCGTGACAGTTCGGGCAGAGCATTGTGGGCCTCTTTGTATTGTTAGGAAAAGCCCTGCTCAGTCACATCCCCCCGAGAAAAGAAAACCCGGCACGCATGCCGGGTTTTTCATGAGAAAAGTCACTCTCAATTCATGGCAATGCACCGATCCTGACGTCGCCGCCAGAAGTATGCGCAAAGATCACGCTCCCGCCCCCGTTAACCTTGCCGCGGATACTGCTCTCACTTATTCGTCCGCTCACCGTGATCGGCAGATCGCAAACAACATCGCCGCCGCTCGTCTCAGCATCGATATCCGCTCCAACGTCCTTGCCGATACGAATATCTATGTTCCCGCCGGAGGTCTCCGCGTGCACACCGCGATTCGGACCGCTCACAGTAAGCCGAATGCTCCCACCCGATGTCTCTGCGTGCACCCTGCCATCAACGTTGCTTACACGAACGTCGCCGCCCGATGTTTCAACTTCTACGTTCCCCTTTACACTCCCGATCTCGATGTTCCCACCCGAGGTCTCCATTTTTACGTCGCCATTCACTTTCTCGAGCTTGATGTTTCCACCTGACGTCTCCATCGAGACCCTCCCGTCAACAGTGCCAAGGGTGATATTCCCGCCGGAAGTCTCGCCCTGGACTGTCCCCTTCAACGTGTTGATTTCGATTTCTCCCCCTGATGTGTGCAGGTCCGCATTGTATTCCCGCGGGACTTGGATGGTAAACTGGACGTTCAAATCCATAGAATTCCAGAGCCACCCCCTCTTTGCTCTTGTCCGTCCCTTGACGTCGACGCCCCCGGCTGTCTGTTCAGCAGAGACGTCGAAGTTGTCGATGTCCTGCGTTCTCCCGCTCATTTCCGCCACAACAGCGACTTCGCTTCCCGAACTTCCCTGGATCCTGATCGATCCGATGTCTGTAGCAACCCGGAGTGTTCCCCCGGGGCTTACAGTAAATTTCTTCTCGAAACGCCGCTCTCCTCCCCAAGCGATGGCCAGGGGAACAATCAATACGAGAACAACTGCGGTCCGAGCTGTCCGCTTGTTCATGCCACCTCCCTATGAAAGGTCCGTTACTGGGTTAGACGACCCCTTTCCCTCGAAAGTTGCATGCAGGTTGCCTTTCGGGGGCCTTTTCTGTACTATCACTCAAAATGGAATTTCTCCACCTCATTCGTCTGGTCGGTTCCACGGCATTCGGGGCATTCCTCCTGACCGGATGTTCCGGCAGGCAACAGCAGACTCCAGAGGCCCCAAACCCCGGAAAACCAGCCGCAACGATGGCAACCGTTCCTTCTGTTCCGACGTTCAACGGAACAAGAGCTTTTGACGCACTCCTCAAGCAGACTTCATTCGGTCCCCGCAATCCCAATTCCCGGGGGCATAGGGAATGCCTAGAGTATCTCGAATCAACTCTCCACGGCCTTGCCGATGAAGTTCGCCTTCAGCCGTTCTCACATGTCGGCTACCACGGAGAGGTTCTTCAGCTGACCAACGTCATCGGTTCTTTTCGCCCTCAAGAGAAGACCCGCATCCTTCTCTGCGCCCCTTGGGATACCCGTCCAAGGGCTGACCAGGACTCGGACACGTCCAAACGGGAGACGCCAATCATCGGCGCGAACGACGGAGCAAGCGGGGTAGCAGTGCTTCTGGAGCTCGCTGCTCTA
>Ga0153915_10006297_pt1 | contig 11106 bp, 10 predicted proteins | sample Opewatmetagenome_2_FD_107003 | JGI IMG/M metagenome (GOLD analysis project Ga0153915, IMG submission 107003) | Freshwater wetland microbial communities from Ohio, USA - Open water 3 Core 3 Depth 3 metaG | ecosystem: Environmental > Aquatic > Freshwater > Wetlands | place: USA: Ohio, Lake Erie...
AAATTCGTAGGCTTTGGGATTCCAGTCCGGTATCTCGCCCACCACATTGCTGAGAGATTTCACATGACAACGGGTCACCTTTCGGAAACCGGCCTCACCTTTCACCGCCCTTTCCCAGGTCTCCGGAAAGGTCTTTCCGAGGGGCGTCGCCGCGCCGTATCCGATGACAAAAACCCGTCTGTTCTTTGGTGCCTTCATATAGTTACGCGCCTCACCCAATCCTGCGCAGGACGATGCAGGAATTGCAGCCGCCGAACCCAAAGGCGTTCTTTAATACGTGCTCCTGGGCTATCTTTCTCGCGCCTTCCGGCACACAATCGATGGCAATTTCCGGATCAGGCGCATAATTAATCGTCGGGAGGACTGTATCCTGAAGCATCCCTTCCATCGCGAGGACGATCTCGATAGCAGAAGACGCCCCCATGGCATGGCCTGTCTGGGACTTGTTGGCCGATACCGGCGGTATGTCACTTCCGAAAATGTCCTTCAATGCATCCCCTTCGATTTTGTCGCCGATCTTCGTTGATGTTCCATGGGCATTCACCGCATCGATATCTCCCGCTTTAAGGCCGGAATGACCAATACTCTCTGCAATGCACCTTCTCACTGTTTCCAGGTTCGGGGCAACGAAATGATGGGCATCAGACGTCATGGACCATCCCGTCATTTCAATTTGGGGTGAGAGACCGTGGGTCTTCGCGAAATCCTTACTCGCCATGATAATACAGCCTGCGCCTTCCGATACGACGAAACCCCGCCTGTTGATTGAAAAAGGACGGCTCGCCTTTTCCGGAGGCTCTTCCGCGTACCCTTCCTTCGGCCTGTACGCGCCGTTCATGGTGAAAAAACCACCCAGAATGGATTCGACAAGGGGGAAATCCACGGCGCCGCAGATGACCACATCCGCCATACCCTGTTCTATGAACAAAGCACCGATTATCATGGATGTAGAACCCGTTGCACAGGCGGTAATGGTCGATGTTATGGGACCTGTTGCCCCGGTCAAAATGGAAATCTTTCCCCCCACCATGTTGATGCAGGAGTTCGCATTCGTAAATGGGTGAGGAAGTTTTCCTCCCGATATCCACATTCTATCTGCACGGATTACGGCGTCGAGTCCGCCGATGGCAGAACTAAAGGTGATGGCTACTCTGGGTGCAATGTCATCCGTAATTTCAATGCCGCTCTTTGCGAGCGCCCGGTGGACGACAAGCATAGCATGGCTGAACACCGGCGATGTCCATAACGCCATGTCGCGGGATTTCAAAAAAGGATACGCGCTGGTATCGATATCCTCCACCTGGCCCGCTATTTTTACGGGGAAACCTTCCCGAAGGGGAAAACGGTTCAGAACGCCAATACCACTTGCGCCGCGTGCTGCACGGTCCCACTGGGTCTTCATGTCAATACCCAGGGGCGACACCGCATCATACCCCAATATTACCGGTCGGATTCTTTTCATCTTGGTTTGTCTTGGTCTCGGGCGTTACCATGGTATGAACCGGTAGAGTTTGGCGAACATTTCATACACTTCAATCCAGTTCTGGAGATCCTTTGTTGATTGCAGATGTTCTCTCTTATTCACCATAACCCAGCTCATATGCGCAGCGCCATCCTTGCAGGTTGAACAATCCCTTGTCGCAGAGGTGCAGCATCGATGCATAGTTTTGAGGTCAGAAGCCCAGCGGATAAATCGGATGAGTCTTTTAGGCTGCGGCTTTCTGTCATCCAGCGGTTCAGTAACAGACGGGCACTCCTCCCATCCGAATCTCCGGTTCATCATCTTCCCCGTGGTGATGATCTCGTGATAGTACTTGCAGGAAATCAGGGTCTTCGGATATTTGTCCAGCATATCGTTCATTTCGTCCCGGACGTCTCTCAGCTTCTCCTCTGTCCAGAAGAATCCGTCTACATTTTCATCATTCGTCAACAACTGCAAATGAACCTTCAGCCCGACATCGTCGATCTTTTTGATTACGCGTTCTATTCTCCCAACCTGTTTTGGCGTAATCGTATAGAGATAATAAGTATACGGATCACCTTCATAATTTTTACTGGATACGGCAAATGTATCTTTACCCCGGAGTATTTTTTCATCATCCTCATCTCCCCATAGTGAGATACCCACCATCATATCCGGGAAACGGTCTCTGGGGATCTTGATCAGTCCGTTGGTTGCACAGTACGCCGGCAGCTGTGTATAGAAAGCCTCTACCCTGTCCAGGTAAAGCGTCGGTTCCCCGCCGATCAATATGGCCAGATTGACGCCCCGTTCCTTTTCCCTGCGGACAAACCGGTACCATTTTTCCACATCCGTTTCCTCAGCGGCGGCCTGATGTTCATCGGAAGAAAAGAAGAAACAGCCCTTGCAGCGCAAATTGCATTGATTGGTTACATCATAGATGGAACTGCGGATATTCAGAGAAGATATCTTCCTGTAACGCTCATGCCATGCTTTATCCAGTAAGGAACTGACGGTTTTCATAAATATTTCTGTATTTTTGCCATTTGACGTCTGTCAGGGTGGACTGATCATCTCACGGCAAAGGTTATTTCCTTTTTCATAGCCTGTTACCCACACGGCGAGGTAGGTATCCACATAGTCAAGCCACGATTTAAACGTATCCGGGTCAGTCACATGACGATACAGGCGCGCGGTAACAACGGCGCTGCCGGCTGCATAATGCCTGCACTCTTCACAATCCGTGTCGGGAACACAGCATGCTACATCGCGATCCCAGGACAGATCCGCCCGATATTGTCGAAAAGACCGCCCCAGACCAATGTCCGTCGAAGGATTCCTTCTCGGATACGAACATCCGTAAAGCTTGTGGAGACCGTCCTGGTGAGTGTGGGCAACGACATTATAGGGAGAAAAAAGTACATGTCCCGGATATCTGTCGAGGAGATCCAGCATGACTTTACGAGTCCGGTCAAGGGAGTCCCGATTATGGCGGAGCGAACCTCTATAGCCGACAGGGGAGGAAAAAACATTGAAGGTTATTTTGCAATCATGTGTGACAATGCTATCCATAACCTCATAAATTTCTTCTATATTATCCTGTGTGAAGGTATAGACAAACACGGCCCTGGGATCACCCCGGTAATTGTTAATCTGTTTTAGCAGCAAATTTTTTGCGTTTCTCACGCGCAGGCTCGTTTCATCATTACCCCAGACGGAGATATGAATTTTGTATCCGACCGCTTTGGGAATGCGTGTAAAGCCATTCGTGGCAATGCACCCCAGGGGCATTTCCTGATAGCAGACCTCAAGAAGCTCCGGGACCATGGATGGTTCGGCGCCGGCCAGAACGACATACGTGATGCCTCGTGCCTTTTCCTCTTTCATCAGTTTCCGCCATGCCTCCGGGTTCTCATTTCCTTGTGCGAACTGTTTTGCACCTTCATAATAATAACAACCATCGCAGCGGATATTGCAGCGGTTGGTCATATCATAGGTTGATTCACGAAGGAAAAAAAACTTTCTCACCTTCTCCCAGCGTCGGTGAACCTCACGGTCGGCAAGCAACTCGGAAAATTTCCATTTTTGGGGCTCTTTATGGTTTGGAGGGATCATTATGGCGTTCGTGGTATCCATGGATCTTTCATGATGGGTTGCATTAATTTATGCGGTCCTCTTTTGCTCTATATATTCGGCAATCATGCGAATATTTCTGAGTTTGGGATAATCATCTTCGTCGATGGTAATAGCGTATTCATCCTGGAGCACGAGAACAACCGTGGCCAGGTCCATACTGTCAACACCCAGTTCATCCACCAGATCAAGATCTGGATCAAAAGTTTCCGCTGTAATATCTTCCAGCTTCAATTCAGAAATTATGATTTCCGCAATGCGAATTATCAGGGCCTTGTTATCTATGCTCACGAGCATTCAAATCCTCCCCCCATATAAAATATAAGACTTTAAAAACGTCCCTTTTGTCATTATTATGAAACAACTAAACATACCTAAGGCAACAGTTCAAAAGCAACGATGCCCGTGCATACCGTTTTTTCGCTCATTGTAACCTTAAAATGATAGGAAAGATCATCACCCTGCGGGGATAGAGAGGTTGATATGGTCAACATCTCGTCCGGTCTTACCGGTAGTCTGAACCGGACTCTTCTTATCGCTGATATCCTGATCCTTTTCCCCATTTCGGAATGATGATGTTTGATAACATCCGTCACCATGGAGAGGATGGCAATGCCGGGCAGAATCGGTTCATTCGGAAAATGACCGGAAAACCATGGCGATCCGGTTTGTGCGCACCCTTGCGCCAGAGCCGCCCCGCTCGATACATCAATTCCATATGATATATGGTGCCATGTTTCATCCATGATCATTCACGGTATATTTAAGTTTTCTCATCTATCATCGATCCATGAGGATGTCAAAAATATTTTTCTCAGGTTCATTCATCCTTAATCCGTAACATTACCGGTTTCCCAATGAGTTCTGCAAGAGGAATAACCTGCAGTCCTTTGCTTTTCAATCCGGCCAGTATCACATCAACCTCCCGCAGAAAACCTTCCGTACTCACTTCCCCTCTTGGCGGGACGTCGTGAAGGAGAATGATATCATCCGGTTTAACTTTTTTCAGAATCCGCCCGGACAACCCCCGAATATTCCTGTTTCCGGCGTCGAAGGCCCGACAGGCAAAGGTCACACAGTAAAGCTTCAACTGCATCAGGACATTCGCCAGTCTCGGGTTGGTAATACCTACGGGCGGCCTGAAGGCAGCAGGGGATATTCCGAAACGCCTCAACAGCGTTTGTGTTGATTCAATCTCCCGGTACAGTCTTTTCTTGCTGCGCAGCATTAAAAAGGGGTCATGATGGTATGAATGATTGCCGACATCATGGCCATGTGCGAGGATTTCCGAAATGAGATCGCCGTAGAGGGCAGCCCTTTCCCCCGTGACGAAGAAAGCAGCTTTTATGTTATACCGTTTCAGCAATTGCAGGAGCGGTCGGGTCGTTTCCGGATCAGGCCCGTCATCAAATGTTAATGATACCAATTTGTTACCCGTATGCCCTCGACTGGTGACGCGCAAAAAGAAACTTCTGGAAGGGAAAAACGGAGCCGCTGCACAGAGTAAAACAAACACCACGAGGGGGAGGATAAACACCAGGGTGGCATGAAAGAGGAATAATATCGACGCAAGGGCGAGAGCGACAAAGCCGGTCACCGCTGCCGGAGATATGTATCCCGCATTTTTTCCTTCGTTCTTCATCGGATCCGCCGCTCCCACAGGGGGCCCACATGGCCCCGTGCATGCAATCTCTCAATTATTTTGAACATCTGCGGAGACCCGGAGCCGATAACCCAGTTGGTGCGACTGTCGATGTGATTTTTTACAAGACCGAGAGCCGTCTTGCGAGACAAGGCCGGCGACCAGTAAAATACCGGCTCAAGGAGCTCATGATGCGGTTTGATCTGTCCTTCCTTTATAGCGAGGTTGTACAGGGCAGTGTGTGGATAAATTCTTATTCCGTTAAATACGAAGAAAACGGCTTTTTCCAGCCTTTCGGTTTTAGTCAGGGTTTCCCTTAATGTATCCTCACTTTCCCCCGGCCCGCCTATCATGAGGTAATGGGCGACATGCAGACCGGCAGCGACAGCCTCTCTATGTGAGGCAAAGACCTCATCAGCGTGAAAAGGTTTTCCGTATGACGCAAGCACCGTATTCGAAAGTGATTCTGTTCCGAATTCCACATGCATCAATCCCGCATCGGCAAGGATTCGATAATAATCCGGCGGTGGAGCCGTGGGAGTGAAAAAACCGCCCCAGGGAATGGAAATTCCTGCTCTCTTGAACTCAGATGCAACCGCCAGGCTGTGTTCATAACTGCCGTTGAATGTCGAATCTGTAATATAAAGGTAGCGAGCGCCTGCATCTTGCAGCATCCTTGCGGTATCGGCGACTTTGCCCGGTTCTGCGAAGCGGAACTGCCTCCCCTCTATATGGGGATACGTACAATAGATACACTGGAAAGGACAGCCCCTCTTTGTCTGCAGGCTGAGCATGCCGCCCCTTCTTAGATAAAAAAGCACATAAGAATGATCGGGAAGAACACCACGCTCAAATGACCGAGACCATGGTTCTGTGAACATTACCTGGCTGTTTTTGGTTACAATACCTGGGATGCGGGAAACAGGTTCATTCCTCTCCAGTGCCTGCAGAAGGAACTGAAGCCGCTCCCCCTCGCCGATGATGCCGAAATCGGCATCGAGCCGGATCATGAATTCGCCGGGGAGGATGGTAAACCCGCTCCCTCCAAGAACGATCAATCCTTCCGAATGCTGACGGATGATACCAATTAATGTGCGGATCTCTTCGATAAAAGTTTTGACATTCCCTGCATCCGTAGTATCGATGTTTCTGATAGACAGTCCTATGATATCCGGCAGGTATTGAGAAAGAACTCCAGCCAGAGCATGTGAGTCCTTCACTTCATTCATATCGATTGTTTTTACCTGATGGGGAGGTGAAATAGCATTCATTACGTAATCAAGACCAATGGGATACACCGGATAGGGTTCAGTCATGGTGTTTGTTGATATAAGCAATACCTTCACAGAAAATCCCCCATAACCTCCCGGCTGAATCTTTCATGTCCGATGATATTTCTCACCGTTTGGAATGATCCCAGCATGGTTCCCATGATCCCCGGCGCCAGGCTGTTCTGACCGGCAAGGAACAACCCCTCGATCAAATTACGTTTTAAAAATGCCGTCTTCATTACTTGTCGGGTCGAACGGAGAATCCCGTAGGCTGAACCATCCGGCGAGTTTACCCAGTCCCTGATAGTCAAAGGAGTATAAATGTCCAGTATTTTCATTCCTTTAAGACGTCCAAACAGTTTTGACGCATCGCCTATAAGATGACGGGCTTTGTCTTCTTTTGCTTCCATATAGTCCTGATCACGCTGCCCCGATGCCGTCTGTCTCCACTTATTCCATTTCTCAATACCGCTTGTGGTAATCATGGAGAGGAGATTTGTTCCCGTCTGCCCGCTCCTGCGCAATTGATGGAATATCCCGCGGGAAAGGACGCCGTCTTCCGTGTAGAGCTGGTAGATATTGTAGGGTAACGCTGCATGTGCGCCGGCATCGACGGCGAGGTTGACGCCGAAAAGCCCTTTTGTATTTTCTAATTGACTGATTCTCTCGGCATAAGTATCTCGGATGGCGTCCATAGGCAGCATGGCAGCGACAGTTCCGGGATGAATAGCGCCAATTATCACCGCCGTATCCAGTGCGCGTCCGGACTGTAAAACGACGCCTTTCACCTTTCCCGATTTGATCAAAATTTTCTCAACGCCGTCTCCGGCGAGAACATCACCGCCAAGTGACTTGAGGCAGGCCACAAAAGCATCTGCCATCTGTGAACTGTTGCAGGCCAAGCGCCAGGAGGAAAGAAGATAGGAGGCAAGAGTCATATGATAATAAAACGCGGGACAGTCCTGTAAGGGCACGCCGATAAGGGTGGAAGGAACACCAAGAACAGAGAGCAGGCGCGTGGAACAGCCCATGCGCACAAGGTGTTCCCCCATGGATGCAAAACTCTCCGGCGAAAGAAAGGTCATCCCCGGGGAGGTCAGGATATCAAGCGAACAAAGACCACGTGATATGTGCCTGAGATCACCTATGATAGAGGTGATCCGGCTGTTATCCCCGGGAAGGGAGCGTCTCAGGTTGTCTTCAAAGGCGTCGATGCCTTCGGGAAGATCGAAGGTGAAATCATCAAAAATATAACGGTCTATGACGCCTTCCATGCCCATGCGTTCAATAGGGATCAATGGGGTGACGCCCAGATAATCCCATATTCTCCGGAGAGGCTGTCCCCTGTCGAGGGATCCCATATAATGCACGCCTACAGGACAATCGATGCCTAACCGGGTGTAGCTCCGCATCAATCCCCCGGGGAGGTGATTTTTTTCTACGATCGTGACCCGATGGTTAAGTTTCGCCAGGATGATTCCCGCGGTCAGACCGCCGACGCCGGAACCGATGATCAGGACATCTTTAGGATTATGTCTTTCCTGCGTCATGGTGTTATCTCCACCGCTGAGATATGGCTTCCGAATCCAAGAACCAGAATACCCCGCCCTCGCAATGGCAAGGAGTGTTCCCGGCAGACATTTGCGGGTATTTCATCAGCTTGTATGAATGAGACTGCCAGAACCGCCGCAACGGCTGATGCCGTTGCAAATTCACCGACAAACCGCCGGTAATCGATGACGGGGTGGGGGTATCCTGTCATTGACAGAAAGGTATTGAGTTGCGCCTCTCCCGATTCACGCTGTGCGGCAGGAATCCCTGTCAGGATAGCACCGAATTGATCGTTGATCCTTTTTGCCCCCCCCAGTGTGCTGATCAGTTCCGAAATAGTATTTCTGTTATTCCCTGTATAGGCGATAAACGAGAGGCATATCTGCAATGGAGATTCCGAAGTCGCCGGCCTGAGGTAAAGGGCGCCGCCCCCGTCGGCAGGGAATCCTTCCCGTGCCACAGACGCATCAAAAAGATGAGATAATGTATCGTGATATTCATCCGCTCCGATTACAAGAAGAGGGGTGTCAGTGTCATGAGAGAGGAGACTGGCACTGTACAAGGCGTGTTCGAATGAACAATCACCGCCCGTAGTGGTCACGTTAGGTCCGGTGGATTGGAAGCGGATTGCGACATGCCCCGCGGCGGCGTTGTGTACGGATCCGATGAAATCCGTCGGGCTGGTAAACTGTTCTTCGGAAGCATAGAGTTTTGAGAGAAAATCGTAGGTCTCAGACATTCCACCCCAGCCTGTTCCGAAATATACCGCTAATGGAGGGTCCGTTTTTTCGTGACCTTCGCACGCCGAAACGGCAAGGGACAGGACCATGCGGCAGAGGCGCTTCAGACGCCGGACGTATTTCTCGGAGAGAAGTTTTAATATCTCGGGAGAAGGAACGATTCCTCGTACTCCCTCGCCGTGGCCCAGGCATTCTATGGTTCTTTTTGCATTGCCGGCTCCTGTGAAGCATGCGCTGCCGAGAACGGCCAGGTGCACGGGTCGGGCTGTGCGCATCGGAGTCGGGGAGCTTTTGCGCCGCTGCGGATGACCAAGAACAAGGACGGCGTTATTCCCGCCGAAGCCAAAGGAATTGGCGAGAACTGTAGTTACGTTCGCTTCTACTGGTTTTACTGCGGGGATCAGATTCAACAGGGGATCGGGATCATGAAAACCCGTATTGGCAGGTATGATGCTGTTGGTTATGCTTAACGTAGAAACAACGGCGCCCATCGCCCCGGCCGCCGCCAGGGAATGCCCGATAGCTCCTTTCTGAGAAGAGAGAGGAGGGATAGGCCGATCTCTGAACAGGGTGTGTATAGCCCTCGCTTCAGCAAGATCGTTATCGACGGTTCCCGTGCCATGGAGGTGGATGTAATCTATATCAGCAGGTGAAATGCGGGCATCGGAAAGGGCATCTTGCATGGCTGTTAACGCTCCAAGGCCTTCCGGATGAGGTGCGGCGGGATGGTAGGCATCACAGGATAAACCAGCACCGAGTAATTCGGATAGGGCATTTTGCGGTGGAGATTCGGCAGCCGTTAAAAGCAGCATGGCCGCGCCTTCACCTACAGACATACCGCGTCTTTTTCTATCAAAAGGATGTGCACCTGTTTCATCAACAAGCTGAAGGGCATGAAAACCATAGTAGGTCAATCTACAGAGGGCATCGACGCCGCCGGCCAGAACCTGTTTTGCCTTGCCGGAGCGCAACATCTCCAGGGCGATTTTCAAGGCCACGGCCCCTGAAGAGCATGCCGTGGAAACGGTAAGGACAGGGCCATTACATTCTACATGTCGGGCGACATACTCCCCAACGGAGCCAGTAGAGTGATATTTATATTTGTCCGGATCGAGGATGCCTGTTTTTAAAAGTTCCTCCGTGACGGACATTCCCCCTGTCGTAACGCCGATGACAACGGCATCCGGTGCATCGCCGGCGTCCTTCATTGCCTCCTCCGCGGCAATACGTGCAAGGGCATGGGTCCGGGGCACATCATCTATAAAAGACAATGAGCTGATCTCGCCAACGGGGAGAGGCGGTGTCTGGCCTGTCGGAAAAAGGCGAAGCGGTTTGATTCCTGGCGTGGCGTTCCTGATGGCGTTCATTGTATCGTGTATGGAACATCCGACGGGGCTTATAATGCCCATGGATGTAATAAAAATACCCACACCGCTCAATTACTTTTCCCCGACTGGTAATGGTGTACATAGTCCGCTAAAGCCGCAACAGATGCAAAGACCTTAGCGCCGAGTTCTCTACTGTCGATTTTTACTCCATAATCTTTTTCCAACATCATGACCAGTTCCAGGACATCTATGGAATCCAGCCCAAGGTCGCCTCCGATAAGTTGGGCATTCTCATCGATATTCTGCGGGACAACGTCGATGAGGTTCAGGGCCTCAATGATTTTCACTTTCAGTTCATTGATCAATTCATTCATACATTTCATTTTCCTTTTTTTAATCAGACTTTTCAAGAATCTTTTTCACGTGGGCGAGGGCTTGACGTATGTACAATTCATCTAACTTTTTGACGGGAGATGGCGCCTCAAAGATTCTTTTCGGGATGCGCAGTTCGTCCAGGGAAAAGCCTTCTTGTGTTTTAAAATGGTACTTTTCACGATATATTTCCGCACCGATTCTGTATAATAAGCTCACCTGTGCGCCTCGTCCCAGTTTCTGCCGGACGCGATGTCCACCTTGAGAGGGACCTTCAGTGCGATTACCTCTTCCATCTCTTTTTTGACCAGGGCCGTGACCTCTTTTGTTTCGTTGTGATGGGATTCAAAGACCAGTTCATCATGGACCTGCATGATCATGCTTGCCCTGAGCCTTCGTTTCGCAAAAAGGTTGGAGATATTGATCATGGCTACTTTAATGAGATCAGCCGCTGTGCCCTGGATTGGGGTATTTACCGCCATGCGTTCGGCGAACTGCCGGACAGGAGCGTTCTCGCTGTTGATTTCGGGAAGATACCGGCGTCGATTCAGAAGGGTAGTGACAAATCCGTTTTGCCGCGCATTTTCCAGGATGCCGTCCAGAAATG
>Ga0153915_10006298_pt1 | contig 11105 bp, 10 predicted proteins | sample Opewatmetagenome_2_FD_107003 | JGI IMG/M metagenome (GOLD analysis project Ga0153915, IMG submission 107003) | Freshwater wetland microbial communities from Ohio, USA - Open water 3 Core 3 Depth 3 metaG | ecosystem: Environmental > Aquatic > Freshwater > Wetlands | place: USA: Ohio, Lake Erie...
CGCGCGCGCGGCAGAGGCAATCGCGGCGCAGGCGCCGGCGCCGCTGTCGAAAGTCTTCTTCGTCAACTCGGGCACCGAGGCCAACGAGAACGCCATGCGCCTGGCGCGCCGGGCGACGGGACGGACCGAAATCCTCTCCTTCGGCGGCGGCTTCCATGGCCGCACGGCCGACGCGATCTCCGCCGCGGGACTCGCCAAGTACCGGGAGCTCGGTGTGCCCAACGTGCCGGGGCACCGGATCGTCCCGTTCGGCGACCTGGCGGCCGCCGACGCGGCCCTCGACGAGACGGTCGCCGCGGTCCTGATCGAGCCGATCCAGAGCCTGGCGGGGGTCATCACTGCGGAGGCCTCCTACTTCCAGGGGTTGCGGAGGCTCTGTGACGAGCGCGGCGCGAAGCTGATCTATGACGAGGTGCAGACCGGGTTCGGCCGTACGGGGACGTTTTTCTTCGCCGGGCGGCACGGGGTCGTGCCGGACCTCGTCTGCCTCGCCAAGGGGATCGGGAGCGGCTTCCCGATGGGCGCGGTTCTCGTCTCCGACGAGGTCGCGGCGCCGGTCAAGCCGGAGGACTACGGGACGACCTTCGGAGGCGGGCCGCTCGCCTGCGCCGCCGCCGAGGCGACGGTCCGCGTCATCGAGGAGGAGGGTCTCCTCGCCAACGTGCGCGCGGGCTCGCAGCGATTGAGGGAAGGTCTCTCGAGGCTCGCCGCGGTCCGCGAGGTTCGCGGCGAAGGGTTTCTTCTCGGCGTCGCCCTCGACCGGCCGTGCAAGCCCGTGCGCGGGGCGCTCCTCGAGCGGGGTTTCCTCGTCGGAGGGAGCGACCTGCCGGATGTCCTGCGCCTCCTGCCGCCTCTCGTGCTGACGGCGGAGGAAATCGACCGCTTCCTCGAGGCCATGCGGAAAGTCGTTTGAGGCACTTCCTGACGACCCAGGGGTTGACACGGGAGCGCTTCGAGGCTCTCCTCGCCCGTGCCGAAGAATTTCGCAACGGCGCCTCGAGCCACGCGCTCTCCGGCCGGCAGGTCGGTCTCGTCTTCTTCAACCCCTCCCTGCGCACCCGCGTCTCGATGGAGGTCGCCGTGTCGAAGCTGGGCGGCACGCCGGTGACGCTCTCCGTGGGCGGCGATACCTGGGCGATGGAGTACCAGGACGGCGCCGTCATGGATGGCGCCGCGGCCGAGCACGTGCGCGAAGGAGCCGGGGTGCTCGGGCGCTATTGCGATCTCCTGGGCGTGCGCGCGTTCCCGATCGGGAAGGACTACGCGGAGGACCGGGCGGAGCCTGTCCTGCTCGGTTTCGTCCAGTACTCGGGCGTGCCGATCGTGAACCTGGAGTCCGCGCTTTCCCATCCCTGCCAGGCGACCGCGGACGCGATGACGCTCGTTCAGCGGCTCGGAGGGATCGCGGGCCGACGGATCCTCCTGACCTGGGCCTATCATCCGAAGGCGCTTCCGATGGCTGTGCCGAACTCCTTCCTGCTCGCGGCTTCGCGGCTCGGCGCGGACCTGGTCCTCGCCCGGCCGGAAGGCTACGATTTGGACGCCGAGATCCTCCGTGAGGCGCAAGAGAACACCAGACAGGCGGGTGGAGCGCTGACAGTCACCGATGACCCCGAGACGTGCTACGAGGGGGTCGCCGCGGTATACGCCAAGTCCTGGGGCTCGCTCGCGGACTACGGCAATCCGTCGGCCGAGGCGGCGCGGCGGTCGCGCCTCAAGGACTGGCGGGTGACCGAAGCGCGGATGCGGCGCGGCCGAGACGCCATCTTCATGCACTGTCTGCCCGTACGCCGCAACGTGGTCGTGGACGACGCGGTCCTGAACGGACCACGATCCGTCGTGCTCGACGAGGCCGAGAACCGCCTCTACGCCCAGCAGGCGATCCTCGAGTGGCTCGCGAAAGAGAACCTGTGAGTATGGCCTACTGTGGGAGGTTTCGACGTCCGACTTTCGACGTTCTACCTCAGTAAGCCCTACGCAGAAACGTAGAACCTAGAGCCTGGAACTTAGAACTTAGAACTTAGAACTTAGAAACTAGACCGACCAATGACGAAACGTGCCTCCTCCAGGCCACGGCCCGCGATCGATGCGGAGATCCTCCGCGAAGCCCTGCCTTACATCCGGCGGTTCAAGGGGAAGACCTTCGTCGTCAAGGTGTCCGGGAAGGTGACGGAGGATCCAGGCAACTTGAACTCGCTCGCCGAGGAGATCGCCCTCCTCCACCAGGTGGGAATCCGCGTAACGGCCGTCCACGGCGGGGGGGCGCAGGCCACGCAGCTCGCCGAGCGCCTCGGTCTCGAGACCCGGCTCGTCAACGGCCGGCGGGTGACCGACGACGACACCCTGGAGGTCGTCAAGATGGTCTTCGCCGGGAAGATCTCCGTCGAGATCCTCTCGGCCCTGCGCGCCCACGGCGTCCACGCGGTCGGGGTCTCGGGCATCGACGGCAACGTCGTGCTGGCCAGGCGGCGCTCGAAGAAGCGATTGGTCAACCGCGAGACGGGGAAACGGGAGCTCGTGGATTTCGGCAACGTCGGAGACGTCGTGGACGTGGACCCGCGGCTCCTGACGACCCTGCTCGACGCCGGGTACCTGCCGGTCGTTTCGCCGCTCGCGGCGGACGAGGAGGGAAGGGTCTTCAACGTCAACGCCGACGCGATCGCCTCGGCGCTCGCCATCGAGCTCGCGGCGGAAAAACTGATCCTGCTTTCCGACGTTCCGGGGGTGCTCGCCACTCCCGGCGAGCCGGAGAGCCTCATCTCGCGCCTGACGGCCGCCGAGGCCCGCAAGCTCGCGAGGAGCTCCGCCGTCACCGGAGGGATGGTCGCCAAGCTGCAGGAGATCTCGCGCGTGGCCGAAGCGGGTGTGCGCGCGGTCCACATCGTCAACGGGAACCAGAGGAACGCCCTGCTCTCGGAGATCTTCGGCGACCGGGGGAGCGGCACGATGGTGGTCGGCGCGTGACTTCGAGCGCGGCGGCGCGCGCGGCCGGGATCGTCGAGCGGCTCTCCGAGTTCGTCGCGATCCGGAGCGTCTCGGGCGAGGAGGCGAAACTCGCCGACCGGATCGCGGAGATCTGCGAGGAAGCGGGCGCGCCGGCGGCGCGCCCCGGCCGCAACGTCCTCGCGCGGCGGGGCGAGGGCCCGCCCTGCCTGCTCTTGAACTCTCACCTCGACACGGTGCCTCCGGTGGAAGGATGGAGCGCCGATCCCTGGACGCCGCGGCTCGAAGGGGAGCGCCTGATCGGTCTCGGCGCCAACGACGCGAAGGCCTCCGTGGCGTCCCTGCTCGAGGCCTTCCTGTCCGCGCCGCTTCCCCGAGCCGGGAGTCTCCTCTTCGCCGCGACCTGCGACGAGGAGACCGGCGGCGAGGGAATGGAGAAGCTCGTCTCGGAGATCGCGTTCGACGCGGCGATCGTCGGGGAGCCCAATGACTTCGCCGTCGCGGTGGCGCAGAAGGGGCTCGTCAAGCTCAGGATCGTCGCGCGCGGCCGGGCCGGCCACGCGGCGCGACCCCACCTCGCCGACAACGCGATCACGCGCGCAGCCAGGGACGCGCTCGCCGTCGAGGCGCTCGCGTTCGGCCACGAAGACCTGTACCTGGGCAGGCCGACGGCCGCGGTCACGATGGTTGCGGGAGGCGTCAAGTCCAACGTCGTTCCGGACCGGTGCGAGCTGACCGTGGACGCCCGGACCGTCGCCGGTTTCGACAATGACGCGATGATCGGGGCGATTCGGAAAGCCGTCTGCTCGGAGGTCGAGGTCCTCTCGTCGCGGTTGAAGCCGGTGGCGGGCGACCCGCACTCCCGCATCGCCCGGGCGGCGCTCTCGGCCGTTTCCGGAAGTCAGGCGACGGGTTTCCCGAGCGTGTCCGACCTCGCGCACCTGAAAGACAAGCCGGCGATCGTCTTCGGGCCCGGCACGCCGGAGCAGTCCCACCGCGCCGATGAGTCCATCGCGGTCGCGCGCCTTCTGGAAGCCCCCGGCGTCTACCGGCGGACGATCGCCGCCTACTTCTCGTGAAGCGCGGAAAGCGGGCGCGCCCTCTCTGGGGAGGCGGCTATGCGAGCGAGTCCGGCCGCGCGTTGACGAAGCTCTCCGTCTCCCATCCCTTCGACCGGCGGCTCGCCGCGCAGGACATCGCCGGCACGCGCGCGCATGCGCGGGGACTTCATCGCGCCGGCCTCCTGTCCAGGAGCGCGCTCGCGCGGATCGAAAAGGGTTTGAAGACGATCGAGCGAGAAATCGCGCGAGGACGCTTTCGCTTCGTAGACGCCGACGAGGACATCCATTTGAACGTCGAGCGGCGGTTGATCGCGCTCGCCGGCGAGGCCGGGCTGCGCGTGCACGCGGGGCGGTCCCGCAACGACCAGGTGGCCCTCGACCTGCGCCTCTGGACGCTCGACGCGGTCGCGCGCGTCGAGGACGGTTTGCGCCGCCTCGGCTCCGCCCTGCTCGACCGCGCGGACGAGTCTCTCCGGGAACGCGTCGTCGTCGCGGCCCGCACCCATACACGCGCGGCCCAGCCGGTGCTCCTCGCGCACACCTTCCACGCCTATGCCGAGATGCTGCTGCGGGACATCGCGCGCCTCGGAGAATGCCGGCGTTCCTCGGCCGTGTCGCCGCTCGGCTCGGGCGCCTGCGCCGGGACGACTCTGCCGCTCGATCGCGTCGCCGTGGCCCGGGACCTCGGACTTCCCGCGATCACGGCCAACAGCCTCGACGCGGTCTCCGACCGGGACTTCATCGTGGAGTTCGAGGCGGCCGCCGCCCTTGCCATGGTCCACCTCTCGAGGCTCGCCGAGGACCTGATCCTCTGGACGGGAGAGGAGTTCCGCCTCCTGAGCCTCTCCGAGGCGGCGACGACCGGCTCCTCGATGATGCCGCAGAAGAAGAACCCGGATGCGCTGGAGCTCGTCCGCGGCAAGACCGGCCGCGTGGCGGGACACTTGATGGGAACCCTTCTCGTCTTGAAGGGCCTCCCGCTGTCCTACAACCGGGATCTCCAGGAAACGCAGGAGGCCCTCTTCGACACCGCGGACACCCTCGAGGCCAGCCTCGGCGCGATGGCGGAGGTGATCTCGGGCTTAAAGGTCCGTCCCGCCGGAGAGCGCCCGGCGCCCGATCCCTCTTCGCTCGCGACGGACATCGCCGAAGAGCTCGTCCGCCGTGGCGTCCCTTTCCGCAGGGCGCACGAGAAGGTGGCCGGCTGGTCGCGCGAAGCCTCCGAGTCGGGCCGCGACCTTCGCGAAATCGCCGCCCGGAGAGCCCCTGCCCTGCGTTCCTTCCTCCGGCGCCTGTCCCCCGAGTCCTCGGTCTCCCGGCGCGATCTCCCCGGCGGGACATCCGCGCGCCGGGTCCGCGCGGCCCTCGCCCGCTCCCGCAAGCAGTTTCGCGCCTAGTCCGCATTATTCACGAACGACTCCGGCCGCCGCTCCGATCCCGGGGGTTCAGGGGGCGCCACGCTCCCCCTGCGCACGAATGCTCGCCGAGGCGCCGTCAGCTCTCCTCTGCGATGGACTCGGGCGGGCGGGGGACCGTCTGGTCCCCCGGGCCCGGGGACGGTCGCCGTCGTCGCGCTTCCTTGCCTCGACGAAAAATCTCTGTCGCGGACAACCTGTACCCAGCTCCCAGGCGCAGCTTCGCGGACAAACCTTGATACTCAGCAGATGTTCGTGTACCCGCGGGTGTCCTTGAATAATCCGGGCTGGAGATCCGGACCGATGTCCCGGCGCCGGCCGGGCGAGTGCTGAACGGTTCAGCTACCTCGAGAGGAGATCGGCGACGTCCGCGATTGAGGCGAGCACGGCGTCGGGGCGGGCCTGGGAGCGTGCGAGGTCCTCGTCGCGGAACTTTCCCGTTCGGACGAGGATGCCCCGCAGGCCGAAGGCCTGACCGCCGCCGACGTCCACCTCGAGGTCGTCGCCGACGATGGCGGCTTCGAAAGCGGAGACGCCCAGGAGTTCGAGGGCGGGACGGAAGAACTCGGCGGAGGGTTTGCCGACGAGCGTCGCCTCCCGGCCGCTGGCGCACTCCAGGGCAGCGACGAAAGGGCCCTGATCGAGGACGAGGCCACCGGCGGCGCGGTAGTACCGGTTGCGCGCCAGGGTCACCAGCGGAGCGCCGCCGAGCAGGAGGTGAAAGGCGTGATTCAGCCTCGAATAGGAAAACCCCTCTCCGATGTCGCCGACGACGACGGCGTCCGGCGACTCTTCGACGTGCTCGATGCCGCCGAGATCCTCGAGGACCGCGGGCAGGACCATCAGGTGACACCGTGTCATCCCGCGGCCGAGCAGGAACTGCCGGGCGGCGAGCGGCGCCGTGAACAGGCGCCCTGGGTCGGCGGGGATTCCCATCGCGGCGAGCTCGGCGGCGATCTTCGACCGCGGCCGGCTCGTCGTGTTCGTCACGAAACAGTGCGGGATTCCCCGCGCGGAAAGAGCGCGCACGGCCCCGGCGGCGCCCGGGATCGGGCGGCCGGTCTCGTAGAGAGTTCCTTCGAGGTCGAGGAGCAGGGCGCGCACGCCCCCGAGTCGCTCGGGAACACCTGCCACTGACTGCCTATCCCCGGCTTGCCGTCAGAGGCATCGTCGGAAGAGGGCGAGCGTCTCCTCCCAGGCGACCTTCGAGGCGTGAATGCGATAGGTGTCGCGCTCCTCGCAGAAGAAGTCCTCCCCGGCGTCGTGGAAGACTTCCATCCGGAATTCCTTGCCGAGCTCCGTCAGCCTCTTGCGAATGGCCTCGTGCTCCTGGCGCGCAATCGTCGTGTCGAGCTGGCCGTAGAAGAGCAGGAGCGGCGCCTCGAGTTCGCGCGCCAAGTCGAGCGGCGCCATGGCGGCGCTCGAGGGATGCAAGGGTTCCGCGATCCCCTTCGCGTAGAAGCAGACGCCCGCGCGCACCTGCCCCGGGAAGCGACAGGCGGCGAGGAAGGCGAGCCTCCCCCCCATCGAGAACCCGAGAACCCCGACCCCTCCGGAGCGCACCTTGCCTCGTGTCGAGGCATACCCGATCGCCTGTCGGAATATGGAGAGGCCGCGGTCGTCGGAGAGCATCGCCGCGGCGTCCGAGGCTCGATCCGCGTCGCCGTACTCGAAGTGCGTGGCGACGGCCGGCCGCAGGAAGTCGGGCGCGACGTCGGCGACGCTCGTCGGCCTTGCGTAGAAGTTCGGCGCGAGCGCGTAGAAGCCGGCGCGGGCGAGGCGGTTGGCGATCCCCTTGGCGTGGGGGTTCAAGCCGAACTGGTCGTGCGCGACGATGACGGCGGGGAAGGGACCAGCGCCCTGGGGCACCGCCTCGTGCGCGGGGAAACTCTGCACGAGCGTCGTGTTGCTCTCCATGTCCACCATGCCGGTCTGCATTTTGCTGGCCTCGTTTTGCGGAGACGACCCCTGCAGGTTCCACCGGGGGGCGCCCGGCTAATCTTAGCCGGGAACTTGCGGCGCCCCGAACGCGTCCGGCTAGCCCGGCCGACGCGCGGGTTCGGCCTGCCCCCATCCTGCTAGAGTGAGACAAGAAGGAGGAGCGCATGCCGCACTACCTCGTACGGGGTTCCTACACCGCCGATGCCTGGGCCAAGATGATCCACAATCCGGAGGATCGGGAGAAGCTCTATTCCAGCCTGATCGAGAAGGCCGGAGGGAAGCTCAAGGCGTTCTACTTCGCGTTCGGCGAAGACGACGTCTTTGCCATCTTCGAGGCGCCCGACGCGACGGCCGCGTCCGCCCTGGCGCTGGCGGTGGGGTCAGTCGGGCACCTGAGATCCTTCCAGACCACGCCGCTGATGACCAACCAGGAGGCGACGGAGGCCATGAAGAAAGCGGCGGCCTTGAAGTACAGGGGTCCGAAGGGATAAACGTCGCGCAGCGCTCCGCGTGCGGCGTGGCTGCGCCACCGGCGGGCGGCTCGGCCGGACGCGGCCTCGACCGCCCGCCTCGCCGCCCGCTCCGCGCTGCGCTCCCGCGGCGCGCGCCTCGACTGTCGGCGCGGGCGGTCGCTGCGCGACCGGCGCCGAGAGTTTTCAAGTACGGGAGCGGAGACTCCGCGCGCCGCGAGCGCCGGCGGGACCTTTACTCGGGAGCGCTATTTCCGTTGCCGGGAGGGTCGCTCTCGCCCTGGGCGCGAGGGCCATGACTCGGCGACTTCAGGAGGTTCCAGGGGACAGGTGCGAAGTATGGACGGGGATTGGAGCGTGGATTCGTTTGTGCGGGGGATTCCGAAGGCGGAGCTGCATCTTCATATCGAGGGGACCCTCGAGCCGGAGATGGCGCTCGCGCTCGCCCGGCGAAACAGCGTCGCGCTGCGGTACGGCACCGCCGACGAGCTCCGGCGCGCGTACCGGTTCCGCGACCTGCAGTCTTTCCTCGACCTCTACTACGAAAGCGCGCGGGTCCTCCGCTCGGAGAGGGACTTCTTCGAGTTGACACGGGCGTACCTGGAGCGCGCCGCCGCGGACGGGGTCCGGCACGCGGAGATCTTCTTCGACCCTCAGACGCACACCGCCCGGGGGATTCCATTCGCGTCGGTTGTCGGAGGAATTCACGGCGCTCTCGAGGAGGGCGCCGGGAAGCTCGGCATCTCCTCCAAACTGATCCTCTGTTTTCTGCGGCACCTGCCGGTTGAGGAGGCGCAGGCGACTCTCGATCAGACGCTCCCTTTTCGGAGATGGATCGAAGGCGTCGGGCTGGACTCCGGGGAAGCCGGCAATCCTCCCTCCAGGTTCGAGGCCGTTTTCGCGCGCGCCCGCGCGGCGGGGCTCCTGCCGGTCGCCCACGCGGGGGAGGAAGGTCCGCCCGAGTACATCCGGGAAGCCCTGGAGATGCTGAAAGTGCTCCGGATCGATCACGGCGTGCGCTGCGCCGAGGATCCCGCGCTCGTCGAGGAGCTCGTCGAGCGGCGCGTCCCGCTGACCGTCTGCCCCCTCTCCAACGTCCGGCTCGGCGTTTTCCCTTCGCTCGCTCGTCATAACCTGAAACAGCTTCTCGACCGCGGGCTGTGCGTCACGGTCAATTCCGATGACCCGGCCTACTTCGGCGGCTACGTGGCCGACAACTTCGCCGCCGCGCGGGACGCGCTCGGCTTGACGACCGCCGACGTCGTGCGGCTCGCCAAGAACTCTTTCGAAGCGAGCTTCCTGACGCCGGAGGAGAAGGAGCAACGGCTTGCCGAGGTGGACGCCTTCGCCGCGCGGTTTCCTTGAAGGAAGCGCCGCGCGCCTACCGCAACGGGGTAGAGTTCCGGTGTCCGGAAGGAGGCCGCCTTGTCTTCACTCCCGCCCGTGCCCGGCTTTCGCCTCGGGATCTACGTCTTCAAGGATGCCGAGATCGTGGATTTCGCGGCTCCGCACGGGGTCTTCTCCGTGGCGCGCCGCTTCGATCCGGAGCTCGAGGCTTTCCTGATCGCCGACGCCCTGCGGCCCGTCCAGGCTCAGGCAGGCTTCACCGTTCTCCCCAACTACGGCTTCGGCGACCAGCCGGCCATGGACGCATTCCTGATTCCCGGCGGATTCGGAACGCGCCAGGAGGTCCACAACCGGCGGCTCCATGACTTCATCCGCTCCCTGCCCGGCTCGACTCTCCTGACGAGCGTCTGCACCGGGTCGTGGGTCTACGGCAAGATGGGGCTTCTCGACGGCCTGCCCGCGACCAACCGCAAGGAGCCGGACCGCGCTGAGGCGTCTCCCTCCGGCATGACCCCCATCGACCGGCTGGCGAAGATCGCGCCCGCCGCGAAGATCTCCTGGGCGCGAGTCGTGGACGCGGGCCGGATCATCACCGCGGGCGGGATCACGTCCGGCATGGAGATGGGATTCCATCTGTTGCGGCGCGCCGGCTACTCGGAGGAATTCCTCGCGGAGGTCGCCCGCGTGATGGAGTACCAGCGGGCCTACGAGCTCTACCGCGGCGACGTCGAAATCGCGGGGGGCCGCTGATCCGTGCGCGTGCTGGCCGGGACGAGCGGGTACAGCTACAAGGAGTGGAAGAGGAGCTTCTATCCGGAGGACTTGCCGGCGGACGAGATGCTTCGCTACTACGCGTCGAAGCTCCCGGCCGTCGAGATCAACAACACCTTCTACAGGATGCCGAAAGCGGAGATGTTGTCCCGATGGGCCGAAGAGGTGCCGGACGGGTTTCGGTTCGCCCTCAAGGCGTCCCAGCAGATCACGCACCGCCGCCGCCTGAAGGACGCGGCGGACCCCGTTGGGTATTTCTTCAAGGTGGCCGTGACTCTGGGAGACCGGATGGGGCCGGTCCTTTTCCAGCTCCCGCCGAACCTGAAGAAGGACCTGCCCCGCCTGACGGACTTCCTGGCGATCCTCCCGCCGGCGTCACGCTGCGCCTTCGAGTTCCGCCACGAGTCGTGGTTCGAGGACGATGTCTTCGAAGCCCTGAAGGCCGGCGGCCGCGCCCTCTGCGTGGCCGAGGACGAGGAGCTGGCGACGCCCTTCCAGGCCACTACGGATTGGGGATACCTGCGCCTGCGGCGCCAGGACTACGCGGAAAGCGACCTGCGCGACCGGGCCGCCAGGCTCCTCGCGCAACCGTGGAGCGAGGCATACGTATTCTTCAAGCATGAGGAGGGAGGAAAAGGGCCGAAGCTGGCTGAGAGCCTGACAAAAATTCTTGGCACCGCTTAACCCCATTGCCTGCTAGACTTATCGGCCCCTAACGTTATGAGCGCACGCGCGATCGGTACGGCCAACATCTCTTTTGGGCTCGTGTCCATACCCGTCAAACTCTTTTCGGCCGCCAACAGCTCGGCAGGGATCTCCTTCAACATGCTCCACGCGAAGTGCGGCTCGCGCGTCAAGCAGCAGTACATCTGCCCCAAGGAAGACAACGTTGTCGTCCCTCGCGAGGAGATCCAGAAGGGGTACGAGTTCTCCAAGGACCAGTACGTCCTCTTCACGGCCGAAGAGCTCAAGGCCCTGGAGGAAGAATCAACGCAGACGGTCGAAGTGACCGAGTTCGTGCCGGTCTCGCAGGTCGAGCCCGTCTATTACGACAAGCCCTACTACCTGGGGCCGGACAAGGGAGGCGCCAAGGCTTACTGGCTCTTGAACGAGGCCCTGAAGGCGACCGGACGGGTCGCGCTCGCCAAGTATGCGGC
>Ga0153915_10006299_pt1 | contig 11105 bp, 7 predicted proteins | sample Opewatmetagenome_2_FD_107003 | JGI IMG/M metagenome (GOLD analysis project Ga0153915, IMG submission 107003) | Freshwater wetland microbial communities from Ohio, USA - Open water 3 Core 3 Depth 3 metaG | ecosystem: Environmental > Aquatic > Freshwater > Wetlands | place: USA: Ohio, Lake Erie...
CCTGCCTGCGCGAAGCCGCTTCGGCGAAGGCAGGCGCAATCCGAAATCATAAACGGTTCACCAACTCTTCTGATACCTGCCAGATATCTCAAGCTCCCAAGGTGATCACCAAATCCCCCGGGGCAATAATTCGGAGGAGATGCTCGACGATCTCCTTCTTGTCACCTAAATAGGTAACATCCTTATGGCCATACTCCCGGAGTCCTTCAAAAAGGGCCTCCGCCTCTACGCCTTCTATCCGATCTTCTCCTGCTGCATAGATATTGGTAAGAATAAGAACATCTGCATCATAAAAAGCAGCGAGAAAATCTTTAAATAGGGCTTGAGTCCTGGTGTAACGGTGGGGTTGGAATACGGCAACGATCCTTTTCCCCCAGCCCGTTCGCGCCGCCTTTAGCGTAGCGATAATCTCAACGGGATGGTGCCCATAATCATCCACAATAAGGATTCCCTTCTTTTCTCCTTTGATCTGAAATCGTCTTTGAATCCCGCTAAAATCGCGGAGCGTTTCCTGGACGACTTGAAAGGGAATATCCAGTTCAAAGGCTGTGGCTAAGGTGGCTAAGGCATTATAGACGTTGTGCAGCCCAGGCATTCGAAGACTCAGCCTGCCTATGTCCTGCCGTCGGTGGACAACTTCAAAAGAGGTGGAGAGCCCCTCAAAGACAATCTCTTTTGCTTGGAGGTCAGCCTGTGTCGTCAATCCATAAGTGGTAAATCGCTTCTTCAATCTTGGGAGGAGGCTTTGAATATTTGGATGATCAAGGCAGAGAACAGCCAAGCCAAAAAATGGGATTTTGTTTAAAAAACAGAGGAAGGTCTCTTTGATCTCATCGATCCCCTTATAATAATCAAGGTGCTCGGGATCGATGTTAGTCACCACGGCAACGGTGGGCATCAGTTTCAGAAAAGAACCATCACTTTCATCGGCTTCGGCAACCAAAAATTCACCTTGGCCAAGTCGGGCGTTACTGCCAATACTGTTCAGTCTCCCCCCAATCACGACGGTTGGGTCGAGACCACCCGCTGCCAAGACAGTGGCAATCAGAGAGGTGGTTGTGGTTTTCCCGTGGGTCCCTGCAATGGCAATCCCAATTTTCATTCGCATCAGCTCTGCCAACATCTCTGCTCTTGGGATGACAGGAATAAATCTTTCCTCAGCGGCTGCGACCTCAGGGTTGCCTTGGCGGATAGCTGAGGAGATGACCACGACGTCTGCTTCTTTCAGGTTCTCCCTCTGATGACCGTAAGCAATTTCACACCCCAAAGACTTGAGCCTTCGGGTGACCTCTGTCTCCTTCATATCAGAACCGCTGATGGTGTAACCCAGATTGAGCAATACCTCGGCAATCCCGCTCATGCCAATTCCACCGATACCTACAAAATGAATATGATGAATCTTTCCTCTTCGATACATCTCAGTTTCTCGTGTTCTGGGTTCATTGAGTTCGTTGGGTCAGCCCAATAAACCCAACAAACCCTATAAACTCAATGAACTATCTTTCGTTCTCTAACGAGGGCATAACAGTGATCGACGATCTCTTCCGCTGCTCTCGGTTTCGCTAACTGCTGAATCGCCTCCTCCATCCTGGCACGTTCCTCTGTGTGATCGTAAAGGTGGAGAATGATTTGGGCCAGCGATTGACCATTGACCTCCTCATCCAGAATCATTCTCGCTGCCCCCAGATCGACTAATTTTTTGGCATTGATCCATTGATGATGGTGGGCTGCATAAGGATAGGGAATGAGAAGAGCGGCCTTTCCGCAGATGGCCAATTCAGCCACCGTGCTCGCCCCAGACCGACAGATGATCAGATCGGAGATCTGGTAGTAAGCGCCCATGTCATCAAAAAAAGGCCTGACCAACGCATCAAACCCTTTTTCTTGATAACCTTTAGAGACAAAATCGAGATCTTCCTTCCCTGTTTGATGAATGATGGTCAGGGAGGACTTTATTTCTTGAAGGTGGTTCAGGCCTTCCATCATCGCCTGATTGATCCGATGGGCCCCTGCACTCCCTCCAAAGATGAGGAGGGTAAATCGATCTTTTTTCTTCATCCCTTCCTTATCTTTCTTCAAGGAAGCAAAAAACTCTTTTCTGATCGGATTCCCGGTCACAACGGTCTTCCCGTCAGGGAAGTATTTCTTCGCCTCTTCGAAGGAGACAAAGATCTGTTGACTGAACCATTTTAGGATGCGATTGGTCATTCCTGGCACGACGTTCTGCTCGTGGATAGCCCTCTTGATTCTGAGAAGGAAGGCAGCCATCAGGGCCGGACCGGAGGCATATCCTCCGACCCCCAGGACAAGGTGAGGTTGAAACTCTTTCAAAATCGAGAAGGATTCAGAGATGGCCATCGGTAGGCTCCAAATCGCTTTTAGTTGACTCACAAAAGACTTCCCTTTAATCGGCTTTGCTTTAATCATTCGCAGTGGGAATTTTCCTCCTGGTAAAACTTTAGCTTCGATCCCTCTCTCCGTACCGATAAATAGAACTTTATTCCCTCTCTCTCTTTCAATGAATGCCTCAGCAATCGCCATGCCCGGGAAAAGGTGACCCCCGGTCCCGCCTCCAGCAATCACACACTTCATCTTCGTTCCACATGGGTCGAAAGGTGAAGAAGTATTCCTACCCCAACTAAATTGGCGACCAGCGATGTCCCTCCATAACTGACGAAGGGAAGAGTCAACCCTTTTGTGGGGAGGAGTCCCAAAACCACTCCCATATTGATCACGGCCTGAAGGGAGATCATCAAAGTGATCCCCAAGGCTAAATAGGCCCCAAACCTGTCTCCAAGGGAAAGTCCAATCTGAATACCCCTGAGGGTCAGAATGAAAAAAAGGAGCACAACGACCATCGCCCCTACCAAACCCAACTCCTCTCCAATGATGGAAAAGATGAAGTCTGTGTGGGGAGCAGGAAGAAAGAAGAGCTTCTGTCTTCCTTCTCCTAATCCCAATCCGAAAAGACCTCCAGAACCAAAGGAAAGGAAAGATTGGATGATTTGGAAGCTGGTGCCGCTGGGGTCTTCCCAAGGCCGGATGAAACTCATCAGCCTTTTATAGCGGTACGCTACGTTCATTAAAAGAATATAAGCCGCCGGGATGGCAATCAAAAAAGCGCCGACAATATAGATCACCCTAGCGCCGCTGAGGAAGAGAAGAAGAAAGACCATCGCTGTGAGAAAAAAGGCTGCCCCAAAATCGGGTTCCTTCATCACCAAAGCAATGACGAGACCGGAGAGGAGAACCGTGGGAAGAAATCCAAATGAGAAGCTCCGAATCTTCTCCTCTTTCTTGGCCAGAAAGTAGGCGAGGAAGACAACCAAACCCAACTTCGCAAATTCCGAGGGTTGAAAGGAAAAGGATTGAATCTTCAACCAACGCATGGCTCCACCCGCTCGATGCCCAATGCCGGGGATCAACACGGCAATCAAAAGCAGGATAGAAAGGATGAGGATGGGATAGGCAAATCGTTTTAGAATTTCATAAGGGAAAAACATCATCAGGGTCATGAGAACAAAACCGACTGCGGCATAAAGGGCCTGCCTCTTCAGAAAGTAGTAAGGGTCTCCAAAACGATCCCCAGCAATAATAGCGCTGGTGCTATAAACCATAATCACTCCGATCCCCACTAAGGCGAGCGTTACAAACAATAGAATGAAGTCGAGTTTCTTCTTCCCCTTCACCCTCTTAACTTCCCCTTTAACTTGTCAGCCAATAGGCTTCGATTACCAATTTCCAATGACCAATACTTTCGGTCATTGGTGCTTGGGATTTATTTGGATATTGGCGCTTGGGATTTGGTGCTTAACCTGAGCACCTCCTCTTTAAAAACTCTTCCTCTCTCTTTGTAATCCTTGAACATATCGAAACTCGAACAGGCGGGTGAGAGAAGCACTACCTCTCCTCCTTTTGCCTTGAGACGGGCGAGGGACACCGCCTCTTCCATGGTCTTGGCCATCACCGTATTGGTTTGTCCTCCAAGTTCACGGTTCATTCTCTCTTGGGCCTCACCCATCAGGATCAAGTATTTCACTTTTTCCCGGACCAATTCCTTCAAAAGACTTAAATCTCCATTTTTATCTTTTCCTCCTGCGATCAAGATCACGGGCTCTGAAAAACTCTGGAGAGATTTAACCACTGAACCGACATTCGTTCCTTTGGAGTCATTGTAGAAACGAACTCCTTCAATCTCCCGAACAAATTCAAGACGATGTTCAAGACCTTCAAACCGATTGAGGACCTCTTGGACCGCTTTTTTAGAGCATCCGAAGACCCTCGCCGCGGTGAGGGCTGCCATCATATTCTCCACATTGTGAATTCCTTTCAACGGTGTCTTAGATAAGGAATATTCTTCCACTTCCCTCCCAAGCCTAAGGGAGATGCTTTGGCCATTTGAAAAAGTGCCCTTATCGAGTTTCTCCCTCAAGCTAAATAAAACTTTTTTCGCCTTCACCTTCTCTCGATACTGCATCACAATGGGATCATCTCTATTGAGGATAGCCCAATCCTCCGAATTCTGATTTGTAAAAATTCTCATCTTTGCATCGATGTAATCTTCGTAACGGGAATACCGGTCCAGATGATCTTCGGTAATATTGAGCAGGACAGAGATTCGTGGTCGAAAATCCTCGATGGCCTCCAACTGGAAACTGGATATCTCAACGATCAATACCTCCCACCGATCTTTCCCGTTTGTGAAAAGGACCAGCGGCTCACCGACATTTCCTCCTACTCCAACTTTCTTCCCATCCTCTTTCAGCATTGCACCGATGAGCAGCGTGGTGGTGGTCTTCCCATTGGTTCCTGTCACGGCAATGATAGGGACACGGATAAATGAGTAGGCGAGTTCGATTTCACTGACCACCCGGACTCCCTGTCCCATTGCTTTTTGAATGGGGTGGATGCTCAGGTCAACCCCAGGACTGACCACAATGATGTCCTGGTTGAGAAAGGTCTCTATCTGATGGCCGCCCCATTCCATGGGGATTCCCATCCCTTTTAATTCCTCAACCGCTTCTTTCATTTCCTCTCTCGGCTGTACCTCGGTGGTGGTCACCAGGGACCCTTTTGTCTTAAGGAATTTTGCTGTCGCGATGCCTGTTCGAGCCAGCCCGACGACTAACACCCTTTTACCGTGAAGATCCATAATGTCAACATGCAAAATGGAAAATGTTTAGTCTAATTTTCATTTTGAAATTTGCAATTTTCAATTTGCAATGATATTTACCTAAGCTTCAGCGTACTGATCGCAATCAATCCGAGAATAATCCCAATGATCCAGAATCGGACGATGATCTTTGGTTCTGCCCACCCTTTCAATTCAAAATGGTGGTGAATGGGTGCCATCCGGAAGACCCGTTTCTTACGTAATTGATAAGAGATCACCTGAATGATGACGGAAAGGGCTTCGATCACAAAAATTCCACCCACAATGACTAAAAGAAACTCTTGTTTGGTGATCACAGCGATGGTTCCTAAAGCTGCCCCCAAGGAGAGAGAACCCATATCACCCATAAAGACCTGAGCCGGATAGGTGTTGAACCAGAGAAATCCCAAGCCACTACCGACCAAAGCTCCACATAAGACGGTTAATTCTCCACTCCCTTTAACGAAAGGAATCTGGAGATAGGTGGCGAATTTGAAATTCCCTGCAAGATAACAGAAAAGCATAAAAGTCCCACTCGCGATAAGCACGGGTCCGATGGCCAATCCATCCAAACCATCTGTCAGGTTGACCGCATTGGCTGAACCGACGATCACAAACATCCCAAAGAGAATGTACCAATTCCCAAGGTCTGGCATCACTTTTTTAAAGAAAGGAAAGATCAACCTGGAATCGTGATCAATGGTGGCGAAAAGGATGAAGCTGATCACAAGACCGATGGCCACCTGAATGGGAAACTTGTATCGAGCCCGGATCCCAATGCCTTTTTTATCCTTCATTTTTTTATAATCATCCAAGAAACCGAGAATCCCGAATGCCAAGGTGGTCAATATAACAATCCAGGTATAGGGGTTGGTCAGGTCAGACCAGAAAAGGGTCGGGATGAGAATGGCGGCCAGGATAAGACTTCCTCCCATCGTGGGAGTTCCGTTCTTGGCCAGGTGTCGGGAGGGGACATCCTCTCTCACCACCTGTTGAATCTGAAAAGCCCTCAATTTTTTAATCAACCAAGGCCCGACGACAAAACTGATGAGGAGGGCTGTCAAAATCGAATAAATGGTCCTAAAAGTGATATAACGGAAGACATTGAAGAAAGAAAACAGTTCGTGAAGAGGATAAAGAAGATAATATAACACTTTTTAAGCCCCCCCGTCTTTCAAACCTTCTACGATCTTTTCCATGGCCATCCTTCTTGAACCTTTGACCAAAATCCAATCCCCGGTCTGAATCATCTGCCTCAATTGGGAGATGGCCTCTGAATGACTCTCCACGACTCTTGCCCTCTCTATTGGAAATCCATGATGAATCGCTGATTCAACGACAACAGGCGCTTCCTCTCCCAAAGCGAGAAGGAAGTCGATCGGAAGTTCACTCACCTTCTTTCCGAGTTGTTCATGGGCTTCTTTTGTAAAATCTCCGAGTTCTAACATATCGCCCAGAATAGCGAATGCTCTTCCCCCTCCCTTTGCCTCAACCAGGGTCTCCAGGGCGAGTTCCATCGAGTAAGGGTTGGCATTATAGGCATCATTGATCAGGGTCTTTCTCCCTTTGAGAGGAACGACTTCCATTCTCATGGGAAAGGGTTGAAAATGTTCCAATGCTTCTTTGGCTTGTTTCACTTCCACTCCGAAGAGGCATGCGACGGCAATGGCAGAGAGGGCGTTTGGAACGAAATGTCTTCCCAATAACCGCAGATGAATTTCCGTCACCTCATGTTCCAAGATCAGGGTGAAAGAGGTTCCCTCCGCTCCCTTGAGCCGAATTTCTTTAGCCATCACTTCTGCTGGGTGTTCAATCCCAAAGGTGATCTTTTGTCCAAGGTAATAATCGGCCAGATCGATCACCCGGGGGTCATCCTGATTCACTAAAATCGTTCCATCCCTTCTCATTCTCCGGAAGAGTTCCCCCTTTTCTTCCTTTACCCTCTCCAAATTTCCCATGCCTTCCAGATGGACCTTTTGGATGTTAGTGATCAACCCAATATCAGGTTCTGCGATCTCGGTCAGCCTTCGAATTTCACCTGGCACGTTCATTCCCATTTCGAGAACCACGACCCTTTCTTTCTCGGTGAGGGTGAGGAGGGTGAGGGGAAGCCCAATGAGGTTGTTTAAATTCCCCTTTGTCTTGAGAACGGGAAAGGTGGTTCCCAGGCAAGCCGCGATCATCTCTTTCGTCGTTGTCTTGCCGTTGCTACCGGTCAATGCCACGACGGGAGTAAGATATTTACGTCTCCAGTCATGGGCAATATCTCCTAAAGCAGAGAGAGTATCTTTTACGGCAATGACTGCTCTGGGTCGATAACCATTCCATCGGACGTCTTGGACCTTATCCTCTTCGATCACCACCCCACCTGCTTTTTTCTCAAGAACCTCTAAAGTAAAGTGATGGCCATCGAAGCGATCCCCTTTCAGGGCGATAAAAAGTTCTCCTTCAGCCAACGTCCTTGAATCGGTGGAAATCCCCTGGAAGAAGGTATTTCTCTCCCCTTGGAGGAGTCTCCCTCCTGTGGCCTTCAGGATTTCTTCAATGGTTAGGATCACTTTCCCTCCAAGGCTTTTTTTGCCTCGATCCGATCATCGAAAGGAAACTTCTTTTTTCCGATGATCTGATAATCCTCATGACCTTTTCCAGCAATGAGAACCGTATCCGAAGGTTGGGCCAATTGGATGGCCATCCGGATCGCTTCCCTTCGATCCGGGACTTTGAGATAACCCTTTTGGGTTCTCCAAAACTTTATCTCATTTGGGTCCCACACTTTTATGGGGAGGGATTTGAAGCCCTTCTCCACTTCGTTCAGGATGTCTAAAGGATCTTCCGTCCTTGGATTATCTGATGTGAGAATAGCCAGATCACTGTATTTCCCAGCTACTTCACCCATCAAGGGTCGCTTTGTTCGATCCCGATCACCACCACATCCAAAGACCGTGATCATCTTCCCATTGTTCAGGGGACCGTTTTCTAAGATACTCTTCAATCCCAATAGAGCCCGCTCCAAGGCATCGTGAGTATGAGCATAGTCAACGATGACGTGAATGCCTCTCTTATTCTCCACTGTCTCAAATCTCCCTGAGACCCCTTCTAATCCCTCCAGCCCCTCCCTGATGGTTTCTAAGGGAACCTCCATGCCCACCCCTACCGCCACCGCAGCAAGAATGTTATAGAGATTGAAGTTTCCGATCAATTTTGAATGGACAGAAAAATCACCCTTTGGAGTTCTGATTCGGCAGGAAAGACCTTCAAAGGAAGACACCACCTGATCGGCTGTGATATCACAAGAGGGGCTCATCCCATAACGAATGATGGGGAGGTTAATTCCTTTCACAATCTCCTTGCCTTTAGGGTCGTCGTCGTTGGTTACAGCAAACCTTCTTTCTTTTTGGCTCTTCGTCAAATAATCCGAAAAGAGTTTCTTTTTACTTTCAAAGTATTGTCCTAGGGTCTTATGATAATCGAGATGTTCAGAGGTAAAATTCGTGAAGACCACACCGTCAAATTGGCATCCAAAAGCGCGTTCCAGGTCAAGCCCGTGGGAGGAGACTTCCATAATGACGTGAGAGGTCCCCTCCCTGACCATCTCCCACAGAATTTTTTGTAAGTCTAAAGACTCTGGCGTGGTATTGGGAGCAGGAATTGTCTTTTGACCGAACCGATAATTGATCGTCCCGATCACGCCTACCGTGCATCCCGCTTTTTTAAAAATGGACTCTAAGAGATAGGTCGTGGTGGTTTTTCCATTTGTCCCAGTGACACCGAGGAGCCTGATCCGTGACGATGGATCACCATAAAAATTTGAGGAAATCTCCGCCAGTGCCTGGCGGCTATTGGGAACTAAAATCATGGTCACATGGGGAGGGGGGCCGCTTGCTGCGCCTTTTTTGGGCAGGGCAAACCCTGCCCCTACAGTCGGGATTTTTATCTCTTCTTCACAAACCAAAGCCTCTGCACCCCGTTCGATTGCCTCTCCTATAAATCGATGTCCATCTACCTCCATCCCTTGAACGGCCACAAAAAGGAATCCCTTTTGGATCTGTTTCGAATGGTAAGCAATCCCCTCGATCTCTTTGAGAGTTCCTCCGGTAATCTTTCTGATCTCAACGCCCTCCAATAATTTCCTCAATTCCATACGGCTATGTGGGCCCAAATCCCCCCAACCCCCCTTTGATAAAGGGTGGAGAAAGGGGCGATTATAATGGGGACTGAAACTTTAAATAACAGATGTCTCCTTTTTCAATGACTGTCCCCGGCCTGGGGTTTTGTTCCACGACCTTTCCATTCCCCAAGACCCTGATGATCAGTCCCTTCCCCTCCATCCGGCTCAGGGCATTGCGCATGGATAAACCGGTGAGGTCTGGCATCACGATTGTGCCTGCTCCTTTTCCCACCTTTACTTCATCAATGATAGGGGGATTGACCCATATTGCTTTTTGGGGAGTCAAATCAATTTCGTTCTTTACAATCATCGTTCCTTTCGGAACCACATGGAGGTAGGAAAGAACTTTCTCTATGATGGCTCTAAATATAGGAGCAGCGACCACTCCTCCGTAGTTATTCCCTTGGGGTTCATCAATCACGACTAAGAGGACAAGCTTAGGTTCCTCAGCGGGAGCAAATCCCATGAATCCACTCAAATAGCGATCTTCATAATACCCCCCCAATAAAGAATCAACTTTCTGTGCTGTTCCAGTCTTTCCAGCTATTTCATATCCTGCGGGCACGGCTTCTTCCCCTGTCCCACCTTTCTCAGTGGTCGCCTTGAGCAGCGCCGTCACCTTTTTGGCTGTCTCTTCTGAGATCACCTTTCTGACGACCTCAGGTTGAAAAGATTGGACGACCTCACCTTTCTCATTTATAATTTTCTCTACCACATAAGGCTTCATCAGGGATCCACCATTGGCAATGGCTGAAAGGGCCGTCACCAACTGAATCCCTGTCACAGAGACTCCCTGACCAAAGGAGATTGTATCCAAGGCCACCGGAGGCCAATATCTCGGGTGACGGACAATTCCTTTTCCTTCCCCGGGAAGACCCACCCGAGTCTTCTCTCCAAATCCAAATGCAGAAATATATCGGTAGTAACGATCTTTGCCCATCTTCTCGCCCACCTTGGATGCCCCAATGTTACTGGAGAATTTGATGATCTGCTGAAAGGTGAGCCATCCATGTTTGGAGGTATCATGGATGGTCCGGTCATAAACCGTATAGGAACCATTTTCACAAAAGAAAGAATCTGATGGCCGAACCACCTGCTCCTCTAAGGCAGCCGCTGCGAGAAAGGCTTTAAAAAGAGAACCGGGTTCAAAGACATCGGAGATTGCCCGATTCCTCCAATTTTTGGAGCGATACTGGATAAATTCGTTAGGATTAAAAGTTGGGTAGGATGCCATGGCCAGGATCCTTCCGGTGAAGGGATCCATGGCAATAGCCACGCCCCCTTTTGCTCCCCACTTTTCAACGCCACGACCTAATTCTGTCTCTGTGATATGCTGGATGGGTTTGTCGATGGTCAGAACAATATTCCGATAATGGTCTTCTTTTTTAAAGGGACCCTTCCCTATGGCGATTTCCCGACCTAAAGCATCTCTAGCGGTGGTCATGACATGGTTCGATCCATTGAGCAAGGCATCGTATTGGTATTCAATTCCCTCCAGACCCTTTGAATCGAGGCCTACGAAACCAACAAGATGGGCTGCCAGTTGTGAATTGGGATAAAACCGTCGGTTCTCTTTTAAGAAATGGATGCCGGGAAGTTGAAGGGCTTTGATCTGCTCAACCTCTTTTGAAGAAATTTTTCTTTGAATCCATTCAAAGGATCGTCGGCTTTTTAACCTCTGTTTCAATTCTTCCCGATCGATCTGGAGAATCGAAGCAAGCTCATTGACCATCTTTCTGACATCCTCGATCTTTCGAGCATCGGCATAGACCGAATCGACCTCAA
>Ga0153915_10006300_pt1 | contig 11105 bp, 15 predicted proteins | sample Opewatmetagenome_2_FD_107003 | JGI IMG/M metagenome (GOLD analysis project Ga0153915, IMG submission 107003) | Freshwater wetland microbial communities from Ohio, USA - Open water 3 Core 3 Depth 3 metaG | ecosystem: Environmental > Aquatic > Freshwater > Wetlands | place: USA: Ohio, Lake Erie...
ACAGTGGCAAGAGCTCCTGTCAATGCAGTAATTCCAATGCCAAATACAATATGTTCCATTTAGCCTCCTCCCTGCGTGCGAATGCACGAGAGTATTCAAAATGCAATGCCACGCACATCGAGTAAATACTCTTTGTGGTTAGTGTAAAGTTGGTAAGATCTTAATTAAAAGGTTTCGAATTTGTTTCGCCTGTAGAAGGATATATTAAGCCCGAATTAAAAATCGGGCGATTATGCGGGATTTTTTAATCATGTGGATTTGTGTTAAGGAAAGTCTGGTTGTTTTGAGGGCAAGAGGGTTTGTGTTGAGTGATGTGAGATACTGCATTGATCGCACGTTCCCTGAGATGTATCCGGGGTGTTACCGGGGAGATGGAGAGCATCTCCGGAATCCCGCTGGTGGGGGGGTACCCCCCCACCCCCTTCCCCTTCCGGCCAGCCCTCCCTCATCCGGTCCTTCCCATCTCACGTCGGAAAGTGTCCACCGGAACACCAAAACCGGAGGGGGGGTAGTCCCCCCTCCCCCAGCAGGAGGTACCCCCCTCCACCCCCTTTTGAAATCCGGAGGGGGGGTCCCCCTACCCCCCCCTCCATGGCCCGGAGGGGTACCCACCCCCCCTTGCCTGCATGACCAATCGTGACAGTTCCAGTGAAGTGAACCCCTTGTGGGTGAACTTTGAGAAGAACCCAAGGGGTTCTTCGAAGAACCTCCGACGGAGCAAGAATTATCCGGCCCTTCCGGGAAAACAGGCAGAGGGGGGTACCCACCCCTTCCGTACCCAGGGGGGTAGCTACCCCTCCCCTCAGTGGTAGGGGGGTCCCCTGCACCGGATCCGGCCTCCGGAACCGGGAGGGGTGGGTACCCCCCCTTGTTTTTACTGTGGAATGATCCCGCGTGGCAGGCTCTTATTTTCCCACGATCTCACGCATCAGCATCATCACGCCGGGCTTTGCAGGTTTTTTGGGTGACGGCATGCCGAAACCGCCCATTCCCGTCATGGGCTCCTCGAACATCTCGTTGTTCAGCCGCTCGTTGAGTTCATCGAAGATCCGCTTGTACGCTGCGCAGTGGGGGTCGACACCATCAAGAGTACCCCCCGAGGGAGCAATGGCGTTGTACGGGCACCCGCCCCGGCAGTATTTGATATGCGAACAGTCTTTGCACGCCGTATCCACGTACTCCGAGAACGCGGTCATGCGCCGGCCGGGCTCCGACGCCATGAGCTGCTCCATTGATGGCCTGTCCCGCACATGTGCCATCACCCATTCCTGCATCCCGACGAAGCGATAGCAGGGATAGATGCTCCCGTCCGGGCCGACGGCAAACGTATTGCCCATGCAGTTGACGAATGTGCAGACCGATCCCCGGCGGGTGAAGACGCAGCGGCAGAGGTCGTTGATGTTCATCACCTCAATCTTCCCGAGATTCTCCAGCGACTTGTCGAGGAGATAGACCAGGAGTTCCCCATATTCTGCCGGTTCGAGCGCCCATTCTTTCGGGTTTTCCGAGCGGAGGGACGGCAGGGCCGGGTGGAGTTTTAAGACAAATCCGTGATCCTTGAAAAAATTGAAGATCTCCTCCCGGTGCTTCACGGATCTATTCGTGAAGGTGCAGATGAACCGCACCTGCAGGCCGGCTGCTGTTGCGATCTCATAGCCCTTCATGCACTTCCCATAATATCCTTCACCCCGCTGCGAATCCGTGATAGTTTCCGGGCCGTCGATGCTTGACCCGAGGGGGACATGGTATTCCGCAAGGACTTCCGCAATCTCCGGAGTCATCCTCCAGAGGTTTGTCTGCATTGCGAATTCCGGCGTGAGTTCTTTGAGTCCCTCCGCCAGCATCGGCAGTGCCTGCCGGTAAAAGCCGGCCCCTGCAAGGAGCGGCTCACCGCCGTGGAACGTGAACGTGACCCGGTCATTACGGAAATCCTTAAGCCACGCGACCACGTCTTTGACCGTCCCGATGCTCATGATGGGTGATCCTTCCTCCGAGCTCCAGCAGTACTTGCACCTGCCGGGACATCCCAGCGTCGGGATGATCATGATGTGGAAGGGATTTTTCATGGTACTTTTTGTTTTACCTGCGAGGGTAAGATGGTTGCGAAGAAAGCTCCCGTCTTTCTTCAGAAAAGAAAAGGCTCATGCCCTTACTGGGGAGATACTCTTCCATGACTCCCCGGCTCACCCTCACGGTTCTTATCGAAAATTCTTCTTTTATGGATCGCGATTTCTGTGTCGAGACCGGGCTCTCGCTTCTCATCGAAACCGGGGGAAAGAAGATCCTTTTTGATACCGGCTTGTCGGGGATGTTCCTTGCCAATGCGGAAAAGATGGGAATCAGCCTCAGCGATCTTGACGTTATCGTCTTCTCTCACGGACACATCGATCACACGGGAGGACTTCCCACGCTCATCCGTCACCTTACTGACACAATACCTGATCAAAAGCAGTCCCATGTGCCTGAACTCATTGCCCACCCCCGCTGTTTCTGGCCCAAAGAAAAAGATGACAGGAAAAACGGCTCAATTGTGAGCGAGGAGGACGTAAGTCAGCAGTTCGCGGTCACCGTGTCCGCAAAACCGGTCTGGATCACGGATGATCTTGTCTTTCTCGGAGAGATCCCGCGAAGTTTTGCCTTCGAGCTGGGAGATCCGGGCACGCGGAGAATTTATCATCCTGACGGGAAGATTGAACCGGATCACCTTCTCGACGACACGGCTCTCGCATTCCGGTCAGCAGATGGTCTTGTCATCATCACGGGTTGCTCGCACGCGGGGATCTGTAATATCACAGAATACGCGAGAGAAGTCTGCGATGAAAAAAGGGTACGGGACATTATCGGCGGTCTCCACCTGTTGTCACCAGAACCAAAACGGTTCGCAAAGACGGGGAAATACCTGAATCGCCTTCACCTCAGTGCCCTGCATGCCTGCCACTGCACATCACTTCCTGCAAAACTCGTGCTCGCAGGCTATTGTCCTTTACATGAGGTGAGTGTGGGCATGAAACTGGACTTGTAAGGTATTCTTGCGGGTAATCTGATTGTTATCTGTATGAGGTGCGGGAACAGTACATCTACTCACATCTACGTGACTCTTCAGATAGTTAATAGCGACGTGGATCATCCGGTCCCTCGCATTTTTTCTGTAATATCCGGTCAAAGTGTTCGATTGCATCACGGTCTGAAAAAACTTCCCGGCTGTGCGCGCCAATTAACCGGTTATTGATATCTGCCGGGTTTTTTTGACGCTTCGGTGGTCTCTTGGTAACCAGATACTTTCTGATAACCCGGCATTGTGGTTTCTGAACGGTGACCTTTTCTATCCGTTCCACCCGGTATTGGCAGGAGAAAAAAGGTCCGTGGTAAATTCTTCGTAAGAAACCGGATATCGCCGGTGCGAATAATTCATCCAGACCGAAATAAGTCCGAATCTCATTGACCGTCACCCAGCGCTGCGTTTCTCCCGACTCTTCCATGAACCTTTCGAGAAGGTCGGGAACATCCCTATTGCGTGTCATAAAGGGGCTCCGGTTGTCTGATTTGTTTCCGTTGTATGGCGTGATATTCCCGCCTTTTCAAGAGATACCGGCTTTTTTTTGGATCTGATGGATTTTCCCCCATTTGTTGTTCAATTCTTTCAACAATGAAGGGGAACCGGCCGAACGGTCCGAACCTAAGCCGCCGCAGGAATGCGGACACTGTGTTGCTCTGGTAGCGTGTCAGGCCGAAATGGTTGCGGAGTTCCTGCGCGGTCACCCACCGTTCATCCGTAGCGCTCTCTACCATATATGCTTCGAGCAATTCAGGAATATCCGGATATTTGTTCATACCTGCATCTTCCGCGATTTTGGCTCAGGATACAATAAATCCAATCAGGATTCAACCAGTTTTACCAGGTTTTCCATCACGGTATCCACAGCCTTCCATGTCGGCGTATCTGCATGGCGGAGGACATACGGGCGTCCCTCATCCCCGGCTTTTACCATTGCCGGGTCGAGCGGAATGGAACCAAGATAGGGCACGCCCAGATCCTCGGCAGCTTTCTTCCCCCCTCCCCTCCCGAAGAGGTCAATCGTTTGATTACAGTGAGGGCAGACCATCCCGCTCATGTTCTCGATGATGCCGATGACAGGAAGTTCCAGTTTCTCGATGAACTTCACGGCCTTGATGGCATCGAGCACCGCCACATCCTGCGGTGTCGTAACGATCACGGCCCCCTGGACATTCGGAGCCAGCTGGACAATAGAGAGGGCTTCGTCCCCGGTCCCGGGCGGGAGGTCAACGATAAGGTAATCGAGTGCTCCCCAGTTCACGTCATCAAGGAACTGCCCGATTACCGCCATCTTCATCGGCCCGCGCCAGATGACCGGGGAACTGGTATCCGGCAGCAGGAATGCCATCGACATGACGGCGAGGTTCCCGGTCACGTGGACCGGTTCCATGTGTTTTTCGAGAACCGCCGGCCGCTGGTCCTCGATACCCAGCATCTTGGGAATGTTCGGGCCATGAATATCGAGATCGAGCAGCCCGACCTGCCTGCCATGAGCAGCGAGAGCTGAGGCAAGGTTGGTGGAAACGGTTGATTTCCCCACGCCTCCCTTGCCACTCAGGACAAGAATTACATGTTTGACATCGATCTTTGCTTTCGGGGGCAACCCTTTGGGGGCATGGGATGCACCCTTCGTTTCCGGGTGTCCTTCAGTGAGTGGTGTCATGATTATCAGTATCGTATGATTTCCCGTGAAGAGGCCGTACCCGGGTTGTGACCCGGCCGCAAGACCTCGTTCTTAGGGAATTGTATTGTCTTATTCTATCTGCAGGAACGTGCGTGGAGTTCTGGGAGTTAATGCCCGCTGCATTCGTGATCGGGGCCGTGGGAGCAGCTGCTCTCGCCCTGTGCGATCTTTCCGGCCATGAAATCCCTGACTACGGTGTCGATTTCACCACGCACTCCAAGGAAGACTTCGATATTATTCTGGCAGAACAAGTCCACTGCCCGGGGACCCATGCCCCCTGCAAGGACATGGGTTACCTTATGCCCTGCGAGGAATACCGGCAGTTTTCCCGGCTCGTGCCCGGGGCTTTGTAAAATTGTTCTGCCAGTGATCTTCTTGTTCGCAATGTCAAACACTGCATATTCGGTGCAGTGCCCGAAATGATCAGACACTTCGTTCCCTTCTTTTGCAATAGCGACTTTCATGATAAAAACCTCGAATTTTTTTATCCTCGGAAGCGTCTGCCGCCACCGAATCCGAAACCCCGTCCGCATCCGCAGGGAATCCCCCCTCGACCACGGCCGAAGACCGGGTTATTCTGTGCGGATTCCTGCGATATCGCTGTCCCACCCTCTTCATCCGCTTGCTGTACTGCGACAGCAGGTTCCTCTGCAGGTGCAACAATCGTCCGGCACCTGCCAAAGCCCCTGCCACTTATCGGACCCTTTGCCTGAGGTCCCGTTCCATTCAATCCTGGCATTATGAATTCTCCTGGCACCTTTTTGGTACCTTTAATTACTCATATGCGCATAAATACTTAAAAGAGTTGGTTTGGGCAACACATGCGGAAAAGAGATCAATTCGGGAGTGTATAAAGGGAAAAAATACAAATTAGCGCGAGCAGCCCGACATAGTGACAGGGATTATTCAGCCCCAGATAGGGTCATCACCAAAATGCTCCATCCAGAATTCCCGGGAATCGTAATCCGTTCCTTTCCTGAGGTCTTCTGGCCGGAACGATAGTTCATAGTTCATGCCGTATTCTACGAGAATATCGTAAGCCTCTTTTATACGGATGAATGTGGTATGGGAAAGATCCGGATCGTGCTCCGACACATCCGGATGCCACTCTTTGACCAGTTCATGGAACCGGGCATGTATCCCGTTCAGGCTTGCCCGTCCGGTAAGACCAAGTACTTCGGCAGCTTCAGGAATGGTCATGGGGTACGGGGCAATCATCGGTTTCACAAGCCCTTTTTTCAGATTTCATCGTGATTCTCGGACAGCGGCCGCCCCCGCTTTTCGGGCAGATAGTCTCGTCCCGTTTCGGGCAATGCCCTTTGAGCCTGCGCGTGCATCCATCCATCTGGATCGTTTTTCCATTGAGAATGGCATCCGCAATCTTATGGCGTGCCTCGTGGATATCCCGCCAGATGGTCTTCCTTGAAACGCCGAGCACAACCGCTGCCTCTTCCTGTTGAAGATCCTGGAAGTCGATCAGGTCCAGTGCAGCAATCTCTTCCGGTAAGAGCAGGACGACCTCATTTTGTTCATTCGAGTTACACTGCGGGGCATAGCATCGCCCGGATGGCCCACCTTCGAGCGACCGGTTCATCCGGGGCCGGCCCCTTCGCCTGCAGCATTCTTTGGTCTCACCGCTGGGTTCCAAGGTTCGTCAGCTCCTGTTCAAGTTTGGCTGCCAGTATTTGAATGGCTTGCGCTGCCGGGGATGTATTGGTGAAAGTAACCGCCCTGCCGTTCCTGACCGCCTCAATAACAGCCGGGTCAAAGGGGATCATCCCTACCACAGGAATATTCTCTTCACGACACCAGGTCTGTATTGTGTCCGTGAGGGACTGCTCCAGATCGAACCGGTTGATGGCAACAAAGATATGTGGCCGGAACTGCCGGCAGACTGCCACCACCCGTTTCAGATCATGGAGTCCTGATACGCTTGGCTCAGTGACGATCAGCACGGCATCCACGCCACTGATCGTGGAAATAAGCGGGCAGCCGGTCCCGGGCGGGCCGTCAATGAGGAAGAGGTCGCAGTCCTTGTCCTGTTCCATGGTCATCTTCTTCACGGCATGGACGAGCAGCCCGGAATTTCCCGCACCCGGTACAAGCCGGGCATGCACGAGATGCCCCCGATCTGTTTGCGAATAGTTGATCTCACCGGTCTGTCGCGGCTGCATCGTGGTGGCAACGGGACAGACATGAACGCACACGGCACACCCCTCGCATCGGAGCGGGTTGACCCGGTATAGTTCCCCATCATGTTCAATCGCCCCGAACCGGCAGTGCTCCATGCATTCCCCGCACTGCGTGCAGAGAGCGGGATCGATGACCGCAGTTTTCATCCCCATGAATGGTTCTGTCCGGAGGAGTTTTGGATTCAGCAGAAGCTCAAGATTCGCTGCATCGACATCGCAATCCGCAAGCACGAGTTTTCCCGGAAGCAACTGAGCAAGAGCTGCGGTGATCATCGTCTTTCCGGTCCCTCCCTTGCCGCTGATAACCGCAAGCCGGATCATTCATCCACCCCGGCAAGCGCCCGGCATTTTGCATAGAGGGCACAGAAATCCTTCTGCCACTCCGGCCTTTCCCGGCACAGAAGATCGCCCCTGCTCTGGATGGCGGCGATCTCGCAGCTGAAGGGGATGGTCATCATGACCTCAAGGTCATGATCGGTACAGAATCGGAGAGTCTCCGCATCTTTCCCGTCGCTCCGGTTAATGACGATACCGGCGGGGATACCGAGCCGGGCGACAACATCAACGGCAAGCTGGAGGTCGTGCAGGCCGAACGGGGTGGATTCCGTGACGAGGATGCAGGCATCGCATCCATCCAGCGCCTCGACAACCGGACAGGATGTACCAGGGGCCGTATCAAGGATTACTACAGGATCTTGTGCGGCCAGTTTCTTTGCTGCCCGGATAACCGGCACCGCATGCGGGCTGCCCGTATCCAGTGTTCCCGAGATGAGCTTCAGGCCGGGCTGCGGCATAGAGATGGAAAGAGTACCGATCCGTTTCGGCTCTTCGTGGATGGCATCGTTCGGGCAGACCAGCATGCACCCGCCGCAGGAATGGCAGAGCTCGGGAAAGAAGAGGACCCGTTTGCTCAGTACTGTCAGCGCACCATACTGGCAGAACTCACCGCACTTCCCGCAGTGCTGGCACGTGGTTTCGTCAACAACCGGCACCGGCACGGTCACTTCAGTCATCATGGCAGGTGCCGGAAAAAAGAGGTGGAGATTGGGCTCCTCAACATCGCAATCGACGAGAGTAACCTTATCGGTGGTGGAGAGCGTGAACGCGAGGTTTGCCGCCACCATGCTCTTGCCCGTACCGCCTTTCCCGCTGGCAATTGCAAGTTTCATTTTTTCCTTCAGGAAGTTTCCCGGATAATTCCGTGACCGTTTATCCTGCCGGTTAATTGTCCTATACTGATCGTTCAAGCGTATTTTTCGTGAACTGGTCGAATGCATCCCTGACCGATCCGGCGGCACGATAGGTGTACATCGCAATCCCTGCGGCTGCGAGCACTTCCTGTGCGTTCCCGCCAACCTGCCCGCTGACCAGTGCTTTGACATTGTTCGCGATGAGAACCTGGGCGGCTTTAGGGCCGACGCCTCCCCCGCCATCGGCAAACGGGTTCTGGATCGTCTCAAAGGATCCATTCTCGCTATCAACAAGGATAAAATACGGTGCACGCCCGAACCTCTCTTCTGTCTGAGCGTCCAGGGTGGTTCCTTTTGCGGTGAAACATATCTTCATGATTGCTCCGTTATTTTTACTCATATGCGCATAAATAATTTAAACTATCACATCATACACAAAATCCTAGAACCTGAGATACCTTCGAACATTTCCGTGTCCCCGTTTGTTCCTGCGATTTATTTCAGTATCTGGAGTGAAGTTGATAATGCCCTTTGACAATCCTCAATCGTTCACGTATGTTCCGATTGGAACAGTACATTCCCCGTTTTCCGATATCGCCGGTATGCCTATCCAGCCCAACGGGGCACGGGGAATACGGGGTCGCATTGAAATCAGTCAGGAATTTGTTGCCGGTCTTCGCGATCTGGAAGATTTTTCCCACCTGATTCTTATCTATGCACTTCACCGGTGCAACGGGTATTCCCTTGAAGTAAAACCCTTCCTCGATCCTCAGCCCCACGGTATTTTTGCAACACGTGCACCAAAGCGGCCGAACGCAATCGGATTATCAATCGTCCGGCTCACTGCGATTCAGGGAACTTCGCTTGAGATCGAAGATGTGGACATCCTTGACGGGACGCCGCTCTTGGATATCAAACCGTATGTGCCTGCATTCGACTCGTACTGCGAGGCAAAGGCCGGTTGGTTCGATGCAGTTTCCCATAATGCGACCACTTTCAGGTCCGATGAACGGTTCCGTTAGATGGTCACTCTAATGGATTCAAGAGGATGGCATCAATCGCGTTTTTAGCAGTGCCCGTGCCCTCGTACATGTGGAGCGAGATACCTGCACCCTTCAGGAGATCCTTTGCGTTATCGCCAATCTCTCCGGTGATCACTGCTTCAATCTCGTTCATTTTCAGTAACCGAACTGTATTCTGACCAATCCGGGCATCACTGAGAACAAATCCGTTCCGGATCGCTTCCGATTTGCCTGTCCGGGTATCATAGAGAATAAAGTAGGGTGCCCGTGCGAAATGGCGTTCGAATGCACTTTTGAGATAAGGGCCCCGGGCCGTGATACAGACTTTCATGATTTCTTGCCTAATTATTACTCATATGCGCATAATAGGATAAAGGTATGGATGCTGGCAGCCATGTTATCGGGAATATCAGATCGTCCGGATCTGTATGCGACATGACTGCACTAAATCCAGACTAAAAGAGATGAAAAAAACCGGCAGAGATATCTGGTTCAATCCCGTTCCTGCTAACAATCCGGCGGGAATACGATGTTATAATAATCTTCCCGAGGGAGTGTTGATCTATCATGTCCCAGAAAGAAACATTTCACGGTGTCCCGGGCATCCTGCGCCCGTTCAAGGAATTTATTGAGAAAATCGGATTGAAGAAGGGTGACCAGATCGTCTATTACGGTGTCCCAGGAACCTGCACACCGTTTGTCGAGCTCCTGGCGTTTGCTCTCCGATCACTCGAAGTGGAGCAGGTCTTTGTCCCCTTCGTGGACAAACACCGGGCTAAAAGGATCGGTCATGTCGAGGATGTGGGCATGCAGGCTCGCTTCGGGCCGGTGATGCTGAAACCAAAAGCTATCGTCATCATGGGCGGGCTCGCGATGCCCAATGTGCCCGTGAAGGCGGAGCAGGTGAAGGCGGCAATCGGGAAATATTCCGAGGCCGCAGTAATCGGCGTCTGCTTCATGCACATGTTCGAGAAAGCCGGGTGGCTGGACATCATCTCCTTTGACTGTCTGATTGATGCGAATATTGATCCGGTTGAAGTGACACGATAATTCCTTTACTGATTGCCGGTATTCCCTGTATGGATAAGGGTCACGGAACCACTCACATTTTTTGATTTTTACTATGCGGGCAGGGTCTGTAAAAAAAAATTCACGATCGTCCGGGCGATTCGATCGTGTCCCTTGCCCGACCCCCCTTGGGTTCTTGTGGAGGGAAATTTTGCAAAAATTCTGTCTGAGTTTCCAGGGGAAATAAAGGTGTTTTCAGGTCCCATGAAAAGGGGGGGTTGGGCAGGGGATGAATGCTTTTGAAACAGGCCGGGAATTTTTTTTAAACGTGATCATGATCGTGATTCAAAAGAAGCTTTGGGGTTTCTTCTCATGCTTCTTGTCAAAGACCTGTCGCATGTGAAAAACCGATCTGGATCAATAAGAGATCGATTCTCATTTTGAAATCAGGATCTGGGGTTACTTTTGTAATCGCACCCGCAATCGCGATATTAATTCGAAGAAACCTGCGGTTTCTTCTCGTCCTCCAGGTCTGATGACCTGTCGGAAAAAAAGAAAAAAAATTTGGTGGGGATGTGCTTACCTTGCGGGGATGATCAGTGAGCGCTCGCCGGCGGGCATGAACTCACGGATTGCACCCTTTGCGAACTCGCGGCGGGGTTCGGAGAAGTCGAACTTGAGCGACGGGTCTGCGAAACAGATCTTGATCAGCGGGGAGAGGACCCATGCGTCCTGGCGTCCGTAGTGGGCGGCGGATGCGATGGCTGCGTATTCTACCTGGTGTCCGACGTTCATTGCGTAGTTCGGGTAGTTCGGTCCACGGAGCTCGCCAATGCAACCCTCGTCGGGCCTGATTGACATTGAGTTCGAGGAACCGCACTGGTCCTGCAGGTCGTAGCCGAAGAAGCCGAGACGTGACCAGCCTTCCTTGTGGGCGAGCATGGACATGTACCA
>Ga0153915_10006301_pt1 | contig 11103 bp, 7 predicted proteins | sample Opewatmetagenome_2_FD_107003 | JGI IMG/M metagenome (GOLD analysis project Ga0153915, IMG submission 107003) | Freshwater wetland microbial communities from Ohio, USA - Open water 3 Core 3 Depth 3 metaG | ecosystem: Environmental > Aquatic > Freshwater > Wetlands | place: USA: Ohio, Lake Erie...
TGTTCAGCGGGATCTTTCCACTGCCACAGCAACTGCGGATTGGTCCAAATCGTTTTGCTCTGAATCGCTCACTGATCTAAGATAAGCTTCCGGATCATGGTAGATCGCCCCGGCAGGAAGCCAGTCCCATAGTGGTCCCAAGTCCTCCTTTATGATATCTTTATAAAACTGTGGAAGCTCGGTCGTTTCCTGTTCAAAATAACGCCGGAACTGCGGGTCAGTGTCGAGCCTTCGACGCACTTCGGTGTAGAACCTGATCCTGCCGAACCCTTCGGATGACACCGCCCGCACCACATTCATCCACCGCGGTGTGAATCCCTTCGACCCTCGTAATCGATTGATGATCGCCCGCCACGAGAATGTGTACTTGGACAGATCGATCACATTCCCATAGAATTCACGCCAAGAGTAGTTCTTCGGCTTGACATTCGTGGCGCGGTTGTTGTCCAGGAAATGGAATGGGAAAGGCAAGACACGGTTGGCACGCTGATATTCGAGATTGAGCGGTGCGGCTTGCCCAAATGCCGAGAGCAAGGAATAGCCTGGGAATGCGCCAGGCACCATGTCCACAAATCTTTTCGTGAGTTCAAAGGGTTCCGGCCCTTCGTCGACATCGAGCCCCAGCACGAAATTCGTCTGGATGTAGGGAATATACCTTAAGATCATGTTGACGTGTTCGGAGACCTGCTTCACCTTATCGATCCCCGTTATTCTGCCTGTCTTTGACTTCGCTCCGAGATCATACCAGGACTCAATTCCCGGAAGGATGGCTTTGAATCCATTACGTCTGAGTCGCTTCACATGCGGCTCCGAGAGCAGTGATAGACTGCTCTCGGCGATAAACTCGATGCTGCCCGGCGGGACTGCTTCTTCAATCGCACCCAAGTAGTCATCGAATCGGATGCCAAAGTTCGGGTCGTGCCAGCCGACGAGTGGACGTTTATACTTCTCCAGGAGAAACGACAGGTCGTCCTTCATCACATCGAAGTCAAGTGGTTGATACGGCACAACCGAATCGATACAGAAGGGGCATGTATATGGACACCCCAAACTGCCGAGCATCGGAACCACCTTTAGGAAGAGTGCCTTCCGAAGTGTCGACTCAACGAATTTCCAGCGTTCATGCACCCCGGGGAGCGATTGGGGTTGCTGTTGAGCAGAGACGTGGACACCCATCGGCCGGTATTGGGAGCAGTCACTCAAGATCTCACAGATCACTGCCTTGTCGGTGAACCCGACGACATAATCAAAGTACTGCTGTGCATCCTGAGGATAGCAGCGTGCGTGGGGACCGCCGAGAACGGTAATCGCGCCTCGCGATCGAAAGAGATTGCTTACGGCGTAAGCAGCTTGAGCCGCCTCCGTGAAAGCTCCGACAAAAACAAGGTCAACATTTTCCGGTAACTCATCGATAAGATTCTCAAAGCCAGTATAGCATACAAAAGTAACATCATGTCCTTGTTCCTCACACCACACGGCCACGACTTGAGGCATGATGCTGGCTAGACTAGCATTCATAACGCGCGCATACAATGCTCGCGTAGGTCCTTTAGTAACAAGATCAATGACACCAATACGGAGTTTTCGCATTATGCTAGCGCCTCTCTTCCCTTTGTGCTTTGTACCGCCAAGAATTTGCTACTCCGTGGCACAGCTCGAGACGTCCAATGGAAGTTGCCACACCGAATTCTTTGCGGCCGATTAGTGGTTCCATCATGCTACATCACATGTAAGGTCCATTAAGTAGAAATCTATAACAAAGAGATTCACTGTCCGGTGCCGCGATGCAAAGATTACAGCTAAACGTCAGCGATGAAGCAAGTGACTGATTTCTGCCGCTACAGACTTGGATTCGGCACAATTCCACTCTCTCGATGCAAGAGAATGTCTGAGGGGTTTTTCCTAGAGGGCCTTCAAGAAAGGACTTAATCAGGTAATCAGACCTTCTTCCTTTGCTGATCGCGCAGAGTCAGCAGGTCTTTCATAACATTGAACATCGTACCTGACCAGCCTGGCGTTCCGAAAGCATCGTGGAGTTTTCGGTAAAGACGGTACAACTCCTGATAGACACCGTGGTATTTAGGATTTGGCTGGTAGACTCTTCCCGTCGAAGTCATCGCTTCTTGGGCCTGTTCAACACTCGAGAATCCACCTGCATCCACACCGGCTGCCACAGCCCCAAAAATCGCTGCGCCCAAGGCAGGGGTTTGATCACTGCTCGATACCTTCATGGGGCGTCCTGTGATATCTGCATAAATCTGCATAAGGAGTGGACTCTTTGCAGCTAATCCACCGCAGTTCACGATTTCTTTGATTGGCACGCCGCCTTCCTCGATACGATTGATAATCGTCAGGGCTCCGAAGGCAGTCGCTTCGATCAATGCTCTGTAGATTTCATGCGCTTGCGTGTGCAACGTCTGGCCGATCAGCAAACCCGTCAGCCGAACATCGACCAGAATCGTTCGATTACCGTTGTTCCAGTCGAGAGCAAGGAGACCGTGCTCTCCCGGTCTTAGTTTAGCCGCCGCCGCCTCGAGGTTCTTGAACTTTTCATCAACGGACTTGCCCCATTTGCTCGGAGTCAGGTGATGGACAAACCATAGAAAAATATCTCCAACGGCGGATTGACCAGCTTCAATTCCGAAGTACTGGGGCAGAACCGATCCATCGACAATTCCACACACACCCGGAATGTCAGTCAGCTCCTTGCTGCTCGGCCAGACCATAATGTCACAGGTGCTCGTGCCGAGGATCTTCACAAGCGTTCCCTCCTTCACTCCTGCTCCAACAGCTCCGTGATGCGCATCGAAGGCGCCGACAGCGATGGCTATGCCTGGTTTTAGGCCCAGCTTCTTGGCCCACGAAGATGACAAGCTACCTGCCAAGGAATCAGAAGGATACGCTTTCTCGTACAAACGGTTGCGAAGCTCGGCAAGCTCAGGACTCAAGAGCGAAAGAAAATCCCTGTCAGGTAATCCGCCCCAAGTCTCATTGTACATTGCTTTGTGCCCAGCTGCACATACACTCCGCACGATTTTCTCCGGTCGAGACTCGCCCGCTAAGACACCGGGAATATAGTCACAAACCTCTACAAAACTCTGCGTCGCCTTGAAGACAGCGGGTGCAACGTTCTTACAGTGAAGAACTTTGCTCCAGAACCATTCAGAGGAATATGTGCCGCCAACCTTTGCCAGGTATTGCGGACGTTCCCGTCTCGCGAGATCGGTTATCTGAGCGGCTTCCTGATAGCTGGTGTGGTCTTTCCACAGCCACACCATCGCATCGAGATTGTTCTTGAATTCTCTTGAGAAAGCAAGAGGAACGCCCTGTCCGTCGACTGGCATCGGGCTGCTCCCTGTCGTGTCAATACCGATACCAATAATGTCGTTCGGATCAAACTTTCGGTCAGCCTTTTTGGCTCGTCTGATCAATCTCGGGATCGTTGTCGAGATACCATCGAGGTAGTCGCGAGGGTGTTGCCTTGCAAGATTCGGATCTTTGGGGTCGATTAAGATTCCGCTTTCGCCTGTCGGATAGTTGAAAACGTCCGTGGCAATCTCCTTGCCGGAGTGGAGGTTGACAATGAGTGAACGACAAGAATTCGTTCCAAAATCCAGACCGATGCTGTATTTGTTCCTCATGGTTTTTCTCGAATGGAGAATACGTTCAGAGTTTGGGTCGCTTCAAGAACATTAAAAGATTAACTCTTTCCTTCACGGCTGGCCATAATATGCGTCCTTGCCATGCTTGCGACGATAGTGTTTATCAATGAGAGATTGCTTCAACGTGGGGGCACCCGGATTTATGTGCAATGTCAAGAAGGCCATCTTGGCTATCTCTTCGAGAATGATGCTCTTGTAGACGGCTTGCTGGGGAGTCGACGCCCAGGTGAACGGCCCATGACACGCCACAAGAATCATCTCTGTTTCCTCGTGGGCTAGATTCTTCAAGGTCTGGACGATAAGATTCCCCGTTTCCTCCTCATAGTCACCCTCGATCATCTCATCGCTCATCACTTCAGTGATCGGAATTTCTGTGGGCAGATGATCAGCATGAGTCGTCCCCAAAATAGGGATCGGTCGGAGGGCCTGGGCCCATGCAACGGCATACGTCGAGTGAGTATGGACAATTCCTCCTATGTGGGAGAGATTCCTGTAGAGAATCGAGTGCGTCTTGGTGTCGGATGAAGGGCGCAACCGGCCTTCCACAACTTTGTTGTCCAGATCGAGCACGACTATGTCATCGACTTTCAGCGTATTGTAAGGCACGCCGCTTGGCTTTATCGCGAACACCCCCTTCTCACGATCGATGGCACTCACGTTGCCGAAGTTTTCAAGAACTAAGCCGTGCCGTGGCAGCTTCTGGTTACACTCCCAGGTGATTTCTTTTAAGTCTTTGTAGGTCCCCATGATCTAGAGCCTTTTCAGTGCTTCGTCATCATTTCTTCTGTGAGTTTCGCGATTGCCTCAGGGAATAAAGTAAGGGAATCGATGACGACGCTTGCTTTGTCGAGGATCTCTTGTGGCGGCCTGACGTGAAGATTCGGGACCGCTATGGCTCTGGCACCAGCAGCCAATCCTGCCAGGATTCCATTCGCTGAGTCCTCGACGACCACCGTCTCGGTCATCCGAACCCCCAGCCTCTTCGCGATTTCGAGATAGACATCGGGTGCTGGCTTTCCCTTGGGCACATCATCACTTGAAACAACCGCTGCAAAGAATCTCGTCCACCCTGCTCCCTGAACTGCCGCCTCAAGTAATCGACGATACGACCCCGAAGCGAGACCGAGTTTGAATTTCCCAAAAGAAAATTCGAGGGCCTCATGCGCTCCCGGCAGGATTCTGATAAGTCCATTGCTGTAGTAGCGGGCCATCCGGCCAACGATTTCGTCCTGAACCGTTTGAGGAGTGAGTCGTCCGTCGAGCTTCCGGACCATGTAGTCGACCCAGCCCGCCGTACTTAGCCCCATGCATTGCTCTTGATCGCTTTGAGTCCAGACCAGACCAAACGGCCGGAAGAATTCGAACCTCGCCTGATGCCACAGGGGCTCCGTGTCCATCAAGAGTCCATCAAGGTCAAAGATAACAGTTGTAATCATTCAAATCGGATTCCTGGCGGGATGCTACTTGACTGTGTGGATGTACTTTTGATTTGAGTAAGGGATGTGCTTCGCCCCTCCGCAGTCAACAGAATAACAAGCAGGCTTGAAGAACGCTGGAGAGATTGGTGAAAGCTCGCAGGCTCGAACAGTGGACCTCATGCTTGTGCGATATGCACTCTGAGCTTATTGAGCTAAGTCCCAATTCGGCCGCCGCCTTCGGCGTGCCGAATTGAGGATCCCGACGTTGTCTGTCGGGACCTGCACTGGTAGATGCTGTAGGGTTCGAAGCTACGACCTCCGCCTTGTAGGGGCGCGCTCTGAACCGGCTGAGCTAAGCGACCCGACTTCAACGGGAGACGGGAATCTGCGCCACAGGCGCATCCGCCATCTTTGTGGCGGAGAACCCCTGCTTGCCAGCAGGTGCGACATTGAGTCCCATATCAACTCGCGATCTCGATGAATCGAGAAGAGCGGGAGACGGGAATCGAACCCGCGACATTCAGCTTGGGAAGCTGACGTTCTACCGCTGAACTACTCCCGCAACAATTCCAATATATCCAAACACAATCCCAAAATCAACCACTCTTCACCGCGCTGCGACGACCTTCCGTATCATATATCCAATGACTCCCAACCCACCGACCAGAAGCAAGAAGAACAGGACAATCACTCCGGTCTGTGGCTCGACAGAGAACTTGCTCACATCAAAGTATCGTTCGAGATATGCACCTCTCACTATGTCCCTCACAATAACCATGCAAATGATGGTGAGTGCAATGAGAACGATACCGGTGATCAGCTTCCATGAAGGATTCGACGAAACAAACCCAATGACCATCATTACAAGACTCGCAAATGAGCAGACCAAAGCAAGGGCGAAAACCGCCGTCGCAAAGGCATCAGCCCCCATGAATATCGCCCTCACCGCGTTGGGCAAGCTCAAGAGGAACCATGAGCCAACAACGAGCTGGAGAAGAGTAGCAATGACAAACCAGAGTAATCCGTATCGAATCGCCCATCGACCATAGGCAGAATCGTTCCGGCGTTTCAAAAGGCCAAGCACGGCGACAAGAAGTCCAGCAACCGCAAACGAGGCCGTAAGAAAATGAAGGTAGCGGGGAACGACCGTCGGGTCAGAGAAATTCAGATGCATGCCATGAGGATTCTGGAAATACATCGCTGCCCATTTCTCTGGTGTCAGCATAAGGACGAGGTTGTTTGTATAAAGGAATCCAATAGCAGCGAAGAGAACAGCGCTCGCGAGGACGATAACAAGCCTTTTCCCTTGAAGTTGTTCCCATCGAAACGAATAGAGGTAAAAGCCATAGTACGAGAGAATCAGCAGCACAATCACAGATAGCCACGGCCAAGCCAAGAGAACCGACGACGTGTAAAAGAACTGTCCATACAAGACTTGAATAAACAGAAGTGGCGCGACTCCCAGCGTAATGGTAAATGCAATGACGATCGGGAGAATTCTCGCCAAGCTTCTTGCAAGTGAAAGATGATACTCGCTATTCCTCCTGCGTCCAATCCAGTCGGTAACTGCAGCGACGAAGCCTCCACCAAGAGCCAGGTTCATCGGGATCACATGGAGAAAGAAAGTAAGGAGGAGAAGAGCCTTAAGCAGCCAGACGGGTGCAGGTAAAGAGACCGGATCAAGATCCGGGACAGGAATATTACTTTGCATCTCGATCTCCTTGAGTCAAGTCCCTCGATCCCGGGCTTGGCTCACCAATGTAGATGTTTCCAGTTGCTTCGTTCCCATTAAGACTGGCAAGCCATCGTGCGAGGGCACGTCGTTCTTTCGGAGTCCCGAGGAAGGGAGGCATGAAGCCTTTCAAAGTCTGGAGATTTTCTAATTGGTGATCAATGTAGTCTTCCGGCCAGCCCTTGACCATAGGGCGAATGGCGTTATAACCATCAATGGTGTGACAACTCTGGCATTGCAGATCGAAGATATCCCTGCCAGCTGCCATCATGTTTGCATCGCCGATTTCTTTCGTCAGCACCCACTTCGCGCTTGCCAAGCTCCCCTCCCGCAGATACTGGTCTCGGTGAGCTACGAGGAAGGCGTTCGAGTACATATAATCGTAGATGATGTAGGGCTTTCGGACTGCCTCCCGGACCCATTCGGTATCTCCCGTCACTAGAAGCCCCATGAAGAGGAACATCACCGAGAACGAGAATGGAAACTTCCCCGGCTCGCGATACGGCCCGAGGTAAACGAAAGCGAAGATAATGATCGAGAACAAGATGGTCAAGCCAGCGAAGATTGTTACCGCCGCGGCACCGCCCATCGAGATTTCGCGGGCAAGCGGCGGAATCTGGGAAATGTACCAGATCCCCGCGATGGGAAGTACGAAAAAAGCCGGGGCAAGCCAACGCGATGCGTACTTGACGAGCTTTACACGCAACTCCTCCTGCTTGAGACGAGACGCGGTAAGGAGCGCGTAGAGACCTGCGAGTGCAAGACAGACAGCTGTCCGGAGGACAAGGGATGGCGAGTATGTCGGATTGAAGAACGCCTGCCAGAAGCTTCTCGTGGCAATCCATTGGCCAGGTGTCAGCATAAAGGCGAGGATGCCATTGATGATGGCAAGGCTAAGCCATGCTGCCCAGAAATAGATCCACCCGACTCTGAGGTGTGTTTGCCTGTCCAATCTGTCCCACGCATAGTAGTAGACGAAGGCCGAGGCCACCTCGACAAGAAATGTTATCCACTCGATCGCCCATCCCCAGACGAAAATGTGGATAAGCGCTGATGTCGCCGATGGGTGTACAAGCCCAATCGTAAACCAAATCCCGACCCCCGTGATTGCACCGAAGACGACCGTGAGGAGGAGAAAGAACCGAGAGTGGCGCTTGACGTATTCAAGCATGCCGGCGTCATTCTCGCGGTACGCCTTTCGTTCTGTGAGAACGAGGAAGAGGCTCCCACCAATTGCAAACTGCGAAACGTACGTGTGGATAATTGAGATGATGCCGATGAGAAGTCCCCCACCGATCATGGGGACATCCCAGATGGGATAGTTCATGAAGGCTCCCTTCCCATCTTGCTGCCGGATGCAAGACCGTCAGACACGATGGTGTTGGCTATGATGGAAGGAACAGTCGGCTTACTTGCTCTCGATATCAACCCCGAGTTCGGTCATTTTTCTGTAAAGCGTGGACACACTGATGTTGAGAGCAGACGCGGTCTTTTCCTTGTCATAATCGAATTTCGTCAACAACTCCAGAATGTGACTCTTCTCGAACCGGCGAACGGCATCCTTAAGGCCCGTCCCCTCTTCTGGAACAACTTCCTCCCCAACCTCTGCACGAATGCTTTCCGGAAGCTCCTTTAGTGTAAGATACTCTCCATCACAGAAGATCATCGCCCGCTCGATGACGTTTTGCAGCTCCCGCACCTCCCCTTTCCACGTCCGGTTCACGAGAATGTGCATCACCTTGTTGTCGACCCCTTTGATCGGCTTCCCCATCTCGTTTCTGAATTTCTCAATGAAATGCTGTACGAGAAGCGGAACGTCCTCGCGTCGCTCACTCAATGAGGGAAGATCGATCTCGATCACGTTGAGACGGTAGTAAAGGTCGTCGCGAAATTTCCCCTGCTCGACCCGTTCCGTGAGAATCTGATTTGTCGCTGCGATGATGCGCACGTCACTCTTCAGAGAAGTCGTTCCGCCAACGGGCGTAATCTCTTTCTGTTCGATCGCTCGGAGGAGCTTTACCTGAAGATGAAGAGGCGTCTCACTTACTTCATCAAGGAAGAGAGTCCCGCCATTTGCGACCTTGAAGAGCCCGTCCTTGTCTGACACAGCATCGGTGAATGCGCCCTTCTTGTGGCCGAAGAGCTCACTCTCGAAGAGATTGTCAGGGATTGCTCCACAGTTGACAGGGATAAACCGATTGGCCTTCCGCGCGCTGTTGTGGTGAATCGCACGTGCAACAAGCTCCTTTCCCGTTCCACTCTTGCCTGTTATCAACACCGTGCCATCGGATTGAGAAACTCTCTCGATAGTCTTGAAAACTTTCTTCATTACCGCACTTTGCCCGATGATGTTATGAAACTCATACTCCCGATTGATTTCCTGATGGAGAGCCTGGTTTTCGAGCATGAGCCGCTTGAACTCTGTGAGGCGTCGGAGTCGCAAGACGAGTTCATCGAAGTCGAGAGGTTTCAGGATGTAATCATACGCCCCTTTCCGAAGGGCTTGGATCGCAGATTCGATCGAACCATATGCGGTGATGATAATCACGAAGGTCTGAGGACTCACCTGCAAGACCTTCTCCAGAAGGTCGAGACCTTTCATGCCAGGCATCTCGATGTCCGTTATGACGATGTCGGGCGGATTCTCCGAGATCTTCTTGTATGCCACCTGACCGTTTGGAGCCTCTTCCACCTCATATCCTTCTTTTTGAAGAATGAAGGAAAGCGATTCTCGTATGATCTGCTCGTCGTCAACGACGAGAACACGGGGCGTCATGCGCTGTTCACCTTACTCGTAATTGGAAGGAAGACAGTAAAGGTGCTGCCCCTTCCCGGTTGACTCTCGACCTGAATGTCACCGCCAAAATTCTTCACGATGCCATAACTCACCCACAACCCTAACCCTGTGCCTTCCCCGGGCCGTTTCGTCGTGAAGAAGGGGTCAAAGATTTTCGTGAGGTACTCAGCCGGAATTCCTTTCCCGGAGTCCTCAAACTCGATCTTCAGCAAGGTTCCGTCGGCGGAAGTTCTGATTCTCACTTCCTTTCTCTTCCCTTCAATCGCATCAGTTGCGTTCATCAATATGTTGAGAAAAACTTGGATGATTTGATCCGGCACAATGACCGTCTTGGGGAGAGCACTCGCCAGATCAAGGTGGAACGTAATATCCATCGTTTTCTTCCCATACCGAACAATCCCAAGCGCGTCACGGACTGCCTTGTTGATATCCGCTAACCGCGCTTCGTAGTTAGATGGCCGGGAGAAGTCAACCAGTTGACGGATTGTATTCGCGATGCGGTTGATCTGGTTCTTCACTAACTCGAGCTTATCTTTCGCGGGACCGTCTTCGGTGGTTCGTTGGATAACCTGCACAAGTGACGAAATTGAGGTAAGTGGATTTCCCACCTCGTGCGCAATCCCGGCTGCAAGAGTCCCGATACTCTCCATCTTCTGGGACTGTACGAGCTGCCCCTCGAGCCTTTTCTGCTCCGTGATATCACGGTGCGCTCCGAGGAAACCGACAACCTTGCCCGAAGCATCGATGATAGGAGAGATGAGGAGCTCGGTATGCAGTGGTTCGCCGTTTTTCCTCCGATTCTCGATCTCTCCAACCCATACCTTCCCGGAAAGAATTGTTGCCCAAACCTTCTGCCAGAACTCCTGCGGGTGTTTCCCGCTGCTTAGGGCGCTAGGATTCTTCCCAATCAGTTCTCCCTTCGTGTAGCCGCTCACCTTTTCAAAAGCCGGATTGACGTACACGATCTTCCCACTTGCATCTGTTATCTCAATCGGATTAATGGTTCGGTGGATGACTTCGGAGAACTGGAGGAACTGAAGCTCCTTTTGCTTTTGGAGCGAGATATTCTGTGCCACAACGGCCACAGCAACGTTTGAGCGCGTGCCGTTACTGAATGGCGTGAAATGCACGAGCGTTTCGAGGATCGTTCCATTCTTCCTCTGGAAGCAGACTTCAAGTTGACGGCCATCCTCGCCCTGCTTTGCCTGACGAAACAACTTCTTGAATGGGACCCGCGATTCCTTGACAAGGAAATCCCAAAGAAGACTCCCCTCGAGTTCTCTACCTCGGAAACCCGTCTCCATCTTCGCGAGGCGATTCGATGCAACGACGACGCCGTTTTTGTCGAGGAGAAAACAGGGGTTGGGGACGACATCCAGCCAATTCTTGCTGGACGGCGCGACTGCCTTTAGCCGAGGTTTTCTCGATTTGTGCTTGACTTCTCGAGCCATGATGGATAAGAATGGGTGAAATTGGCCGTCCCAAGTGTAAGAA
>Ga0153915_10006302_pt1 | contig 11103 bp, 5 predicted proteins | sample Opewatmetagenome_2_FD_107003 | JGI IMG/M metagenome (GOLD analysis project Ga0153915, IMG submission 107003) | Freshwater wetland microbial communities from Ohio, USA - Open water 3 Core 3 Depth 3 metaG | ecosystem: Environmental > Aquatic > Freshwater > Wetlands | place: USA: Ohio, Lake Erie...
CGAGGGCATGGTAGATGGGTGCCATCCAGCGGGCATCGCGTCGAGCCAGATAGTCGTTCACGGTCACCAGGTGGGTACCCCGACCGGTGAGGGCATTCAGGTAGAGGGGCAGTGTGGCGACGAGGGTCTTACCTTCACCGGTGCGCATTTCGGCGATCTTACCCTGATGGAGGGCAATCCCACCGATGAGCTGAACGTCATAATGGCGTTGCCCTATGGTGCGCTTGCTGGCCTCGCGCACCACGGCAAAAGCCTCCGGCAGCAGGTCATCGAGCGTGGCGCCATTTGCCAGGCGTGATTTGAACTCAGCTGTCTTGGCTGTCAGAGCTTCGGGGCTTAATGCCTCAAAATCGGCTTCCAGAGCGTTGATCTGGTCGACGATTTCAGTCGATTTACCCAGAGCGCGCTTATTTGGGTCACCACCGAGCACGGTGACAAATTTCTTGAGCATAATTCACCTTTCTGCGCGGGGATTATAGCATAGTTAGTTTAAGGGAGTTTGAGAGAGGGTATGCTTGACATCAGGGGTTGAAAAAGCATGCATGAATCGTGAGATGATATCGATCCATCGATGGATGATTATTGCTTGTATGCTTGGGATTAATAAGGGTGAAGCGTCAATCCACAATAGACAAGCGAGTGCTTCTGGCGATGCAGATTTTTCACGCCATCCGCCATATTCTTAGCGGAGAATCATGCTAGTTGATGGATTTCAGTGGACTGAGCTCAGAAATTGTTGGGTTATTTAGCTGGGATATAACATTGCAAAGTTGAGAATTCTTTAAATCCTAACTGTCTATAAACGCTACGACCCATCGGTGAAGAATGCAGCACTGCGATGTGGTATCCCATTCTCTGCGCGTTGCGTAGCGCATATTGCGTCATTGAGGCACCGATTCCCAATCTACGGGCTTTTGGTACAGTGGATACACAATAAATCCCAGCCACTTTTTCTCCAAGGAAAAGTGCACAAGTCGCAACAGGTTGTTGATCCATTGACCCGAGATACCGATAATATGACTGCTGGTGGTGACCCAATGAGCACTCTAAATCAACAAAGGTTGGATATAACGCAGATGTCTCAAATCCTTCAACCATTGTGTTCGCCCATATTTGTAGCGTTTCATTATCATCTACCTGCGTGATCCTCAATTTATCTACTGATGGGATATCTGGATTCATCGCATGTAAATTTATCGCCATGCCGATAGATGCTCCACGAGTGATCAAACCGTGCTTTTCAAGCAATAACCCCAAATAGTCGGGATTTGTATTTGGTCCCACTATCCACTCCCATGTAGCGTTTCGTGCACTGTAATAAGATATAGTTTCATCAATTACCGCGTCTATATTGTCGGGCGAGAAATGGCTGCAGATCACACCGTTGCAGAACGCATAAGGCACTCCTGTGTATAAACGCGTCAAATTGGGGCTATCATATAGATCGGATCGTGGAGCACTTCCCCAGTTTTCCCAAAATTCTCTCAAGCTACCTTCAATCGACGGAATCACAGAGGAGAATGAATAATCACTCAGTTTATTCTCCATATTTAACCTCCCTGCAAATTTATCACGAGCGTTGTAGCTATATGCCGACCAGGCCTACGGCTGCCTGGAAGCCCAGGTAAGCTGCCAGCATGTCATCAGCAGTGAAGGTGAGGCGCCTGCCATCCAGGCGGGTCGAACCGGGCAGCAAAGCAGCCTGGTCTGCCTGATCGGAGCTGTTAAAGTCAATCATCACATGTACAGGTGTCTTGACGGTGAATGGCCTGGGAGCATCCCCCTGCTGGAGGCGCTTGACTGCCTGACTGGCAGCTGCTTGAATTAGAGGATGGGTGACCTGAGGTGGAAGACAATTCGCAGCCATGCGACTGAGAGCATGTTTGACCACCACGGTCTCAATCTTGCCCAATAACTCACTGGCCTGGGCACAGACCGTTTGGTCTCCGGTGAGCATAAGCACTGGCACATTGAAATGCCCGGCGACGGCACCGTTCAAGCCGTATTCTCCTACCAGGATATCATTCAGCCACAGGTTTGCCACGCGCCGGCTGGACCAGGTGTGGTCGAGGATGGCGCGTTGGCTGCCGGCACGGGCATGGTAACCCACGAAAATAACCCCATTCACACCTTGATCGACCCCCTGGGCCATGGCAAGGGGTGAGTAGTCACCGCAGATCAGGCGGGCACGTGGGTCGAGCTCTTCGAGCAGGATATTCGTGCCGCGGTCATGTCCATCGGTAACCAAGACTTCATCCGCCCCGCCTTCACAGGCACCGCGCACGGCAGCATTCACATCTCCGGTCATCAAATGGCGGAAACGCGGATAATCTGAATGGCCAAGGTCAACCTGGTCCCAGTTCGTCACACCGGTGATGCCTTCCATATCGGCAGCGATGAGGATTTTCATAATTGGCCCTCCATGGTTATTTCTTCAGGTAATAGGGCACATCGATGACGATGCGCTGGAAGCCGAGGGTGTGTCGCCGGAAGAGCAAGGCAGCCTTGATCAGCAAGGAGGTCTGGTTGTGCAGCAACGCTTGCCACCATTTGGCAGGGATGAACTCCGGCAGCACCACAGCAGCCAATGTGCCATCGTTGTGTTCCTGGTCCGTTTGCTCCAGGTAATCGAGCAATGGGCGGATGATAGAGCGGTAGGGTGAGGGGAGGGTCACCAGAGGCACATCCGGCCACCAGCCCTCCCATTCCTTCTGTATTTTTTCGCCTGCTCCAGGTTCCAGCTCGACATACACCGCGGTGATGTGCTTGGAAATGGATTGGGCGAAATCCATAGCCTCGATGATGCCGCGATGCACACCGGAGATGGGCACGACTAAGCGTAATGGAGGCAAGGGTTTGAGGTCGGGAGGCAGGCCGCGCAGGCTGAGCTGCTTGCCTACATCCTGGTAGTGCTGGTAAACGCGACGAAAAGCGATGACAAATAGCGGGATCAGCAGGATGGTGATCCAGGCGCCTTCGCGGAATTTACTGATGCTGATGACTATAAGTGTCGTAGCTGTGGCTACGGCACCAAGCCCATTGAGAGTGGCTTTCAATCTCCAATTTTGACTTCGTTCTCGAATCCAATGGATGACCATACCAGATTGCGAAAGGGTGAATGCCATGAAGGCTCCAATCGCAAAGAGAGGGATGAGTAAGTGGCTGTTCCCGCTGAAAAGTACGATCAAAATACCCGTTCCGATGGCAAGGAAAATAATGCCATTGGCAAAAACCAGCCTATCCCCCAGGCCAGTGAATTGGCGGGGCAGGAATCCGTCGCGAGCGAGGATGGCAGATAGGCGCGGAAAATCCGCAAAGCTGGTGTTGGCAGCCACAGCCAGGATGAGCAGGGTGGAAACCTGGATGGTCACATAAGCCGGTCCACTTCCAAGTAACTTCCGCGCCAGGGCGGAGAGGATGGTTTCCTGTGGTCCGGCGATAACTCCCAGGAATTGTGTCAACCCGATGCTGCCGACAAATAGTATCCCCATTAAGATAGCCATTGCGATCAGGGTACGCCCAGCATTTTTGGATTCTGGACGCTGGAAAGCTGGCACACCATTGCTGATGGCTTCAATACCTGTCAAGGCAGTGCACCCGGTGGCAAAGGTATGCAATATGAGGAATAGGGTCAGAGGTTGCACTGGTTGAGGGGCAACGGCAGCTAACGGTGTCGGACCATCAAGCAGCAGTCGGATACCTCCGTACACGAGCATGGGAATGTAGGTGAATAAAAACAGGTATACAGGTACCGCCATCAGTGTGCCGGTCTCACGTAAACCGCGCAGATTAGCCAGCATTATCAGCCCCAGTAATCCCAAGGCGATCCCAATTTTGTACGGTAATAAGGCTGGGAATGCTGAGGCAATGGCATCCACGCCAGCTGTAAGGCTGACTGCAGCACACAGCAAATAATCCAACAACAACGCACCTGCAGCAATCAAGCCAGGTATGATGCCCAGGTTTGCCCGGGCGACAATATAGGAACCACCCCCGGATGGATAACCATGGACGGTTTGATAGTATGAGATAGCTACAATGGTAAGAATGCCAATGATCGCCAACCCGATCGGCCAGGCGAGCCCCAGGCCGGCGCTTCCCGCAATCACCAAACCCAGGTAGATCTCCTGGTTGGCATAGGCAATCGATGAAAGGGCGTCGGGTGAGAAAGCCGCCAGGGCTCGGATTTTGTTCAACCGCTTCTCAGCCAGCTGCTGGGTGGGAAGGGGAGAACCGATCAATACATTTTTTAGCCTGGTTAGCATAGGGGTCCGGTCAAAAAAGTCTCGCCACTAGTATATACTACTCTCGTCAATAATGGCAACCTGGAAGGGGGCGAAAATGAACCCGAAAAGCTTACCATGCTATAATCACAAGCATTCCAACCCATTTCATAACTGGAGGATACGATGGCTGGCAATGGATTATTCCCTATCACGCATGAACACGAAAGCATCCGGCAAGCAGCGCGGAACTTCGCACAGAAAGAAATTGCCCCTATCGCCGCAGAATTTGACGAGACAGGCGAATTTCCAACCAAGACGATCATGAAAATGGGTGAGTTAGGCTTCATGGGCATCGAAGTGCCAGAGGAGTATGGTGGGGCAGGCATGGACACACTGGCTTACGTGCTGGCATTGGAGGAGATTTGCAAGGTGGATGCGGCGCACGGCACCATCATGTCGGTGAACAACTCGCTGTTTTGCAACGGTATTATGAAGTTCGGGACTGAAGAGCAGAAGCGTAAATACGTGGTGCCGGTGGCCTCAGGCAAAGCCATTGGCGCGTATTCACTTACCGAGCCCATGTCGGGGTCGGACGCGGGGACAATGCGCAGCCGGGCAGTGCGGGAGGGAGACGAGTATGTCATCAACGGGCGCAAGTCGTGGGTGACGAGTGCCCCGGTGGCAGAATACGTGGTAGTGTTTACCATGACTGACCCTGAGAAGAAACATCGCGGCATCACGGCATTTTTGATCAATGCCAGCAAAGCTGGATTTGTGCGCGGCAAGAAGGAACCCAAGCTGGGTATCCGTGCATCGGCCACCAGTGAGATCCTGTTTGAGAACTACCATTGCCCGCTTGAAGATCGATTGGGTGAGGAGGGGGAAGGGTTTAAGATTGCCATGGCTGTCTTGGATGCGGGGCGGATCGGTATCGCAGCCCAGGCGCTTGGGATTGCTGAGGCTGCCTATGCAGCCAGTGTGGCGTATGCCCAGGAGCGCGAGGCTTTCGGATCGAAGATCGGCGAATTCCAGGGCATCTCTTTTAAGATTGCGGATATGAAGACGCGTATCGAAGCCTCCCGGTTGCTGGTGTATAACGCAGCTCTAGCCAAGGAACGCGGCAAGAAGACGGGTGAACGTTTCACCATAGAAGCTGCCATGGCCAAGTTATTCGCCTCTGAGACGGCGATGTTCGCTGCCCACACGGCGGTGCAGATCCATGGTGGCATCGGCTATAGCAAGGAGATGCCAGTGGAGCGTTACTTCCGCGATGCCAAGATCACTGAGATCTATGAGGGCACCAGCGAAATCCAGCGCATGGTGATCTCACGGATGGAGCTCGGATTGCGATAGGTTTGGATAGGACGGGCAAGGTATTAAATCATAATAATATATTCAGCCTCTCGTTAGGAGACTGAAACAATTAATCCAAGACCTTCGATGCAAGCATGGCGTCTATTGCGGTAATTATTCCCATTTTATCCCTCCTGTCATGTGGTCTGGATTTATTGCTCATGGAATGGAACGAGCACTCATCCCTGAGGTGTCGCGAATCCATGGGAGCGAGATTCAATGAGTTCTGACTTGCGGCCAAAGGGTTTGATCATGGCCGTTTTCACGCACAGGAACCCAGCGGGCAGTGCCCAGGGGAGTGATCAGAGTAATGTGGTGCCAGTGAGCAAGGAAAATGCCGCTAATCAACACACTTCGATTGGCGCTGACAGCTTAACGTTTGCCACTTCCTCCAACAAAGCTGAGCTGAAATCAACCCGGCGTAGATATTGGCTGGAATGGCTGGTCATTTTCATCGCTGTAACGCTCTTCTGTACTGGGATCCTGGACCTGCGCTCGCCCACTAACCTACCAGGCAATGAAGCTGAAACGTTCCAGATGTTGGATTGGACCCTGGTTAACAGTCTTAAACTGTACCATTCCTTTCCCCTGTGGAATATCTACATCCAGAGTGGTATTCCCTATGTCGCTGACCCGATGCTGCACGTATATAACCCGGTCGTCACGCTACCCGTATTGCTCCTTGGAGTAACTGCAGGGTTCAAACTGGGGGTGTATTTAAGCTTTCTGATTGCTGCACTTGGGATGTGGCGGCTAGCCAAAACGCTCGGTCTGAGCTGGCCTGCAAGGCTGTGGGCCGCGCTGATGTTCACCTTCGCTGGGCAGCCCGTAGCGCGCTTTTTCCAAGGGCAATATTTGTTCGTATTGGGCTTTGCCTATATCCCCTGGATCATATCGAGCCTGTTGCTCGTCTTACAACGGCGACGCAGGCGAGATGTTGCGATTGCAGCTGGTTCGATTGCACTGCTTTTTTTCTCGGGGAATGCATACTACCCCCTTTACATGCTGATCTCCATCGGCTTATTTGGGATGGCGATGCTGGTTCAGGTCAATAAACACCCACCGTTTTTAGGATTGGATGTGCGGAGGACGCCGCTCTTTTTTGGGGTGGGTATTCTGGCACTTGGGGTGATTGCGATCCAGCTATTGCCGACCGCAGAGTTTTGGCCGCGCCTGAGCAAGGATCTTAAACTGGCGGGCTCACATACCATCGAGCAAATATTCCTGGATTACACCTCTAAAGACACCCAGCGGCCAGATGCATACAGTGTGCTGCCGGCCAGGGAGGAATTTTATGCATACATCGGCCTGACACCCATCCTGGGATTAGCACTGCTGCCTCTAGCCCTATGGAAGCGTGACCGAAAGGTGTTGCTTTTTTTTATCCTGATGCTGGTGCTCACTGTGGGTTGGATCAGTCTGGAATGGATGCCGTGGAAGGAAGCTTTCCTGCATCTCAAATGGTCCCTGCAGTTCCGGCACCTGTTGCGCATCCTGGTGTTCGGTAGCTTCGCCCTCATATGCCTGGCTGCGCTGGGACTGGATACGTTGTGGAAAATGTTTCAGAATCAGCTGCACGCTGAAGGCGAGATCCGACCACGGCTAATGCGCATCCTGGCTTTCGCTGGGATGGTGATGATTGGCGCCTTCATGGTCTACGGGGTGGGCGATCTTTTCATCACCCACAAGCCGGTAATACATTCCCGCGAAAAGTACACCCCCGCATATGAGGTAATGAGCTGGGTTCGGCAGAACGACATTGGCGATTTCTACGTGCGTCATAATGCCAGTAACGGCTGGCAGGATGCGACATTAAGCAATAATTTGCGCTATCTGGATGTATGGTACCACTTTGCAGATATCCGCTCCCTTAACCAGAAAATCAACCAGCGCCTTGTGCAAGCGAAACCGAACTACCTGACCCAATCGCCCAACGAAGCCACGCCAGCCGGGTCTATGCTGGTCGCAAACGTGGATAAATATTACGTATTCTCATTGCCAGAAAGCCTCCCTATGGCTTTTGTGGTCGATAGCGCCAGACTGCAGTTGGCAGGAGACGAAGGACCACTCGTGCGATCCGAAATTAGCCCGCTTCAACCGTATTTCTCCAGCACCAATAGAGTTGAGACAATTGCAGATGGAAAGGCTCACCAGACGCTGGTTATGTTAATGACGCATTATCCAGGCTGGCAGGTGTGGGTGGATGGTGTGCGGCAAGAGCTCCTCAACGTGGGTGGCTATCTGGCGGTGGCAGTGCAACCCGGGGTGCATAGATATTTCTTCACTTATTCGCCTAAATCATTCTTCATCGGCTTGAGCATTAGCATCATCGCCAGCGGGGTACTATTGGGTTTATTCATCAGCGATATGAGATTCAACCTGAAGGCAATCAAGGAACGCAGGCAATACATTGGGGATGGATTTGGGCAAAGATCAAGTCGAGTTGGACGGTTATTTGGGAGTTTGAGATCAAAGGCTTACGAATTGATCCAGCGTAAAAGCGATTTGTCCTCCGTCCTGCCAGGGAAGGCAGGAGAGGTTGCGAAATCACGACTATCCAGCGAATCGCAGGCTGTAGATGTACGAGAGAGAACCTCCTTGCCCCATTGGGTGGGGACAATGAAAAGCCTGGCTGGTTCAATCCAGCGCGTTATTCCACTCGAAATGGCTTTATTTATTATCGCCATCGGGTTATATCTATCCACCCGACTGATTGCGTTGGAGAATTTTCCGATCTATTTCTTCACCGATGAAGCCGTGCAAACCGTGATGGCAGAGGATTTCGTCCGCAATGGTTTGCGCAATTATGACGGCGAACTGCTGCCAACCTACTTCAGTAAGGGCCCGACGTATAATCTGAGCAGCGTAAGCGTTTATTTACAGGTAATCCCATACTTGATCTTCGGCAAATCAATCTTCGTCACACGCGCTGTATCAATCCTCATTTCCACGCTGGGGGCACTGGCAGTGGGCTTGATCCTGCGCGACATCTTCAAGTTACGTTATTGGTGGGGTGGAGTCCTGTTGCTTTCAATCGCGCCAGCCTGGTTTCTGCATTCACGCACAGCCTTCGAAACCGTCGAGATGGCCTCTTTCTATGCCGGTTTCTTATATTTTTATCTGCGTTATCGGTACATCTCTCCGAAGTCACTGTATCCAGCCCTGGTGATGGGTGCGTTCGTCTTCTACACTTACAGCCCTGGCCAAATGATCATTGTGGTGACGGGATTATTCCTTTTATTCTCAGATTTGGGTTACCACTGGCAGAACCGCCGGACAGCCCTGGTTGGGCTATTGCTTATCGCTATGCTGGTCATACCTTACCTGCGCTACTCTCTCAATCATCCTGAAGCACTGATGACGCATTTATCGACGCGCGCACCATACTGGTCTCAAAATATCGGGTTATGGGATAAGCTAGGCAAGTATTTCTCCGAATATTTATCTGGCTTGAATCCCTCGTATTGGTTCATCCCCAACGAGCATGATTTGCAACGTCACCTGATGAAAGGTTATGGTCATTTATTATTATCGACCTCGCCTTTCTTCTTTCTGGGATTGATGATCATCTTGACCAGGCTGCGCTCGTCGGCACATCGAGCCATCCTATTTGCCTTGCTGGCTTCGCCGACAGGAAGTGCGCTGGTCGGGATGGGGATCACGCGCGCTCTGGTGTTTGTGATCCCTGCCGTGCTCATGATGACAATGGGTTTGGAGCAAATACTCACCTGGCTGGAGAAAGGGGTGAAGTGGATTCTGAGGCGGAGGGAGCCAATAGATAATTCAAGGTATCTTTTCGCGGGTATATCCATTATGCTGGTAGCGATTTTCGCATTAGGAAATGCCTTCATGTTACGTGACGCATTAGTCAACGGTCCAACCTGGTTCCAGGATTACACTTTGGCGGGTATGCAATATGGTGCCAAACAGTTATTTACCGCTGTGAATAAATATGTGGTCCAGCATCCGGATGTTGACCTGATGGTTTCGCCAAGCTGGACCAACGGGGCAGATGCCATAGCAGAATTCTTCCTGCCACCAGGCTCAAAGGTGCGCATGGGTAGTGTGGTAGGCTACCTATATCGGCATTTGCCATTGAACGACAACCAGGTCTTTGTGATGCTGCCTGACGAATTAGACAAAGTGGTTTCAAGTGGCAAATTTAAAAACATGCGCGTGGATGAAGTGCTTCCATATCCGAATGGCGCACCCGGTTTTTATTTCGTGAACCTTCAGTACGTGGACACTATTGACGAAATATTGGCTCTCGAACAGGAAATGCGCAGTGATTTGCAGGTAAAGAGCCTGATGATCGGGGGAGAGCCTGTGGAGGTGAAGTACTCCATGCTCGACATGGGCTCCATCGACCTGCTGTTCGATGGCGACACTCATACTGTGGCGCGAACGCTGGAAGCCAACCCATTCGTTATCGAGATGACATTTCCTGATGCACACCAGCTGAGTGGTTATCGCATGATCATAGGCAGTGCGGATGTGCGCGTGACAACTTTGCTTTACCCTGGTATAAGTGAGCAGCCTTTACAATCCAGTGTCGATTACGCTGGTTCAGTCAGCCATCCTGAGCTGGAGGTGAACTTCGACCAGCTGGTGAAAGTCGATAAGGTACGCTTTGAAATTTATCAACCATATTCAGGTGTGCCCGCAAATGTGCACGTATGGGAATTGGATTTGAAGTGGGGTGGTAATTAGGCATCTTTGATAGTCAGGCCCTTCGCCACCAGGGTGATCAGGCAGCTAGAATAGCCAGGCGTTCAGGCACCTGGTCAATCGGGCAACCAGGAGAAATAAATATCAGGAGGCGATATGAAAGTTGTGCTGTTTCGTACACAAGGCGGGCTTGAGGTCCTTGAGTACACAGATTTCCCGACACCTGAACCGGGTGAGGGGCAGGTATTGGTGAAACTGGAAGTAGCTGCTCTCAACCGCATGGATCTTTGGACTCGCTCCGGCTCGTCGGGGATCAAGGTGGAATTTCCCCATATCACCGGAGCAGATGGGGCTGGAATAATCGCTGCCCTAGGGCCTTGTGTAAGTGGCTGGAATCTCGGAGACCGGGTGGTGATTAATTCAAACCTGGGCTGTGGTCATTGCCCTGCCTGTGTAGCAGGGAAGGACAACCTGTGCCGTAACTGGCAGTTATTGGGTGAGACTGTGCGGGGAACCTATGCGGAGTTCGTCGCTGTCCCTGCCACCAATATCTATCCTGTTCCGGAAGGTTTTGACCTTCGCCAGGCAGCTGCGGCAGCATTGGTTTTCCATACAGCCTGGCATTCATTGATCAAGCGTGGTGGTTTGAGGCCTGCGGAGAGTGTGCTTGTGGTTGGTGCTTCCGGAGGGGTGAACATCGCCAGCATTCAGATCGCCAAGCTGGCAGGAGCGAGCGTTTATGTGGTCGGCTCAAGTGCGGAGAAGCTGGAGCTGGCTAAGTCATTGGGGGCAGACTATCTCATCGACCGGTCGCAGGATGGGAATTGGTCAGAAACGGTTTATTACCTGACAGGTA
>Ga0153915_10006303_pt1 | contig 11102 bp, 9 predicted proteins | sample Opewatmetagenome_2_FD_107003 | JGI IMG/M metagenome (GOLD analysis project Ga0153915, IMG submission 107003) | Freshwater wetland microbial communities from Ohio, USA - Open water 3 Core 3 Depth 3 metaG | ecosystem: Environmental > Aquatic > Freshwater > Wetlands | place: USA: Ohio, Lake Erie...
CTCCTTTATGTCCGGAAACAATCTTTTTGGCTTGACTTGCGACTGATACTTATGTCATTTTGGATAAGCTTTCGGGGCAAATGGGAACATCGAGAAAAAAAATGGTGAAAGGGAAAAATAAGGAGATAATGAGATGGGGAGAGGGAGAGAATCCAGGCTCACCGCAGAGTCCCAGAGAACGCTGAGGAAAACGTTCTTATGATCCAATCGGGAGAAGGCGATTGGGTCATAAACTCCCATCCTCCGGGAATAAATACAGACCCCATTTGTAGCTCTGGGAGGGGAAATGTATGTTTTGATAGGAATGAGAGCTTTTGATTTGGCGGCCTCTCACCGCCAAACAAAAAATTATCCCTCTGCGTCCTCCGCGCCTCAGCGGTGAAACTTTTTCCTTTTGGACAAGAATGAGGTGCGGACGCTAATCTATAGTTGGATACCATCATGGTTGACGTTGACCGTTTTTTGTACGGATTCTGGAAGAAGAAATGCTGAAGAGAAAAAGACTTGGAAATCATGTTTCCTCATCTCACTATTTCACTATCTCACCATTTCACGTTTTAGAGAAATGAAAGTCATTGTCATTGGCGCATCGATTTCTGGGCTTTATACGGCCTACCTTCTGGCGAAGCAAGGTGTTGAGGTTGAGGTCTATGACCGGATGGAGGCTCTTGGCCAGCCCTCGCGTACGCTGATTGTCACGGGCAAAATCAATGAGGTCCTTGATTCTGTCCCCGAAGAAATGATCCTCAATCAGGTCAAGCACCTTGAGCTCTTTTCCAAATCGGGGTTCGCAAGGCTCGAATTAAGTGTCCCGGATCTGATTGTCGAGAGAAGGGGGTTCGTGGAATCTTTTGCCCGGATGGCGGAGGAGGCAGGGGCAAGGTTGATCCTCAGGCATCAGTTCGAAGGGTTTGCCCAGTTCGGCAGAAAGGTCGTGGTGACTCTTAGAAATCTTGAGACGAATCAAGCGAAGCAGATCAGCACGGATATCCTTGTGGGCGCGGATGGGGTCCATAGCGCGGTCAGCCAAGCTGCCTCACGCAATGGGCATCCTGTTGCAGCATTGGTTCAAGCAAGAGTCGCATTGCCCGAAGGTGGCCAGGGTGACACGTATCGGGTTTGGTTTGATACAAACCGGACAAACTATTTCTACTGGCTTGTCCCTGAATCGGATCGAGTCGCTGCGGTCGGCCTGATTGCAGAAGATGTTCCGCAGGCCAAAGCGCGCTTGATTGAATTTCTTCGAGAAAAACAACTTGAGGCGATCGAATTTCAATCGGCCATTGTTCCGATGCACCAATTTAGCAGTGCCAACGGGGTGCTGGCTCGAAATCGAAATGTGTTCGCCGTCGGGGATGCCGCCGCCCAGGTAAAGGTGACCACGGTGGGAGGGGTGGTTCCCGGACTCTATGGGGCCAGGGCCCTTGCTCAGGCGATTCTCAACGGAAGAAACTACCGTAAGGAATTGAATGGGCTAAAAATGGAGCTCAATCTTCACCTCCTGGTCAGACATGTGCTCAACCGGTTCAGCGATAGTGATTACGATGAACTGATCGGGATGCTTGACGGCGGATTGAAGGAGGTCCTCGAAGAGTGGACGCGGGATGAACTGGCTCAGTCTTTTTTGAGAATGATTTGGACGGAGCCGCGGCTGATCACTCTTGGAGCCAAGGTTTTTCTGAGGTCCATTCTGTAGGGTAACGAACCCCCGGCGATCCACCAGCTCAATTTTCCTCCGACGTTTCCAAACCCGTTTCGAAGATCTCACTCCCTTTCCTCAAAACTGAATAATCCGCGCAGAACCTCGCCTGATTAACCTCGGTACAAAAACTCTCCTGAAACCTCTGGTCTAAACTCATTTAAGGTTGGCTGTTTACGCACGACCACGTTCACGGTATATTTGCGATCGTATTTATATGTTGGTATCCGGTGCTCAGGGCAACAGCCGATGGTATAGCCGCTCGATATGATCAGTCATACGCTTTGCGCTGAACTGGCTTGCCCGTGCCCAGGCTGCCGCCCCCATTTCTTCCCGTTCGCGGGGATTAAGCAGCAGCTGAATCAGACGCTCGGCCAGTGCTTTTGGATCGGCTGGAGAAACCAACCAGCCTGTTTTGCCATCCTCAACTAATTCGGTCAAACCACCGACCGCTGATACCACAACCGGCAGACCGGCGGCCATAGCTTCCAACGCGGCGATGCCGAAGGATTCCTCAAGTGAAGACATCACAAAGACGTCCCAGCGATGAAAAGGAATGTCCTCCTGCCATCCCAGAAAGCGGATACATCCATCCACACCAAGTGCGTGCGCCTGGTTCCGAAGCGCTTCCTCTTCCGGCCCGGCCCCTGCAATCTCCAACTCGACATCCGGCACGCTCGCTCGTACCTTCGGTAAGGCGCGGATCAGGTGTTCCAGGCCTTTAATCGGCACCAGACGCCCAGCTGTCCCGAGCATGTGACCCGTGCCCTCGCGCCCAGCTGCGCCATCCTGCCTGCGCGCCTTAACGTCTACGCCCGGATAGACCACTTCTGCGTTAACCCCGGCCCACTTAGCGACCGTTGCTGACGTTGCTATCACAAGGTCAACGCCATCGACATTGCAACGAGCGGGCACTTCCCAATTCTGTTCGAGGACGCGGCCATGCAGGTGGGCAATGATGCGTGCTCCTCCGGCGTACCGGCTTATCCAGCGGATAGACCGGCCGCCGAAATGCTGGTGAACAAGGGCGAACTTGTGGTTTCGGATGGCGCGAAAAAACCGCCATAGGCCGACTGGATTGCGCCCACCGCCGGGCCAGTCGATGGCTTGCACTGCCACACCCTTTTTCTCCAGCATCGCCGCAAGAGGGCCGCTCCCGCGGAGAAACCATGCGTGGAGCTTGAACTGTCGAGGATCGAGCCCTTCGGCCAGCAGAGCTACAATCTTAGCTATGCCTACGCCCTCGGGCTGAGAAGTTGCAAGCAGATGGAGGATGTTATACAACGGCACGTTATGAACCTTCAAGCATGCGAAACAAGCCCCTTAGCCGGGTTCGGAGCCGTAGGCGGGCCCGCAAGCTTTCGATCGGATTCGAGCCGAACTTGATGCGCAAGGCAAAGCCCAGCAGCGAATCTCTCGGTTGGATCATCGTGCGACGCAGCAGATGTGGTGCCGTGCCCAGCCCGTTCAGCCCTTCGTCGCAGGTGAAGGCAACTTGAAAACTTTTTTCGACGCGGCTCCGAATAAGACCGTTATACTCGCCGGACGGGTATGCGAATGACAATGGAGTCGTTCCCAGTATTTCTGCCAAATTGCGGCTGCTCCCTTCGATTTCCTCCTCAAGCTCGGCATCAGGCAGAGTTGTGAGATCCGAGTGGGTGCGAGTATGCGCTCCAAATTCGATTCCCTTCGCTGACCAGTGTCTTATCTGGTCTACGCTCATGCATCTTAAAACCGCGGACCCGTTTTTTTGGTCCCAGGAGTTGTGGCCGCCGATTTCTCCCGTGACCACGAAGACTATGGCTGTAAAACCAATCTCCTGCAGCACTGGAAACGCGTATTGCATAAGGTCGGCATAGGCGTCATCGAAGGTCAACAAGACCGGTCTGGGTGGCAGGGGCTTGCCTTCCAGGCACCAGGCCAGCCAGTCGCCCGTGCAGATGGTCGTGTAACCATTCCGTTTCAGCCACCTCATCTGCTTTTGGAATCGTCTGGGCGCGACCGTCAGCGCCGGATATGTCCCAGGCTGAACAGGTCCTACGTGGTGATACATAAGCACAGGGAGGACCATTGCGTAATCACGCTCGAACTGTCTCCATCCGCCGGCAGCCTTGATTGCACTTCGATGCATTGCAAAACGCAGCCGCCTCGATATCGCATTTATTCCTTTCGCATCCGAACGGGTGCACATCTCAAGCAACCTAAGCAACGGGTCGATCGAAAAAGGTAGCCGTGCGCAAAAATTGAACAATGCTCCCTTTTTAGATGCAATTGTAGAGTGTATGCGCATCTCTGGGTGTTTCTGACAAAATAATACTTCGTTAGTGCCCCACAGCACGGCGTCACCTAAAATATAATCATTGGAAGATTTTGTATAATATTGATGCGTCAATGCTGAAGGACAAAACTGGAAACGCACCCCTCTTTCCCATAGACGCTGTCCCAGTTCCCAGTCTTCGAACGCACGAAAAAAACGCTCATCAAACCCACCAGTTGCAAGTATGATATCGCGTCTAACCGAGCTGTTTGGGCTCACTATGGCATTGTCGGGCCAGCTTATACCCTTGTGCTCCAACTGTGACAACCAGTCATCGGTTACAAAGCGCAACCATTTCGTCGCCAGATTTTCGGAGCTCTTTGGTGAGACCAGTACAGGGCCAAACACAAGAGAATTGCCGTCAACATGCGCGGCGATATGTTCAGCCATGAGGTTGCGTTCGCAGAAAAGATCGTCATCCAGAAACAACACTAGCTCACCGGTCCCAACCTTTAGCCCGACGTTACGTGCGGCCGCCTGTCCACGGTTCTCCTGCTCTATGACACGGATTCGAACGGGTGAATTTATCCGACGCAAAGCGGCGGCGGTCCCGTCGGCGGACCCGTCAACGATGACAACCACCTCATATTCGCTCGCCGGTAACGTCTGGTCAAGCACGGTAGGTAATGTCTGCTCGATAACCGTACGGCGGTTATAGGTCGGGATGACGACAGTAAGCTTCATTCAAGTACCTTTATGTACACGACGCGTGCCCCTCAGCCATCCGCGTGGCCGGACGCAAGCCCGCAACCTCTCAATCGGGTCCCATCCAAACTTGACCCGCAGTGCAAAGTCCAGAACAGAATATCCCGGTTGAATCATCGTGCGCCGTAGGGCGTGCGGCTGTGTAGCCAAGCCATTCAGTCCTTCGTCAGATGTAAAAGCCAGTTGATACGACTTCTTAACACATTTATGAACAATATTATTGTAAGCGCCGAAAGGGAACGCGAAAGACAATGGAAACTTTTCCAGCATTTTTGCCAAATCCCTGCCGCTCCCGACGATTTCCTCTTCGATCTCAGGCTCGCTCAGTGTGGTGAGATCGGGGTGAGTACGTGTATGAGATCCGAATTCTATCCCCTCCCCTGACCAGCGCTTTATTTTGTCCGCGCCCATGCACCTTAAAGTTGCGGACCCATTCTTCTGGTCCCAGGAGTTGTGGCCGCCGATTTCTCCCGTGACCACGAAGACCGTTGCCGTGAAATCATACTTCCGCAGCACCGGAAACGCATATTCCACGAGATCTGCATAGGCGTCGTCGAAGGTCACCATGACCGGTTTCGGTGGCAGGGGCTTGCCTTCCAGGCACCAGGCCAGCCAGTCGCCCGTGCAGATGGTCGTGTAGCTGTTCCGCTTGAGCCAGCCCATCTGCTTCTCGAATCGTCCGGGCGCGACCGTCAGCGCCGGATATGTCCCCGGCTGTACAGGTCCGACGTGGTGGTACATAAGCACGGGGAGGACCGTTGCGTAATCACGCTCGAACTGTCTCCACCCGCCGGCAGCCGCTGCCGCGCTGCGATATACACGAAATTGCTGCCGCGCGTGGAACACGCGAATTCCCATGCGAGCATTTGCTTGGACAACCCTCTCTCCCAGTTTGAGCAGCCAGTCCATCGGCAAGGGGAAACGTACGCAGAGTTCGCGGGCCTTGCGTTTGGACCACGTACCCCTGGTAAAGCCCGCCAGCTGCGAGTATCGCCGAAACTCCGGGTGCTTCCGGCACAGCAAATCCTCGTTGACGCCATACAGCGGAGCATCGCGCAAAGTCAGGTCATCGGTACTCTTCGCATAGAACTGACGGGTTACCGCCATAGGGCAGAACTTGAAGCGCACTCCATTTTTCCACAGCCGCAGTCCCAATTCCGTGTCAAGCGCACGTAGAAAGCGCTCATCAAACCCGCCGGTTGCGATCAGGGAATCGCGTCTCATCGAGCTGTTCGCTATCACGGTGGCATCGGCAGGCCAGCGCACCCCATCGCGCTCCAGACGGAAAAGCCAGTCCTGGGTATTCGAACGCATCCACCTGGTAGCCAAGGTCTCCGGACTCCTGGGCTCCACAAGTACAGGCCCAAATACGAGATAGTCGCCACCTCCGTGCGCGGCGAAGTGTTCGGCAATAAGGGTGCGTTCGCAGAAAAGGTCGTCATCCAGGAATAACACCAGCTCGCCTGTTGCAACCCTGAGCCCCGCGTTGTTGGCCGCCGCCTGTCCGCGGTTGTCTTGTTCAAGGACACGAATGCGGACGGGCGAAACAATGTGCTTTAACGCTTCGGCCGTGCCGTCGGTCGACCCATCGACAACAATGATCACCTCATAGTCGTTCGCCGGAAACGTTTGGTCGAGGACGGTAGGCAGCGTTTGCAAAATGAGCGTCCGGCGATTAAAGGTCGGGACGATGACGGACACTCTCATTCGTCGGCCTCCCTCGTACTCATTCCCCTTTTCTGTAAACCGCGATGACATGATCGATATAACCTTCTATGTGAAAGCCATCGCGAGGATGAACCTCGCAATGAACCATGCGCAAGGCTGGCTCCGCCGCTATCAGCTTCGCAATAGCATCTCCTCCTTCGGGCAACCAGCGCATCCACCACGCGTTTCGCAACTCCGCCGGGAGGCGGCAGGAACTGACAGCCAGCAGGCCCCCTGGGCGTAGTGCATTTGCAAGTCTCCTGACGACTGCCTGCAAATGATTTCGGCCATGGATAAACTCCAGGATGTCCATTGCAAAAACGACATCATATTGATATTGACCCGGGATGGTATCGCGCGCGAGGTCGAGTTCTAGGAAAGCAACGTTGGTGAACCGATGGCAACGCTGGACGGCTAACTTGCGGGCCACGGGCGAGATGTCGCAGGCCGTTACTGAAGCGCAACATTGGGCAATGCGGGCTGTGAACACGCCATCGGAACACCCCAGTTCCAGCACCTGCGCTTGCGACATTTCGGGCTGGTGCCTGGCGATGGCCTCGAGCATCAACTCGTGCCGCTCCTGCTCCGCAGGCGACTCGAAGTTCCACTCTCGGCGCAGGTGGGAATCGTCGTTCATCCGCTGCCGATCTTCAAACCATTTTTCGCGTATGGTCCACCTCAGAAACGTCGCGTGCCGATAGGCCGTGATCACCCCTGGGATGCGCTTTAATAACCATTTCATGCCAGATCCTTCCGAAATAGGGCAAAGACATGGGTCTCGGTGATATCTGCGCAGATGTGGTGCAGAGAGGGGTGCCCACCTATAAGATCTTGGACATTTTTCCCGCCACGAAGCAGCAACCTGCCCCACCATTCGGTCTCGAACATCAGATCCTGTCTGGTATTCACGAGTAAAAGGTATCCACCAGGCTCCAATGCGCCGATCAATTCGTCTCTGACCCGCTTCAAGGCTGCGGGACGGAAGATGTAATCGAGAACATCCATAGCTGTAATCAGATCAAATCTGCCATGGATCGGGCCCCGCAGCAAGTCGAAAAGCTCAAAGCGGATGTGGGCGTGCGGCAATCTTTGACGTGCTCTGTGCAGGGCAGTCGGCGCAAAATCGACCGTGAGCAACGACTCACAATGCGGTTCAAGCATCTCGGTAAATACACCTTCGGCGCAACCGATCTCGAGGGCATGTTGGAATTTCCCCTGCTGCACGCGTTCGAGCATCGATGCTGCCAGTGACAACCGCTTTTTGCCTTCACTAGTCTCGTACTGCCAGGGGTCCGTGGCAGCGAACAACCTCTCAAAATAGGAGGGGTTCCGCCAGGGGTCGCGCAGACATTCGGCGAGGGCCCAGGCAAAATGCCAGGTGCTGCGCAAAAACGGAACCCTTGCGGCTGTTTTACGAACACGGTGATACATGGGGATATAGTAGCGGTTGATCGGCAGACCTCGATCTCCTCCCCAATATTTGCTGATGGGTGTCAAGCGGTTGAAACTGCCCATATTTACTTTGCCTACCGGAATGTAGCCTTGAAATATTTGGCGTAAGGTCGCAGCGAGCGAGCGGTAAATAGGTACAGGCAATATCTGCTTCGCTAGTAGTTTTAATCGCTTTCTTGTGTTCATCTCCCCCTTTTCAATTACCTCGCGATCTTTGACCCGATAGACGGGTGGCGAAATACAATAAGGCTCCTTTTAACCGCGCGCGCACCACACGGTAGCCGGGGATGAGCGCCTGGCCCTCAATAGTTCCGCGGCTATAGAGCGGGGTCACCCGTTTGAGCTTGCTCTTGATGTAGGCCCACGTTTCTTTCCGGTGCGCAGGTTGTTCGCAGAGCAAAAGTGCCAGGTAGGCGGTTGATGCCTCGATTCTGCGAAGCGCACGCTGGCGCAATTGCTCCGGCGAGGTCGGAATGGCGTGGCGCACGACTGAGCGCGGCGCGTACACAACCCGATATCCGCGATCGATCAACTCGAAGAATGCTTTCAACTCTTCAGCACCTTGAATAAGTGTGCCGACACCCAGCCTTTGGTCAAAACCTTTCCAGCCGTCAAACACTGCCTTCCTGATTGCCATATTGGCGCCAAGGCCGACTCCGCCGAAATTTGTTAACTCATACCAGTTAGGTGTGGATCGATCGAACACCTGTCTCTCCGGCCCGAGATCCACAATGCCCAGCCAGGCGTAAGCGGGAAGCAACTCCTCGTCACCTTCAGGCGGCAAGAGCCTGCCTGCCACAAGCGCCACTGCAGGATCAGCGAATTCGGCGAGGAGCGGCTCAAGCCAGCCAGCCTCCGGCATCGCATCATCGTCAACGAATACAAGGATATCCGAAGTGGACTCGCGCGCCGCGCGGTTGCGCGCCCGACTGACTCCTGGCTGCGATTCGCATATGTATCTGGCGCCGCGGCGCGACGCAATCCGTTCCGCATTCGCGAATTTAGGCGCACTGTCTACGACGATCACTTCGGTTGCCCTCTGAGTCCCTGCCGATATTGCGGCAAGACATGCGTCCAAAGCTTCCGGTCGATCACGCGTGCACACCACGACCGAACAGGTATGCTTTGGGTGGAATTCTCTCGGGTGAGGTTCTTTAGCGACTTTTTCCATTGAGGAATGCTTTATAAACGTTGGCTGCCTTGCGATCTGATTCGTCCCAGGAAAAGCGTTCTATGTTCTTTAGGCCCGCCTGGTTAAGCCGGCTCTGCCAATCGTTCGACATACATATTACTTTACTTTGTGTAAATATCAATAGGAAGGATTTTATTTTAAGGATTTTATCTTCACGCAGGATTGAGGATTAAATATCAAAGGAAAAAGGGAACTGCGTCGATTAATACTTTACAGCGAGGACCTCACGATGGCTGGAAAAGAGCTTTCTTCGTTCTAAGGAAGCACCATCCCTTCCTCCCAGCCTCCATCGATATTTCAGCCTCACCTCGAAGAAATCCCGCCATCAGAATTTCCCGGAGAGACAACCTGTCCCTTTCGGTTTGAGGTAACCCGTCGGTGATCTGCCGTAAGAATGTCCCTATCAAACCCCAAGGCGGCATTGCCCTTTGATTATTGTATCATTCATTTTTATGTCTCCCTGGCCGGCAAGTGCCCCGTCCCGACACATCGGGATAGGCGGGGTCAATGGGCACAATATAAAATGAAACTACCTTCCCGGGAAGCCCCGCCCTTGTCTCTGGGCAGGGAGCTTAACTTAATTATTAAGTCAGGGAGACATAAGCATGTTTGCCCACAACAATGTAAAACCAATCCCAAGCTCTCTGTTAGATGATATTAAATTCTTCTCGAATCCTTGACTTAATTATTAAGTCAGAATATCGTATGGGAAGCCATATGAAAAACCAATCAGATCCGGAACAGGTTTTGATAAAGCTATTTGGGTCGGTCTCGAGGGCAAGAATTCTGACCCTCCTCATCAGCCGGGAGGGCCAGCAACTTTACCAGAGAGAGATCATGTACGACATCGGTTTTCCGCTTCAACCTGTGCAGCGGGAGTTACAGAATCTTTTGGATCTCGGGATTGTTAAAAAAGTAAGCACGCTCAACAGGGTCTATTATGAAATCAATACGAGTTCTCCTTTTTTCAACCCTCTCAGAGAGATATGCGGATTCACCATTGAACAGAAATTTTAGACGGTCCACTGGAGCCAAAATCCGAACAATCTTTCATGACGGACGCGTCACCCCTGCCTACCGGCAGGCAGGCTCGAACAATTAAATACAATAAGTTACGGACACGCGACACGGGCACGATCACGTTATTTTCTAGGCAATTCTATGGTGGGTGGTATGCGCCATTTTTTGATTTCGATGCTGAGCCGTTTGAGGTTGAGGAAAAGACAGAACAGGACCATTTGTCCGAGCTGCCACGGAAATCGTACTGAACTGGTAAATCAAATAGAGGACGAAGAGGGATATTGCAAAAAAGAAGCATACGTCTGTTATGATTGCGACTGCGAGTGGGACTGGACATACCAACGTCCTTTTTTTCGTTGGCGGGTGAGGGTCAGAGCGCCGGGTTGGATGGAGATAGAATAGCTAAGCCTCTAATATTTTACCGATTTTATCCCCTTCCCCTTTACCCTGTTAGATAAGGTTGCCTATCCGGCTATTCATTCAAGAAATCTTCTATCTAACAGGGTGAATCCCCTCCTGCTTTCGCCGAGAGTGGCTCCCGCCTACGCGAAGCCCGTGCTTCGGCGGGCGTAGGTAGGTCGCGCAGGCCCTGAACCGTGATGGTACAGGGCAGGCAAGCGCCAGGGAAGGGGAGTTTTTGGGGTTTGTCTTTTTCAATGTCTGTTTTCGGGATCTAATTTCGTCTTGACGAAAAATGGAAGAAGTCGTATCCTTAATAGCTAAGCGCCTGTAGCTCAGATGGATAGAGCTACGGACTTCTAATCCGTGGGCCGCAGGTTCGAATCCTGCCAGGCGCGCCATGCATCGCGTAAAGATTTATTGATCGAGTTCTAGAGTAAAACGTAAGCATTTGTGATGGTTGGTAATTTGGGATTTTTCTCAAATTCATGGTGAGTGTAGCTCAGTTGGATAGAGCACTGGGTTGTGGCCCCAGTGGTCGAGGGTTCGAGTCCCTTCACTCACCCCAAAGCGCCCGTAGCTCAGTTGGATAGAGCGTCGGACTTCGAATC
>Ga0153915_10006304_pt1 | contig 11102 bp, 10 predicted proteins | sample Opewatmetagenome_2_FD_107003 | JGI IMG/M metagenome (GOLD analysis project Ga0153915, IMG submission 107003) | Freshwater wetland microbial communities from Ohio, USA - Open water 3 Core 3 Depth 3 metaG | ecosystem: Environmental > Aquatic > Freshwater > Wetlands | place: USA: Ohio, Lake Erie...
CCTGGCTTGCCGGATTGGAATTATGGCCATGGGATCTTTTCGTCGCATCGGCGTCCGTCTCTAAAAGCTCCTTGATTTTTTTCAGCTTGTTCAACTCTTGCTCCAAGTCGACGACGATCTCGTTGCTGGATTTCTCTTCCAGACCATCCGTGATGATCCCGTATTTTTCTTTGAGCTTCGTCCTCAATTCGGTGACTTTCGTTTCGGTGGAGCGGCGAAGCTCGGTCAGCTTCGAGCTGAGCTCGCCGACGGCCTTCAGTTCTTCCATGGTCAGGGCGGTGAGCTTCTCTATCTCTTTCTGATAGCCGATGCCTTTTTCCAGGTGGTCGTTGATCTGGGTCTGGAGAGTATCCCTGACCGTTTCAAAATCGGAGATGGCGCCTTTGTAGTCCTTCAAGGTCTCCTTTTCCTTATCGAACTCCTGCTGGATCATGGTCAATTTCTTATCCGATTCCTCTTTTTCCCGCCGGATCCGTTCCTGGTATTCGCGCTCGACCTCTTCCTTGCGTTTCTGAAGAGCTTTTTCAAGGTTGGACTCGATCTCGGTGATGATAATGTTTGATTCGTCCAAAACGTCGCCTTTTGGCGTCATGGTCGTTCTCCTCATCGGCCTTCACACGTCCTTTAAGAGGGCTGGACAGGATCTCCTCGAGAAGTGTGCAGCGCTTCTCTGCCTCGCTTCGTATCGCCCCTATCTTAAGCGACGGAAAATGGCGGTTCAATCACCTTTTTCGACGATTCTCAAGGGGATTTTTCCCCCGTTCCTGTCACCCCTAAAGGTGAAGACGTTCATATTATATCACCTTGGCCAAGAAATCCTCGACCGGCAGAGCGGGAACGGCTTGAATTTTATCGAAAAATTATGTATAAAGTGCTCTTCAACCCATGGTCGCTCAAACACGCAAAGTCCTGCTTCTCGAAGAGGACGGGGCAAAAAGAGAATCCCTCGCCTCGCTGATCCACACGCTCGACGTGGAGGTCGTCCAGGCGTCCTCCTGGGCTCAGGGCCTCCGTCTGCTCCAGAATGAAAAAGCATTCTCCCTATTTGTCGCCGGCTTGACTGCGCTCAATGAGGGCCAGATCAGGGTCCTGGACGGCCTGAAAAAAACCCAGCCGATGCTTTCGATCATCGTCCTTTCCGGAAGGCAAAATCCCGAGCCGAGCATCGGGCTTCTCCAGAGCGGCACGATCGATCATCTGGCCAGCGCCGATCATTATCTCGGCATTTTTTCGGCCGTTAAAGGCGAGCTAGCCAGGCTTGACCTCATGGAGCAAAACGCGGTCTATCTCCGAAGCCTGCGTCGGATGAAGCTCGACCAATCCAAGAACATCAAACGCACTATGGAGCTTGAAGAGATTTATGATTCGACGCTTCAAAACCTGATGACGGCGCTCGACCTCAGGGATGTCGAGACGTTCGGCCATTCTCAGACGGTCGCCAAATACAGCCAGGTTCTGGCCAAGATTCTCGGCATTCAAGATCCGTCCGTCTTGGACGATATCCGCAAGGGTGCCCTGCTCCACGATATCGGAAAAATCGCCATCCCGGATGCCGTCCTCAAGAAGCCGGGCAGCCTGTCCCACGAGGAATGGGAAAAAATCAGGCTCCACCCGGCCCTGGGCTTCGGGCTGATCAAAGAGATCAAACTGGTCAGGCAAGTGGGAAATATCATCCTCAGCCACCATGAACGCTATGACGGGAAAGGCTATCCCGCACGTTTAAAAAAAGACGGCATCCCGCTCGAAGCCAGGATTTTTGCCGTAGCCGATGCCCTCGACGCCATCACCTCGCACCGGCCCTACCGGAAAGTCCGCGATTTCAAGGCCGCCAAAAAGGAGATTGTCCGGAATTCGGGGAGTCAATTTGACCCCCAAATTGTCGATGCCTTCTGTTCGCTCAAGCTTGAGAAATGGGAAAAGGTTCGGTATGAAACGACCTCGTATATCCCCAACATCGGAGGATTTTCCGACCTGATCCGGGACGTCAGCTCGGAGGGCAAGACTCGTTCCAACGGGCGTCGAGCCTAATCCGGCGGCCCGCAGCCTGCCCGGAGACACAGACCTGTTTCGGAGTTCCTCCCGGAACCCTCCAGCCGGCTCGCCGCTCGTCAAAAAAAGGTGTCTCGCCAGCCCCAAAATCATCGCGCCCGGCGGCATTCCACCACCCGAGGGATCCCGGCGAGGTCATTGGTGACACTTATATTTTCCCATCGGCGATCCAGCAAGGACAGCGCTCGGCCCGCCTGACCCTCCCCGATTTCGAAGAGGAGATAGCCGGAAGGCCGGAGAAATTCGGCCGCGCCCGCGATTAAACGGCGGATGAATTCGATCCCGGTTGTCCCCGGAACGAGGGCCTTTTTCGGTTCATGATGGCGAATCTCCGGCTGGCAAGACCGCCAATCTTTCTCCGAAACATAAGGGGGGTTGGAGACGAGGAAATCGAGCCGGCCTTCTAACGAAAGAGCTTTGAGCGGGATGAACAGGCTGCCCTGGACAAACGTCACCGCCGAGACCGAGTGGCGCAACGCATTGAGCCTGGCCGCCCGCAGGGCCCTGCGGCTGATATCCGTCGCCACGACGCGAGCTAGGGGCAGCTCTTTAGCCAGCGAAACGGCCAGGCTGCCGCAGCCCGTCCCGATGTCTGCGATGTCCTTTTCCTGTCCGGAAGCCAGGGCTTTTACCCGTTCCACAATGATTTCGGTCTCGGGCCTGGGAATAAAAACGCCAGGAAAAACGGCGAAAGGAAGCGACCAGAATTCCTTTTCGCCGGTAAGATAAGCGAGAGGCCGTCGTTCCAAGCGCTTGCCGATCAGCTTCAAAAAGCGCACCTCCGTCGCTCGGGACAAAGGCCGGCCTGGAGCCCGAAAAAATTCATCTTCCGTGAGCGAGGCGGCTTTGAGAAGAAGGGCCTTCGCTTCAAGCGCCGGGTCGGCCAGAGAAAGTCGCCCTAGAAGAGTTCTCCCCTGGGAAAAAAGATCCTGGACGGTTTTCAAAGTGTTCCTGTCTTCCGGATCTAGCGGGCTTGCGAATTGAGGACAAGCTTCTCGATAATGTCGTCCAGGTCGCCGTCGAGAATGGCCGTGAGGTTGTGAAAGCTTTCGTTGAGCCTGTGGTCGGTCACCCGGGATTGAGGGAAGTTATAGGTCCTGATTTTTTCGCTCCTCTCCCCCGTCCCGACTTGAGAGCGACGGTTCTGGGCGATCTGCGCCTGCTGTTCGTTCCGGGCGATCTCCATGAGCCGCGAGCGGAGAACCCTCAGAGCCTTTTCTCGATTCCGGTGTTGAGATTTTTCGTCCTGGCAGGAGACGACCATGCCGGAAGGTTTGTGGGTGATTCGGATGGCCGTGTAATTGCGGTTGACATTCTGTCCGCCCGGTCCCGAGGCCCCGAAGGCTTCGACCCGCAGGTCCTTTGGATCGATCTTGACATCGATCTCGTCGGCCTCCGGGAGCACGGCTACGGTCACCGTCGAAGTGTGGATGCGGCCTCCGGCTTCCGTCCGAGGCACCCGTTGGACCCGATGGACGCCGCTTTCGTATTTCAGCTGGGAATAGACCCGATTCCCCTGGATGCTGGCAATGACTTCCTTGAACCCCCCGATCGGAGAAAGACTCGTATCGATGATCTCAAACTTCCAGCCCTGGCTTTCGGCAAAACGGGAATACATCCGAAAGAGGTCCTGGGCGAAGAGAGAAGACTCGTCCCCTCCGGCGCCGGCCCGGATCTCCAGAAAGACATTTTTCTCATCGAGCGGGTCTTTGGGCAGGAGGAGAGCCTTGAGCTCTTTGATGAGCTTTTCTTCTTTCGCTTGGAGTTGTTTGAGCTCGGCCTCGGCCAGGCCCTTTAATTCAGGTTCGCTTTGGGGATCGGTCAGGATGTCCTGGGAATCCTGGATATTTTTCAGGGTCTTTTTGTAGTCCTCGAATCTTTTGACGAGCGGCTCGAGCTCGGCACGCTCCATGGCGATCTCTTTGAGCCTCTGGGGATTCGAAACGAGCGCCGGGTCCGAGAGAGACTGGGTCAGCTGCCGATACTTCTCCTCAAGACTCTCTATCTCTGGAAACATCGCGCCTATTTCTTAGGCTTGACTTCGCCATATTTTTTCCTGAACTTCTCGACGCGGCCGGCGCTGTCGATAAGCTTCTGCTTGCCGGTGAAAAAGGGATGGCATTGTGAGCAGATCTCTACGCGGATTTCCTTCTTGGTCGAACGCGTTGTGAAGGTGTTCCCGCAGGCGCATGTCACTCGGCATTCGTCGTAATTCGGATGGATATCTTTCTTCATCAGTCGTCATTCCTCCGTAAGAGAGGGCTATTATAACAAATTCCCGTCCGTTTGGCAAAAACGAGGCCGGCTAGACCGGAATGAGCGAACTCTTTCGTTGGAGGCAATCCGGGTCTATGGCGAACACCGAATTCTTCAAATATTGCTTGACGCTTTCCTTATAACTTCTAGAGTCGAAATACTCTTTGATCGGCCTGGTCAACGGATAGACCTGTTCCTCGGCCTTCCACTCGAAGGTCTCTCCTCCTGAAGCGCGGAGACAGCTCAGGTGGACGGCCCAGGCCAATTGCTTGATCGGGACATGGCTGAACGTCCGCCGGATCGACTGGACCTCGCCTTCTTTGGCCGGGTTCAAGAAACGAAAGTAGCGGGAAAACAAGACGGCATTGTGGTAGAAGGCCGGGAATGCCAGCAGGCAGTCTTTTTGGGTCAGCCTCCCCAAATAGATAAAAACATCCATGATCCTTTTGCTCATCCCCAGGCCGGGGTGCGCCTGGCCGGGCAGGGAGCCCCGTTTCTCGGTGAATCCCTCGATAGGGTTCTGGAGTGTGAGCCATTCAAAGATGAGACAGCGAAGGTCCGGCAGGGGGAAATCTGGAATAAAATCCACCTTGGGCGAATAGATCCCTTCCCGGATCTTCAAATCCACGATCACGTTGTCGGGCTTTTTCTCCTGATAGAAAATTTGAAACCTCTGGAGCGGGAAGGCGGAAGAATCCAGGTCGAATTCAAGAGGCCAGAGGCCGCGGCGTCGGGCTTCCCTAAAAAAATTCTTCTTGCCGAGAACGGCAAAAACCTCGGACATCGTGTATCGGCCCAGGAAAAGGGTCGTGCCCTGCCGCTCGGCAAGCTCCGAAAAGACTTCCCCCTCGCCGATCAGGGGCGTCTTCTCCCAGAACGGAGTAATTTTACGATCGTCTTTGTTCATGATGAAAGGACCGGGTCGCGCTTCGGCAAATCCCAAAGAAATATTCTATTCGATTTAGCGGCCGGTGGCAAACAAAAAGAGAGGCCCGACGGACATCGCCCCAAGCCGCGCGGATTTTCCCCCGCCGGGAAAACACGAAAGCGTCATTCCGAATAAAAACACAGGGTGTCGTCGCCCAAGGTCACCTGCCTCCGGAGCGAGAAATACTTGGCTTCGAAGCGGGTTTTAAAATGACGGCGGAGGACGATCAGGCCGCCCGGTCCAAGGATCTCCCGCTTTTTGATGACCTTGAGAGGATTTCTCTCATCCAGGAGCCGATAAGGAGGATCGAGAAAGACAAGATCGAACTTGGCTTTCTCCTTCCCCAGTTGAATCACGGCCCGGTTGAATTCCTTGGCCAGGACGCGGACCTTGTCGCCGGCTCCGATTTTCTCAAGATTATGCCGGATGACGCGGACGGCGTGAAAATTCTCCTCAACGAAGACGGCTTTTTGAGCGCCCCGGCTGAGGGCCTCGATGCCGACCGAGCCCGTCCCCGCAAAACCGTCAAGGATTGTCGTTCCCTTGACCTCGTCCCGGAGGATATTAAAGAGCGTCGACTTGAGCTTGTCCGGCATGGGCCGAAGGCTCGGGCTGGAGATCTTTCTTAGCCGCTGGCCCTTGTAGATTCCGCTGATCACCCTAATCATGGCTTGTCAATAGTAAATCGTCACTCGGCCGAGGCCGGTCCGCATGTCCTTGATTCCGAAGGGAAGTTCATACCAGTCGTTGATGCTGGTGGGGTCCGTTTTACCGAGTTTCGCCGCGACATAGATGATCATATCCAAAAGCATCAAGGGCACCTGCTGTTCCTCCAAAAAAAGTTTCTTGAAAGCCAGTCGGATTTGCCCGTTCTGAACCTCAAAATTCCCCTCGAAATATAAATTCATTCGGGGCTTGAGCTGAAAAGGAAGCTTCTGGCCGCTCAGGTCGACAAAGATTTTTCCCTCAATCCGGTTCTGGTCGAAGAGCTTCAGCCGAAGCTCTTTCATGACCTCTTCCTTTTCGGAAGCGATCCGATAGGCGATATAAGAGTTCAACTCGCTTTCCGAGAAATCCATTTTGGCCAGCGGGGCGCCCGCCCGGGCCGGACTTTCTTTATGAATTCTTTCCAGGGCCTCGACCACCCGCCTGGCTTCTTGGAATGTATCCGCGGGGGCCGCTAAGGCTATGGCCGCAAGAACGGCCACGGCCGCCAGGGCTGCCGAACATTTTTTCAAAATTGACGCAGACCTCTGCCCGTTATGTTATCAGAATTTCCCCCCTTTAGTAAATCAGCGGCCGGAAACCTCCCCCGGAAAAACCAGGGCCTTCCTTCGGCCGCGGGAAACAGAAAAAAAGGAAATGGAAAAGAATCTTATTTTTTATAAGGAGAGACGCACTCCTTTTCAACGAGCTTGACCACGCCCAGCGTGACCAAGCTGGCGACAGCGGCCCCCAAGGGAACCCAGAAAATCGGAACGACGCCTCTTTTGCAGACGACATAGACGATATCGCCGAAATTGGCCGGCTGGACGACTTTGACCAGGACATTCTGGCCGGCCAATGCCCTCCGGACGGCGGCCCCGCCGATCTTCATGGCTTTGACATCCTGGTAGAAATCGGTGGAACCGCCCCTCACCCGGATGTTATCATCGAGCTGCAAGAGGCCTTTCTCGATAAACACATCGGCTTCCTTGGTGTCCGGGTTATAGCCGACAACCCGTCCGACCCGGGCCTCCCCTTCTTTCTCCTGCTGCTCCCTCAACACGCCCAAGACGGCCGATTGAACCTGCTTCTCATAGGGATCCAATGAAACGAACATCTTTTCCGTTTCATTGGCGCGAATGCCGATGAGTTCATTTCCGTTAAAATCGCCCGCGGGTGTCGTCACGCCGAAGCTGTAGATGCCCTTGCTGAGTCCCTTGATCGTGAAGATTCCTTGCTTATCCGTCGGGTCAGCCCTGTAAACGGCTCCGCTTGAGACATTTTTGACAATGACCACAGCCCCCTCGACCGGAGTCTTCCCGTCTCTATCAAAGATGTATCCGAGGAGATTTCCTTTTTCGAGTGTTTGGGCCTGGAGCGTCAGAGAAGCTCCCCCGATAAGAAAGAATACCGTGAAAACAAGAAAAGAAAAAAATGGGTGCCTTGCGCCTCTTAACATCGAAATCCTCCAAAGCCTAGCCGTATAAATTATGAGGAGCAAGGACGGAAATGTCAAGCAGGAAATTATTTTATTGCCGATCGGACGGTTCTTGCGCGCCAGTCTGGATTATCTTGAAAAGCTTCACGGGTCGATTCAGAGCCTGGATGCTCAATATGTTGGGTCCTGGCTCGGAGGCAAGCACAACTGATAGAACAGGATCCTTAAGATAGTCTTCCCAGACGATCCTGCCATTAAAAAAGACAGAGAGATAGGGATAGGGCTCGGGAAGGGCTTCCCCAAAGCTGAATGACAAGAGCGTCTTCTTTCCACCCAAGTAGAGAGTGCGCGTATAAGCTCCTGCCGGCGAAATGTCCTCTTCGCCCAACGACATGTCCATGGCCGATTCCAGTTCTTGGATGGCCTGGTCGATCGTCCTCAACGCCTGGATATCATTCAGCCGTTCATAATTTTTGCGCATTTTTAAAAAAAGGGCGATATTTGGGCCCGCCACCTCTAGGGATTTTTTATAGGAGTTATTAGATTCATAAAGATAGTCGAGCTTCTGATAGGAATTCCCGATGATCTCGAGAACGCCGGCATAGTCAGCTTTCGCCGCCTCCGGAATGAGGAGAACGCCCGATTCCAGGGCCTGGCCGGCCCGGACGACATCCCGGAATCGGTTTTGTTTATAGGCCAGGAAGAGCTCGAAGGAAAATACGGCAACGTTTTTTGGCGTCAACCTCGATTGATCTTCAAGCAAGCCTCTTTCCTTGAGGAACTTCTCCAGGTCTCCTGCTCCGGAAAGCTGATCCTCAAGGTCCAGGTAGGAGCGCAGGTCGGGCAGGGCGTCCTCAATTCTCCGCGTCTCTTCAATTTTACATTTGGCCAGGGCCAGAGAGGCGGCTTTAAGGGCGTTCTTGAAGTCAAGGAGGTCGATTCGACTTTGACCAGCCAGGTCCTGGTAGAAGTGGATGTTTTGAAGCGTCGCCAGGACGGATCGGAAGAGGACCGAGGCGTCTTTGACGCGGAGCGCGCTCAAAGCGTTTTGGCCGGCCGATAGTTCATTCTTGGCCTTCTCGAATTCCAGCCCCTCCGCCCGGCTGAGATACTCCAGCCGCTTCTCCCTGGATAGCGATCGCTCCCCTAGAAACCGGGCGAACAGCCGGAAAATGGGAGCATTCTCGGGGAGGATCTCTTCGATGGCCGCATAATCCTTGACATGGAGATTCCACAAGTCGAGGACGGCCGCCGCTTTTTCGAGGTCATTTCCGGCCAGGATTTCCTTGACGATTTGGAGCGCATAACGCCGGTCTTCGGGCAAAAGTCTGGCCCACCGGGAGAGCAACGCATTTCCGACTTCTGTGTAGATTTCCGTATCCCGGCCGGAGAGACGCGCGGCCTTTTTATATTCAGCCAAGGAATCGTCCCGAGCCCCGATCTCGGTCAATTGGATGTATTGAAGGGACTGGGCAAAGTAAAAATGGGCGTCCGGAGAAAACGGATTCAAGGTCAGGGAGCGGAGAAATTGGCCGTAAGCTTTTTCGAAATCCTGATCGCGGCGTTCGAGATCTCCAAGACGGTTGACGCCCCTTTCAAAATAGGCCCTGGCCAATTCTAACGGGACCAGGTCATTAATGGGGATGATCGCCTGATCTTGTTCAAGGACCCGGATCTTTTTATCGAAATTCGCCGTCCTCTCTTTAGCCTTATAATACAGGTAGTTGCCCCTGTACAAGAAAATATCCGCGAGCGCGACAACCACGAGCCCGGCCAGGATAATCCGCTTTTTGTTCATCTTACGACTTCCGATGATAAACGGTCGCATAAGTGAGTGCCAGGACCACCGAAAACAACAGAGTATTAGCGGGAATGTGCAGGTTGAAATCGGTCAGGCTGTGAACGAGGATGATGAAGACCGAGATGATCCCTCCCATCGCCAAGCCCTTGATTTCCGGATTCCTGCGCCTGGACCAGGTCCGGAACGAATCCCCGGTGACATAGAACACCAGGCCGGCGAGCAAGAGAAACCCGACGAGGCCCAGTTCGGACAAAACCTCCAAGTAATCATTATGGGCATGAACGAGGACCATCCCCTCGAATTTTACGGTGGCATAGACGGGATAGGCCGAAGCAAAGGTTCCCAGGCCTGTCCCGAAGATAGGAAAATCGCGGATGATGGTCAGGACATTGCCCCACATCCGCGGCCGGCCTTCATGGAGGAGGTTATCGCGAGCAAACCGTCCCAGCATGCCATCGATGCCGATATAGAGGGCCAAGACCGTGATGAGGACGAAAGCGGCCACCAGAAAACGGCGAAGCCAGACCTGGGGGTTGCGGACCTGGCTCGAATGCAAGGCGGTCAACTCGAGGCCGAGCACAAAGGTCAGGACGAGAAGGAATACTCCCGAACGGGAATTGGACAAAACGACGCCCAGAGACATGATGACCAGAGCGATGGAGGCGAAGATAAGCAAGGCGGCCTGGCTGCCCGTCCAAGCGGACAGGCGGTCGCGCCATTTCCTTCCCGGCCCGCCGAAAAAATCCAACCGGAAAATCGCCAGGCCGAGCGCCAGGGGGATGATCATCTCCAGGTAGCCCGAGAAATGATTCCGGTTGATGAATGTGCCCGTAGCAGAGTCGAGGTTGAACACTTTTTTATAAATAAAAACTCTGGGGCTCTTTTGGCTAAGCTCGAAGATGCCGTAGAGGGCTTCGAACAATCCCATGGCCACAATCACCGCCATCATCCGTTGGATCTGCCGGCGGTGGGTGATGGTTTTGACCACGAGAAAAGCGATGAGGATGAAGGAGAAAAGCTTCAGGGCTTCGCCCAATGTTTGGGACCGGACGAGGGATAAGCTAAAAAACTTGAGGTCGGCAAAGCGGGGGGAAAATTGTTGATGGAGGGCGACGGTTCGCGGCGACAGGATGCTGGCCATAAATTTCGGCAGGGGAAGGAGCTGGATTCCGATCCACAAGAAAAGAGCCGCCAGTCCGTATTTCAGCCGGCCCAGCCGCTGGGCGAGCTTGGCGTTGATTCGCGGCGGATGCGCAAGCAGAAAATAGACGACCGTCAAAGCGATCGCCCAGAGCTCGATGATCAGGATGGCCCAGTCATCCGTGGATGCCGCCGGAAGCGGGCTGAGGACGAGAAGCGCCAGAATCCCGGCTTCGATGATTGTCCGGCCGAGCCGGTCGCGGGCTTCCCTGGAATTTTCCCGGCCCGGAAATTTATTTTCGGCCATGTCTGGAATGAACGATCTCAGCCGGCTTTTCTTCTCTCGGCCTTGGCCGTTCCTTCGTCGCTCTGCTTGTCCTGGTAATACTCGTACTGAAAGTAGTTCCGGAAGTAGCCGTCGCTCCGGATTTTAGCGTCATTGAAGACGGCCCCGGCAAGAGAAGCCTTGGCTTTTTTCAGCTCTTCGATCGTTTTCAAGAGCGGTTTCCGCTTCGTGCTGTTCGTCTTGATGATGAGGATGGTCATGTCGGAGAAAGAGCTGACGATGAGCGGATCGATGACGGCCAGCACGGGAGGCGTATCGATGAGGATGACATCGAAGCTGTCCTTGACGATCTTCATCAGATCCTGCATCCGTTTGGAGTTCAGGAGCTCGGCAGGGTTGGGCGGGTGGAGCCCGCTGGGCAGCAGCCAAAGATTCTCGGCGAATGTTCTTTGGATCACGTCCGCGAGCGGCATGCGGCCCGTCAAGTAGCCGCTCAAGC
>Ga0153915_10006305_pt1 | contig 11101 bp, 9 predicted proteins | sample Opewatmetagenome_2_FD_107003 | JGI IMG/M metagenome (GOLD analysis project Ga0153915, IMG submission 107003) | Freshwater wetland microbial communities from Ohio, USA - Open water 3 Core 3 Depth 3 metaG | ecosystem: Environmental > Aquatic > Freshwater > Wetlands | place: USA: Ohio, Lake Erie...
AATCGTTCAATGCTTACGTGTGTATAAATCTGCGTCGTTGAAAGATTCTCATGTCCCAGTATTTCTTTCACTGCACGAAGGTCAGCCCCGTTATCCAGCATATGTGTTGCAGCACTGTGCCTTAAAACGTGAGGACTTTTCTTCTTTGCATCCGAAACGATTGAAAGATACTTGTTAATTATTCTGTGTACGAACCGGGGATAAATCCTTCTCCCGGTTCCGGTTATTATTAAGGGCTCCTTTCTTTTTATGCTGCCTCTTAAAGCAAGATAATTCATGATTATTTGAATAGACTGATTTCCAATTGGAACAATCCTGTTTTTATTTCCTTTTCCCAAAACTTTTAAAGTCTGACCTGAAAGATCGAGATCTTCTCCGTTTAATCCGCATAATTCCGAAACCCGTATTGCACAGCCATAAAGCAATTCAAACATAACTTTAACTAATTCGGGATATTCATCATTTTTCTCTGCTTCCCGATATGCTGAAAGAATAACTTCTGTAGATATTACTTCCGGAAGTTCCCGCTTAGTCTTCGGATTATGAATATCGGATGATGGATTTAGTTTTATAATATCCCTCTGAAAAGAATACTTAAATAACGACCTTAGTACAGCTAATTTCCTGGAAATGGACTTCTTGTTAAGATTTTTCTCATTCAAATGAGCAAGATAGGACTTTATAAATTTCTCACTGATACTTTCGATTTCATTCCGGCTATAATTTACGCAGTATAAAATAAAATCTTCCAGGTCAGTTTCGTACGATTTTATTGTATTCCAGGAATAGCGTTTAATATTTTGAAGTTCGCTAAGATATAATTTGGAAACCTTTCGAATTTCCATTTAATCCTTTTCTATCTCTTCTAATATTACCTCTTCGCCGCACTGCGGGCACTTTAAATAATTTCCTTTTTTCACCGAATATCTCATTTCAAGGTATTCTGAATCTTTATTCGGACATTTTTCGGGAATTGGTTTATACCAGCTTACAAAATCACAATCAGGATATCGTGAACAACCATAAAATAATTTACCTCTTTTTGATTTTCTTTCAACTATACTCCCTTCTTCACACTTAGGGCATTTCACACCAAGTGAAATATTCTTAATAAAATCACAATCAGGATATCTTTCACATCCAATAAATCTACCGAATTTACCTTCACGGTAAACAGTTCTGGCACCACATTTTTCACAGGTTTCACCCGTATATTCAGGTTCACGGGTCTGTGCAGCTAGTTCTTTCAAGGATTTAATGTTTTTACATGCAGGATAATTACTGCATGCCAAAAATTTACCAAATCTTCCCACCTTAATCACCATCTCATGTCCGCAAACATCACAATAGATTTTCTCTACTTTATCTTCGACAGTTTTTAATGCATGAGAAAATGGCTTGTAGAAATCATCCAGCACATTAACATATAAATTATCTCCCTGTGCTATCTGATCTAATTCATTTTCCATCGCAGCAGTGAAGTCTTCATTAATAATATCAGGAAAATTTTTAACAAGAATATTATTGACTGTTTTTCCGAGATCGGTCGGTATCAATTTCCCGGATGTTTGATTTACATACTTTCTATCCTGGATAGTACTTACGATCAAAGAATAGGTGCTCGGTCTACCTATACCCTTACTCTCAAGTTCCTTAATAAGAGAACTTTCGGTAAATCGTGCAGGTGGTTTCGTAAAATGTTGAGTTTTGTACAATTCATTCAGAAGCAAGATATCACCTTTTTCCATCCCGGACGGTATTATTTCATTACGATATTCTTCCTTTTCTTCCGCACCTTCTTTCTTTTCAGCAATCTCCTCATAGACCTTCTGATAACCGCTGAATTTAACAGAATTTCCAAATGCCTTAAAAAGGAACCCATCAGCAGATATTTCAATAACCGTAGTCTCAAAAATAGCAGGTTTCATCTGAGATGCAACAAATCTTTTCCAGATTAATTCATAAATCTGAAAAGATTTTTTATCCAGAAATCCTTTCACTTTTTCAGGAGGAAATTTAATTGAAGTCGGTCTGATCGCTTCGTGCGCATCCTGAACATTCTCTTTTTTATTTCCGAATGTATTGGGTGCTTCCGGAAGGAATTCTCTCCCGTAATTACTCTGAATAAAGTTTCTCAATTCCGGAAGAATTTCTTCACTTACACGTACAGAATCGGTACGCATATAAGTAATTAAACCCTGGGTACCATCCTTTCCCAGATCGACACCTTCATATAATCTCTGGGCGATCACCATCGTCTGTTTGGGACGAATTTTTAATCGTCTTGATGCTTCCTGCTGCAGAGTACTGGTAATAAATGGAGCGGGAGCATTTCTCTTAGTGTTTCTTTTAGTAATCCCCGTAACGGTGAAATCACTTTTTGATCTAATAGCATTAAAATATTTATCGGCTGTTTTTTCATCGTTGATCACCACATATTCATTTAAAAATTCTTCCAGTTCTTTTTTATTCATATTTGGTTTTGGAAGTATTTTTATATCTTTCCCCTGTATGCTGAATAATTTTGCTTTAAAAGTTTCATTTTTGTCAGTCTTAAATACAGCCCAGATTGACCAGTACTCGATTGAAATAAATTTATCTATTTCGACTTCCCGGTCGCAGATAAGTTTCAATGCTACAGATTGAACTCTACCTGCAGATAAAGTACTCCCTGACGATTCAATTACTGCTTTCCAGAGAAATGGACTGATCTGGTACCCGATTATCCTGTCCATTACTCTCCTCGCTCTCTGTGAACTAACAAGGTTAATGTCAATAGAGCGTGGAGATTTCATCGCCTTTTGAACGCCGGTTTTCGTTATCTCATTAAATAAAACCCTTAATACTTTTGAATCGCCCGTTCCATTCAGGATGTCAGCAATATCCTGAGCAATTGCTTCTCCTTCGCGATCGGGGTCAGTAGCTATATAGATATTTTTACTTTTTGAAGCCAGGTTTTTTATTTTTTTTACGGTTTCGCCCTTACCCCTGATTGTAACAAACTGGGGTCTATATCCATTCTCCAGTTCGACGCCAAGCTTTGATTTTGGAAGGTTACGTATATGACCGACTGTTGCCTCAACGTGAAAATCTTTTCCGAGATATTTATTAATAGTTTTTGCTTTAGCAGGTGACTCCACCAGCACCAAATTTTTACTCATAACTTACCAGTATTTCCTCAATTTATTGTGTCAGATGAATATAACAATAATCTGCTTCCCGGAAGTGTTAGAGTATTTACTTCAAGAAACAAAGAAATTATAATTACATTTATTGATTCGGTATTTATTAATTCACGGGGGAACAACTTAAGTTCTTCAATAATTATTTCCAAATCATGATTTGTTAATAATCCGATATTGTTTAAGTGTAAAAGGTAATCAGAATTATGGGTTCCAAGCAATGACTTTTCTTCTTCAGATAAAATTCTTTTCCCTTTTGATACCGGCTTTTTATGTTCTTTTGATTCCCCGAGATCACGTATAGTTTTTTCATAAATCCAGCTGAATGCTGTAGCCAGAATATTTTTATGATATCTTTTCTTTATTGTTAAATCATCTATTGCTTTATCCAATGAATTCGTACTATCCAGGTTTTCAAAAATATCTTTTAACAAATTTACAATTTCCGTTACCATAAATATCCTGATTTTTTCCTTGACAAAAATATGTACTTATTTACAAGCGTATTTTCCATTTTTTTCATCACAATTCTTTCTTTCCCTGACATATCATCGTATCCAAGGAGATGGAGAACACCATGTATTACAAGTCTCAGCAATTCTTGTTCCAAAGAAATTCGATATTTTTTTGCATTTTTTTCGGCATCCTGCAAAGATATATAAATTTCCGCGTCAAATACTAAACATTTTTCACTGTAATTGAAGGTAATTATGTCCGTTGAGTAATTGTGATTTAGGAATTTATTATTGATTTTAAGAATTTCAGCTGAAGAGACAAAATTTAAAAGGAGTGAATCCAGTTCAAAATTAAGGTCTTTTTTTAGCTTAAGAAGCAGTTTATGAAAAAAAAGTTTGTCTAATTTTTTGTTTAACGAATTTACCTTGAGGTTTTTTACCAATATTGTACTTTCTTTTACAGGGAGAGGGTTAAACCCTCTTTAGATGCAATACAATTAATATCAGATCCATTTTTTTTAAGTACCTTTATAGTGCTTTCCACAAGCTGGTCAATTTTTTCATCCGTATACTCGGGATTATAATGAAAAAATACAAGATTTTTGACATTTGCCATAATGGCAAAATTTGCAAGTGCTTTATTGCTGGAATGGCCCCAGCCGATTTTGGATTCAATTAAATTTTCATCGAACATCATATCATGAATCAGGTATTCGCATCCGTAACAGAAATCAATTAATCCCACATTTTTTGATTTTAATTTCTCATATATATTAGTATCGTCTTCACCTCTTACATCCAGTTCATTGTCTGTCATATAAACAACACATTTATTATTCTCACAAACTTTGAATGTCAGAGTTGGTGAAGGGTGATAAACACTATAAGTATTTATTTCCAATCCATCCAATTTAAAAGATTCGTTTGGTTTAATATTTTTAAATGTTATATCTGCAGGAACTTCATCAATATTGACAGGGAAATATTCTTTTTCCATCTGATCACTCAAGAGTTTCTTGACACTTTTTTCACTCCCAGGAGTTCCATAAAAATTAATTTTTCTCCCTTTCTGATAGATTGGTACAAAAAAAGGAATACCCTGTATATGATCCCAGTGATAATGGCTGAGTAAAATATCAAGAGGATCATCAACATTATTTTGAATAATATAATTGCCTAGTTCCCTGATTCCGGTACCGGCATCAAGTACAAGTAATTTATTATCAGCCGTACGTATTTCGACACACGGAGTATTTCCTCCATACTTCACCGTATCTTTTCCGGGAACAGGTACCGAACCTCTTGTACCCCAGAATTTAACCAGCATAATCTCTACTCAGCTATTTTTAATGAATTTATCGTTAACTCTGTATATTTTTTATATCTTTCGGCTGATCTTTCAATATCTTCTATTTCTTCATCTCTCAGGTCTCTGATTATTTTGGCGGGAACTCCTGCAAAAAGCTTTCCGGCCGGAACGACAACACCCGGTGTTACTACAGCTCCAGCTCCCACCATAGCTTTTTCCTCAATTACTGCGCCATCAAGAATTATGGCGCCTATTCCAATAAATGAAAGATCCATCAATGTACATCCATGTAAAGTTACCGAATGACCAATTGTTACTTTATTCCCTATGGTTAGAGGATACCTGTTGTTCGTCACATGAAGCATCGAACAATCCTGAATATTTGTCATTCTACCGATGGAAATATAATTCACATCTCCCCTGATAACTGTGTTATACCAGACACTGGAATTTTCATCAATTCTCACATTTCCAATAATCTTTACACCGGAAGCTAAAAATACACTATTATGAATATGCGGATAATAATCAAGGTAGGGAAATAGTTTATTTTCCGGGACTAACCTCTGTATTGCGGGGGTTTCCAACCTTCTCTTTTCCATGATTTCAACTCAAGCGTTATGTTGCCAATAATTACTTTCATTTTTGCGAGAACCGGGATTGCAGCCTCATCATCAGTGAACCAACCTTCAAAATAACCAGTGAGTCCGAAGACACTGATAAAGTCAGTTTCCCCATCAAGCCTTACACAAGCGATATCATAGTCGACAGCATCAATGGAGATCCCTTCTACATTTTCATAAAAATTAATTCTGGTATAAACCTTTTTTTCTGTTACGAAACAGGGGATATTTTCTTTTTTGTTCTGACCGGTATTCAATCTTGCATAATAAAAGATGGTAAGACCATCCTGGTATTTTTTATCCAGAGATGTTGTAGAATCCGTCCAAACTTCAGGAGGATTCATTTTACCCTTTTTGACATGAATAATTGATTTTTTATAATTAAAGTCATACTCGGTATAGGCGGTATAATCATCATTGTGAATAAGTGCCTTGAAATAATCTGAATATACATGATCATCGAGGTAGCTTTCATAAATCTGGTGGAGATTTACAAAAGGGATTCCCGAATAAGAATCGATATATGCATAAGTAATATAAAACGTTTTACCCCTTATAGTTTTTTTATCTTTTATTTTAATTCGTACTTCACCCAGTTTCATAACTGAATATTTCACGACATACGTTAGTTCCTCCCCAACCTGTAATTTTTTATCAGAAAAGAAACCATATTTATAAAATCCTTCTTCTTTTTTAGGCTGAGCATTAATAAAGAATGCTGCAGTCAGAAGAATCAGAATAATTTTTGTTTTCATTTTAATTTTGCCAGATTTCTTGCTTCATCAAACAATGTAACAGCTTTAAGCATCTGATTATCTGCAGATAGTATTATAGAATACCACCCGTCATTTTTCCAGTAATTTCTGGCGATTTGTGCTTTAAGCCTGGTCAGAATATAATTACGATCTTTGTTAAAGTCGGTTTCATTAAATTTTACACCATTCGAACCTGCAAATTTTATAAATGAAGTGATTTCATCATCAGTTAAAATGAAATTATTAATGAATGAATCAAGATTTTTATAATCTGTCTGAATTTTCTTTCCTTTTTGATCGAGATAATTCAGAACAAACCGGTAAAAAATATTATTTTTCAGAAGTTCAGTTGTGTATCCGGTTATCTCCCCTGATTTAACTATATAATCCGGAGTTATACCACCTCCTCCATACACAATTCTACCTGAGTTAGTTTTATATACACTTCTGCCAGTATCTTTTTCTTCCGAGTGATAAAGATTATCCCCTTCTTTCTCATTTCTTTCAGCCGGCTGGGAATAATAATCATTTCTATCTTTTAAATTTTTATAATTCCGTTGTATGAGGCGGCCTGACGGAGTATAGTATTTTGCAACAGTAAGTCTTAAGGCTGAATTATCAGGAAGTTCGAATTGTCTCTGAACAAGAGCTTTACCGAAAGTTGTTTCTCCGACGATCAATCCTCTGTCCAAATCCTGTATAGCTCCCGAAACTATTTCACTGGCAGAAGCACTGCCATTATTTACAAGCACTATCAAAGGAATGTTTTCAAAATCAGATGTCTGGGAGGCATAATCATCATCATCAAACTCACTTTCCCTTCCCCGGGTATATACAATTTTCTTTTTCCCGGCAATGAATAAATCGCTTATTTTAACTGCCTGACTCAGATAACCACCCGGATTTCCTCTCAAATCCAGTATCAATTGTTTCATCCCTTTATTCTTTAAATCATTAAGTGCATTCTTCAATTCATCATAAGTTGTTTCAGAAAATCTCGATACATATATATACCCCGTTATATCGTTAAACATTAAATGTGCTTCAACAGAATAAAGCGGAATTTTGTCCCGGGTTATCTGATAATTAATTATTTTATTATTTGAAGGGCGATATATGGTGACGTTGACTTTAGTTCCCGCATTTCCGCGTAATTTTTTACTTACTCCATCACTTGTAATACCAATTGCACTTTTATCTTCAATTTTTATTATCCTGTCCCCGGGTAAAATTCCTAATGCATCACTGGGTCCTCCCGAGATAGCAGAAACAACGGTAATCGTATCATTGATAATCTGGTATTCTATACCGATTCCTTCGAATTCACCCTTTGAAGATTCTTCAACGTTTTCGATTTCGTCGGCGGGAATATAAAAGGAATGGGGATCAAGCTTACTTAGAATTCCGTTTATACCCGCATCAACAAGTTTACGGCTGTCGACCTTGTCAACGTAATATTTTTCAGTATAAGTCAGAACATCATCTAATTTTTCTATTTCAACTCCGTCGCTTTTACCCCAAAATATTTTTTCAAACTGAGTGCCTATAAAAATTCCAAGAATCAGAGTTATAGTTAAAGGCAGGATCATGGATCTTCCTAACTTCATCACTTCTCCGTTTATATTTTAACGCTCAAAGTAAATATTGTATCAAAATTTTTATTGTGTAAAGTCTGCAATGACTCATTTGAATAATCGACATCCAGAGTAATGAAATATTCATTTACAGGTTCATAGATTATTTTAAAAGTAAAATATCTTGAATATTCAAGATAACCGTCAAGGAATTTAACCTGCTCAGAATCCTGGATACGGTGACCAAGAGTAATATCACCGCCTACATTCTCTTTTACAGTTCCGTCAGGGTTAAGTGGATTCGCTCCATGAATTTTAAAATTGAATAATGCGGATAACTCAATTCTGTTCGTAAATCTGTAATTTATCCCGGTTAAAAATACCTCACTATTGGGAGACGAAAATGAGCTTATATTATATCCAAAATTTGTATAATTATTTCTGATTAACCTGTGGGTATAAACATAAGGATCAATTTTAGTATACTGAAAAGTAATTCCCAAAGGCAGAAGATCGTAAAGAAGTTCAGAATTAAAACCTGCGTCAAGAATTGTCTGGTTTCCCCACCAGCCAGTTCCCAATTTACCGAAGGTAATATCATCTATTAAAAATGTCGTATAAAACTTTAATCCTTTGACTGATTTATTATTAAAGTCCACAAATATCATAGCATTATCCCTGTCCCGGTTGGAATGTTCGACAGATTTGTAGAAGCTAAAAGGGTTAAGATAACTTAAATCGATTGGTCTATCACCATAAATTATCGTTTCTCCAAAACCAAAATTCACATTGCTTGAAATATCAAATCCGATTCTATGGTATGCCACATATTTTTGAGCCACTATATTAACACCGCCGGTTATGGTATCGTTAATGTGAGTTTCCTGTCCCAGAAGCTGTCCGTGGAAGAATGAATAAGAAAAAAATTTATAATGAATTTTTAAGAAAAGGTAATCGAATAAAGGTGAAGAATTTCCCAACAGGATTTTATTCATTCCGTAGCCGACATTCATTCTGTCTCTTCCAAACTTAAACTTAATGAGGTTAAAATCTGCAGTAATGTATCCACGGGTATCATCAAAAAAGACCTCATCCGGGGTTTCAGTGAATTTATAATTGTACTGTAAATCTCTTCTCGATAAAGCAGCATCCTTATTTCCATACAATTTACCATCAATTCCATAAATATAAAATCCGAATTTATCGAGAAGGGTTCCTCTGATTTCACCACCGATATCTCCCAGAAAAGCAGAGTGGGAAGACTTTAATATCATATCATTTTTAAATAATAATTGTCCTTCTGCAAGCAAGTTTATAAACAGGTTCATGTTCCCGGGATCATTATAAAAGTATAAGTATTTTTGATTCTGAGAGAGGAAATCATAATTATGTCCTGTCAAAGAGGATGAATTTTTAAATAAACCAAATAGTTCATATTCAAACTCAACCTTTAAATCCTCCAGGATTTTTTTGTCATTTTCATCAAGTAAATTTCCTGACTGAATTACGGTCTCTAAATAGTCAGCTATTTCTCTTCTGGTTTTAGGAATTTCAAAGGAATTATACTCCCGTATTATTTTCAGTGTTTCCATTCTCTCGAGAAATTCATAGACTCTGTTATCGACCGCAACATATTCCGATTGTGCAAAGGAAACAGAAAATATCAGAAGCACTAAGCAAATAAAAAACGTATACCTCAATTATCTAACCTGCTCCCATACTTTGGAAATTGATTTGTTTTTAAACCAGACCGATAATCCGTTTTTAACCCACATCCATGTAACCGGCAGATATCCTTTTTTACGGAATCTACGCGGTGATTCAAAAACCCATAATTTTCCTGTATACAATATATTACCTTTTTTCCTTATCCTTCGGTATAAATCAAAATCCTCCCCGGCGATAAAAGTTTCATTATAACCTCCGAGGTCATCAAAAACTTTTTTCCATATAATATGACACTCCCCTCTTCCCATCCCGATTCCGGCATTATTCATCAATTGAAAATAATGGTTATAGCAAAAATGAAAAAACCTATCACGAAAATTAGATTCTTCAGGAAAGACGGAAACAAAAGTGGTCATAGCAAGATAATTGCTATTTTCAAAATTATTCTTCACAAAATCAAAAAGTTTGATGGGTTCTTCAAGCCTTACATCACCATCGAAGAAAAAAAGGATTTCCCCGTTTGCAAATTTAGCCCCTTCATTTCTTCCCGCGGCGATATTCTGGTAATTATTTCCGGTATGTACAATTATAATATCGGCGTAATCAAGTGCAATGTTTAAAGTACTATCTTTGCTGCCGCCGTCGGAAACGATTATTTCCAAGTCAAAATCAGATTTTAAATGTTGAGCGGATAGTTGACTTAAAATACCGGCTAATAGTTTTTCTTCATTTAAGGTCGGTATAATAATGCTATACTTCAAAATTCAGCCCTTTTAATAAAGAAATACAGAACAAAAAATCATTACCGAATAAAAATCTCCCGGTATTTAAGATTTCGTTTCAGGCCGCATTTGCGGAAAGAAGATCACGTCTCTGATAGAAGACTGATTAGTAAAGAGCATAACCAGCCTGTCTATCCCGATCCCCAGACCGGCGGTCGGAGGCATTCCGTACTCCAGTGCACGAACAAAATCCTCATCAATCTGGTGAGCTTCCTCATCTCCTGCTTCAATCATTTTCTTTTGCATCTCAAAACGATTTTTCTGATCAAGAGGGTCATTCAATTCGGAGAAGGCATTAGAAATTTCCCTTCCTGCAACATAACCTTCAAATCTTTCAACTAATCCTTTGCGACTGCGATGAACTTTTGCAAGAGGTGAAAGCTCTAATGGGTAGTCTATTACGAATGTAGGCTGTATTAAAAAAGGTTGAACAGCTACACTAAAAATTTCATCAATTAACTTCCCTTTCCCTCCAACCGCATTTACATCTATACCAAGTTTTTTCCCGGTTTCATTCAATTCATAAGTTGAAGCTGTAAGAATATCTATGCCTGCTTTTTCTTTAATCGAATCTACCATAGATACCCGTTCCCATTTATCCGAAAAACCGATATGTTTTCCTTCATACTCAAAATCGTACTTGCCAAAAACTTCACTACAGATAAACCGAATCATACTCTCGACAAAGTCCATCATCCACATGTAATCCTTGTAAGGTATGTAAACTTCCAGCATTGTAAATTCGGGATTATG
>Ga0153915_10006306_pt1 | contig 11100 bp, 9 predicted proteins | sample Opewatmetagenome_2_FD_107003 | JGI IMG/M metagenome (GOLD analysis project Ga0153915, IMG submission 107003) | Freshwater wetland microbial communities from Ohio, USA - Open water 3 Core 3 Depth 3 metaG | ecosystem: Environmental > Aquatic > Freshwater > Wetlands | place: USA: Ohio, Lake Erie...
CTCATGGCCCTGAGATTGAGCGGGTAGGGCCAGTGGAGGGCGTACCGGAAGTCGAAGGGACTGATTCTGCGGGCGGCGACAATCCTGTATTCGTAGACTTTTGATTTCGCCGACTTGCGGGCGTGGAAGTCCGGGGCTGTTTTCTCCAGGGTTAGGATCCGGATGTCCCAGGGGAGGACGGCGTTGAAGGCCCGGAGGAGATCTTCGTTTGGAAGCCTGGTCGTAACCCTGAAGCTGGCCGCCTGGCCCCTGGCGTGGACTCCGGCGTCCGTCCGTCCGGCTCCGTGGACCGTTGTTTTTTTCCGGGTGATCTTGAAGACCGCGTCCTCGAGCGCGCCCTGGACGGTCCTTTCGCCGGGCTGCCGCTGCCAGCCCCGGAAGTCCGTTCCGTCGTAGGCCAGGACGATCTTGTAGTTCTGCATAACCGAGGACATCAGTCGAGGGCCAGCCGGACGGCTTCCTCCGGGTCGTGCGCGGTGAGGACTCCCTTGACGTCCCAGGTGCCGAGGCCGACGACCCTTTTCCCGTAGATCAGGCCGTAGGCGATCTCTGAGAGCGTCCCGTATTCGCCGTTGATGGCGACGACGACGTCTGCGTTCATCACGACCAGAGAATTCCGGGTGTAACCGAGGCCGGTGGCGATGGGAATGTCAATCGAGGGGTTGGCATCGGCTAGGCTCGAGCCGGGGAGGATGCCGATGGCGAGGCCTCCGGCCTCCCGGGCCCCTCGCGCGGCCGCTTCCATCACTCCGCCGAGTCCGCCGCATACGAGAATCGCCCCCCGGGCGGCGAGGCGCCGCCCCACCTCGAAGGCCTGGTCGAGGGCCGCCCGGCCCGGACTATTTCCGCCGATGACGGCCACCCTGGTCTTTTTCCTGAAATCACTCATGGATGGTCCTTCCTCCTCCCGATTGCGGCCCATTTCACCCCTATCTCATAACATACGGCCCCCGCCCCTGGCAATCGCCGGCCGGCCCTGGCGGCCGCCCGGGGCGACTAAAGAGAAGTGTGGGGGCGGATGCGATTTCCCCCCTGGCGGCGATTGACTTCGACTCAAGCGTATGCTAAGTATGTATCAATCCAGAGGGTTGCATAGGATATGGCAGTTGTCAATTACGCGACGAAGAGCCTGGCCATCAAGATCGTCTATTACGGGCCCGGCCTGAGCGGGAAGACGACCAACCTCCGCTACATCTATTTCAAACTCGACCCCTCCTACCGCGGCGACCTCGTCTGCCTGGAAACAGACACGGAACGGACATACTTCTTCGACCTCCTCCCGATCAAGGCGGGGATGATCGGCGAGTTCAAGGTCCACTTCCAGCTCATGACGGTCCCTGGCCAGGTCTTTTACGAGGCGTCGCGTAAGAGCGTCCTCAAGGGCACGGACGGGATCATCTTCGTCGCCGATTCCCAGATCCCCCTCCTCGACGCCAACCTGGAGTGCTTTGACGGCCTCCGCCGGAACTGCCTCCAGCATGACATTGACCTCAACATGATCCCCCTTGTTTTCCAGTACAACAAGAGGGACCTCAACTATCTCATCCCCGTCGAAACTTTCAACAACCTCCTGAATCCCCTGAAATGCCCCTATGTCGAGGCCGTGGCCGTCAACGGCACCGGGGTTTTCGAGACGCTTCGGGAGATCGCCAAGCTGGCCGTGCCTGCGGTCCGGGAAAAGTACTTCGGGGAGAAACGGCGGGAAGACACCACCCGGGTAGCCCCCCCCGAACAGGATATCAGTCACCTCCAGGAGTCCAGGCGTGCCGCCGGGGAGAATGTCGAATTCGTGCCTCCGGACGACTCGGTACCGCTCCAGGTAACGAAAGTCAAGATCAAGTCTCCGAAGGAAATCGAAGAGGAGCTCGAAAAGCTCTCCAGGGAATACAGCGAAAAGACGAAATAAGCCTCTTCGGTCGTCCCCCCTTCCCTCCGTGTGAAAAAAGCGGCCTCCGCTCCGTCCATATCTAGAGGACGGATGCTGTTCAAGATCTCAAGCGGCTCTCTTCTCGGGATCGAAGCCTACCCGGTCGAGGTCGAAGTCGACATCTCCGCCGGGCTGCCGACGTTCGTCACCGTCGGGCTTCCGGACCCCGCCGTCCGGGAGAGCAAGGAGAGGGTCAGGGCCGCCCTCAAGAACTGCGGCTGGGATATCGAATCAAGGAAGATCACCATCAACCTGGCTCCGGCCGATCGGAAGAAAGAAGGCTCGGCGTTTGACCTGCCCATCGCCCTCGGCTTTCTCGCTTATCTTGACGTGATCCCCGGCGAGCGTCTCCGGGATTTCCTCTTTGTCGGCGAGCTGGCCCTTGACGGTCGCCTGAAGCCTGCCCGTGGGGTCCTGCCCATCGCCCTTATGGCCAGGAAGACGGGCTTCCAGGGAATCGTCGTTCCCAAAACTAATGCCCGGGAGGCGGGCCTCGTCCGGGAACTGCCGGTCTTCGGGCTTGAGAACCTCGTCCAGGTCGTCCGCTTCCTCTCGGCCCCGGGTGAGATCTCCCCATGCCGGTTCAACCTGGACGACCTTGTTTCGCCGGCGGCCGACACCATTGACTTCGAGGAGGTCAAGGGCCAGTACCACGTCAAGAGGGCGCTCGAAGTGGCCGCGGCCGGGGCTCACAACGTCCTCCTCATCGGCCCGCCCGGCGCCGGGAAGACGATGCTGGCCCGGCGGCTGCCGACCATCCTGCCCGAGATGACCTTCGAGGAGATGGTCGAGGTGACCCAGGTCTACAGCGCTGCCGGTCTGCTCCAGGAGACGGGCGCCGTGAGCCGCCGGCCTTTCCGTGCCCCGCACCACACGATCACCGACCCGGCCCTGATCGGCGGCGGGCTGGTCCCGAGGCCGGGGGAGGTGAGCCTGGCCCACCGCGGCGTCCTGTTCCTCGACGAGCTTCCCGAGTTCCGCAAGCGGGTCCTCGAGGACTTGAGGCAGCCCGTCGAGGACGGCCGGGTTACGGTCTCCCGCTCAGCGATGAGCGCCGTCTTCCCGTCGTCATTTATGCTGGTGGCAGCCATGAATCCCTGCGAAGACGTTTTCCGCGGGCTGGCCTTGGCCAAGGGCGGCTGCACCGAGAGTGAGAAGGCCCGCTATTACTCGAAAATTTCGGGACCCCTCCTCGATCGGATCGACATCCAGGTCGAGGTGCCCGAGGTCAAGTTCCGGGATATCGTATCGCGGGAGCCGGCTGAGAGTTCGGCCACGATCAGGGCCCGGGTGACCGCGGCGCGGCAGAGGCAGCTCGCACGATTCAAGGGTCGGAAGGTTTATGCCAACGCTCAGATGGGGCCGAGGGACATCAAGCGCCACTGCGCCGTCGCGGCCGAAGGCGAAAGACTCCTCGAAACGGCCGTGACGCGGCTCGGCTTCAGCGCCAGAGCCTATGACCGAATTCTCAAGGTCGCCCGGACCATCGCCGACCTTGAAGGAAAAGAGGGAATCGCGACGGCCCACGTCTCCGAGGCCGTCCAGTACCGGATGATGGACAAGTTCCGGTAATTTAATAACGGTGACACGCAACGAATTCCCGAAATAGGCAGAGACTCTTATTTAGCGTGCGCAGTTCTGTGCCACCGAAACTCTTGACGGGAATATCCAAAGGTGATAACAAACTGAAATAAGGGGTTGATGGAGCACGTTATAGAGTTTGGAGGTGTGATCATGAAAAGGGCGTCCGTGAAACGATCGGTCTTGGCCATCTTGTATCTGTTCCCCGCCTTGACATGGGCCCAGGCGCAGGATCTGCAAACGATCAAATTGAATGAACCGAACAAGAAACGGGGTCTGCCCGTCATGGAGGCCCTGTCCCTCAGGGCCTCTGTCAGGGAATGGTCAGCGAAGGACGTCAATCTCCAGGATTTGTCCGACCTGCTCTGGGCCGCCAACGGAATCAACCGCCCCGAGATCAAGAAGCGGACGGCCGCGTCGGCCATGAACGCCCAGGACGTCGACATCTACGTGTTCATGAAGAACGGCGTTTATCTTTATGACGCTCAGGGCCACGCCCTCGTGCCCGTGATTGCCGGCGACCATCGGGACGAAATCGGCATGCGGCCGGGCGGGGGGCCGGGGAGACCCGGCGGTCCTGGCGGCGCGCCGGCGGCTAAGCTTGGAAGCCCGCCGCAGGCCAAGCCCCAGGGGCCTCCGGGCGCCAAGCCGGGCGGCGGGCCGCCGTCTCCCGCTCCGATCGAGCTCATCCTGGTGTCGGACAGTTCCCGTTTCGGCGGCGGAACGCCGGAACTGAAACATGAATGGGGAGCCATAGACACGGGCCTTGTCTCGCAGAATATCGCCCTGTTCTGCGCCGGGACCGGAATGGTCACGAGACCCCGTGGCTCCATCGCCAGAGAAAAGATCAAAGAGCTTCTGAAACTCAAGGATACCCAGTGCCCGTTCTTGAACCATCCCATCGGGTATCCAAAATGAGGTTAGACAGTTCCCCAATCGTTAAAAGAGTTGCCCTTTGTCCCAGGCCCTGGTAAAATCAGGGGCCATGCGGAGACGCCGTTTCCTTGAAATGAGCCTTGCCGGTGTCCTCGGCGCCGGCCGTCTCGCCGAGGCGAGGCCCGGACGGCCCGCGATCGACGCCGGCGATGCGCTTCCCCGCCGTCCTCTCGGCAGGACGGGGGAGACCCTGTCGGTCATCGGGCTGGGCGGGATGGCCTTGGCCAATGAAACGCCGGAAGTCGCGAGCCGCCTGGTCCGGGAGGCCTTCGAAAACGGCGTCAACTATTTCGATGTCGCCCCAAGCTACGGGAACGCCGAGGACCTCCTCGGGCCGGCTCTCAAGCCGTTCCGTAAAAAGGTATTTCTCGCCTGCAAGACTCTGGCCCGGGACGGCCAGGATGCTTCTCTCGAGCTCTCCCGTTCGCTCGAAAAGCTCCAGACGGATCATCTCGACCTCTACCAGTTTCACGCCCTGACCAAAACCGAGGAGGTCGAAAAGATCTTCGGCCCGGGCGGCGCCGCGGAAGCCTTTCTCAAGGCAAAAAAAGACGGCAGGATCCGCTTCGTCGGTTTTTCGGCCCATTCGACGGAAGCCGCTCTTTTGGCGCTCGACAAGTTTCCCTTCGATACGATCCTCTTTCCCGTGAACTATGTGTCGTTCCTCGGCGGCGGCTTCGGGCCGGCCGTCATCAACAAGGCTAGGTCGAAAGGCCTGGGCATCCTGGCCATCAAGGCCCTGGCGCAGACGCCCTGGCAGGAAGGGGAGGCACGGGCCGGATGCCCGAAGTGCTGGTATCGGCCGATATTCGACCTGGCCGAGCAGAGTCTGGCCCTTCGTTTCACCCTCTCCCAGCCGGTCACGGCTGCCGTCCCGCCCGGGGATCCGGCCATCTTCCGGTCGGCCCTTCGTCTGGGGAAAGAAGCAAGCCCCCTCACCGAGCGCGAGCTCGGCGAGCTCCGCGAGCGTGCTCAAAAACTGAAGCCGGTATTCGGGACACCGAGCAGGCTCTGAATCCGAATTTCACATCGTAAAAGGAGACGTGGAAGCCATGGAACAGGATGTTAAAAGCTGTCCTCCGGTCGACAAGACCAAGATCGCCTTGCCGCGCGTCCTCAGCCTCTGGGACGTCATCATGATTGTCATCGGCGGCGTCATCGGCTCGGGGATTTTCCTCTCGCCCTCGGAGATCGCCTCGGCCGTTCCCTCACCACTTCTCATGCTCGCGGTCTGGGTCGTCGGCGGACTTTTCAGCTTCTTCGGCGCCGTGGCCTTCGCCGAACTCGGCGCGGCCATGCCCGAGGCCGGCGGCATTTACATCTACCTCCGGGAGGCCTATGGCCCGCTGCTGTCCTTTCTCTTCGGCTGGACCCTCTTCCTCGTCATCGACTCGGGGTCCATCGCCACCCTGGCCGTCGCTTTCTCCGATAACATATTGCCCCGCTTCCTCGACATGACGAAGCTCACGAAGCAGCTCATCGCCGCGGGCTTCGTCGCTTTCCTTGGCGCCGTGAATTACATCGGCGTGCGCTGGGGCTCCCGGCTCCAGAACCTCCTGACCTACATCAAGACGGGCGCCATCGGCATCGTCGTCGTAGCGGTCTTCTTCTTCACCAAAGGCCACGGCCATCCCGCGAATTTCGTGGAACCCGGCCCCGGCCCCTTCAGCTTTCCCCTTCTGGGGGCGTTCGGCGTTGGCCTGGTGGCTTCCCTCTGGGCGTACAAGGGCTGGGAAGCAGCGACTTACAGCGCGGGCGAGGTCAAGAACCCCCGCCGTAACCTGCCCCTCGGCATCCTCATCGGAACGATCGCGGTCATCGTCCTCTATGTCTTGGCCAACCTCGCCTACCTCTACGTCCTCCCGGTCGGCAAGATCGCCTCGTCCGAAGGGCGGGTCGCGCTCGATGCCATGGAGATCGTCACCGGGCCGTTCGGGGCCTCCCTCATCGCCTTCCTCATCCTCTTCTCCATCCTCGGCGCAGCCAACCAGAACATGCTCACGTCGCCGCGGGTTTACTTCGCCATGGCCCGCGATGGCATGTTCTTCAAGAAAATCGCCGAGTGCCACCCGAAATTCCTGACCCCCCATGTCTCGATCATCGCCATCACCGTCTGGAGCATTTTCCTCACTCTGACCGGGACCTTCAAGCAGCTCTTCACCTACGTCATCTTCGGCGAGTGGATCTTCTTCGGCCTGACGGTCGCCGCGGTCATCGTCCTGCGCAAGAAGCGGCCGGGACTCGACAGGCCTTATAAAACCTGGGGCTACCCGGTGACGCCGATGATCTTCGTCCTGGCTGCAGTCTACGTCGCCGTGGGGGCGCTACTCGGCTCCTTCAAGAACGCCATGTTCGGACTTCTGATCATCTGCCTCGGGATCCCGGCCTATCTTTACTGGAAGGGAAAGCTCAAAAAATCCGCTCAGCCCACGCCCTGAATGGCCGGGCGGAAGCCATGAAGTACTTTGTCTTCGGCCCGACGTACATCATCCGCCTGGACGCCGGGGAAAAGATCATCGAGTCGCTCAAGTCCCTGTGCGAACAGGACAAAATCGGGGCGGGAGTTCTCAACGGGCTGGGTACTGTCGGCGAGGCGGAGCTCGGCTGGTTCGATAAGGATTTGAAGGACTACCGGACCGTCCGCATCCAGGAGCCGTGCGAAATCGTCTCCCTTCACGGCAACGTCTCGGTCCTCGAAGGCAAGCCGCACCTTCACTGCCACATCGCTCTGGGGGATAAAACTTTCGGCGTCCGTGGGGGGCATCTCAGAGAAGCCGTTGTGTCCGCAGCTTGCGAGATCATCCTGACGCGCTTCTTCGACGATATCGGACGCAGGAAGGACGAAGCGACCGGGCTTTACCGTCTCGACTTGAAGCCAGAAGGGGATTGACCCGGCGCCCCTGGCCGCCGGGAGCCGTATCGGCGATGCGATCCCACTTTCAAAAGAAATTGGGTCATCTCCCCGATCCGCACGAAATTCCCGTAATTCCGAATGCGGATGAGGTTGAGAACGTAGAACCCCGGTCTCGTCCGGCCATTCATCGGGCCGCGTCCACCCTCCGGCCGTTTTTGACGACGGCTTTTCCGTTCTTGAGGACCAGGCGGATGGGATTCCCTCCGAGTCGGTACGCCAAAGAGATGTAATCGTCGGCGTCCAGGAGCAGGAGATCCATCTTTTTTCCAGGCTCGAGCGAACCCACTTCGTCCTGACGGTCGATCGCGTAGGCGGCATTGGCCGTGCAGGCGCCGATCGCCTCCTCCACGCTCATCCGCAGAGTAAAAACCCCAAGCTGCAGGACGAGAAGCATCGAGCTCAGGTGGGAGCTTCCGGGATTGAAATCCGTGGCCAGAGCGACCACGGCCCCGGCGTCGATAAGCCGCCGCGCCGGCGCCCGCTTGTCCAACATCAGGAAAAGGGAGACGCCGGGCAGGAGGATGGCGGCAGTCCTGCCCGCCGCCAGTTTTTTGATTCCCTCCTCCGAAATATTGATGAGGTGCTCGGCTGAAACCGCCCCGAGGCTGGCCGCCAGCTCGGCCCCACCGAGGGTGACGAATTCGTCGGCATGGACTTTGACCTTGAAGCCAGCTTCCTTGGCCGCCCGGATGAGGGCCGCCGTCTCGTCCAGTGAGAAGACTCCCTGCTCGCAGAAGACGTCGAAGAATTCCGCCAGATTCCGGCGTCGCACTTCGGGAATGAGGGTTTGGATAAGGAGGTTGATGTACTCTTCCCGGCGGTAGCTGAATTCCGGCGGAATCTCGTGGGCGCCCATAAAGGTGGGGATGATGTCCACGGGATGGAGTGGGCCGAGATCTCTTAAAACCTCGAGCTGCTTAAGCTCGTCGTCGACGTTCAAGCCGTAGCCGCTCTTGGCCTCGACAGTCGTCGTCCCGGTGATGAGCATTTCATCAAGGCGCCTTAGGCAGAGGGCCCGGAGCTCCTCCCGGGAGGCCGCCCGGGTGGCCCGGACCGTCGTCTGGATGCCCATGCCCTTCGCCGCCAGCTCCTCGTAAGTCCAACCCTGGAGCCTTAGATCGAACTCCCGCTCCCGGTTCCCGGCGAAGGGGAGGTGAGTATGGGAGTCGACGAAGCCCGGCATGGCCACCATACCGGAGGCATCGATCCACTGGGCGTCGTCGGCCGCTCGGACGTTCGCCCGGAATTCACTCTCCTTCCCGACGAAAACGATCCGGCCCTCCTCCGACGCGACCCAGCCGCCTTCGATCAGGCCGGGGTCATGGAGGGCCTCCTTCCGCTTGGGAACGGCCCCTCCGCAGGTCAGGAGCTGGCGGCAGCCGGCGACGACGCAATCAGCCGATTTCATGGGGCGTTTTTCTCATCGACGAGTGCTTAGTCCTGCGGATGAAGGACGGCGTCTCGTAGGACTCCCACTGCTTGTCGCTGAAGCCAGGCTCCCAGGCTGGCCCGCTGCCTTTCGTGTCGAACAGGTAAGTCGGCGTGTCGCGCCGCACGGGGAACGGAGGAGGGGTCTTGTCGCGGGCCAGCGTTCGGGCCGGTAGTTCGGCCGGCTCGGCAAACTTCTCCGGGCTTTCCTCGAAGCCCGTCGCGATGACAGTGACCTTGACGGTATCCTTCATGCTGTCGTCGATGACCGTTCCGAAAATGATATTGGCCTCCGGGTCCGCCATGCTGTGGATGAGCTGCGACGCCTTGGAAACTTCGTGCAGCGTCATGCCCCTGCCGCCCGTGATGTTGATCAGGACGCCGTGCGCGCCCTCGATGGACGTATCGACGAGGAGCGGGCTGGAGATGGCCTTCTGGGCGGCTTCGACGGCCCGGTTCTCGCCCGAGGCGAGCCCCGTACCCATAAAGGCGACACCCATGCCCTTCATGACGGACTTGACATCGGCGAAATCCAGGTTGATCAGGCCGGGTTTGGTAATGAGGTCGGAAATGCCCTGGGCCGCCTGCCGCAGGATGTCGTCGGCCATGCGGAACGCATCCTGGATGGACGTGTTGAGGTTGACGGTCTGAAGGAGCCGCTCGTTCGGGATGGCGATGACCGTGTCCACGGCCGACTTGAGTTCCCGGAGCCCGTCCTCCGCCTGCTTGGCCCGCACCCGGCCTTCGAACCCGAAGGGCAGGGTGACGATGGCGATCACCAGGATATCCATTTCGGCGGCCAGGTTGGCGATGATAGGCGTCGAGCCCGTTCCCGTGCCTCCGCCCAGGCCGGCCGTCAGGAAGACCATGTCCGCGCCCTGGAGGATCTCGATCAGCCGCTCCGTGTCCTCCATGGCCGCCTGCTTGCCGACTTCCGGCCGGCCGCCCGAGCCGAGACCCTTGGTCAGCTGGTTGCCGATCTGGATCTTCGTCCGGGAGCGGTTGGTGTTGAGGGCCTGGAGGTCCGTGTTGACGGCGATGAACTCAACGCCCTGGACGCCGTAATCGATCATCCTGTTCACGGCGTTCCCTCCGCCACCTCCCAGGCCGACGACCTTGATCTTGGCCCCGATGAGCTCCTCGACCAGGTGAAATTTCAGTCTGCCGCCGTCGTCATTCATGGAAACCTCCTTATCCTTCCTTGAACCAGTCTTTGAACCGGGTCCAGGCATTCTTTTTTCTGTCCCGGGACAGGCCTTTTTCCTGCCAGATGTGAAAACCGTAAAGGGTGAGACCGACTGCCGTCGCGAAATCCGGAGTCGAGACCCGGTCGACCAGGCCGCCAACGCCGCTCGGGTCGCCCCGACGCACCGGGAGGTCGAAGATCTCCTCGGCGACCTCCTCCAGGCCTTCGAGGAGGGCCGTCCCGCCCGCCAAAACGATCCCGGAGTTCAGGGACTTGTCATAGCCCATCCTCTTGATATCGGAGTCCACGAGCCGGAAGATCTCCTCGGCCCGGGGCTGGATGATGTCGGCCAGGAGCTGGCGGGATAGGACCCGCGGCTTCCGACCCTTGCCGACCGAGGGGACCTCGATTGTTTCCTGCTCCTCGACCAGGGGGCCGGCGACGCAGCCATATTTCTTCTTGATCTTCTCGGCCTCGGGAATGGGTGTCCGGAGGCCGACGGCGATATCGTTTGTAAAATTGTCCCCGCCGATGGGGATGGTCGAAGTGTACCAGAGGCTGCCCCGCTCGAAGATGGCGACCTCGGTCGTCCCGGCGCCGATGTCGATCTGGCCGACGCCGAGCTCCCTCTCATCGGGCGTGAGGATGGCATGGGAGGTCGCGATCTGGTTGAGGACGATCTCCTCGATCCCGATCCCGGCCCGCTCGATGCAGCTCTTGAGGTTCTGGATGGACGTCAGCGCGGCCGTGATGATGTGGACGTTGACCTCGAGCTTGATCCCGCTCATGCCCGCGGGGTCTTTGATGCCGTCTTGGTCATCGACGATGAACTCCTGGGGGATGATGTGGATGATCTCGCGGTCGGGCGGGATGGGGATGGCCTTGGACTGGTCGACGACCCGCCGGACGTCCTCCCGGGTGATCTCCCGGTTCTTGCCTGAGGCCGCGACGACGCCGCGGCTATTGAAACTCTTGATGTGGGCGCCGGAGATGCCGAAGAAGGCTGAGCCGATCTCGACCCCGGACATGAGCTCGGCCTCTTCCTGGGCTTTCTTGATGGCGGACGTCGTCGCCTCGAGGTCCACCACCACGCCCTTTCGGAGGCCGCGGGAGTCAGCCGTGCCGATC
>Ga0153915_10006307_pt1 | contig 11099 bp, 11 predicted proteins | sample Opewatmetagenome_2_FD_107003 | JGI IMG/M metagenome (GOLD analysis project Ga0153915, IMG submission 107003) | Freshwater wetland microbial communities from Ohio, USA - Open water 3 Core 3 Depth 3 metaG | ecosystem: Environmental > Aquatic > Freshwater > Wetlands | place: USA: Ohio, Lake Erie...
ATGGCATCGCCGATGAACAGGCACGGCAGGCTCCCGATTCTCGACCGCATTTGGCCGATCACATCCTCGGCGGGAGCGAGCAGATCCTCCGTCAGCCGCGTCAGTCCATGCTTGCTTTTGCGAAACAGCGCGGCATAAACCTCATTTTTATGCGCATCGAGAAACGAACAGATCACGCCGTCGAAGTCGCCGACCCGCGCCGCCTGGGCGAGCAGCGTTGATACGCCGACGACCGGAATTCCCCAACCGTAGGCAAGCCCTTTCACCGTGCTCAGTCCGATGCGCAGTCCGGTAAACGACCCAGGGCCGATCGACAACGCGATGCCTGAAACCTCTGGGAGCGAAACCCGCGCCTGCCGCGCCACGGACTCGATCAGCGGCAGCAGAATTTCTGCATGGTTTGATTTGAAACCAGCTAGGCCGGCAGCGCGTCCCGCGATGGAGCTTGAGTGGCACCGTTCGGCGATAAGCTGCCCATCTTCGAGTAGAGCCACGCTCGCCGTCGCGGATGAGGTGTCAATCCCGACAATCCTCATCCCCCGACCTGCTTCTCAAAGAAGCGGGCAAGGTCGTTATAGAACGCGTAAACCATGAGCAACATCAGGAGAAAGATGCCCACCTGCTGGGCGCGCTCACGATGCTTAACGGCCACCGGCCGTCCGATGATCGCTTCAACCAGAAAGAAAAGTAAATGGCCGCCGTCGAGCACGGGGACCGGCAGCAGATTGAGCACCCCGAGATTGATGCTCAACACTGCCAGGAAAGCCAATAAACTGCCCAATCCCTCCTGCGCCTGCTGTCCCGCCATCTGCGCGATCATGATCGGCCCGCCGAGGTTGCGCGGCGAAACATCGCCGTTGATCATTTTGTAAAGCGCGAGCAGCGTCAACCTCGAATATTCGTAGGTTTGTTGAAAGGCGCGCACGACCGCTTGGCCTGGGTTGCCCTTTTCGATCGACACTTGACTGCCGATGCCGATCACCCAGACTTCCAATTTCTCCCCGAAAATACTGCGCCCCGCCTTCTTGACCGGTTGCACCGTCAGGGACAACTGCTGGGAGTCTCTCTGGATCTGCATATTGAGAGGCGCACCCTGGCTTTCCTTGATCTTTTCCGAAAGCAGATCCCATGCGTCCACGGCTTGCCCGTTGACGGCGACAACCCGGTCGCCCTTACGAATGCCCGCCAGTTCCGCCGGCGAACCGCTTTCGACGCCGCTTATCCGAGTCGACAAGACCGGCACGCCATAAAAAAAGTACACGACCATCAATAGGACAACCGCCAGCAGTAGGTTAAATCCCGGTCCAGCGGCGACGATGGCAATCCTTTTGAGCAGCCCCTTGTGGGAGAAGGACCTTTCGATATCACGCTGCTCTACTTCCTCCTCGGGGTCTTCTCCGACCATTTTGACGTAGCCGCCAAGGGGAAAGGCGCTCAGCGCGTATTCTGTCTCCCCTTTCTTTCTCACCCACAACTTGGGCCCGAAACCGACGGAAAAAGTCACCACTCCGACCCCGGACAATTTCGCGATCAGAAAATGACCCCATTCATGAATCACGATGAGGAGGCCGAGCCCGATGAGCGCGGCGCCAATTGCGTAGATTATGTTTTCCATTCGTTATCTCCTTCGGTCGCCGTTAATAAGAGCCGAAGCTTTCTCCCTGGCCCAGCGATCGATCTCCAGTATTTCATCGACTTCTTTGGGGCGTCTGCTCGCATGTCCCTGCATCGTATCGGCGATGATGCGATGAATCTCACGAAATCCGATCCGATGCTCCAAAAATGCGGCCACCGCTACCTCGTTGGCCGCGTTCAACACGGCGGGCATCGTACCCCCCTCGTCTATGGCCTCATAGGCCAGCTTCAGCGCCGGATACCTGCGCTTGTCCACAGGGAGAAAGTTTAACTCTTTTTGCCGGGTGACTTCCAGAGGCTTCCAGTCGCCCTTAAGCCGGTGCGGAAACGCAAGAGCATAGGCGATGGGGATGCGCATATCGGCGATGCCGAGCTGCGCGATGATCGAACCGTCCTGGTAGCGCACCATCGAGTGGACCACGCTCTGGGGATGGATCACGACCTCGATGCGGGCCGGTTCCATGTCGAACTCCCAGCGGGCTTCCACGACTTCCAACCCTTTGTTCATCATCGTCGCCGAGTCGATGGTTATCTTTTTTCCCATCTTCCAGTTGGGGTGATTGAGTGCTTGTTGGACGCTGACTTTGCCCAAACGATTCATCGGCGTGCGCAAGAACGGCCCGCCCGAGGCGGTGAGGATGAGCTTGTCGACCTCATCGCGCCGATTGCCCTGCATACACTGAAAGATAGCGCTATGCTCGCTGTCCACCGGCATCAGACGCACGCCTTTTCGCTTGGCCGCGGTGACGAAGATCTCGCCGGCCATGACCAAAGCCTCCTTGTTGGCCAGGGCGATTTCCTTCCCGGCATGCACCGCCATCAGCGTCGGCATCAAGCCGGCGCCGCCGACGATGCCGGCCAGCACGACGTCGACTTCGCCGGCCGTGGCCACCGCAATCGCGCCCTTCTCGCCCGCAAGAATTTCCACCCGGCGCCGGCCGAGCAGGGCGCGCAAACGCGGAACATCTTCTTCGTTTTTAATCGCCACGCAACGCGGCGAGAACTCTTTGATCTGGTCAGCCAACAACCGCAAATTGCGCCCGGCCACCATGCCGGGAACTTTGAAACGGTCTGGAAATCGGCGCACCAGAGCCAGGGTGCTGACACCGATGGAGCCGGTCGAACCGAGCAACGCGATGGATCTCATGGATGAAACACCTTGAGATAAAGGCTCGTGAAGACGGCGGGAAAAATCAAACTATCCAGGCGGTCCAACAACCCGCCATGACCGGGAAGAAAACTGCCCGAGTCCTTCACCGCAAAGACCCTTTTGATCCACGACTCAAACAAGTCTCCGACCTGTCCGAGAACACTCAAGCAGAATGACAGCGCCAAGGTCTCGGGCCACGCCAACTCCGGCAGCAAAAACCAGGCCCCAAAAAAACCGGCGATCAAACTTCCTATCATGTATCCCCATACTCCCTCAACGGTCTTTCCCGGACTGATGTCCGGCAGGAGCTTTCTCACCCCGAAACGTTTCCCGACGAAGTAGGCAACCGAGTCGCCGCTCATGACCACGAGGAGAACAAAGAACACCCATCCCCGTCCTTGTGGCATGCGGAACAGCAGAACCCAATGGGGAAAGAGAAATCCTAGATAAAGGCCTCCGAGCAGTGTCCAAGATAAGCGAATGAGCTTTTCTTCCAAACGTCCCGCGATGAAAAGATAGATAGAAAAACAAATCACCAAAGCGAGACTCAACCCCGCGCCGGCCTCGATCCAGCCGGGTACGAGAAGCCCCAGCGAAACGGCGCCGCCAAACACCATGCCGATCGACTGTTCTTGGCGGCGCCCTGGAAAAACCATCAGGAAATATTCCCGCAGAGCGGCAATCGTTAGAATAAATAATACCGCGGCGAACAGCCGGGAAGATCCCCAGCCGACGAGGAGGATCAGCAACGGTATGCTAAGCAGCGAAGTGCCCAGTCGCGACTTAAGATTCGCTTCCACCGGCCTCCGCCGCGGACGGTGGTGCATCGACCAGTTGTTCATCGGTTCTACCGAATCTTCTCCGTCGCTTTTGAAAATCGATGAGGGCCTGCAGGTATTCTTGCTCCCGAAAATCGGGCCAAAGGGTGGGGGTGACGTAAAGCTCGCTATAGGCGATCTGCCAAAGATAAAAATTGCTGATGCGCATCTCCCCGCTGGTGCGAATCAGCAGGTCCGGGTCCGGCACTTCCGGAGTATCCATCCGCGCGGCAATCGTCCGTTCATCGATTGTATCGGGATCCAACTGACCGTCACAGGCAGCCCGGGCTAGCCGTCTCGTCATTCTGACGATTTCGTCCCGCCCGCTGTAACTCAGCGCCAGCACGACCGTCATCCGGCCGTTGTTGCGCGTCGCCTCGATCACCTGTTCCAACGTGCGCCGAACGCTCTCCGGCAGCCGGCTGCGATCGCCGACAGCGAGCAGCCGTATGCCGTAACGCATCATCTTGGCCTGCTCGGCGATGAGATAATGCTGCAACAGCCCCATCAAGGCGTCGACTTCGTCGTGGGGGCGCAGCCAGTTTTCCGTGGAGAAAGCGTATAAGGACAGACAGCGGATGCCGATTTTGCGGCTCAGCTCGACGATCACGCGCACCGAGGTCTTGCCGCGGCGGTGCCCCTCGATGCGACTCTTTCCTCTGAGCTTGGCCCATCGGCCGTTGCCGTCCATGATGATCGCGACATGCCGCGGTAAGCGATTTTTGTCCAATCCATTGAACTTCATCGTCATCTGGTTGCGTTGATTCTTGACAGCCGAATGACCGGCCGGATCCGCCCGTTCATTCGACTGGCGATACCCCGCTCAGCGGGGACCGGGAGGCTGGACCCGAGGCAGGGAGCGAACTAAACCTCCATCACCTCTTCCTCTTTGGCTTTGACGATCTTTTCGATGCGGCCGATGAAATCATCGGTGATTTTTTGCACGCGGTCCTGGCCGTGTTTGTGTTCGTCGGCGGTCATCTCTTTTTTCTTCTCCGCCTCCTTGAGCTGTTCGACCGCGACTCGACGGTGATTGCGCACCGAGACGCGGAACTCCTCGGCGATCCGCTTGACGTGCTTCACCAAGTCCTTGCGCCGCTCCTCGGTGAGCTGAGGAATCGGCACGCGAATGATCTTGCCGTCGTTGTTCGGCACCAGACCGAGATCGGATTTGAGAATCGCTTTTTCGATATCACCCATCACGCTTCGGTCATAGGGCTGGATCACTAACAGACGCGGCTCCGGCGCGCTCAGGGTCGCCAACTGATTGAGCGGCGTGGTGGCTCCGTAGTATTCGACCACGATCTGTTCGAGCAGCGCGGGCGAGGCCCTGCCGGTGCGGAGTTTGGCAAGTTCTTTACGCAACGCACCGATGGAATGGTCCATATCTTTTTGCAGCTGAGCAAAAATGGCTTCGTTCATCGCCTGCCTCCGCTGACCAGAGTGCCGATCGGCTCGCCCGCAACGACCCGCTTGATGTTGCCCTTCTCCATGATATTGAAAACGATGATCGGCAACTGATTGTCCATGCACAGAGAGATGGCCGTGGAATCCATCACTTTGAGCCCCCGGTTCAAGACTTCGATGTAAGTCAGCTCCGCGAACTTCTGGGCTCCCTCATGCCGGAACGGGTCCGCGTCAAAGACCCCTTCCACTTTGGTCGCCTTGAGAATCACTTCGGCGCCGATCTCCATGGCCCTGAGGCTGGCGGTGGTATCGGTGGTAAAATACGGATTGCCCGTGCCGCCGGCGAAGATCACTACACGCCCCTTTTCTAAATGCCGCGTCGCGCGCCGCCGGATGTAGGGTTCGGCGACTTGGCGCATGTCGATCGCCGACAAAACCCGGGTTGAGACGCCCAATTTCTCCAACGCGTCCTGCAAGGCCAGGCTGTTGATCACCGTCGCCAGCATCCCCATGGTATCGGCGCTCGCCCGATCCATGCCGATCTCACTCGCCACCGCGCCGCGGAAAATGTTGCCGCCGCCGATCACCAGCGCCAGCTCGCAGCCCATCTCTTTGACTTCTTTGATCTCTTCGGCGAAGGCCTTGACGGTTTTGCCGTCGATGCCGAATTTTTGCGCGCCGGCGAAGACTTCGCCGGTCACCTTGAGAATGATACGCTTATATTTGGGAATCCCGTCAGCCATCGAAATTCGCGCTTGACCGCTTATGATTTTCCAACCCCCTCGCCGAGATGAAAGCGCGCAAAACGCCGGACTTGAATTTTTTCGCGCAAACGAAGCGCGGCGTCATTGACGATATCCAAAACCTTTTGGTCCGGGTCCTTGATGAAGGCTTGTTCTAAAAGACAAGCTTCGGAGTAAAAACGTTCCATTTTCCCTTCGACAATTTTGTCAACCACCTTCTCCGGCTTGCCCGACTCCAGGGCCTGCTGACGATAGATCGACCGTTCCTTTTCCAATTCTTCGCCGGACACTTCTTCGCGGCGCACGAAACGGGGACTGGCCGCGGCCACTTGCATGGCGATATCTTTTAACAGGCTCTGAAACTCGTTTGTGCGCGCGACGAAATCGGTTTCACAATTGATTTCCACCAAGACCCCGATTTTGCCACCGGGATGCACATAGGCGCCGACGGCGCCGTCGGTTGCGACTCGGTCGGCTTTTTTCGCCGCTGCCGCAAGCCCCTTCCGGCGCAGATAATCCACGGCCTTTTCCAAATTGCCGGCGGTTTCAGCGAGGGCCTTTTTGCAATCCATCATTCCCGCGCCAGTCTTTTCCCTCAGTTCTTTGACCAAGGTTGCGTTAACTTCCATGAAAATCAAACTCCTCCCGCCATGGAAGTTTCCGGCACGCCGGGCGGCGGTTCGACCGCGGTCTTCACTTCTTCATTGCTTTTCACGAGCGACTGCTCGTAGAGCCCCTTGCCCGCGAGCACCGCATCAGCGATGGCCGCGCAGAACAGCCTGATGGCGCGAATCGCGTCGTCATTGCCCGGCACTTTATAGTCGATCATGTCGGGATCGCAATTGGTATCGATGACGGCGATGACCGGGATGCCGAGCTTGCGCGCTTCCTTGACCGCGATTTCCTCCTGCTTGGGGTCGACCACGAAAACCGCGTCCGGGAGCTTGCGCATTCCTTTGATGCCGCCCAATGACTGCTCGAGCTTATCTTTTTCCCGCTTGAGCCCCAGCATCTCCTTTTTTGTCAGCGCTTCGACGATTTTCGGATCGTTTTCCATCTCTTCGAGTTTTCTCAACCGGTCGATGCTCAGGCGAATGGTGGAAAAGTTAGTGAGTGTTCCGCCGAGCCAACGGTTGTGCACGTGGAACATGCCACAGCGCACCGCCTCTTCTCGCACCGCATCCTGGGCCTGTTTCTTGGTGCCGACGAACAGAACCTGCCCTCCCGAAGCGGCCAGATCGCGCACCACGACTTCAAGGTCTCTGATCATCGCAACGGTCTGCTGCAAATCAATGATGTGAATACCGTTGCGGGCGCCGAAGATGTAGGGTTTCATTTTCGGATTCCAGCGGCTGGTTTGGTGCCCGAAATGGACTCCCGCTTCGAGCAGTTGTTTCATCGAAATATCGACCATAAATCTCTCCTTTGGTTTGCTCCTCCCCTCTCGTCGCTTCCCCCCCGCATCCGCGAGGACACCGCGGTAGGGATCGGAAAGGGTGTGAAATTACGACAAAAAGCCGGCGCTAGATTCGATTGCCACCGGTTAGCGACGGGCTAACGGTCCGCAGACGCCGCAATATGCTTGATAACCTTGGATTTTTAACAAAGATCGGCGCTCCGCGCAAGGCAGACGGAAACAGCCGAGGGGACTTATTGGTTCATGGAATCGAGAAACTCTTTATTGCCCTTTGTTCCGTGCATTTTATCGAGCAAAAATTCCATCGCTTCGACGACGCTCAATTGCGAGAGAACCTTGCGTAAAATCCAGATGCGACCGAGGTCCTCCCTGGGGATCAGCAATTCTTCTTTTCTGGTGCCGGACTTGTTGATATCGATGGCCGGGAAGACCCGTTTATCCATCAAGCGCCGATCCAGATGTATCTCCATGTTGCCGGTGCCTTTGAACTCTTCGAAAATCACCTCGTCCATCCGGCTCCCGGTGTCGATCAAGGCGGTCGCGATAATCGTCAAACTGCCTCCGTCCTCGATATTTCTCGCCGCGCCGAAGAACTTTTTCGGCTTATGGAGCGCGTTGGAATCGACGCCGCCCGAGAGAATCTTGCCGCTGGGGGGCACCACGGTATTGTAGGCCCGCGCCAACCGCGTGATGCTGTCGAGCAGAATGACGACGTCCTTGCCATGTTCCACCAAACGCTTCGCCTTCTCGATGACCATCTCGGCGACCTGAACATGCCGCGTCGCCGGCTCATCGAAGGTCGAGCTGATGACTTCGCCGTCCACCGAGCGTTGCATATCGGTGACCTCTTCCGGCCGCTCGTCGATCAGCAGAACGATGAGAATCACTTCTTTCTGATTATGCGCGATCGCCTTGGCGATGTGCTGCAGCATCATAGTCTTGCCGGTGCGCGGGGCGGCGACGATCAAACCGCGTTGCCCCTTGCCGATCGGCGTCAGTAAATCAACGATGCGAGTCGTGTAATCGTCGGGCTGAAACTCCAGGCGCAAACGTTCGTTAGGATAAAGAGGAGTCAGGTTGTCGAACAGGATTTTGTCTCTGGCCCGCTCCGGATCCTCGTAATTGATGGATTCCACCTTGAGGAGCGCAAAATATCGCTCGCCCTCCTTGGGCGGGCGGATGTGACCGGAGATAATGTCGCCGGTGCGCAGATTGAACCGACGGATCTGGCTGGGGGAAACGTAGATATCGTCGGGGCCGGGAAGGTAGTTGTAATCCGGCGCCCTGAGAAAACCGAAACCGTCGGGCAGCGTTTCCAAAACGCCTTCGCCGTAGATGTGGCCGTTCTGCTCAGTCTGCGCCTGCAGGATCGCGAAGATCAGCTCCTGCTTGCGCATATTGGCGGCGCCCTCAATATTGAAATTCTTGCCGATGAGTGCGAGATCCCCGATCTTTTTTTCTTTGAGGGCCTTGAGGTTCAACCCGTCCTCTTCGACCCCCTCCGCTTCGGCGGCTCGAGTTCTGCCACGGACCATAAACTATGCCTCTCCTTTCATCACCTTGTGGAACTTACCTTGCCAACCTGTTGTCAACGCGCCCGCGCGTGGTGGCGGTAATAGCCATTCGCCGGCGCGAGAGCCCCCGCCCGACCCGTTAAGAACCAGCGGGCCGATCGGCTGTAGGGAAAAAAATTGCGCGGGAGACATTTCAACGCGATCAGTTTATCGATGCAGATAGGAATCTCGTTATCGAAACCAATTCAATTTCAGAACGGACGAACCTGAGCGAATTTGTGTTAGCGTGGGGATCGATTCAATGCGGTTGCTGAATTGACCAATATTTCAAGTCTATAGTAAGTAAAGATCCCCGCTAAGTCAACCCCTCTCAGTTCTAGAAGCAAATTTCTAAGCCGTCCTCTGTTCACTCAACTGCCGCAACAGACCGCGAATATCGTCGGGCGGGGGCGCGCAGATTTCCATGCGTTCTCCCGTGCGAGGGTGATTGATACTGAGCTTTTCGGCGTGTAAAACCTGCCGCGGAAAATCCATCACGTAAGCCGGGCTTGAGCTTTTGTGCGACGCCGTGTTTCTCTTATGGCCGTAAACTCGATCTCCCACCAAGGGATGACCCAGATCGGCGAGATGAACGCGGATCTGATGCGTTCGTCCCGTGCGCGGCTTAAGCCTCAATAAACTCACCCAGCGGGGCTCTCGGCCATCGCCGTTAAGCGGAAAAGCCTGCTCGACGCGCCATTCGGTTACGGCGTCTCGAGAGCGCGACGAAAAACACACGCTGGACATACGCTTTCGATCCGAGCGGTGCCGGCCGATGGGCCTGTCGATCACTCCAGCATTCGACTTCATTTTTCCCCAGACCAGCGCAAGATATTCCTTGTTTACGCTCCGTTCCTTGAACTGGGCGGCAAGCCGCTGCATGGCGAATGAATTCTTCGCGACGATCATCGCTCCCGAAGTATCCCTATCCAGTCGATGAACGATGCCCGGACGGCGCTCGCCGCCGATCCCTTCGAGGCTTGGACAGTGGTACAGGAGCGCGTTGACAAGCGTCCCGCTGTTTCTCCCGCCGGCCGGGTGAACCGTCATTCCCGGCGCCTTGTTGACCACCAGACAGTCATCGTCTTCGAACAGGATTTTTAGGGGCAGGGCTTCAGCTCTCAGTGAAGTTTCTTGCGGCGGCAAGCTCTGCATCCGCACCTCATCGTGGAGGCGCAGCCGGGCGCTCGACTTGGCCCGCCGGCCGTTAATCGTCACCTGCCCCGCGACGATCAATCGCTGAATTCCCGCGCGACTCGGCGCGGAAGAGTTTGAACTCGAATCCAGATGGCGGGCCAGAAACAAATCCAAACGCATGCCCGCGGCGCGCACGTCGATAACGACTTCATGCGGAGTCCCGCTCATGCAACCTTACCCAGCGCCGCTGGCGCGCAAGCCGCTCTCATCGAAGATCACCCGCGCCCGCTCCACATCGTGGTGCATCTGCGCCACGAGATCATCGACCGAGGCGAATTTTTTTTCCGCGCGAATACGCTTCACGAAAGACACTTTGACCGTTTCACCGTAGAGATCGCCGTCAAAATCCAGGAGAAAGCTCTCGACGGTTCTGGGTCCGTCACCGAAAGTCGGGTTGGTTCCAATACTGCTCGCGCTCAAATATCTCTTGGCCCCGAATTGAAACAGTGTGGCGTAGATTCCATCCAAGGGAAGAACCTCGGTGCGGCTGGAAATATTCGCGGTCGGAAATCCCAAATCCCTGCCGCGCCGCTGACCGGCCACCACCCTTCCGGATACGAAATGGCAACGGCCTAACATGGGCGCCGCTTCATCGACCCGGCCCTCTTCAACGAGTCGCCGCACCAGCGAGCTGCTGATTCGGACGCCGCCGAGCAGGATGGGATCCACGATGCCCACGTCAAATCCGTCCTCGCAGCCCCACTTAAGGAGATCATCGACGCTACCCTTGCGCCCCTGGCCGAAGCGCAAATCCCTGCCCACCCAAATCTTTTTTATCCCTAATCGCTCAACCAGCACGCCAGTGACAAAATCCCGTGCGGGCACGCTCGCGAAAGCAGCATCGAATTTTTGAATCACGACGACGCCGACACCAAAGGACTGAAGCAGCTCCATCTTGTCCTTGTGCGACAGCAATAATTTCGGCGCGCGCGCCGGCGCGAGGACCTTGAGGGGATGCGGCTCGAAAGTAAGAACGACCGAAGGAACACCCAACCGCCGCGCGTCCTCCACGGCGTTGCGAACCAGGGCTTGATGACCAACGTGCAATCCGTCGAAATTACCCAGGGACGCCACCGATCCCAGCGATGAAAACGAACGATCATCCAGATGCCGAAGAATCTCCATGGATATAACCGCCGGTGGCAGCCTTCCCGATGCCACATCTGGCTATCTCACCGG
>Ga0153915_10006308_pt1 | contig 11099 bp, 9 predicted proteins | sample Opewatmetagenome_2_FD_107003 | JGI IMG/M metagenome (GOLD analysis project Ga0153915, IMG submission 107003) | Freshwater wetland microbial communities from Ohio, USA - Open water 3 Core 3 Depth 3 metaG | ecosystem: Environmental > Aquatic > Freshwater > Wetlands | place: USA: Ohio, Lake Erie...
CGGATGCCCTGGTTGCCGAAGCCAGGTTCTTTCGCGCATTCGACTACTTTCTGCTCGTACAAACTTTCGGCGGAGTGCCTTTGGATCTGGGCTCAGGGGAACTGAAATTCAATACATCTACCGTGAGAACCTCTGTGCGTAACACAGTGCCGGAAGTCTATACCAAATCCATATTCCCGGATCTCCTGACAGCTGCAAACGATTTGCCAGCAACCGGACGTGTAACAGGTGGTTTAACTAAAACGGCCGCACGCCTCTATCTGGCAAAAGCTTACCTGACATACGGCTGGTGGCTCGAAAACCCAAACAACATTCCTACTTATCCGGCTAGTGACCGGACCGACCCTGACGGACATAATGCCCTTTGGTATTTTCAGTCAGCCTACGACGTAGCGGCAGCCGGCATTGATAATCCGGGACCTTTCGGCTTACAGGCAACATACTATGACGTTAACCTGGCGCAAAACGACCGCAACAAGGAAATTCTGCTGTACGCCGACCACACCCAGTCAAGTGAATTTTATAACGGAGGCAGCCTTACTTATGGCAGTGGTGCCGCCCCTGATAACTTTGCCGGTTGGATGATGACGTGGAACTATACAAACATCAGAAGTTCTGGTGTAAGTTCTGTTCAGCGTGAAGCATCACAACCCCTTGGACGTCCATGGACGCGTATGTGCCCCACTATCGGCGTAATTGAAAACACCTTTGCCGACAAAACGAATGATTCCCGATACGACGGAACCTTTACAACTGTTTACCGTGGCAACTGGCCTAAAGGTGGTATCACTTCTGCGTCTCTGATTAATGCAAACGGTATGTCGGTTGTCCCGGGTGATGCAATACTGACATTCTTGAACGATGAAGATCCATCTGTTGTTTACGCTACTACAAATGCTGGTATCGGCGCAGGTGTATTACCCGGAAGATCCGATTTTGTGATATCGCCGGATGGCATAAGCAGGGTAGTATATCCGGGGCTCTGGAAGCTTGGTCCCTACCGTACCGACAATGGAACAGGATTGGGACAACCGAATGCCGGCAGTACACGCCCTTTCAACATTGCCAAATATTCCGAGCTCTACTTTATAGCTGCTGAAGCAGCTGTAAAGGGCGCAACTACACAAGCTGGAAAAAGCGCCGGAGAATTGATTAATGTAATTCGTGCACGTGCCGGAAAATGGCGCTGGGACAACAGTGGAAATATCGCCAAAGTTGCAGACAATAGCGCTGCTATGATCGCCGCCACGCCGGCAACTATCGATATTAACTATATTCTGGCGGAACGTTCGCGTGAATATTATGGCGAAGGTTATCGCTGGTTCGATCTGGTACGTACGCAAACATGGGCTGACCTGGCTGCTTCTTACAGAATTTGCGGTACCGCGTATGGAGACCATACGCCAGTAACGGTAACACGCACAATTGAACCGAAATACTATTTGCGCCCTATTCCGGATGCCCAGATACAAGGTATGGAAATGAGCGACGCAGAAAAAGCAGCTTATCAAAATCCCGGATATTAGTCCGCAGAATCCGGGCTCCTTGTCTTAAACCAAGGGTTAGTTATTTTACTGAGGTTGACCTTGATGGTCAACCTCAGTTTTTTTATCTTTGCTACAATATGTTACCAAACAGTCCCATACCCGAACCCCTTCTGTTTAATCCGCTTAAGCATTATCTGCCTTATATAAGAGACTTCATCAACAACTATATGCCCGATACTATAAAACCGGAATTAAAGAATCTCACCCGGGAGTTGAAGCATCTTGGAACATGCGTAATGGATATTTATACTGGTGAACTTTCGCAAGATTCCATATTCAAGGAGATTTGTGAATTCCTTAAAACAAGTGAAATTACGGTTAAAGAGATTTATATGAAATGGGTCGGTATTGATTTCAATGATTACAAAATCATTTCCTTATCTGACGGCTCACAATGGACACTGAAATTTCATAATAATGAAACGAGGTATGTACATATATTCCCCGCACGTTCAAGTCCCCATACCTTCAGGATCAAAGCCAATACCCTGAAATCTGCCGTTCTTTATATAATAATGATCGGGAAAGACTATGTGTCTGAAGAGAACCTTAATAAGGCAAGGGCTCTGGCTGGTTTGTCTCCGATAAGGGAAGTAGGAGATGCGGAAGCAGTGACGGAGATGATTGAGATATTGAGGAAATAGTTAGCGGAATGACTTTAAACTTCAATAGAATCTAAAACACTTATTCAGTGCCGGCCAATTGCTTATAATTGAGCTACATTTGCTGTTCTGTTTTACATTTAAATATGTTTGAGTTGGTTTAAACAGAAAAAGATATGAACGAAACTGAAAAACTGAAGAATCTGGTACTGGCGCCCTATATAGTAAAGGCTACAGCTCTTATCGGAAAACAAAGAGGTGTCGGAGGAAACCAGTTCAGGCACGCAATGGCAACAATGGCAATACTGCTCGATTATAAACTTTTCGATGATTATGTTCTTCTGAAAGCCTCAGTGATACATGATCTTCTGGAAGACGTTCCGGAAACTAATGAGTTTGAAATACGGGTCATTGATGGGCAGGCAGACCAGGTCCTTGAACTAGTAAAGGAAGTCACAAGGCCGGAGTGGATGTCAAAAGCTGATTACCTCAAAAGAATACTTGAAAAGGGATCACTCAATGCCAAATTACTTAAATGTGCCGACAGGATCAGTAATCTTACCGATCTTCACCGCGATACCCACTCTGATCAGAAGATCACAGATTATCTCGATCAGACTGAACAATATGTAATCCCTATGGCACAACAGGTGAACAAAGATATGTTGATTGAACTTACCGATCTGGTTAAAAAAAGAAGGCAACTGGTGAAAATTATGGAAGACTGCAGTCAAAAAAAATAGCTCATCTCCCTTCTTAAGTTCCTAATTCCTGATTAATAAATTCTAAATAAGAAGGTGCCTGAAGCACCTTCTCGTGATCCCGGAGAGACTCGAACTCTCAACCAACAGAACCGGAATCTGCCATTCTATCCATTGAACTACGGGACCTGACTTTATTTAGATAGCATTCGTGCAGTCTGAATAAGTAGCAAAAATAGAATCAATAGCCCGGTTTTACAACTAATTTGATGGAATAATGCAGTTTCACTTATACAGACCTGTCTGCCGATAGGCCTGGTAGGCAGGGGTTTTACAGTGCTCCACAAAGGACATTTTTAAGATAACTCTGTGTTTCTCTGTGTCTTCCCTGGCTGCCGGCAGCCAGGTTTGTGGATCTCAGTGTAAGTGCTCAGATTTGATTTGCCTATATCATTTTCCCTTCCATAAGGATTAATGATAAAGATTTTATATTTTCGCAATCCAAATGAAGAAGACAGGAGATGGAGTCTTCGGTCTTCAAACTTTTAACTTACAAGCAAAGACCTTTGTAATTAAAATGGACTATAATTTCAAAGAAATAGAAAAGAGGTGGCAAAAATTCTGGGAAGATAACAAGACCTTCAGGACTCCTGAAGATCTTACCAATCTTAAAAAATGCTACGTTCTTGATATGTTCCCTTACCCTTCCGGTGCAGGACTGCATGTTGGGCACCCTGAGGGTTATACCGCAACTGATATTTATGCCCGCCATAAAAGGATGAAAGGATATAATGTACTGCACCCGATGGGTTGGGATGCTTTCGGACTGCCAGCCGAACAGTATGCAATTCAAACCGGAACTCATCCGTCAGTTACAACAAAAAACAATTGCGACACTTTCAGAAGGCAGATAAAAGAGCTGGGCCTGAGTTATGACTGGGATAAAGAAATAAACACCACTGATCCCAAGTACTATAAATGGACTCAATGGATTTTCATACAGCTTTTTAATACATGGTTCGATGAAGATCTGCAGAAGGGAAGACCTATTTCAGAACTGAAGATTCCTGAAAAAATTACACGTCGTCGGAAAAAGGAAATCAGAGCATATATCGATTCAAAACGACTTGCCTATTTTGATAATGCGCTGGTATGGTGGTGCCCGAGTTGCAGGATCGTTTGTGCTAATGAAGAAGTGTTAAATGACGGCACACATGAGAAATGTGGCAATATCGTCGAGAAGAAAAATCTAAAACAATGGATGCTTCGAATTCCTCTTTATGCTGAAAGACTTCTTAAAGGAGTAGATGACCTGGACTGGCCTGAAGGCATCAAGGATATGCAGCGGAACTGGATCGGGCGGTCGACCGGTGCCGAGGTTGATTTTAAAGTTGAAGGACTTGAAGAGATCCTGACAGTTTTTACAACAAGGCCTGATACTTTATTCGGTTCCACCTATATGGTTATTGCCCCGGAACATCACCTGGCCGGCAAAATCACAACAACTCCTTACCTGCAACAGGTAAACGAATATATAAAACTATCCGCACTTAAATCAGATCTTGACAGGACCGACCTTGCAAAGGAAAAGACAGGCATATTTACTGGAAGGTACGCCATAAATCCTGTAAACAGTAAGAGAATACCTATCTGGGTAGCCGATTATGTGCTGACCGGATATGGTACAGGTGCAATTATGGCTGTACCGGCTCATGATGCCAGGGATTTTGAATTCGCCGTAAAATTCAGACTGCCGATAATTTGTATACAGGATCCGGATGTCACTGATCCTGAACAGAGAAAAAGGATCATCGATGGTCATGAATGCTGGACCGAAGACGGAAAATATATAAATTCTTCTGATAAATCGACAGGAATTGATATTAACGGGCTTAACAAGGAAGCAGGTATCACAAAAATAATTTCCTGGCTGGAATCAAATAACCTGGGAAAAGCAAAGGTTAATTATAAACTTCGCGACTGGCTTTTCAGCAGGCAGCGATACTGGGGGGAACCATTTCCTGTGATTCACTGGGAGGATGGTGAAATTACAGTACTTGATGAGAACGAGCTTCCTCTTGAATTGCCGAAGCTTGAGAAATATCTTCCCGGGGAATCGGGGGAATCGCCCCTAGCAAATTCAGACGAGTGGCTTAGGGTTACTGATAATAATGGCCGCCAGGGGAGAAGAGAGACAAATACAATGCCTCAGTGGGCTGGCTCGTGCTGGTACTATCTGAGATTCATCGATCCGGATAATGAGAATATGATATTCGATAAAGCAAAGGAAAAATACTGGATGCCGGTTGATCTTTACATAGGCGGTGCGGAACATGCAGTATTGCATCTGCTTTACAGCCGGTTCTGGCATAAGGTACTTTATGATCTTGGAATAGTATCGACCGATGAACCATATTTAAGACTCTTTAACCAGGGAATGATCCTTGCTTTTGCCTATGAAAATGAAGCAGGAGCAAAAGTGTCTGCAGACCAGGTTGAGGAGCGGGATGGTAAATTCTACAACACGGAAAATGGCACCGAACTTAAGCAGATCGTCGCTAAAATGTCAAAGTCACTGAAAAATGTGATCAATCCAGATGAGGTTGTGGAAAAATACGGAGCTGATTCACTTAGGTTATATGAAATGTTCATGGGTCCCCTTGATATAATGAAACCATGGGACGACAGGAACGTAAAAGGAGTCTTCAACTTCCTTGGCAGGGTTTTCAGGTTTTTCTCAAATCCCGGGAATATAATTACTGGACATGAGGATCTTGACACTCTTAAGGGTTTGCATAAAACTATTAAAAAAGTTGAGGATGATATTGAAAATCTTAAATTCAATACAGCGATCTCCGAGATGATGATCTTTTTGAATCTGGTTTACAAAAAAGAGAAAGTTGCCAAAGAAACTGCCATCACTTTTGTTAAAATCCTGTCACCGTTTGCTCCGCATGTTTGTGAAGAATTGTGGAATCTGCTGGGTAATGAATATTCACTGGCCTATGAGCCCTGGCCGGTTGTAGTTAAAGAATATCTTAAGGAAGATGTTATTGAATATCCGGTTTCCTTTAATGGCAAAATGAGATTTAAAATAACTCTTCCGGCTGACATGAGCAGGGAGGAAATCATTAGAAATGTTCTTGCTGATGAAAGATCTGCAAAATGGATTGGATCCTCTGTTCCTTCAAATATTATTGTTGTTCCGCATAAAATTGTAAATGTCGTAATCAAATTATAGATCCCGGCTTTTGATGTTTTCAAGGATAAAATTCATAGCTCTTCCTGTTGTTATTCTTTTAATTTTTTCCTGTAAGAATTCAATAAGGGAAAATGCACAGTCAGCTTTGGAATTATCTGATAGTTCTGCTGTGGTAAATCCTGACAGTACGGCATTTATGTATGGGATCCCCGTCGATTCATTCAATATTATTTCGGGCCGCATAAAAAGAAACGGATTTCTTTCATCAATGCTCCTTGAACATGGCATTAGAATGGAGGAAATAGATTTTGTTATAAGGAATTCAGCGTCAGTCTTTGATGTCAGGAAAATGCGGTTTGGGAACCACTATACACTTTTTTGCGACAAGGACAGCAGCGCCCATGCAAAATACATGGTTTATGACCATGATCTGTCAATTAGCTATATTTTCAGCTTCAATGATTCACTTAAAATAACAGCCTATAGAAAGGATGTTAAGAGAGTTGTCAGGTATGTTTCACTCACAATTGAAACTTCACTTTGGGATGCTATGCTTGCAGCAGGATTGCATCCGATGCTGGCAATGAAATTATCTGAGGTATTTGCGTGGACAGTGGATTTTTTCGGCCTGCAGAAAGGAGATAGTTTTAAGGCTATTTATGAAGAGACGCTTATAGACGGTAAATCTATGGAGGTCAGCAGGATTTATGGGGCACAGTTTTCGGGTTCAGGTGCAGTAATATATGCAGTCCCCTTTATTCAGGACGGTAAAGAAAGCTTTTACGACGTCGACGGGAATAGTCTCCGCAAAGCCTTTCTTAAAGCACCCTTGCAGTTTTCAAGAGTAACTTCAAGATTCTCTTCGAGCAGATTCCATCCAATACTAAGGATCCGACGACCACATTACGGTGTAGACTATGCTGCTCCGGTTGGAACTCCCGTCCTGGCGATCGGTGACGGACGTGTGACACAAGCCGGCAACGAGAACGGATCAGGAAGAATTGTCAGGATAGTACACAACAGTGTTTATTCCACAGCTTACCTTCACTTAAGCAGGTTCGGTTCGGGAATATCACCGGGAGCATATGTTAAACAAGGAGATATTATAGGATATGTTGGCAGCAGCGGGCTCTCGACAGGGCCACACCTCGATTTCAGATTTTACAGGAACGGATCTCCGGTTGATCCTCTATCAGTTGAGGCACCTCCTGTTGAACCTGTGTCAGTCACAAACAAGGAAAAGTATGATAAGGTTAAGACCGTTGTTCTAAGTCTTCTCCATACTTTTTAAATCCTTCTCGGGCATATTTTTTAACAGAGTTTCTATAACACCAGGATAATACTCATATTCAAGGGCATGGACTTTTACTGCAAGCGAATCAGGTGTATCAGACTCATCAACAATGCACCGCGCCTGAAATATAATATCACCTGCATCATACTGATTATTTACGTAGTGGATGGTGATCCCTGATTCTTTATCGTGGTTTGAAATAACCGCTTTGTGTACCTTGTCACCATACATTCCCTTTCCACCATAAAGAGGTAGCAACGCAGGGTGAATATTGATAACTCTTCCCGGATAAAGGCTCAGAATTTTATCCGGGACCAGCCATAAAAATCCGGCAAGTACAATTAAATTTATATTATTCGATTGCAGGTATTCAATAACCTTTCCAGAGTTGTAAAAATCATTGCGGTCGAAAAAAACAGATTTTACTTTATGCATTGCTGCCCGCTTTAAAACTAAGGCGTCACGCTTATTTGACAGGACAATACTTACTTTTCCTGTATCTTTGTTCGAAAAGTATTTAATAATGTTTTCAGCGTTGGTTCCGGATCCTGAGGCAAAAATCGCGATGTTCCTCATTTTATGATAATTAGCAATTTGTGCTTAAAACTGGTAAGTATATACGTTTATAAGATTGTTTAGCTGATTATCAGCATATTACCTTTGATCTTCAAGAAAAAACATAAAATCATTTGAAAAATAAAGTACAAATATATTTCTTTGCAGGGTTCTAGCTTATTACTAATTAAAATTTATTATTATGTCTGACATTGCCACAAGAGTAAAAGAAATCATAGTTGACAAACTTGGAGTTGATGAATCTGAGGTAACTCCTGAAGCAAGCTTCACCAATGACCTGGGGGCAGACTCTCTTGACACAGTCGAACTGATCATGGAGTTTGAAAAGGAATTCAATATCGGTATTCCTGACGACCAGGCCGAAAGTATCAGTACTGTGGGAGATGCTATAAAGTACATCGAAGAGAATGCAAAATAATTTTGCATTTCTAATAATCCTTTTATGAGAAGAGTTGTAGTGACTGGCATGGGAGCCATAACTCCCCTGGGTAATAATTTGCAGGAATATTGGGAAGGACTTAAGAATGGAGTGAGCGGGTCGGGGATGATAACCCGGTTTGACACTGAAAAGTTCAAGACGAAATTTGCATGCGAGGTAAAAGACTATGACTCTGCTAAATATTTTGACAGAAAAGAAGCCAACAAGCTGGATCTATATTCTCAGTTTGCCATGATTGCTTCAGATGAGGCACTTATCGATTCCGGATTAGATCTGAATACCATCGACAAAGACAGAATTGGCGTTTTATGGTCTTCGGGTATCGGCGGACTCTACACTTTCTACGATGCGATCCGAAGTTACGTCCTGGGCGATGGAACTCCGCGATTCAGTCCCTTCTTTATTCCAAAAATGATTGGCAATATTGCCTCAGGATCAATTTCAATAAAATACGGATTCAGAGGGCCTAATTTTTCAACTGTTTCAGCATGTGCTTCGTCCACTCATTCACTCATCGATGCTGTAAGCTACATAAAGCTTGGCAAAGCCGATATTTTTATTTCGGGAGGTTCTGAAGCAGCTATTAATGAACCCGGGATCGGAGGTTTCAATGCAATGATGGCCCTATCGACCAACAATGAGGAATACCTGACCGCATCCCGCCCGTTCGACCTGACAAGGGACGGTTTTGTAATGGGCGAAGGTGCTGGAGCAATTATAGTGGAGGACTATGATCACGCCAGAGCCAGGGGTGCAAAAATATACGCAGAACTGGTAGGTACAGGTATGACAGCGGATGCATATCACCTTACAGCACCACATCCCGAAGGTCTGGGAGCAACCAATGTCATGAAACTTGCGGTGAACGAGGCAGGACTTAAACCTGAAGACATTGATTATATAAATGTACATGGTACCGCAACTCCACTTGGTGATGTTTCTGAAATAAAAGCCATTCTCAATGTGTTTGGAGAACACGCATATAAGCTAAATATAAGCGCAACAAAATCCATGACCGGTCATCTTTTGGGTGCTACTGGTGCTATTGAGGCCATTGCTGCTATAATGGCGGTTGTTCATGATATAGTTCCTCCGACGATTAATTTCAAGGTTCCTGATCCTGCAATTGATCAAAACCTGAATCTCACACTGAACAAAGCTCAAAACAGGAAAATCAATACTGCTATCAGCAATACATTTGGTTTCGGAGGTCATAATGCTTCATTAGTTATAAAAAAAGCTGAGGTTTAGTGTCACTGTTCCATAAAACTAAAACTGGCACTTATTTACTTGACAAGCAGGATTTTAGTTCCAGTCTTCGAAAGATTACAGGCATCCGTACCGCTAACCTGCGCATTTATGAAGCTGCATTTATCCATAGATCAGCTTCGTTTTACCTGCCCGATGGTAAAAGGATAAACAATGAAAGGCTTGAGTTCCTGGGAGATGCTGTGTTAGACGCTATCCTTTCAGATTATCTGTTTGAGAAATTCCCGGATGCGAACGAAGGCTTTATGACCAAGATCCGTTCAAGGATCGTAAACAGGGAGGTGTTGAATCAGCTGGCAATTTCAATGGGACTCAATAAAATACTTGTTAGTAATGTGAATTCAATCCATTCTACCAGGAATCTGTATGGAGATGCCCTTGAGGCACTGATAGGAGCGGTTTTCCTTGATAAGGGATTCAAAAAAACAAAGGATTTATTTATTGGTAAAGTATTCAGGAAATACCTAAACCTGGCAACTATTGTAAATACAGATTCAGATTACAAAAGCCTGGTTTTTGAGTGGGTTCAGAAACATAAGACTAATCTTACCTTTACTTATAATGAAGAATATGATTTTAAGCAAAAAAAATCTGTGTTCTCCACTACATTGATTATCAATAAGAAAGAGTTCGGTACCGGACAGGGTGCATCAAAAAAAGAAGCTGAGCAGGAAGCCGCAGGTAAAGCCTGGGTAAGATTAAAAGATTTAACAGCTGATCCGGTTTAGTATCTCATTCTTTTACTAATTTTATGGCCCTGTAAAAGTTCCAATGAAGGGTCGACAAAAAATAACAAGAATCCATTTATCTGTCAATGAACAGGTCGAACCTTCTGTTTTTGGGATAGTTACAGCTGATCCTGATTACAAAATCTCTTTGAAACTGAATAAAAAGCTAAAGATACACCTGAAGAATTCTTCACCGTTGGAAATTGAAGATAACGAAGGAAGAAAATTCGATTTAAGTAAATTTACCGACACCACCGATGCTCCTGATTCAATATTTCACCTTATATCAAATCGGTCAGGCAAGAATTACTTCCTGAAAAGCCTGAAAAATATTGATTTTATTCTGGTTTTGTCCGATCCGGGCAACAATCATATCACTGAAAAGATACCACCAAAGCTAAGGGAAATCGAAACGATTACGGCAGTATTCAATATTGACCTTAAAGTTCTGAAAAACAAGAATCTATTTAACCTTATTTAAATATTTGAAATCCTTTTACTGGTTTTTGGGAATCCTGATTATAGTAAAAAAGAAGAGCCGCCTGGGAGGCGGCTCACTTTTGATAACCCTAAAACTAACCTAACCTATGAAAAAAACCTCTATTTAATAAGGATCAAATATCATGCCAAATCCGAATCAAAGATAAGCACGGTTATCGTAAAAAAAAAATAATTTATGCTTAACTGTTGAAAATTAACAAAATTTTAATGATATGTTAAAATTCTTTGCCTGTCGGACCA
>Ga0153915_10006309_pt1 | contig 11099 bp, 9 predicted proteins | sample Opewatmetagenome_2_FD_107003 | JGI IMG/M metagenome (GOLD analysis project Ga0153915, IMG submission 107003) | Freshwater wetland microbial communities from Ohio, USA - Open water 3 Core 3 Depth 3 metaG | ecosystem: Environmental > Aquatic > Freshwater > Wetlands | place: USA: Ohio, Lake Erie...
AGACCTCATCTGCTATGGGGAAGTCCTGGTGGAGCTCAAGGCGCTCCGCGCGATCGGTGGCCCGGAAGTGGCACAGGTTCTCAACTACCTGAAGGCCAGTCGCCTTGAACGAGGGCTGCTGCTCAACTTCGGCGCACCAAGCCTCGAATTTCGCCGTCTGATTCTGTCAGACAGGTCCTCCAACACAGCACCCTGATCTGCGAATCTGCGAATCTGCGGAATCTGTGGATCAATCTGCGAAATCTGTGGATCAATCTGCGGACCGCATCAGCCTCGCCCACACTACGATGACGCACACCGAGAGAGCGAAGATGATCGTCGCCGCGGCATTCACTTCCGGGGTGATCCCCCGGCGGAGCAATCCCCAGATCTGAAGCGGGATAGTGTTCTGCCGCCCGATCAAAAAGAACGTCACCGCGATCTCATCGAGACTCAGGGTGAACACCAGCAGCGCGCTCCCCAGCACCGCCGACCGGATCACCGGCAGGGTCACGTGCCAGAAGGTGAACCATTCGCTCGCGTACAGGTCCTGACTCGCCTCCTCCAGGGCGCGATCGAACCGGCGGAGCCGGGCGTACACCTGGGTGACCACCACCGAGGTGAGTGCGGCCCCGTGGCCGAGGACCACGGGCCAGCCTGGCACGAGAGGAAAACCGCTGGAGAGCGAGAGCCCGATGAACGAGAAGAAGGTGAGCAGGGCCACGCCGGTGATGACCCCCGGCAGGATCAGCGGCAACAGGACCAGGCGCTCGAAGGCGGCCTTGCCGGGGAAGTCGAGCCGATCCAGGGCGAACGCTCCGGGCACGCCGACCCCGAGCGCGATCAAGGTGGCGAGAATCGCCAGCTTGAGGCTCGCGATGGCGGAGTCGAGCAGTGCTCGGTCCGCGGCCAGAGCCCCGAACCAGCGGAAGGTGAAGGGGCGGAACGGCCAGGCGACGATGCTGGCGTCGTGGAAGGCATAGAGCACCACGACACCCAGCGGGAGGTAGATGAACAGGAATACCGCGATGCCGGCGCCCCAGAGCCCCGCAGAGAGGCGATCGGGCGGGCGGCCCAGCGCGGACGACTCGTTCGTCCCAGGATCAGTGGCGGACCGGATGAGTGGCGATGGGACGTGCGGTTGAGTCGTCATGCGTGCAGCGTTCCCCGTCCCACGCCGGCTGCCGGCGCACCGGTCCGCCGGTCGGCCGGTCCACCCGCCTGCCCGCCGTAGTTCATGCGGTCTTCGATTCCCCGCGCGAGCGTGAGCAGCATCAGGGTCATGGCCAGCATCACCACGGAGACCGCCGCGCCCAGCGGCCAGTTGTACGCGACCCCGAAGAGACTCACCACCAGGTTCGAGACCATCAGCGCGCTGTCATTGCCTCCGAGGAGGGTCGGGGCGATGAAGTCACCCATGCTGAGCACAAACGCGAAGGTGCAGCCGGCGATGACCCCGGGCAGGGAGAGCGGCAGCACCACGTGCCGGAACGTGGCCCAGCGGCTGGCGTAGAGGTCCTGGCTCGCCTCCTTGAATGAGACCGGAATCGCCTCCAGCACCGCGTAGATCGGCATCAGCGTGAAGGGCGTGTAGATGTGGATCAGCGCCAGCATCACCGCCCATTTGCTGTAGAGCAGCATCGTGAGCGGCTCGTGGATGATGCCGGCCGCCATGAGGAACCCGTTGAGGATTCCCTCCTGCCCGAGGATGATCTTCCAGGCATACGCCCGGACCAGGTAGCTCACCCACAGCGGGATGATCACCGCCATGTACAGCAGGTTGCGGTGCCGCTTGACCTTGAAGGCCAGCAGGTAGGCCAGCGGATACGACAGCAGCAGGGAGGCGAGGGTCACCCTGATCGCGATGCCGGCCGAAAAGAGGATCGTCTCGGGGTACAGGGACGTGCCGAAGAGGCGGCCGTAGTTCTCGAGGGTCAGCTCGTGCGTCAGCCGCCCATTCCGGAGCCGGAAGAACGAATGGGCGAACAGGAAGAGATAGGGGAGGAGGAGCAGCAGCGTGACCCAGCCGACCGGCAGGGCGGCGCCCGCGAGGGTGCGCAGGCGCCGATTGGCCCGCAGGCGGTCCAGGGCGGAGGGGTGAATGGGCGGACCGGCGGACCGCGGATTCTCCGCGGGAGCGCGGGGAGTCTGGCCATCAATCACCGAGACACCTCCCTCGTTCCGGGGAGAGCCAGACGGTGATCGCAGCGCCCGGTTCCGGCGGGACCTGCCCGATCGGCCAATGGACGACAAGCGGGCTCCCCTGACCCAGGGTCGTGTGAACTCGGGTCACAACGCCAGTGAACACCACATCCCTCACCGTTACCGACAGCCGATTGGGCCCCGGTCCCGGCTCGGCCAGTTGGACGAGTTCGGGGCGAATGGCGAGCCACGCCTTTTCGCCGGAGCGAACCGCCCGGCTGGCCACGCCCTCGAGCGATACCCCCTCCACTCTGAGGCGGACCCGCTGACCCGGTGTTCCGCCGGTCCGCCCGTCCGCCGGTCCGCCAGTATCCTCGACGACACCGGGCAACAGGTTCGTCTCCCCGATGAAGTCCGCCACGTAGCGTGAGACCGGCTGCTCGTACATCTCGCGTGGCCCGCTGAGCTGCTCGATCCGGCCGTTGCGCATGAGCGCGATGCGGTCGGACATGGTGAGCGCTTCCTCCTGGTCGTGGGTGACGTAGAGAAAGGTGATCCCCAGCTGGCGATTCAGGTGTTTCAGCTCCAGCTGCATTTCCTTGCGGAGCTTGAGGTCGAGCGCGCCCAACGGCTCGTCCAGGAGGAGCACCCGGGGGCGGTTCACCAGCGCCCGGGCAAGGGCCACCCGCTGCTGCTGGCCGCCGGAGAGCTGTCGCGGGGCGCGGTCGGCGAGGTGGCCCAGCTGCACCATGTCGAGCGCCTGGCGCACCCGTTCGGCGATCTCCCCCCGAGCCACCCCCCGCATGCGGAGGCCGTAGCCGACGTTGTCCCGGACGCTCATGTGGGGGAACAGGGCGTACTGCTGGAAGACGGTGTTGAGCTCGCGCTTGAACGGCGGCAGCAGGGTGAGAGGCTGGCCGTCCATCAGGATCTCGCCGCTGGTGGGGTGCTCGAACCCCGCGATCATCCGGAGCGTGGTGGTCTTGCCCGACCCGGACGCGCCGAGCAGCGTGAGAAACTCCCCCGCCGCGACGTCGAGCGAGACGTCATCGACCGCGGGGGCACCAGGGCCGAAGCGCTTGGTGAGGTGCTGGAGCTGGAGAATTGGAGGAGTCATGGCGACCGGTGAGCGGTAAACAGTGAACGGTGAACGGTCATCCACCCTTCACCGTTCACCGTTCACCAGTCCACAATCCACGTGAGCCTACTTCGCCGCCTTCACCTCGTTCCAGATCTCCTGGTACTTGTCCCGCTTCGTGCCCCACTGCCAGAAGTTCACCTTGCTGCCGTAATCCGCGATGTCCTTCTGCAGCGCCGCCGCCTCGGGCGTCATGTAGGACCTGGCCGACGGGTTTGCGACGTTGTACGCGGTCACGTCGGACATGAGCTTCTGGGTGAACGGCTGGGCGGCATACTCGAGCCAGGCATAGGCCGCGTCGAGGTTGCGCGCTCCCTTGGTGAGCACCCAGTGGTCGGCCCACGCGGTGGTGCCCTCGGACGGGATCATCTCGCCCGCCGGGAAACTGGCGGCGCGCAGCTGGCTGGTCATCAGCGGCCACCCCTCGCCGGCTACGATCTCGCCGCTCTGGAACAGCTGGGTCATGTCACCCGCGGTGGCCCAGTACTTCCGCACATTGGGCTTGAGCTCCAGCATCTTCGCCTTGACCTTGGCCAGGTCCTCGTCCGAAAGGTTGTAGAGCTTGCTCTTGTCGGCCGGATCGTCGAGGCCCAGCACCTGCGCCACCATGTACAGGGTGGCGATGTCGTCCTGCAGCGAGAGCTTGCCGCGGTACTTCTTGTCCCACAGCTCGGCCCAGCTGGTCGGGGCGGGCTTCACCTTGGTAGTGTCGTAGATCAGCGGGTTCGGACCGAATGCCCAGGGCAGTCCGAACACCAGGGAGTCCTGCCGCGCGACTTTGAGGTCGCGGAAGCTCTGCATCAGATCGCCATAGCTGGGGATCCGCTTGAGGTCGAGAGGCTGGGCCAGTCCGGCCTCGATGATGGCGGTGACCGCGTCGCTGGAAGGGGAGACCAGGTCGATCGTCTCCGCCCCGCCGGCGCGCAGCTTGGCCACCAGGTCGTCGCTCGAGCCCATGTAGGTCGCGTTGACCTTCACTCCGCACGCGGTCTCGAACGGCTTGGCGAAGAGCGTGTCGGTGTAGCCCTCCCACACCATGAAGTTGAGCTCGCCCCCGATCGGCTTGGGGCAGAGCTTGGCCAGATAGGTGGCCGCGTCGGCCCGCGCGTCGCTGGTGGCCTGGATGGTGATCTTCTGCGCCGCTCCGCTGGGGCCGCCCCCGGCCTTCTCGCCACCGCAGCCCGCGAGAGTGAGGGCGGAGAGGGAAATCGTCAGCACGGATCCACGAGGAAATGACATGGGCAATGAGCCTCGAGAAGGGGAAATCGCGCCGCGGCCAGCCAGACCGGCCGCTGGGGTCCGGCCACGCCGGGTCCCGCCGACCGTGATGCAGAGGGTTGTCTCGTGGTGGCGGCAGTGACGCCGGATAACCTACACGGCGCCGGTCGGGAAGCAATCAGGCGGGACGGCGGGAGGCCTCCTGGTGCAAGGCTTGGCACCCCGCGAAACCCGTCCGATCTCTCCCGCCCTCCCGCCCGTCCGACTTCCCGCCCAGATTACCGCGCTCATCTCCTGAGGAGTCCTGCCGCATGGCCCGCGTCATCCAGCTCGTCACCCCCATTCCCGGTCCCAGGAGCCAGGCGCTCACCGCGCGGCGGCAGCAGGCGGTGCCGCGCGGGGTGCCCGCCACCACCCCGATCGCGGTGGTGCAGGCGGACAACGCCGTGGTCAGCGATGCGGATGGCAACCGGCTGATCGATTTCGGGGGAGGCATCGGCGTGGTCAACGCCGGCCACCGGAACCCGAGAGTGGTGCAGGCGGTACGCGAGCAGCTGGACCACTTCACCCACGTCTGTTTCCCGGTGTCGATGTACGAGCCGTACATCGAGCTGGCCGAAAAGCTGAACGCGCTCACCCCGGGGAGCCACGCCAAGAAGACCTTCTTCGTCAACAGCGGGGCGGAAGCGGTGGAGAACGCCATCAAGGCCGCCCGGCGCTTCACCGGACGACAGGCCATCGTCTGTTTCGAGCACGGCTTCCACGGCCGCACCTACATGGGGATGACGCTCACGGCCAAGGTGAATCCTTACAAGCTGGGCTTCGGGCCGTTCGCACCGGAGGTCTACCGGATACCGTTCCCGTACTGCTACCGCTGTGACTGCGGCGGCAAGGCGGGAGGGCGGGAAGGCGGGAGCTGCGGCATGGCTGACCGGACCTACCTGGATCAGCTGTTCGCGGGGATCGTGGACCCCGGCTCGGTCGCGGCGATCATCATGGAGCTGGAGGTGGGCGAAGGCGGCTTCATCCCGGCGCCGACGGAATACGTGGCCACCCTGGCCCAGTTCGCCAGGGACCACGGGATTCTCTTCATCGCCGATGAGATCCAGACCGGGTTCGGCCGAACTGGGAAGCTCTTCGCCTGCGAGCATTACGGGCTGGTCCCCGACCTCATCACCACCGCCAAGTCGCTCGCCGGGGGGCTGCCGCTCGCGGCGGTCACCGGTCGGGCCGATGTGCTCGACGCCGCCCAGCCGGGCGGGCTGGGGGGGACCTACGGGGGCAACCCGCTCGCCTGCGTCGCGGCGCTCGCGGTCCTCGAGGTGATGCAGCGGGAGGACATCGCCGGGAAGGGCGCCCAGGTCGGCGAGCGGATCCGGAGCCGGTTCACCCAGTGGCAGGCGCGCTTCCCCCAGATCGGTGACGTCCGCGGTCTCGGGGCGATGGTGGCCATGGAGCTGGTGAAGGACCGGGCAACGAAGGCCCCGGCGAAGGAGCTGACGGGGAAGATCCAGGCCGAGGCGCTCAAGCGCGGGGTGATTCTGCTGTCCGCGGGGACGCTGGGCAACGTCATCCGCGTGCTGGTGCCCCTGACCGTGGAGGACGCGGTGCTGGAGGAGGGACTGGATGCGATGGAGGCGGCCCTTACCGTGGCGCTGGCTGGCTGAGGGCCGCCTCGACGCAAGCGGTAGGGTACCAGCGAACGGCTTGAACGCGTCCCTGCGTTGAAAACAGCACCAGCCCGGTGCACTGAATCGTGAAGCGGGCGGGAGGCTTCCCTGGTTCGTGCCGGGTCACTTCGGCGAGGACGCCGCGGCGTGCTCTCCGTAGATCCAGCCGACCAGCCCGCCGTAGACCAGATGGCCCAGCAGGCTGCCGGCGATTAGCTCCACATCTCCGTTGGAGAACACGCCGGCGCCGACCAGGGGCATGAAGACCAGCTGCGCCACCACGAACACCAGGATTCCGTAGATGAGCCCGCGACCGAGCGGTTTGCCCGGGAGGCGGCGGTCGAAGAACGCAGCGTAGATGAGCGCCAGCACCACCCCGAAGAGAAAGTGGATGACCCAACCGATGGCGGGCCCGATAGTGAGGTGTGCCGAAGCGAGGCCCAGCGACGTGCTGAGGATCTGGCCGATGGCGATCTTCGGGAGACCCACCGAAGGCTCGACCAGCAGGAGTGCCGTCATGACCCCGGTAGCGATGAGGCCTGCGGCAGCCGCACGTGTGGCGTTCATCTGCCCTCCCGGGGTTGGGTGAACCGCCTCGCCCTGCCGGTCAGGGTTTGGCCATCCCGTGGCTCACCGAGTAGATGTAGGTCGCGACCAGGAACACCTGCGTTTCGGTGATGCCTCCCGGGTGAGGCACCATCAGCGTGCCCGCCAGTCCGTTGTCGACCCGATCCACGATTGCGTCGAAGCTGCCGGAGATGTGGCGCCAGGCCTTGCCGGTAAGCGCCGGCGCGACCGGCCCGCCCTGGAGCTTGTCACCGTGGCAGGCATAACAGTTGCCCTTCCCGTGGAAGACCTTGCGGCCCGCGTCGATCATGGCCGAGGTCAGCAGCGCGGAATCAGGCTCCGCGTGCTTGATCGTGGTGTCAACAACCTGAGCCTCGGCTCTGGCCGCACTCAGGGCGAGGAGAGCACAGATCAGGACACCCCGGGTTGCTCGCGGCATCGTGGAACCTTGCATGAAGAGGACTGGTAACAGCCGATAGTAGACCCTCCAGGTCTAACGCACAACGCGCGGGACATATTGTCACCTCGACACCGTGGACACCCGCAGCGCTCTGCGCGACCTTCAGAGTACGCTCTCAAGCCGCATTGCCCATGCTCACGCATCCCATTCAAGGGAGTCGGAAAAATGCGCGCGACTCGACTGCTACTTCCTGCCTTGCTCTTCTGCGCCTCTGCCCCCGCGTCCGCGACGGACCTGACCGATGCGACGCGGGCGTACGTGGCCGCCCGCATGGCGGGGGAGCGTCTCGTCCCCAGCTTCGCCCGCCAGACGGGGCTCGCCTGCAGTGCGTGCCACTATCAGTTCCTGATGCTCACGCCCTTTGGGCGGCAGTTCAAGTTACACGGCTACACACTAACCAAGCAGCCGGACCTTGCGGAGACCGATAGCCTCAACGGTGGCCGCCTGGGTCTGAACCCGTTCTCCATGCTGTCGGCGATGGTCACGGCCGGCGTGACCCATACCAAGGACGAGCTCCCGGACACCCAGAACGACGCCTCGGCGCTGCCCCAGGAGCTGAGCGCGTTCCTGGCCGGCCGGATCACGCCGAAGATCGGCCTGTTTTCGCAGTTCACGTATGCCGGTGCCGACGGCGCATTCGGTATCGACAACGTCGATGTGCGCTTCGCCAGCAAGGCCACCGCCGGTGGTACCGAGGTGTGGTACGGGGTCACGCTCAACAACAATCCCACCATTCAGGACCCGTGGAACACCACGCCGGGTTGGGGCTTCCCCTTCATCGGCTCCGATGCGGCGCCCGGCCCCGCGGCCAGCACGGTGATCGACGGCGGCCTGTCGCAGAATGTCCTGGGGCTCGGGACCTACGCGCTGGTCGGCAACCTGGTGTACGCCGAGTTTGACGTCTATCGGTCGGCTTTCCAGGGCGCGGCAGCGCCCTCATCGGCCACTGGCGCAATCAAGGGAGTGGCGCCCTACTGGCGGCTGGCGCTGCAGAAGGACATGGACCGCCAGTCGGTCATGATCGGCACGTTCGGGCTGCGCACCAGTCTCTATCCGGGAGCGCTGACCGGCCCCCGGGATACCTACACCGACGTGGGGATCGATGCGCAGTTCGAGTCCAAGGTCGGGACCGGCGCCGTAGTGGTCCGGGGAGGCTGGATTCACGAGAGCCAGAAGCTCGATGCGACCTTTGGAGGCGGCGGGTCCGCCAATGCCAAGAACACGCTCAAGAGCCTGCGGCTCAATGCCAGCTACTACCCCAGACAGTGGCTCGGCCTGAGCGGTGGTTACTTCGACACCCGCGGGTCCACCGACGCGGGGCTGTATGCTCCGGCGGACGTGGAAGGCAGCGCGAACGGCAGCCCCAAGACCAACGGTTTCCTCGGGGAAGTGGACCTCAACCCCTGGGAGAACACCCGGGTCGGTCTGCAGTACACGGGGTATAGCAAGTTCAACGGCGGAAGCAGCAACTACGACGGGTCCGGGCGGAAGTCCTCAGGCAACAACACCCTGTTCGCCTTCGTGTGGCTGGCGTTCTGAACCGGCGACCTCGCCTGTGAGTCCGCGGCGGGATTCGGGGTCTGACCCCGGATCCCGCCGTTCCGCTTCCGGTCGAGTCGCCTCGACACGCGGTCGGCTGGGCCCTACGTTGTGCCTTCCCATGTCAGAGATCGATCGCACCCGCCTCGCGGGTCTCTACGCCGCGGAGCAGCGCCGCTTCGAGCAGGACCATCCCCGCTCGAGGGCGCTGTTCGAGCGCGCGCGGTCTACCCTGCTCGACGGCGTGCCGATGCACTGGATGGTGAAGTGGGCGGGGGGCTTTCCGCTCTTCGTGGCGGAGGGCAGGGGCGCTTGGTTCACCGACGTCGACGGACGCCGCTACCTGGATCTCTGCCTGGGGGACACCGGAGCCATGACCGGACACGCCCCGGCCGCGACGGTCGAGGCGGTGCGGCGCCAGGCCGGCCGCGGCTTCACCTTCATGCTGCCCTCGGAGGATCATCTCTGGGTGGCCGACGAGCTGACCCGCCGTTTCGGTCTCCCCACCTGGCAGTTTGCGCTCACCGCCACCGACGCGAACCGGTTCGCCATCCGGCTGGCGCGCATGCTCACCGGACGGCCAAAGGTGCTGGTCTTCAACTGGTGCTATCACGGCACGGTGGACGAGAGCTTCGCGACGCTGGTGGACGGACGGGTGGAGCCCCGAGCGGGGAATGTGGGCCCTCCGGTGCACCCCTCGGTGACCACCCGGGTCGTCGAGTTCAACGATCTCGCGGCGCTGGAGGCGGCGCTGGCCCATGGCGACGTGGCCTGCGTCCTGGCAGAGCCGGTGATGACCAACGTCGGGATCATTCACCCCGAGCCCGGCTATCATGCCGCGCTCAGGGAGCTGACGCGCCGCGCGGGCTCGCTGCTCATCATCGACGAAACCCACACCATCTGCGCCGGCCCCGGCGGTTATACCCGTGCCCACGGGCTCGAGCCCGACCTGCTCACACTGGGGAAGCCCATCGCCGGCGGAGTACCGGGCGCGGTCTACGGATTCTCCGGGGAGGTGGTGGAGCGGCTCAGGGGCCGGATCGCGCTGGCGGATTCCGATACTGGGGGCATCGGCGGCACACTGGCCGGCAACGCCTTCTCGCTCGCGGCGATGCGGGCCACCCTCGAGCACGCGCTCACCGAGGCGAGCTACGCCCGGACGATTCCGCTGGCCGAGCGCTTCCAGGCCGGGGTGGAAGGGGTCATCGGCGAATTCCGCCTCCCGTGGATTGTGAAGCGGCTGGGATGCAGGGCGGAGTACTGGTTCCGGCCCACTGCTCCGCGGAACGGCGGCGAGGCGGCCGCCGCCGCGGATCCGGAGCTCGACCGGTTTATGCATCTCTTTGCGCTCAATCGGGGGATCCTGCTGACGCCGTTCCACAACATGGCCTTGATCGCGCCCGATGCGACCGAGGCGGATATCGACCGGCATACAGAGGTGTTTCGGGAGAGCGTCGTCGCTCTGCTGGGGCGGTAGGGCGGGACGGCGGGAAGACGGGAGAAAGCCACCTCCGTGTCTGCCGCCTTCCCGCCCTCCCGCCTTACCGCCCTTTCGCCCTCCCGCCATGCAGCGCGTGCGCCTACGTTACCGCACTTCCCGCTCGCACAGGATCCCTGCGTGGCCGCTCCGGCTTCCGACCCCATCGTCCAGTTCATCCGGGTCAGCAGGTCCTTCGGCCCAGTCAAAGCGGTCAACGACGTCAGCCTCGAGATTCACCGGGGGGAGTTTTTTTCACTCCTGGGTCCCTCAGGCTGCGGCAAGACCACGACCCTCCGGCTCCTGGCCGGGTTCGAGCAGCCGGATCCCGACGGGGGCGAGGTGCGCATCGCCGGCGAGCTGGTGAACCGCCGACGGCCCTACGAGCGGAAGATCGGCATGGTGTTCCAGAACTACGCCATCTTCCCGCACCTCTCGGTCGAGAAGAACGTGGCATTCGGTCTGGAACAGCATAAGGTGCCCAAGGCGGAAATTCCCGAGCGAGTGGTGAAGGCACTGCAGATGGTTCGGCTCGACCCCGACACATTCTCCCGGCGGATGCCCGACCAGCTCTCCGGGGGCCAGCGCCAGCGGGTGGCCCTTGCCCGCGCCCTGGTGCTGCGCCCGGCCATCCTGCTGCTCGATGAACCCCTCGGCGCGATCGACCTCAAGCTCCGCAAGGAAATGCAGCTGGAGCTCAAGCAGCTCAACAAGAGCCTGGGCATCACCTTCGTCTACGTGACTCACGACCAGGAGGAGGCGCTCACGATGTCCGACCGCATCGCTGTCATGGACAATGGCCGGGTGGCTCAGCTGGGAACGCCGGCGCAGATCTACGAGGACCCGCGCACCGCGTTCGTGGCGAAGTTCATCGGGGAGTCGAACTTCGTCGAGGGACGGGCGCACCAG
>Ga0153915_10006310_pt1 | contig 11097 bp, 9 predicted proteins | sample Opewatmetagenome_2_FD_107003 | JGI IMG/M metagenome (GOLD analysis project Ga0153915, IMG submission 107003) | Freshwater wetland microbial communities from Ohio, USA - Open water 3 Core 3 Depth 3 metaG | ecosystem: Environmental > Aquatic > Freshwater > Wetlands | place: USA: Ohio, Lake Erie...
GAGGCGGTCGGCATCGTCGCCGGAACCGGCGAGATGGTCGGCTACGCGCTGCGCTACTGGAGTGGCGCGCTCGTCGATCGCACGCAGGCGTACTGGAAGATCACGATCGCGGGCTACGCGACAAACATCGTCGCGGTGCCGCTGCTCGCGCTCGCCGGCAACTGGCCAATGGTGGCGGCGCTCGTCGCGCTCGAACGCCTGGGCAAGGCCGTGCGCTCGCCGGCGAAGACGACGCTGACCTCGTTCGCCGCGTCGGATCTCGGTGCCGGCAAAGCGTTCGCGATCAACGAGCTGATGGATCAGATCGGTGGCATGCTCGGACCGCTGCTCGTGTTCGCGGTGCTCGAGTGGCAAGGTAAGACCGCTGCCGGGTTCGCATTCGCCTTCCTCGCACTCGGCGTCCCGGCCGCGACGTCGGTCGGCATCTTGCTCCGCGCGCGCAGGCTCTATCCCGATCCGCGCTCGATCGAGCACGAGAGCGCGCACGACGAGCCGGGCGCGCTCCTCGGGCCGCGATACCGGCTGTACCTCGTCGGTGTCGCGCTGATCGCGATCGGCCTCGCCGACTGGCCGCTGCTCGCCTATCACTTCGAGAAGGCCGACGTCGTCAGCACCGAGTGGATCCCCGTCGTCTACGCCGCCGCGATGGGTGGCGACGGCCTGATCTCGCTCGCCGCCGGCCTGGTGTTCGATCGCCGGCGGGCACGCGGCACGAGCGGTGCGGGCGTGCTCGCCCTGTTCGTGATCGTCGGTGCCGTGTATGCCCCCTTCGCGTTTGGCGCGAGTCACGCGTCGCCGTACTACGCCGTCATCGGCGTCGCGCTCTGGTCGGTCACCCACGGCGCGACCGGCTCGATCGCGAAGGCGATGATCGCTGCGATCGTTCCGCGCGCGCAGCGCGGCCGCGCGTACGGTCTGTTCTTTCTGGTCTACGGCGTCGCGTGGTGGGCGGGCAGCCTGTTACTCGGCTCGCTGTACGATCACGCGCGCGCATGGACAGGCGTCGTCGCGAGTGCGTCGCTGGTGGCAGGCGCGGCGGTCGTGTTCGCGTCCGGAGCGGGCGTCAGGAAGAAGCCGGACCCACCTGGCACCTGACAGGTTTCTGCCACTCGCTGCCAGTCGTTCGGAATAGCTAGCTGCGGCATGGCGTCTGCTCATTGGTCCGACCATGCGGAACGCCAGCTTTCCCGCCGCACTCATCGTCGCCGCTCTGTTCATCGCCGCACCGCGCGCTGCGCACGCCAACTGCCACGGAAGTCCCTGCCCGGGATGGCTCGATGCGATGGGTTACACGCTCGGAGCGGGCATCGTCGCCGGCTACGGCTACGGCACGGGCACGTTCATCTACCGCGACACGACGCAGGACCAGCAGTCGCTGGAATACGGCGTCACCGAGGCATCCGCGAACACGCTGCTCGCGAGCGTGTTCGCCGCCGGCACGATCGACTCTGCTCGCAACGGCAGCGGCAGCACGATCGTGTGGGGCACGATGACGGCGCTCCACACGACGCTCGCGGTGCACGGCATCTGGCGTGTATCGCAGAACGCCGGTGACATCCGCGTGCCCGCGCTGCCGGCCGCGTGGATCGGCGGCAGCGTGTACGGCATCACGACGCTCTACTTCGTCTCCGAGATCCCGGCGAGGCACGGCCGCGCATACGGCGTGACCGAGGCAGCGGTCAACGCGCCGATGGCGGTCGGCCTCGGCTACCTCGCGGTCGATCGCTTCCAGAACGACCGCGGTGGTCCGGGCCTGCTGTACGGCGGCATGGCGGCGGTGTCCACGGCACTCGTGGTCCACGGCATGCGCACGGCGATCTCGCCGCCGAAGAGCCCCGGCCTCGATCTGCTCGGCACCGACATCATGCCGACGGTCGTCGACGATGGTCATGAGGTCGCGCCCGGCATCGGTGCCAGTGGCACGTGGTGAGTGATATGACGCCGCCATGTCGGAACGCCGCCACCCGAACGTCATCAATTGCGACGAAGTCCCTCAGAACGAGATGAAGAAGGGCAAGCACCAGATCCTCACCCGCCGGCTCGGCACGCCCGCCGGCAACGTGGGGCTCGGCGCCTCGCTCACGGAGATTCCGCCCGGCGCGATCTCCTATCCGTTCCACTATCACTGCGCGAAGGAAGAGGCGCTCTACGTCCTCTCCGGTACGGGCACCGCGAGGATCGGCGACAGGCGCGTTGCCGTACGCGCCGGTGACTGGATCGCGTATCCCGTCGGTCCCGCGCACGCGCACCAGATGATCAACGACGGCACCGAGCCCCTCGTCTATCTCGCGCTGTCGACCGGCGAGACGTGCGAGGTCGTCGGCTACCCCGATTCCAACAAGGTCGCGGCGAGCGCGGGCGACGGTAAGACGACGTGGGTGCGCCAGATCGGACGCACCGGTGAGTCTCTCGACTACTGGGAAGGCGAACCGGGAGCGCAGTAGCCCGCCGGGTGGCCCGACCGCTGCATTGTCCCCCGTCATGCTGGGCCGGCATGACGCAGTCGAAGAGGTCCGCGTCCACGTCGGCGAGCACGAGCTGCGCGGGAGTCTCGCCGTGCCCCAGGGCCCGGTGGGTCTGGTGATCTTCGCGAACGGTGGACCGCACAGCACGCGCGATCGTTTCGTGGCAGAAGCGCTCCGTGCGCGCGGGCTCGCCACGCTGGAGTGTGACCTGCTGCGCGATGACGAGGATCGCTTCGATGTCGAGCTCGCGGCGACTCGACTGCTCGCGGTGACGGAGTGGATCGTCGGGCAATCGAAGGTCTCGCACCTGCCGATCGGTTACTTCGGTGTCCAGGCTGGCGCCGCAGCGGCGCTCGTCGTGGCGGCGCGCAGACCGGAGCTGGTACGGGCGGTCGTCTCGCGAGGAGGTCGCGCCGATCTTGCCGGGCCGGCACTTCCGATCGTCCGCGCGCCGACGCTCCTCCTCGCCGGTGGCCACGACGACCACATGATCGACCTCTCGCGCAGCGTCATCGAGCAGATGACCGCGTTCACCCAGCTCGCGATCATTCCGGGGGCCGGTCACCGGTTCGAGGAGCCGGGAGCTCTCGACGAGGTCGTCCAGCTGGCATCGGAGTGGCTCGTCGATCACTTCGCCCAGGCGCTGCACGAGCCGACGGCGACGCGCGGCACCTGGGGCCGGCAGTTCCGGGACCGCCGCTGTGCGGGCGAACGACTCGCGCAGCTGCTCGCCCATGATCGCGGACAGGACGTGGTCGTGTGCGGGCTGCCGCGTGGTGGCGTCGTCATCGCCGACGAGATCGCGAAGACGCTCGATGCGCCGCTCGATGTCTGGCTCGTTCGCAAGATCGGCATGCCGATCCAGCCCGAGCTCGGCATGGGTGCGCTCGCCGAGGGAGCCGCGCTCGTCCTCGACTCGACGAGCGTGAAGTGGTCCGGCGCGACGCCCGAGGATCTGCGGAGGATCGTCCACGCCAAGGCGGCGGAGATCCGGCGCCGCGCGCGAATCTATCGTGGTGACGCGGTGCTCGATGTCGCCGGCAAGACCGTCATCCTCGTCGAGGAAGGTGTCGCGACCGCGGCCGCGCTGCGTGCGGCGATCCGCGGCGCTCGCAAGCGACGTGCGGCGAAGGTCGTCGTCGCGGCGCCCGTCATCGCGACGGAGGCGCTCGACAGCCTGCAGGTGGAGGCCGACGAGGTCGTGTGCCTGGCGACGCCACGCCACCTGATCTCCATCGGTGGCTGGTACCAGGAGCTGCGCCGGATCCCGGAGGAGGACGTCGTCGCGATTCTGGAGGCGGCCCGCCAGCGGCTCGCGAAGCGACGCGATCTCCGGGCCGGTGCCTAGGGCGCGCACTCGGCGAACTTGATCGTCGTCATCTGCGGGACGCAGCAGCCCTTCGTGCCCTCGAAGTCGAACGCGGCACAGTTGAGCTGGATCGTCGTATCGCAGGTCTGGCCCGTCGAGGCCGGCGGCTTCTTGCAGGCAAGCTCGCACTGACCCGTGAACGGGTTACCGAGGTTGTCGGTCCAGCCTTCACAGGCGCCAAGCTGGTGCGGGTCCGAATCGGAGCCACCACACGCAGCAGCGAACAGGATCAACAGCGCCAGCCTTCGCATCGCTGCCGACGGTATCACTACGCTTCGTCGAGCGCGCGATCTTCGCGCCCGGTGCTCTTCTTCTTCTTCTGCATACCGAGGTCCGCGAGCTTCTTGCGCAGCGTGTTGCGGTTGAGCCCGAGGATCTCCGCGGCCTTCACCTGGTTGCCACCGGTGTGCGCGAGCACGAGGTCGAACAGCGGCCGCTCGACGCGCGCGACGACCTTCTCGTAGAGGTCGCTGACGGGGTAGCCGTCGATGCGGGCGAGCAGACCGGCGAGCTTGCTCTTCACCATCTCCTCGAACGCCAGGTCTTCCAGGGGCACCCGCGTCGCGACGACCGGCAGGACCTCGTCGACATCACCCGCCTCGATGCGGCTGCGCGAGACGCGGACCAGCAGGCGACGGGCGATCGACTTGAGCTCGGCGACGTTGCCGGGCCACGGATACGCCGACAGGCGCTCGTGCGCGCGAGTCGAGACCGTCGGCTTGGTGCGGCCGGTCTCGGCCGAGTAGTGCCTGATCCAGCGCTCGAACAGCGTCGGCAGGTCGTCGATGCGGTCACGCAGCGGCGGGACCTCGATGCGGCGCGCGGCGAACAGATCGTACAGCTCGCGCGAGACGATCTGCGCCTCGACCGCGTGATCGACGTCGACGTCCGCCGTCGCGACGACCTGGACGTCCGGAGCATCCGCGGCGGCACTGCGGCGATCGCGGATCGCGCGCTTCAGCGTCTTCTGCGACGGGCTCGACAGGTCGCTGACGTCCTTGACGAGCAGCGTCCCACCCGCGGCGGCGCGCAGGGCGCGACGAGCGCGCTCGCAGGCATCATCGCCGTCGACCAGCGGGACATCGGAGCCCTCGAAGGTCGGGCGAACGGCGACGAACCGGCCGCGGCCGCGCGGGCCACGCTGATGGAGGACGCGCGCGACGAGCTCGCGACCGGTGCCGTGCTCGCCGCAGATCAGGACGGGCGCATCCCCATCGGCGTAGGCGGCGACCTGGTTGGCCACCGCGCGCATCGCCTTGGACTCGGCGACGAGGAAGTCATGAGCGCGAACGTCGGGGCGCAGCATGTCAGGCGGCCTCGCCGGATTCGACGGCCGCGTCCGACGAGAAGTCGGCGTCCTTCGTACCGCGCTCGCCATCGGGCGAGAGGCCGAGTCGATGCTGGCGATCGAGGAGCTGGGCGAAGTAATCGTCGACGAGGGTGCGCGCCGTCGCGAGGTCGGGCGCTTCCCACACCCGCAGGCGGAGCGCGTTGCAGCCGTAGAGGCCACGCGCGTACCAGGCGCAGGCCTTGCGGACCTCGTGCAGCGTGCGCGGACCGTTCTTGAGCGTCTCGATCAACGAGACGTGACGGCGGAACACGTGGACGCGCTCCTCGAGGGTCGGCGGTCCGGGGTCCGGGCGGCCGGCGCAGACGTCACGCAGACGCGAGAACAGCCACGGGTTGCCGAGCGCGCCGCGGCCGATCATGACGGCGTCGCAGCCGGTCTGCTCGCGCATCGCGAGGAAGCCCTGGACGTCGACGACATCGCCGTTGCCGACGACCGGGATGTGCGAGGGCACGGCGTCGCGCACGAGGCGGATGATCTCGTTGTCGCTCTTGCCGGAGAAGCCCTGGGTGCGGGTGCGGCCGTGCACCGTGATCATCTGGGCACCGGCCTCGACCATCGCGCAGGCGAAATCGGGAGCGTTGCGGTTGTCCTGGTTCCAGCCCGCGCGGTGCTTGACGGTGACCGGCACGTTCGCGGGCACGGCACCGACGACCGCGCGCACCAGGCGCTGCGCGATCGCGGGCTCGCGCATGAGCGCGGAGCCACACTCGCCGGCGACGACCCGCTTGGCCGGGCAGCCCATGTTGATGTCGACGAGCGAGGCGCCGATCGCGACGGCCATGCGAGCCGCCTCGGCCATCTTCTCTTCCTCGCGGCCGAAGATCTGGACGCCGAACTGCCGGCCATCGAGCGAGGCCGTCATCTTGGCGCTGGTCTTCTTGTCGCCGACCGCGAGCGCGTGCGCCGAGAGGAACTCGGTGATCGTGAAGCCGACGCCGAGCTCCTCGGCCACCGTGCGGAACGGCAGATCGGTGACCGCGGCCATCGGCGCGAGCAGCACCGGTGTGTCGATCTGGACAGGGCCGACGCGCATGGTCCGAGGTATTTACAGGATGCGAGACGGAAAACACAACGACGATAAATCGCAAAGAAGGACGGCTACTTACTCCCGGAGGTGCGTGCCAGATCCTCGGGGGAATTCACGTTGCGCAGTGCCTCCGGATCGGGTGCGTCGATCCAGCGCACCCGCAAGCCGTCGTCCGTCAGGATCCGGCTCGCCTTGAGGCGCTGCGTCGCGAGTGCGCGCTCGACCGCTGGGAGCACGCGCGTGTGCAGCACGCACAGCAACGGCTCGGGCAGTCCACCGCTGCGCACGCCGACCGCATCGATGTCATCGCCGGTCGCGCCGATCAACGAATCGATCAGCCCGGCCTCGAGGTACGGCATGTCGCCCGCGACGACGAGCAGCCAGGGCGTGCGGCAGGCCGCGAGCCCCGCCGCGATGCCCGCCAGCGGACCTGCCCCTTCGACCGCGTCGCGCACCGAGCGATAGCCCGCGATGTCGGGCCCGGACACGAGGATCTCCGCGACACGGGGCGCGAGCACGCGGACCTGCCTCGCGAAGATCGACTCGCCGTCGATCACGAGCTCGTGCTTGGCGATGCCACCGAAGCGCGTCGCCTTGCCACCGGCGAGAACGAGCGCGCTGACGTTCATCTGATCAGGGCTTCGACGTCGTCCTGCGCCGGCGTCGTGACCTCGGGGCCCGTCGGCGACAGGTACACCGACACCTCGGTGCGCACGCCGAACTGCCCCGGGAAGTAGAGGCCCGGACCGACCGTGAAGCCGGTGCCCGGCGTCATGATGCGCGTGTCCTTGACCTCGAAGTCGTCGAGGTCGGCGCCGCCACCCTGGAGATCGTTGTCGATCGAGTGACCGGTGCGGTGCATGACGTGATCGGCCACGCCGGCCTTCTTCATGAACGCACGGGTCGCCTGATCGACCTCGGCGCCGGTGACCGGGCGGTGCTTGCGGCTGCGATCGGTGATCAGCACGAGCGCCTGATCGCGCGCGAGGCTCGCCGTGTTGAACGCCTTCGCGATCGCTTCGGGCACCTGCCGATCGAGGACGGCACACCACGTCTGCGCGGCGTAGATGCCGTCCGGCTTGTCGATCTTGGCCGCGATCCCGAGGACGATCAGGTCGCCCGCCTTGATCTGTCCCGTCTTCGCGGCGGTCGGCACGTAGTACGGATCCGCGGTGTTGACGCCGGCGGCGACGACCGGCGGCGGACCGACGAGGCCGCGCACGGTCATGTTGTGCATGATCTGCTGCTGCACGTCGTACTCGGTGACGGGCTCGCGCGCGGCGATGCGCTTGACGATGAAGGCGAGCGCCTCCTTGCGCATCTCGACGACGTGATGGACGGCGACGTAGTGCGCCGTGCGTCCCGGATCGCCCCAGATCGCCTTCGTGTACTGGACGAGGGTCTCGCTCGAGCGAACCTGCACGCCGGCCGCGCGGACCAGCTCGATCGTTCCCGCGTCGACACGCGACACGTTCGGCACGGCCGCTTTCGGCGAGTACTCGAGCGCGATCGACTTCACACCCTTCAGCATCGCGCGCATCTGCTTCTCGAGATCGCGGTAGCCGAGGTACGTCAGCTTCTTGCCGGGAATCTGCTCGAAGTTGCGGACCTCGGAGCTGTGCACGACCGCGATCGGATCGCCCTTCGCGGGGATCATGTAGAACCACGCGCGCTGCGGCCGGCCGTCGGGCTTGACGAGGCGGAACGCGATCGGGTTCTGACCGTCGCGATCGTAGAGCAGCCACGCATCGAGGTGCTGGACGGCGAGCAGGCCCTGCACCGCCGTCAGATCGGACAGACCGACGCGCGACGGGATGACCGGCGGCGCATCCTTGTCGGGCTTCGTCGTGGGGAGCGCGTAGGGGTCGATCGGCTTGGCGTCGTCCTTCTTCGCGGCATCCTTCCTGGGATTCTTCGCGTCGGCCTTCGGCGTCTTCGCATTCGGATCGGCGGGCGGCGGCGGCGCGTTCGGATCGGCGTACGGATCGGCCGGGGCCGGATCGGCATACGGATCGACCGGCGCGGCGCCCCCATCCTTGGCAGGCGCCTTCTTCGGCGCCTTCTTCGCGGGAACCTTCTTCGCCGGCACGCTGGTCACCGGTTGCGCCGGAGCAGCGGAACCCGCCGCAGGCGCAGCAGGCTGCGCGAGCACGACTCCACCACCGACGAGGCCAACTGCAATCGCGACTGCGACGAGCTTGTTCATGTGCGCACTATTTCCCGGGGGGATCCGGGGGCAGCGCCCCCGGATGTGGCGAGCTCGCTGATGAGCTCCCCATGAATAGCACCGTTCGTCGCCACTGCTTCCCCGGAGTGCGCGTCGAACGGGCCTCCCTGTGTGTTCGTCACGGCGCCACCGGCCTCGACGACGATGACGGCCCCTGCCGCCAGGTCCCACGGCGAGAGGCGCCGCTCCCAGTAGCCGTCGAACCAGCCGCGCGCGACGAAGCAGAGATCGAGCGACGCGCAGCCGAGGCGGCGGCAAGCTCCGGCAACTCTCTGCATGTGATCCCACTGCGCGAAGTTGTTGGCCGGGTTCGTCGCGCGATCGTACGGAAAGCCCGTCGTCAGCATCGCCTGATCGAGGCGGCTCGTCTTGCTGACCCTCAGCGGTGCGCCGGTCTCGTCGAACGCGCCATGACCGCGGATCGCCTCGAACGAGTACCCGAGCGCCGGTGCGACGACGACGCCGAGCAGGACCTCGCGGCTGGCAGTCTTCTCGAGGCCGATCGAGATCGACCAGATCGGGAGGCCATGCGCGAAGTTCACGGTCGCATCGATCGGATCGACGAGCCACCGCATCTCGTGCGCGGTTCCCTCCGACTGACCGCCCTCCTCGCCGAGGATCGGAAAGCCGGTCTCCTTCTCGAGCACTCCGCGGATCGCCTCCTCGGAGCGCACGTCCCACTCGGTCACGAGATCGAACTGGTTCGACTTCGACGTGATCTGCTCGGCGTGTGCGCCTCGCAGCAGCGCCGCGGACGTGCTGGCCGCGCGCTTGGCGATCGCGAGGAGCTCGCGCTCGGTGCTCACGACGGCCTCAGAGATCGAGGCGCATCGCGACGAGGTTCGTCCCGCGCGGCGCCGTGAACGTCTCGCTGCCCGCGACCGACCTGGACAGCGTCGACCTGTCGACGACGCGGAACCCGAACTTCGCGGCGAAGAAGTCGCTCGCGGTCTCCGTGAGCAGATAGATGCGACGGACGCCGCGCCAGCGTGCCTGGCTGATCGCCATGTCGGCGAGCATCCAGCCGTAGCCGGCGCCGCGGAAGTCGCTGTGGACAGCGAGCGCACGCAGGATCGCGTCGTCGCCATGCACCTCGAGCGCGACGGTTCCGACCAGACCGGTCTCGTTCGACAGGACGTAGAACGACGGGAACTGCTCGTCACGCGCGGGCTCGTCGAGCTCGACGCTCTCGAGGACCTTGCGGACCGCGGGCATGTCGGCGCGCTGCGCGGGACGCATCGGATCCCCGATCTCGTCGAGGAGCTTGTCGTGCAGGCCGTCGAAGCTGCCGCTGGAGAGCACGACGACGACATCACCGGGCGCGGCACTCTCGGCCAGCTGCTTGACGATCAAGTTGACGTCCGGCGTGTAGCTCGCCTTGGTGCCGCTGCGATGCAGGTCGAGCGCGAGCCGCTCGGGATCGAACCGATCCTCGGGCGGGATCTTCGATGGATCGAACAGGCGGCCGACGATCACCTCGTCGGCGTGAGAGAACGCATCGGCGAACTCGGCCTGGAACGTCTTGCGCCGGCTCGTCGCCGAGCGTGGCTCGTACACCGCGATCAGGCGGCGCTTGGGGAACCGCTTGCGCAGCGCCTTGAGCGTCTCGCGCACGGCGGTCGGGTGGTGCGCGTAATCATCGAGGACGGTGACGCCACCGGCGATGCCGCGCAGCTCCTGACGGCGACGCACGCCGGCAAAGCTCGCGACGCCGCGCTGGATGTCCCTGATCGAGATGCCGAGGGAGTGCGCGACGGCGATCGCCGCGACGCAGTTGTCGACGTTGTGGCGGCCGACGAGCAGCGTCTCGAACCGCTCGTAGCGCTCGCCCTTGTGGAAGACGTCGAACGCCACACGGCCGGACTTGCCGACCTCGAGGTTGCGTGCCCACCAGGTGACTTCATTCGGGACGCCGGCGTCGGTGTCGATCTCGAAGCCCTCGGCGCCGTCACCACCCATCACGCAGTACTGCTCGACCGTGCACGCGGCGGCCTTCGCGATCGCGCGCGCATCGGGCGACTCGGCACACACGACGAGCAGACCATCGGCCGGCATGAGCGAGATGAGCTTCTTGAACGTGTCGCGAACCGCGTCGAACGACGGGAAGATGTCGACGTGATCGAGCTCGATGCTCGTCAGGATCGCGGTCTTCGGCCGGTAGTGCGCGAACTTCGGTCCCTTGTCGAAGAACGCCGTGTCGTACTCGTCGCCCTCGATGACGAAGTGCGGGCCCTTGCCGAGCCGCCAGCCCTGACCGAGCGCGACCGGAACGCCGCCGACGAACAGCGACGGATCCTTGCCGGCCTCGAGCAGGATGTGCGCGACCAGCGAGGTCGTCGTCGTCTTGCCGTGCGTACCGGCGACGACGATCGAATGCTTACCGTCGAGCAGGCGCTCGCCGAGCACGGCCGGGAACGAGGTCAGCTGGATGCCGCGCTCCTGCGCCGCCTTGACCTCGATGTGGTCCTTGCCGTGGACATTGCCGACAACGACGAGATCCGGAGACCAGTCGAGGTTCTGCGGCGCGTACGGCATCATGACCGGCACGCCGAGCGCGGCGAGCTGCTCGCTCATCGGCGGATAGACCGCCGCATCGCTCCCGCGGACCTCATGTCCCGCGGCCGCAAGCAGGCCTGCGACGGCTCCCATACCCGTCCC
>Ga0153915_10006311_pt1 | contig 11096 bp, 11 predicted proteins | sample Opewatmetagenome_2_FD_107003 | JGI IMG/M metagenome (GOLD analysis project Ga0153915, IMG submission 107003) | Freshwater wetland microbial communities from Ohio, USA - Open water 3 Core 3 Depth 3 metaG | ecosystem: Environmental > Aquatic > Freshwater > Wetlands | place: USA: Ohio, Lake Erie...
GACCGCGTGACCCTGGAGATCGGCCGGGGCTGCACGCGGGGCTGCCGCTTCTGCCAGGCCGGGATGGTGTGGCGACCCCTTAGAGAGCGGACGCCGGCGGTTCTGGAGGAGATGGCCGAGGCGATGCTGAGGGCAACGGGGCATGACGAACTCTCCCTGCTCTCCCTGAGTTCCGGCGACTACACCCTCATCGAACCCCTCCTCAAGACCCTGATGGATCGCTACTACGCCAGGCGCGTGGCCCTCGCCCTTCCCTCGCTCCGCGTCGAGACCCTCACCCCGAAGCTGATCGAGGCGATCCGCCGCGTCCGGAAGACGAGCTTCACCCTGGCTCCCGAAGCCGGCACCCAGCGGCTTCGCGACATCATCAACAAAGGAAACTCGGAAGAGGAACTCTTGGCCACGACCACCCGCGTCTTTGCCGCCGGCTGGAAGGCGGTCAAGCTCTACTTCATGCTCGGCCTTCCGGGCGAACGCGAGGAGGACCTCGAGGGGATCGCCGATCTCGCCCACAAGACCCTCCGGACGGCACAGAACAGGGGGCAGGTTACGGTGAGCCTCTCGACCTTCGTCCCCAAGGCCCATACCCCCTTCCAGTGGCAGCGGCAAATCGGCGTCAACGAGATCCTCTCCAGCCAGGAATTTTTCCGCCAGAGGCTGAAGAACCGCAACATCGCCGTCAAATGGCACGACGCCCGGATGAGCCTCCTCGAGGGAGTCCTCTCCCGAGGCGGGGAAGAAACCGGAACGCTCATAGAGACGGCCTTTCGCCTCGGCTGCCGCTTCGACGGCTGGTCCGACCGCTTCCGGTTCGAGCTCTGGGAAGCCGCCTTCAGCCGCACGGGGATCGATGCCAACCATTTCCTCCGGCAGAGGCCGCAGGCGGAAACCTTCCCCTGGGAACGGATATCCAGCGGCGTCAGTCGCGAATTTCTTGCCGCGGAGGCCGCCAAGGCCGAAAGAGGAGAATTGACCCCGGACTGCCGCAAGGGTCCGTGCAGCGGCTGCGGCGTCTGCAATCAGCGGGAGATCCGGGTCGTCACCGTGCCCGAGGACGCCCCGATCGGAACGCTCGCTTCTGTCTACGCAGGACGCAGCGACGAGGAGGGCCCGGAGAAGGCCCTCCGCCTGCGCTTCACCAAGTTGGGGCCTGCGAGGTTCCTCTCCCATCTGGAGCTCTCCTCGGCCCTCGGCCGGGCCATGCTCCTGGGAGGGATCTCCTTCGTCTATTCCCAGGGCTACCACCCCCATCCGCGCATCTCCTTCGTCGGCGCCACGTCCGTCGGCATGGAAAGCCACGGCGAATTCGTCGATATCCGGATCCGGGATCCCCGGGTGGAACACAGGATCCTTGTGGACAGAATCAACAGCGGCCTGCCTTCGGGTATGGCGGTCACCGCAATCCGGGAACTCCCCCCGGTTGCCTTCTCCCTGGCGGAGCTGGTCGTCGGGTTCGAGTACGCCCTCTTCCTCCCGGACGGCTTTTCACCGGAAGAGCTCGACTCTGTGGAGTCCGCTCTCCACCGTTTTCTCGCTGCGGACCATTTCAGCGTCACCCGGCGGACAGAGGGAAAGGCGGTCGACAGGGAGATCCGTCCGCTCGTGACGAGCATGGCCCTCGATCGCCCCTCCCGCCGGATCCTCTTGGCGGCCCGCTTCGGTCCGCAGGGAACCGTCCGCCCCGCTGAGATTCTGATGGCTGTCCTGGGTCTTTCCCTGGAAACACTCCACAAAACCCGGATCGTCAAGACCGCGACGCAGCTCGCCGCTTTCGCCGGGCTGGTCGACCGGGAAATATTTTTCCCCCAGGATTCATAAATTCTATTGACAAACAGGGTTTCTTTTCGTTATGGTGCAAAGTCAAAATTTTTGTAAGAAGGATATGAGCCATGTACGCAGTCATCAAAACAGGCGGCAAGCAGCACAGGGTCTCCGAGGGGGACGTGATCGCCATCGAAAAGATTAACGGTGACAAGGGCGAGCAGGTCGTTTTCGACCAGGTTCTGATGATCGGCAAGGAAGAAGACATCCGGATCGGCAGGCCCGTCGTCGAAGGCGCGAAGGTCGTCGGCGAGATCATCGCCCAGAGCAAGGCCCCCAAGCTGATCGTGTACAAGACGAAGAAGCGGAAGGGTTTTCAAAAGAAGAACGGACACCGTCAGCTGTTGACAAGCATGAAGATCAAGGAGATCTCCATTTAAAGGGAGGGCGTTATGGCACACAAGAAGGGACAGGGAAGCTCCCGGAATGGAAGAGACAGCAACTCCCAGCGGCGGGGCGTCAAGGTTTACGGCGGTGAGACCATCAGCGCCGGAGCCATCATCGTTCGTCAGGTCGGAACCGTGTTTCATCCCGGCAACAACGTGGGGCTGGGCAAGGATTACACCATTTTTTCGAAGATCGACGGCACCGTGAAGTTCGAAAGACTCGACAAGAAACGGAAGAAGATCAGCGTCTACGCCGAAGCGTAGCATTCTTTTCTCATAAAAGGAGGGAATCGGGAAAAATGGGTGAGAACGGACGCGAAACCGGAATTGTCAAGTGGTTCAATGACAAAAAGGGTTACGGCTTCATCTCCCGCGAATCGGGAGACGACGTGTTTGTCCATCACAGTTCCATCATCGCCGAGGGTTTCCGCAGCCTGGCGGAAGGAGACCGCGTCGAATTCGCCATACAGCAAGAGCAGAAGGGCCAGGCAGCCGTGGAGGTGCGCAAGCTTTAGCGTACCGGATCCAGCCGAAGCAGAGCAATCATCCCTTATCGATACATCCACATAAGGCATCACCTCGGTGATGGGCCGACGGGGTTTTTTCTTGCCGCCGGCCGGTCATCATCCCCCTTGCAGCGGCTGAGGCGGCCGCTTAGAGCCACACGGCGATCCGTCCGGTATCCCAGCTCCCCAAGCCCTATGAAAAAAGACTGATCCAAGCATGAAATTCATCGACGAGGCAAAAATCTACGTCAAGGCAGGCGACGGCGGTCGCGGATGCGTCAGCTTCCGGCGGGAGAAGTTTGTCCCGCACGGGGGGCCGGACGGCGGAGACGGCGGGAGAGGCGGGGATGTCATCATCCGCGGCTCCCTGAGCCGACGGACCCTGCTGGACTACAAGTACCGCCAGCACCATGTGGCCAAGCACGGCGGTCACGGAGAGGGGAGCAAGCGAACCGGCCGGGACTCCGAAGACGTGGAGATCGTCGTGCCGGTGGGCACGGCCGTCCGGGATGCCGAGACAGGGGAACTCCTGGCCGATCTGACCGCCGACGGGGCCACCTTCATCGTCGCCAAGGGCGGCATGGGCGGCCGGGGAAACGCCCGGTTTGCGACCGCCACCCGTCAGGTTCCCCGTTTCGCCCAGCCCGGCATCCCCGGCGAGGAGCGGTGGATCATCCTGGAGCTCAAACTCCTGGCCGATGTCGGGATCATCGGACTGCCCAATGTGGGCAAATCGACCTTCATCTCGACCGTATCGGCCGCCCGACCCAAAATCGCCGACTACCCCTTCACGACCCTCGTCCCCCACCTGGGCGTCGTCCAGTACGGCGATGGCGACTCCTTCGTGATCGCCGACATTCCCGGGCTGATCGAAGGAGCGCACATGGGCCAGGGGATGGGCACGCGGTTTCTGAGACACATCGAACGAACTGCCGTTTTGCTTCACATCATCGACATCTCCCCGGAAGACCATGAGGGCGCCTGGCGGGACTACGAGTTGATCAACCGCGAGTTGGAACAGTTCAACCCGGACCTTCTCAAGAAACCACAGGTCGTGGCGATCGGCAAGATCGACCTGACCATCACCCGGGAGCGGATGAAAAAGGATATTGACATCTTCGCAAAAAAAGGCATAAAATTATTCACCTTTTCGGCGGCTACAGGGGAAGGCGTTCAGGCGCTGCTCCGGGAGCTCCTCCTGCATATCCCGCCGCATCGCCCCCCGCTGGGTGAGCAAAACGGTGAACCCCTGCCGGAGGAAACCCATTCATGACACGCAAAGAGACACTTGGCAGCGTCCGCAAGGTCCTCATCAAGGTCGGCAGTGCCGTCCTGACGGGAGAGGACGGACTGGACCTGACCGTCATCGAACAGCTCGTCGACGACATTGCAGCCCTGCGCGAGCGCGGCTGTCAGGTCGTCCTGGTCAGTTCGGGGGCCATCGCCTCGGGCAAACACAGGCTGGGAATCGAGGGCAAGCTCAAGAGCATCCCCCAGAAGCAGGCGGCCGCCGCGGTCGGCCAGGGGCGCCTGATGCGCGTTTACTCCAACGCCTTCGGGAAGCACGGCCTTTTCGTCGGCCAGGTGCTCCTGACGATGAGCGACATCACCGACCGCAAGCGCTTTCTGAACATCCGCAACACCCTGTTTACCCTTCTGGAGTGGGGCGTCATCACGATCATCAACGAGAACGACACCGTGGCCGTCGACGAGATCAAGTTCGGCGACAACGACCACCTGGCCGCGATGGTGGCCAACCTGATCGAGGCGCACCTGGTCATCAACCTGACCAGCACCGAGGGGCTTTACGACCGGAATCCCTGTGACTCCAAGAAGGCGAAACTCATCCCCCTCGTGACCGAATTCACGCCGGAGATCGAGTCCGCCGCCACGGAGGAGTGCTCCTCGGCCGGCACGGGAGGCATGAAGAGCAAGATCCTGGCCGCCAAGAAGGTCACCGCCTTCGGCATCCCTTACATCATCGCTCCTGGCCGGCGCCCCGGCGTCCTTCAGGAGATCCTCGACGGCAAGGAGACCGGAACCCTCTTCCTGCCGATGACGGAGCACCTCAACAGCCGCAAATACTGGATCGCCTTCACCCTGAGGGCGAGGGGCCGCATCTTCATCGACGACGGGGCAAAGGCGGCGATCGTGGAAGAGGGCAAGAGCCTGCTGCCCACCGGGGTGACGCAGGTGGAGGGCGACTTCGTCCTCGGCGACCCGGTCACCTGCGTGGATACGGCCGGAAATCCGATCGCCAAGGGACTGGTCAATTACAGTGCCGAAGAAATCCGCAAGATCATGGGGCTCAAGACCGCCAAGATCGAGCAGGTCCTGGGGTACAAGGACTACGACGAGGTGATCCACCGGGACAACCTGGCCGTCATGATCCCCTCCGCCGGCAAGTCAAAGGCTTAAAGTCCGCTCGCCATCGGGAATTCAGCTTGCCTTCTCCTGACGCTCCATCCCCGCTTCAACGCGGAACGGAACCGCCGGGGAGCGCCCCTCATCCTTGCGGTTACCCCTGTTACGCCTGACACCCCTAATGATGCCCATCGATGTTAAAGTTTTCCGGAAAGGATGCCGATAATCCTGAAAGGGGAAATCTATCGAGAGGTGATGATATGTCGCTGGCGATCAATGTGGCGATGACGGCCCTCAGGGCCGTCGACAAAAAGATGGAGGTCACGGCCAACAACACCGTCAACGCCAACACGGACGGATTCAAGAAGAGCCGCGTCGATACCCAGGAGGCTTACCCCGCCGGTGTCAAGGTCACGATCAGCCAAACCGACGCCCCGGGAACAGCGCTTCCTGCCGAGGAGGGCAGCATGGATCCCCGCGAATCCTCCAATGTGAGCCTGGAAGAGGAGATGCGCGATCTCATCATGACGCCCTATCAGTACAGGGCCAATCTCGAGGTGATCCGAACGGAAGACGAGATGCAGGGAACGCTCCTGGACATCAAGGGCTGAGAGTCCGATCACGGCTGCTCCCCTTCGCCCTCCCCTTCTTTCCTGCCACCACCCCCCGCCGAGGGGGTGGATTCCTGTTTGCGGCGACCCCGCCAGACCACCAGAACGACCAGGGCCGCGATCAGGACCAACCCCGCTGTCATGACACCTGGCGTCAGAAACGAACCGGGCAGTGTCTCATAGAGGCCGAAGATCCCGAAGAGGATGAAGATCACGGCTGCAAACCACTTCACGAAGCGCTCGGGGATCTTCTTCCCCAGGACGACCCCGACCAGGATCCCGAAGGCATCCGCCACCAGCATCGCGGCTGTCGTGCCCATCCAGATGGGAATGATGGACCGGTACTTCGCTGCCAGCGCCACCGTCGCCAGTTGCGTCTTATCCCCCATTTCCGCAAAGAAAAAGGCCACGGCCACCGTCCAGAAGGGGCTGAACTTGTAGCGCTTGTCCTCGCCCTCCAGCTGATCCCCCCTGAGGGTCCAGAGGCCAAAGAGGATGAAGGAGGCGGCCGCCGCGATCTGAACGGTGCTCATCGGGATGAAGTCCGTCAGGTAGCTCCCCAGGACCACGGCCAGCAAGTGGTTCACCAGGGTGGCAGCCAGCACGCCCGCCAGGACCGTCCGGGCCGGGAAACGGGTCGCAAAGGCCATGGCCAGGAGTTGGGTCTTGTCCCCCATCTCCGCCAGGACGACGAACAAAAAGGATGCGACAAAAACGGTCATGACGGCCCTTCGTACCACAAGAAAAAGAGACTGCCGCATGACCCAAACCCGTCACAGCGAAAGTCTCTCCGCTCGGCTTTCACCCACTGGCAGCGCCCGGCCCTTGCCGTGTCGACCCAGCACCGCGAAAGCGCCTCCCAGAATCGCCGGAGAGCTATCTCACCCCTCCCGATAAGTCAAGTCCTTTCTGTCATCTCCAGGCGGGCAGGGCGCCCCCTCGGGGCCTCTCGACGTTTCTGCGGCCAGGGGATCCGGCGGGATGCCGAGCTGGCGCTGGCCGCCCTGAACCGCTTCATCCCCGTGCAAAGCGGCCAACCGGATCGTGCCGGGAATGGTGAAGGCCGGCCCCCCTCTTCTCATTTAAGTTCTCTTGAAAAGATGCCGACAATAAAGACGGCAGAATTCAATCGAGGGAGGCTGACCGGGATCCCGTCCTGGCAGGAATTGAACATGGGTTATCTGAAATTGACCGCTTTACTGATCGCGATCAGCATGATGCTGGGGTGCAACGGCCTCGTCTGCCGCTACAGGGTGATGAGCCACTATGCCTGGGCAGTCGAGGAGGGATACAAGCCCGAGATCATCACCTACCAGGTCTCTCCCGCATGGTCGATGGGGGTGTGGGACAGGCACATCCAGGTCCGGGTGAAGAAGGGGGATCAGTATCTGTGGGTCGATGATTCGGGTGAGGCCTTCTCTTTGTCCGAACGCCCCGCCTTTCCCATCGGGGAGCACTACTGGAAATTCACCCTGCCGGAATATGTCGACTTTCTGTCGAAGTATAAGGGCTACGTGGCCAAGAACCGCTCTCTGTCGTCCGATGAGTATCGCGCCTCGCTGAAAGACGCCCCGCGCAGCGCCGAATTGGCGAATGCCAGGAACTGATGCCGGCTTCGGACAACTCCTCTTCCCAAACGGGTCTGAAGGTCCGCGCGCGGCTGCCGCATTCCCTGGATAAACCGGGAGCGCCTCCCCGCCCGCGTCGTGCGGGACGGCGCCACCGGGCCATCCAATTCCGGCACGAATGGACGGTGGGACACGATCACCTGTCCGGATCCGTCGTCTCCCCGGCATCGAGCCATTCCCGGATCCGGCGGGCCGTCTCCCGGCCTATTCCCTCGACCTGCTGCAGTTCCTGCACCGATGCAGACCGGATCCGCTTGACATCGCCGAAAAAGACGAGGAGTGCCTTCTTCCGCACGGCGCCGATGCCGGGGATCCGGTCCAGGAGGGACCTCAGGTCCTCCTTTTCCTTGACCTTCCGGTAGTAGGAGACGGCAAAACGGTGCGCCTCATCCCGGATCCGCTGAAGCAGGAACAGCGCAGCCGGCCAGCGGGAGAGGTAGATCGGGTCCTTACGGCCCGGCAGGAAAACCCTGTCCTCCCCCTTTCCTGACGGATCGGGCCTGCGGCGGCCGGCGGCTCGCGCGGCTGCAGCACCGCCACATCCTGCCGGGTCGCCCGCTGTCTCAGCGGCCGGTCCGTCCGACGAGCCCCCTGCGACAGCCGAAGCGCTGCTGAGCAGTTTGTAGACGGTCGGGGCGTCTCCGGGCGTTTCCAGACTTTCTGCCGAGGGTGGTCCGCCCTGCTTCGGGACCGAAGAGAGGCCCCCCTTCTCATCCCGCTCCTTGGCCAAGCCTATCACGTCGACCCCGTTGATCGCGAGATCCTGAAGGACGGCCATGGCGACGCCGAGCTGGCCCTTCCCGCCGTCCACCATGATCAGGTCGGGGAGTCTCTCGCGCCCCTCATAACGGCGCTTGAGGACTTCGTACATCATCGCGTAGTCGTCGGCGCCGGGAACCGTCCGGATCCTGAACCGGCGGTAAGCCTCCTTCGCGGGGAGCCCTCCGGCAAACGCAACCAGGGAACCGACGGCGTATTTGCCGCCGATGTTGGAGATATCGAAACATTCGATCCGCTGGGGAACCTTGCGGAGCTGGAGTCTGTCGGCTATGAGTTGGAGCGCCTCCTGCGGGGCGTGGTCCGTCAGCCGGGCCGTCTGGAGGGTGCTCTGCGCATTGCGGGTGGCGATCTCGAGCAGCGCCAGGGATTCCCCGCGCTTCGGGGTGACGAGGGCAACCCCCCTTCCCCTCTTTTCGCCGAGCCATTCCGCGATGAGATCGCCATCTCCCAAGGCCTGCGGCAGAACGATTTCGTCCGGGACATCCGCCGCGCTGTCGTAATAGCGCATCAAAAGGGACGAGAGGAGCTCGTCCGTTTCCGCCCTCAGGCGGATCAGGGGAAAGGCCTTCTGACCGATCATCCGCCCCCCCCGCACGACGAGCAGGAAGATCTGCGTCTGGTCGTCTTGCCGGAAGAGCCCGAATACATCGCGGTTCCGGCCGGTCATCGAGACGATCCTCTGCTTCTCCAGGGTCTGCTCGATGGCCGCGATCCGGTCCCGAAGCGAGGCCGCCTCCTCGAACCTGAGTGCCTCCGCCGCGGCATCCATGCGGTTGTGGAGTTCCCCGATCAGCGCTCTCTCCCGGCCTTCGAGAAAGGCGATGCTGTCCTCCACCAGGACCCGGTAGGCCGCGGCGTCGATCCTCTGCACGCAGGGGGCCGAGCAGCGGCCGATCTCGTATTCGAGGCAGGGACGGCGGCGGCCCTTGAGCTCGCGGTCGCGGCAGGTCCGCAGAGGACAGAAGGTCTGGATGAACCTGAGGGTTTCCTTGGCGGAGGCGGATGAGGGATAAGGCCCGAAATAGCGGGCGCCATCCCGCTTCGGGCGCCGGACGAGTTGAAACCGGGGGAAGGGCTCCCCCGGTTCGATCCGGATGTTGTAGTAGGCCTTGTCGTCCCGGAAATCGACGTTGTAACGGGGACGGTGCTCCTTGATCAGATTGTTCTCAAGGATCAGCGCCTCTTTTTCGGTCCGGGTGATGATGAAGGCCATGTCCCGGATCCGGGAGACGAGAAACGGGATCATCGCCCGCGAATCGGTCCGGCTGAAATAGGCCCTGATCCGCGCCTTGAGATCCCGGGCCTTACCCACATAGAGGATCTCCCCCTCCTCGCCCTTCATCAGGTAGACGCCGGGGCTCCGGGGGGCGTATCGGATCTTCGCCTCCAGATCAACGCTCATGGGTTCCAGGCCGTCACTCAAGAAGCATGACCGTCGCTATTTCTTGCCCTTCCCACCCATCTTCTTCTGCAGGGCGTCGCCAAGCGATCCGAAGGAGCCGGGGGCCTTGCCCACGTACTTCTGGAAATCCTCCAGTTCCTCGGCCTTTTCCTCCTCGACCTCGCCCATAAGGGCCAGCGAAATCCTCTTGCTCTCCCGGTCGATCTTCTCGATCGTCACTGCGATGTTCTCCCCCTCTTTGAGGACTTCGGAGGGATGGGTGATCCTCTTGCCGCGGCCCAGCTTGGAGATGTGGATCAGGCCGTCCACACCCGGGATCAGGGTCACGAAGGCGCCGAACTTGGTGAGACGGGCCACCGTCCCGGTGAAAGACGCCCCCTCGGAGAATTCCGTCGCGACACGGTCCCAGGGGTCGGCCAGTTTCGAGCGCAGGCTCAGGGAAATACGGTTGTTGTCCCAATCCAGTTTCAGGATGACCGCCTCGACCTCCTGGCCGACACTCAGCCGTTCGGAGATGTCGCCCACGTGTTCCCAGGCGATCTCCGAAATGGGGATGAGCGCCTGAACGCCGCCGAGTTCGACGAAGGCCCCGAACTTCTGCAGGGAGACAACGGTCCCCTTCACCGTCTGTCCCTCTTTCAGGGAGAGCTTCAGGGACTCGCGCAGCTTGGCCTGTTCCTCCTCGAGGATGGCCCGATGGGAAAGGACGATGTTACGTCCCCGTTCGCTGAATTCGATGATCTTGAACATGAGGCGCTGCCCGACCCAGTCGGCCGGGGTAGCGATGCGGAACAGCCCCATCTGGGAAAAGGGGCAGAAACCACGGACATCGCCGGTCACCCGGATCTCGAACCCCCCCTTGACCTCCTTTTCGACCAGGCCTTCCACGGGGATGCCGCCCCGCCAGGCGTCCTCGAGCACGGCCCGGCCCGCATCGCCCGCGGCAACCCGCGTCGTAAAGAGCTTCTCGTTGTGCTGGGACGACAGGAAATAGGCGCGGATGGTGTCCCCTTCCTTGACGGTCAGGTTCCCCTCCTTGTCCAGAAACTCCCGTTTGTCCAGATGCCCCTCGTGCTTCCCGCCGACATCGATGAAGACCCAGTCCGGGGAAATCTTGACGATCACCGCCTCCATGCGCTGGCCCGGCTTCAGCCAGCCGCGCTCGGGTTCGCTTTCGCCGAGCAATTCGGCAAAGGTCTTCTCGGCGCCCTCCTCATCCATCTTCTGATTCTCTTCCTCCATGATTCTCCTCATGCAAAAAATAAAATGTGCGGCATCTTGCTCCGATCCCGGCGTTCTGTCAAGGGAAAACCGGTTTTTTTCGTGTGTCCCCCTCCGAAAAGGCCTTGAGGGGGGATTCCGGCCTCCCGCGGACGGGGATGATCGTTTCGGCTTCCGTCACGACGCCGTCCATCGGGATATCCCGGGTCCCCGCGGGGATCCGGGCCGCGACCTGGCAGGCAAAGGCAATCCCTATCCTGGCGGCCCTTGGCGCGAGCGGAAGAAAGCGGTCGTAGTAACCGCCGCCGTAGCCGATCCGGAAGCCACGCCGATCGAAGGCCACGCCGGGAACGATGACCGCGTCGATTTCTCCGGCA
>Ga0153915_10006312_pt1 | contig 11096 bp, 7 predicted proteins | sample Opewatmetagenome_2_FD_107003 | JGI IMG/M metagenome (GOLD analysis project Ga0153915, IMG submission 107003) | Freshwater wetland microbial communities from Ohio, USA - Open water 3 Core 3 Depth 3 metaG | ecosystem: Environmental > Aquatic > Freshwater > Wetlands | place: USA: Ohio, Lake Erie...
ATCGGCCAGATTCTGAGCAGCAAGCCTCACGACCGGCGCGCCATCATCGAAGAAGCCGCGGGCATCACCAAATTTAAGACCAGAAAGCGGCTGGCCGAGGCCCGTCTCGAACAGGCCAAACTCAACCTCTCACGCATCAATGACATTTTCGATGAAGTCACGCGGCAGATGAACTCGCTCAAGCGGCAGGCCGCCAAGGCCGAGCGCTACGCCCGCCTGCGCGATGAGATGAAAGCCAAACTGCGCGTGGTGCTGGCCAGCAAGTTCGCGCAGATGACCGGTGAAGAAGCCTCGCTGAATAGCTCCATCGAGGCCATGAACGAAGACATCCACCGCCAGGCCGAGGCTGTGAGCGCCCGCGAAACCGAGCACTCCGAGCGCACCCAGCGCGGCTACGCCATTGAGAGCGAAATTTCGCAGAACCGCCAGGCCATCAACGCCATCGCGCTCGAGACCGAGCGCTCCACCTCGCGCCGCGCGCACAACGAAGAGCGCTGCGCCGAACTCGATGCCCGTAGCGCCGCCGCCCATGGCGAACTCGAAAGCGCGCACGCCCGGCTCACCTCGCTGGAAGCCGAACTGCTCTCGAACCGGCAGTTCGCCGAATCCGCCGCCTCGGAAGTGGCCGCCGCGCAGCACGAGTGGCAGGTACGCCAGCAGGAAGCGCAGGCCGCCACTACGGCGCTGGGCGACAGCGAACGCCAGCAGGAAGCCCGCCGCCAGATGGTGCTTGACCGCATGAACTCCGCCACCCATGTGCGCAGCCAGATGATTCAGGCCGAGGAGCACATTGCCGCTCTCGACCGCGAGACCGAACGGCTGCAGCGGGAAATTTCCGCCGCCCAGATTGACATGGAAGGCTTCGGCGGGCGCCGCGGCCAGATCGCTTTCGAATTTGAATCCATCACCCAGACCACCAACGCCCTGGCCGCCCGCATCGGCGAGGTGCGCGGCCAGATCGAAAGCAAGCGCAAAGAGGAAGAGGCCTCCAAACATCACCTCGACTCCCTGCGCGGCGAATACGCCACCGCCCAGGGCAAGAAGAACTCCCTGGAAGCGGTCATCAACGAGCACGGCTACTCCACCGAGTCGGTCAAGCGGCTGTTCCAGTCGAATGTTGTGGGCCACGGCTTCGCCCCCGTGGGCGTGCTGGCCGATTTTCTCGAAGTGGAAAACCGTTACGAAAACGTGGTCGAGGACTTTCTGCGCGATGAGCTGAACTTCGTGGTGGTGAAGTCGTGGGATTCCGCCAATGAAGTCGTCCGCCTGCTGCAAACCGATGTGGATGGCCGCGCCACCTTCCTGGTCTATCCCGAGGACTCGCAGGCCAAGTTCTCGTTCGCGGCCGGCGACCAGCCGCCGCTGCATACTTCCGGCCCGGAACAGCCGGTACCGCTGGTGCCGCTCAAGAATTGCATCAAGGTGCTCAACGGCTTCGGACGCTCCCTGGAAGTAATCCTGCCCAAACTGCGCGACGGCTACATCACCGCCGACAGCAACGTGGCCCGCACCCTGGCGCTCGAAAACCCCGATGCCTATTTCCTCTCCTCCACCGGCGAGTGCTTCCACAACGTCACGGTCACCGGCGGCAAGCAGCGCACCGAAGGTCCGTTGTCGCTCAAGCGCGAGCTGCGCGAGGTAGCCCGGCTTTCCGAGGAACTCGAAGCCGCCGTCCAGAGCGAGCATCTCAAGATCCAGACCCTGGGACGCGAGCTGGCCGAGCTGACCCAGTTGCTTGACAAGCTGGAAGCCGAGCGCCGTGAAGCCGAAAAGCAGGCCCTCACCTCGGGCCATGCGCTCAGCCAGCTCGAAGCCGAACTGGCCCGCACCGGCCAGCGCCTCAACGCCTACCAGCTCGACCTCGACCGCATCCGCTCGTCGCGCAACGAAAAAGAAATCGCCGTGGCGGAAAAGCGCGAGCAGGTCGAAGTCCTGGAGCAGCAACGCCTGGCGCTGGAAGCGGAGATCAATGCCGCCCACATCGAGCTGGCGGTGCTCAAGACCGCGCGCGACGTGGCCGGGCAGGTGGTGGCCGACGCCGGCGCTAAACTTGCCGGACTCGAAGAGCGCCGCCGGGCCGCCAGCTCCCAGCTCGAACGCATCGAAGCCCTCTCGACCGAAGCCACCGGACGCGTGGAATCGCTGAAATCGCAGATCGAATCGGCCGCCGCCGAAAAACAGCAGCGCACCGCCGAAAACGCTCAGATCGCCGAACGGCTGGTCGCGCTGGCCGCGGAAAAGACCTCGGCCGAAGAAATTGCCGTGCGACTGCAGCAGGAATCGGACCAGGTGCGCGCCCGCATCGCCGCCATCGACCTCGAGCTGAAAGCCGCGCGCTTCGAGCTTGATGCCACCCGTGAACGCAAGGCCGAACTCGGCCAGCAACTGGCCAAGCTGCAGTCTGACCTGGCCCACATGGGCGAACTGTGCCTCAACGAGCTGAGCCTGAGCGTGGAAGAGCTGCGCGCCGACGCCGAAATCGTGCTGGTTGAAGGCGAGACCCTGGCGGCGGAAGAAACCCTCTACCGCGAAATGCGCACCCGTCTCGAAAACATGGGGCCGGTGAACATGATGGCCCTCGAAGAATATAAAGAGACGGCCCAGCGCCACGAGTTCCTTGAAACCCAGCGCAAAGACCTGCTGGAATCCATCGAGAACACCCAGGCCACCATCAAGGAGATTGACGAGTTCTCAAAGCAGAAGTTCCAGGAAGCCTTCGAGCGCATCAACGAGAACTTCCAGTTCACCTTCCGCAAGCTCTTCGGCGGCGGCCAGGCCTTCATGCGCCTCACCGACGAGATCAACACCGCCGAAAGCGGCATTGACGTGGTGGCCTCGCCTCCGGGCAAGAAGCTGCAAAACGTGCTGCTGCTCTCCGGCGGAGAGAAGGCCCTCACCGCGCTCTCGCTGCTGGTCGGCATCTTCCAGTACCAGCCCAGCCCCTTCTGCATCCTCGACGAAGTGGATGCCCCGCTCGACGACGCCAACATCGGACGCTTCACCGAACTGGTGCAGTCCATGGCCCTGCAGACCCAGTTCATCATCATTACCCACAGCAAGAAGACCATGGGCATCGCCCCGGTGATGTACGGCGTCACCATGCAGGAGCCCGGAGTCTCAAAGGTTGTGTCGGTAAAATTCGGAAGCGGCGAGGAACAGCGGGCGGCAACAGCGTAGTAGCAACCAACAACTCACCACGGAGGCACGGCCTGGCAGAGCCATAACCAAAAGCAAAACCATTTAGCCACGAATTAACGCGAATGAACGCGAATTTTTTGAGTGGCTTTGCAGCGCCAAAAATTTGCGCAGGAAAAGAGGATTTCTTGGCTTGGTAATACGGAGTCACGGAGAAAAACCAGAAAAAAATGCGCCTGAACTTTCCTGTATCTTGATCTTCTATTCCGTGTTCTCTGTTGCCTCAGTGATCGCAGCATAAAAACACCAGCCGCCGTTTGCCCTGCGGAAAACCATGCCCGTTGCCCCGCGACACCCCCACTTTCTTTTGCTCTTCTCCGTGACTCCGTGCCTCCGTGGTGAGCTTTTGCTTTTTGGTTTACGGCAACGCTGTGCTAACGGCTGATTGCTGAAGCTTTTTCTTCTCAATCTCAACAGCCGCCAGGTTGGGCTCGAAGCATCGCCGGCAGCGCGCCTCATACATGCCTTCCGCGCCCACCACGATCAGGTCCTCACTGGCGATCAGGCGCTGCGTGTGCTTCGCGGGATTGCCGCACTGCATGCAGATCGCGAGGGCCTTGGTGATCTCATCGGCCACGGCCAGCATCTCCGGCATGGGATGAAACGGGCGCCCGAGATAATCCGTATCCAGGCCGGCAATGATAATCCTCTTGCCCATATCGGCCAGCCGCACCACCAGCGGCACAATCGCCTCGCCCAGAAACTGGGCTTCATCAATGCCGATCACTTCGGTACGCAGGTCAATTTTGGCTTCCACTTCGGCGGCCGAGCTGACGCATTGCGAGGGGATGCGCGAATCGTCGTGCGAGACGATGTGGTCGCTGGAATATCTCTGGTCAATGACCGGCTTGAAGATCTGCACCCGCTGGCGGGCGATCTCCGCGCGCCGCAGCCGGCGGATCAGCTCTTCGCTCTTGCCGCTGAACATGGGACCGCAGACCACTTCGATCCATCCAAGATTACCGCGCATTGCATTCATCTACGGGTTCCCCTGACTTGTCATCGTTTCGCCGGCCCCGGCCCTGGCCGGTCTCGCATGCATGAACTCGCGGAAGCCGTCGAAACCCGCGAACACTTCCGTTGCGCAGCCCAGAATCCAGCCGCTGATCTCTTCCGCGGGCAGGCCGCACACCAGGTACACCGGAATTCCCAGCCGGTGGGCGAACGTCAGCTCACCCTGGGTGCCGGCGCCTTTGCCGGCATAAGCATCCCAGTAGCAGACCACCGCGTCGCACTGCCGCTCGATCAGATCGAGATCGTAAGCTATGATTTTCCTGACCGTGTTCTGGAAACGGCTCAGATCGCTTTTCTTCCATGAGCGGAACTCGCGCATTTCAGTCTCGGAAAGATTTTTCCTCTCGTCTTCCGCCGGATCGTAAACCTCATGGCCCAGAGACTTCAGCAACGGGGTGATTTGCGCACGCCATCCTCTGCCCAGATCCGGAGAATACTCAATGGAACCCGCGAGATAGAACATCATGGTGTCAGTGAATTGTCAGCGATGGCAGCCGCTCGCGTCAATGTAAATTGCTGGAGTTTCTGCCGCGTTTTCCACCGCTCTTGCACAGATTTTTTCGCGCGCCGCGAAAGTTTTATTTCCCGCGCCGTGTTCATCTCATGGTTTTTTTGGCATAATAGGTATCGCAAACTCGAACGTTAATTCTTCGATTACTACTACAGCCAACAACCTTTCACCGCGACAGCGCGAAAAGTCCACGCGTCGTGGCTGTTTCACGTTTTTTGATTTTTTTCCAGTATTTCTGGAAAAAAAGTTTCAGGCGGTCGGGTTAACTGTTTCCTTACTCGGTTGACAAAAGCCGGTGAGGCGCTAGAATACGCGTTCGCCGCATTGGTTTTATTTTTGGCTATGAACATTCCTTCGACATTGAACGGCACACTTCTTCAAACGGATTTTCCGGAACTCAAGCTCCACGCCCGAGGCAAGGTCAGGGACATTTACAACCTGAACGGTCATCTGCTCTTCATCGCCAGCGACCGCATTTCGGCGTTCGACTACGTTCTGGCCACCGGCATTCCCGAAAAGGGACGGGTGCTCACCCAGATTTCGCTTTTCTGGTTCGACTTCCTGAAAGATGTGGTCAATAATCACCTGGTCACGGCCCGGGTCTCTGAATATCCGGCGGAACTGCAAAAATATGCGGATCAACTGCGCGGACGTTCCATGCTGGTGAACAAGGCGCAGATGATTGACATCGAATGCGGGGTGCGCTGGTACATTTCCGGTTCGGCCTGGAAGGAATACCAGCAGCACGGCACCGTGTGCGGCATCCAACTTCCCAGGGGGCTGCGCGAATCCGACAAGCTGCCGGAGCCGATCTTCACCCCGGCCACCAAGGCGGTGACCGGACACGACGAAAATATTTCGTTCGATGAGATGTGCAAGCATACCGGCAAAGAGCTGGCCCGCGAGCTGCGCGACCTGAGCCTGAAGATTTATCAGAAAGCTTCGGACTACGCCGCCGGCCACGGCATCATCATTGCCGATACCAAGTTTGAGTTCGGACACACGGCGCTCGGCATCACGCTGGCCGACGAGGTGCTAACGCCTGATTCCTCGCGCTTCTGGCCGGCCGATAAGTATCAGCCGGGCCGTGCACAGGAATCTTTCGATAAACAGTTTGTTCGCGATTACCTGGAGTCCATCAAGTGGAACAAGCAGCCGCCGGCTCCGGCTCTGCCCGATGAGGTCGCCCGGAAGACCAGCGAGAAGTACATCCAGGCGTACAGAATTCTGGCCGGACGGGAGCTTCCGGTTGAGTAAGGGCCGTGCCAGCAGATGAATGCCCTTGACTGGATGATCGTTGTTCTGATGTTTCTGTCGGTCTTGCTGGCGGCGGCGCAGGGTTTTTTCTTTGAAGTATTTTCTCTGGCCGGGGCGGTTGGAGGGTATCTGCTGGCCGCCTGGTGGTATGAGGCGGCGGCAACCTGGTATTTGCCGTACGTAAAATCGCCGGCATTTGCCGAACTGGCCGGGTTTTTAACCATATTTTTCGTTGTAGTCCTGTTAGGCGGAACTATGGCCCGCCTGGCCCGCTGGGCCATGAAAGAAATGGGACTGCGGTGGGTAGACCGTATGCTGGGTGGCGCCTTCGGATTGCTTCGGGGCGTGATCATCGGCACGGTGGCGATCATGGCCCTGACGGCCTTCGCGCCTGAATCACCGGAACTGGCCCATTCGGAACTGGCCGGGTACTTCCAGGTGGCGGGCCGGGGCGTAAGCTGGCTGGCGCCCTCCGCGGTAAGGCAGCGGTTTCGCGACGGCATCGACAAGTTGCGCCGGACGCCCGTAATCAGGCAGGCAGCGCCTGTTCAGCCGCCGGCAAAGTAAACGGAATCTGATCATTTGACATCGGGAAAGCGAGGAACACTGTGAAGGACCAGCTTGAATCGTTGGTAGCGCAAATGCACACGAGCGGCATTCTTTACTCAGAGGCAGTCCGGGAATTCAAACGGCGCTTCATTATGAACGTCCTTCAGCAGAACAAGGGGAATCAGTGCAAGGCCGCCCGCGAGCTGGGCATGCACCGCAATACGCTCTCACGCACCATCGCCGAGTTAAAGCTGGAAGTCCGTCAGTTCCGCGACGGCGCGCGCCGCCCGGTGCGCAGCGAAAAATCCCTGCCCGTGGAGAAAGTGGAAAAGAAGGCGGTAAGGTAGGAACGCCTCGCCTGCGGGGAAGTGGTTACAATCTGGCACGAACATTGGTCATTCGGCTCATACGGAGTCCCGAAGGGACGTGTGACAGTAGCCCAGCACCGGGTTCGGCGCGGCGAGAAATCCTGGTCATTCCCGAGATTGCTGTTGCGCCGAACCCTGTGCTGGGTAAACGCCGCAAATCCCGCTAAAGTCCCGTCAGGGACGACTGACAATGCCCGATCCCCGCGAGGGGCAATCCTGATAGAGTATCTTCTTTCCAAAAAAATTCCACGCAAATATTTCCACACCGAACGTTCTATCAATGAACGAAATCCCTAAAAGGGATGAGTGAAGTAACCGTTAGGAGAGCAAAGTCCCACGATCATGTCCCACAGCCATTTTTGTTGTCTTATGCACATCGTTTTCAGCACCGACGAACGGCGGCCGTTGATACGCAATGATATGAAAACCCGCCTTCACGCCTACCTCGGCGGCATCGCCCGAGAAAATGCAATGGTTTCACTGGCCGTCGGTGGCATCGAAGACCATGTGCATCTGTTAATGTCATTAAACCGAACCATCTCAGTGGCAAAAGCCGTCCAATTGCTGAAGGCTGGATCATCAAAACGGATCAACGACACCTTCCCGGATTATGGAAAATTCTCATGGCAGAAAGGTTATGGGGCGTTTTCCGTCAGCATCTCCCGACGTGACCAGACCGCCGACTACATTCACAATCAGGTCGAGCATCACAAGAAATTCAACTTCGCCGAGGAGTTCAGGAGGCTTCTTGCGATACACGGAATTCATGAGGAAGAATCTGTCAGTCGTCCCTGACGGGACTCTGGCCGCATTTGCGACATTTACCCAGCACAGGGTTCGGCGCGAAAACAATCTCTGGAGCAATCAGAACATCTCGCCGCGCCGAACCCGGTGCTGGGCTACTGTCACGCGTCCCTTCGGGACTTCGTATACACCGAGTAATCAATGTTCACACTGGCTGACAACCCAGCTCCCATTCGCGTTTATTCGCGTTCATTCGCGGCTAACGCCTTGGATGGCGAACGTGCTAAATTACCCAATAGCCCCCGCCCCCCGGCCAGCCCCCAAAACGGTAAAATGAAAGGCTCCATGAGGTATTGCCTCCAAATCGCGGCCCTGTTTACCTGCCTGATCTGCGCAGCGGGCGAAAAGCCGCCTAAGGACGCGCCCAAAGGGCCCTCCAAACACGATCTGAAGCTGGCCCAGAAGCAATACCAGCATGCCCTGGAACTCCAGAAGGAAGGCCGCACCGAGGAGGCATTCCAGGAGGCCGGCCGCGCGGTGGAACTGGTGCCCGGCGACCCACAGTTTCTGACAGCCCGTGAATTGCTGCGCGGCGAGCTGGCCGCCAGCTATATCCAGCGCGGCAACCTGCTGGCGGAAATTGGCGACCAGCGCAGAGCAGCCGCCCAGTTCCAGGCAGCCCTCAATATTGATCCTCAGAATGGCTACGCTCAGGAACGCCTGCGCAACACCGCCCCTCCGCCGGAGGATGCCGAGCGGGAGCAGGTTCTGCAACTGCTGGCCTCCGTGGAACAGATCGAGGTCGTCCCCAAACCCGGCCTCCGCAGTTTCCATCTGCGGGGCGAGACCCGCGACGTCTACCAGGCCATCGCCAAGGCCTTTGAAGTGACCATCCTCTTTGATGAGCCCCTGAACAGCCATCGCGTCCGCTTTGACGTGGATAACATAGACTTCCAATCCGCCATGCGGCTGGCCGGCAAGATGACCAAAACCTTCTGGGCGCCGATCGCCGCCAATCAGGCCATCGTCGCCAACGATACCCAGGATATGCATCGCCAGTTCGACCGGCTTTCTCTCAAAACGTTCTACGTGAGCGATTCCGTCACCACCCAGGATCTGAACGATGTGGTCAGCGTGCTGCGCACCGTGTTTGATATAAAGTTCGTGAGCATGCAGGCCGGCAAGAACACCATCACCGTGCGCGCCCCCCGGGCCACGCTCGACGCCGCTTCCTCCATGCTCGAAGACCTGCTGCAGGGACGGCCCGAGGTGCTGCTGGATTTCAAGGCCTACGAGGTCAGTTCATCGTTCTCGCAACAGACCGGCATGACCCTGCCCACCAACTTTCAGGTCTTTAACATTCCCAGCGAGATAAGAAAAGTTCTGGGACCGGTCAAACAGGATGTAATTGACCAGATCATCAGCACCGGCACCGTGGATCCGTCCCAGGTGTCTTCGACCGCGGCTGCTTCGCTGGCCAGTTCGCCGCTGCTGCAGCCGTTTCTCTTTTTCGGCGGCGGCCTGAGCCTGACCGGCATCACTGCCCCATCGATCAGCGCCACGGCTTCCCTCAATTCTTCTTACTTCAAGGCCCTGGAGCACGTGACCATGCGCGCCCAGCAGGGCAATGCGGCCACCTTCCGCCTGGGCACCCGTATACCCATTCAGACCAGTTCTTTCAATAACATCTCGATTGATCGGAACGGACATATCGGAGCCGATACCTCCATCCCCGGAATTCAGTATGAAGACATCGGCCTCACCTTCAAAGCCACGCCGCGCGTCCACTCCGACGACGAGATCACGATGGATCTTGATCTGCAGATGAAAGGCGTGGGAGGAACGCAGTTGAATGGAGTGCCCGTCATCACCAACCGGAGTTACACCGGCAATATCACGGTCAGGGATGGCGAGCCTTCGTTGATTACCGGCATGCTCACCGAACAGCGCGGCGGCGACAGCAACGGACTGCCGGCCGTGGGCAGCTTCCCCGGCATCCGCGAGATTCTATCCAACAATACCCGATCTCGCTCCCAGGGCCAGATCCTCATCGTGATCACCCCGCACATCATCCGCCGGCCCTACCGCAAACCTGGCGCCGGTATGTACTGGAATATCGGGCAGTAAAAATCAGCAATCAGCACTCAGCATTCAGCATTCAGCCCTGACAGCAGATTGAGTTGCCAAAATTGGTAATCAATAAGCGTTCATCTGCGTAAATCAGCGGCGAATTCCTGCCTTTCAATTACCCGATCACCAATTTTGGCAATTACCAATCTGTATCAGGGCTGAATGCCGAGTGCTGAGTGCTAACTGCTAATTGCCAATTGCTCACTCATACCGCAGCGCCTCAATCGGATCGAGCCTCGAAGCCTTCACCGCCGGAAGCATGCCGCTGACGATGCCCACCAGCACCAGAATGCCCGTGGAAACCATCAGGTTGACGGGCGAAATGATCAGCCGGATATCGCCGGCTTCCGCGTTCTTGGCAATGGCGCTGTACAGGGTGAGCGAACCGGCTCCCCAGGAAATCAGGTACGCCAGCGCGATACCCAGCAGGCCACCGGCGAAGGTGATGGCCAGCGCTTCCGCCAGGAATTGCAGCAGAATGTCGCGGCGGCGGGCGCCCAGCGCTTTTTCCACGCCGATCTCCCGCGTGCGCTGGCTCACCGACACCAGCATGATGTTCATCAGCCCCACGCCCCCGATGCCCAGCGTGAGCGTGCCGATAAACGTCAGCAGCACTTGCAGCGCAATGGTGATAATGCCGAAGGTGTTCACCTGGCGCATGGCGTTGAACAGAAAAATAGCGCGCCGGTCCGACGGCATGAAACCATGGGTCGAGGCCATCACCGCTCGCGCATTGCTCTCGATTTTTTCGTAGTCCGTGCCTTCGTAATCGAACCAGATCCCGTCGAGATAACGGATATCCTTCAGGTCGCTCATCGTATTGAAGGGAATATAGACGATGTTGTTAATGTTGTTATCGCCTTCCTGCATCTTGGGCGACAGGACGCCCACGATCTGAAAGCTCAGCCCGTTGATGCGGATGCTGTCGCCCACGGCGAACTGCCCGGAAAACAGCTTGTGCCGCGCCTCCGAACCGATCACCGCCACCCGCGCCTTCTGCATTTCATCCTGTAGATTGTAAAAGCGGCCCTCGTCCACTTTCAGCGCGCGAATCTGCTGCACGTCGGAGGTAAGTCCGCCGATGTCGAGAAAGGCGGAGCGGTTATCGTGCTGCACGTTGGCCTGCAGTCCCGACTCCGGAGAGATGTGCCGGATCAGGGGCACCTGATTCCGCAGGTGCTCGATGTCCTCCAGGGTAAAGCGAATCTGCGTGCCCGCCTTGGAGCCGCCCGCCTGCAACGAAGTCCGTCCGGGAAACACCGCCATGACATGCACGCCGAAATTTGAAAAAATATTATTGATGGCCCGCCCGAAGCCCGCGCCATAGG
>Ga0153915_10006313_pt1 | contig 11094 bp, 9 predicted proteins | sample Opewatmetagenome_2_FD_107003 | JGI IMG/M metagenome (GOLD analysis project Ga0153915, IMG submission 107003) | Freshwater wetland microbial communities from Ohio, USA - Open water 3 Core 3 Depth 3 metaG | ecosystem: Environmental > Aquatic > Freshwater > Wetlands | place: USA: Ohio, Lake Erie...
GAAGAGCGGCTGGTGGAGGCGGTTCGTGTTGCAGACCGCGCCGTAGCCGATGTTCTTGGTGGCCATGGAGATGGCGTTGCCGGTGTTCTTGAACACGGGCAGGTTGACGATCTTGGTCAGCTTCTTCGTCAGGAGCTTCCCGAAATAGGAGAACTTGCCGTTGAAGACGTGCTGGTTGAGGTACGGCAGGTCCTTGGGCCCCTCGACGTCGGCCCAGTAGAAGACCTCCCGGTCGAAGTTGGGAGCGCTGACGTGCGTGCCGTCGGCGGCGAGCCATTTGCCGTTGTCCGCGGCTTTCCCCTCGGAGGCAGCGATGGCCGCGGCCTCGTCCATCGTCTGCAGGCCCTCGATCCCGAGGCCGGGATAGCGCTCGGGCGTGAAGCCGGCGTCCTTGAGCATGTAGTCGAAGCGGTCCCAGATGATGACGTTGCGGCGCGGCAGCCCGCACGAGGTCAGCCAGTCGACGACGGCGTCCACGAGCTCGAGCCGGGTGCTGATGAGGCCGGGCCCGACCGGGTTGACCTTGAGCCCGACGACGTCGCTCTTGGTGAAGAAGAGGCCGAAGCTCTTCTTGAGGCTCTGGCCGGTCAGCGCCCGGATGCCCTTCTCGAACATGGCCTTGACCACGGCCGCGTCGACCTTTCCTTCGGGCATGGCCGCGGGATCGTGGACCTCGACGACCCGGCCGGGGAACGGCCCGGGCAGGCTCCATTTGGTCTTGGGGACCTTGAGGGCGTCTTCGATGTTGGTCTTGGGCCTCGGCGGCGGCCCGGCCGGCTTGGCCGGCGGCTGCTGATCCTGGGTCTGCTGGGCCGCGAGGAGGCTGCGGCCGGTGAGGACCAGGCCGGCGCCGATCGCGCCTCCGGCTTTCAGGAAATCGCGGCGGCCGACAGCGTTGTCGGGCGGCATCGAACGGTACGGCTGTCTTTTCATGGGCTTCGACCTCTGGAGTGGAATTCCTGCGTCGCGCGTCCGATTATAGGGGAAATCCCGGACAAAAAGAAGGGGTGCGGCCGGGCTTGATTCCCCGGCCCCCCGGGGCTATCATCCGCGGAGAGCCATCCGAGGGAGGCGCGGGATGCATTACCTGCTCATCTACAAGACCGTCGCCGACTATGTCGAGCGAAGGAAGCCGTTCCGCGAGGAGCACCTGGGCTACGCGGACGCGGCCCACGCCCGGGGCGACCTCGTCCTGGCCGGGGCCCTGGACGAGCCGGCCGACTCGGCCATCCTCATCTTCAAGGGGGACAGCCGGGCGGCGGCCGAGGACTTCGCCCGGAACGACCCCTACGTCAGGGCCGGCCTGATCGAGGCCTGGTCGGTCCGCCCGTTGACGGTCGCCATCGGAGGCTGAACCGGCCAAGAGCGGCCGGCGGCAGGACCATGAGTCCTGTCGGCGCGGACGAAGGCCTTCCTCGGCAACCTGGCCGCCCCCTTCCGGCTCGCCGGCCCTGGCGCGGGCTGCCTCCATCCGGACGCCCCGTCTTGGCACGTTTCGTGGATGCTCATCTTTCGAGAGGAGGGCCCAGTGAGTCCCGAGACCTGGAGGATCGTCCCCAACCTGTGGTTCGACCGGGAAGCTGAAGAAGCCGCCGGTTTCTACGCCTCGCTCTTCGAAAGGTCCAGGGTCGGCGACCCGGTCCGGGCCACGAAGGCCGGCTTCGAGATCCACGGCCTCCCCGAGGGCACGGTCATGTCCGTCCCATTCGAGCTCTCGGGGCAGCCCTTCGTCGGCATCAATGGCGGGCCCCTTTTCAGGTTCACCCCGGCCGTTTCGTTCCTGGTCGCCTGCCGTTCGAAGGACGAGGTCGACGCGCTCTGGGGCCGTCTCGCCGCGAGTGGGGCGACGCTCATGGAGCTTGGCGAATACCCCTTCAGCGAATGGTACGGCTGGACGGCGGACAAATACGGGCTGTCCTGGCAGGTGATGGCCATGGGATCGCGCCCGGTCCGGCAGAAGATCGTCCCCACCCTGATGTACACCGGCGCCATGGCCGGGCAGGCGGAGGCGGCCATCCAACTTTATGCCTCAGTGTTCGAGAACTCCGGCATCGGCGAGATCCTCCGCTACAGCAAGGGCGAGGAGCCGGACCGGGAGGGAACCATCAAGCATGCCTCCTTCGCCCTGGAGGGGCAGGACTTCGCAGCCATGGATAGCGCCTACGGTCACCAGTTCACCTTCAGCGAGGCGGTCTCCTTCATGCGGACCTGCGAGACGCAGGTCGAGATCGACCGCTTCTGGAGCTCGCTCACCGCGGACGGCGGAGAGGAGGGCATGTGCGGCTGGCTCAAGGACAGGTTCGGCGTGTCCTGGCAGATCACGCCGGCCGTTCTGGATGCGATGCTGCGCGACCCGGACAAGAGGAAGGTCGAGCGGGTGACCAATGCCTTCCTGAAGATGAAGAAGTTCGACCTCGGCGAATTGGAGAAGGCCTTCCGGGGGTGATCCCCGGTACGCTCTGATAAATGAGCTTATAGAAAGGGGGACATCATGACCAAGCTCAACGTCTATCTCAACTTCCCGGGCCGGGCGGAGGAAGCCTTCGACTTCTATAAGTCCGTCTTCCGGGGCGAGTTCAGCTCGCTCGTCCGGTTCAAGGACATGCCGATGGGGGGAGCGCCGATCCCGAAGGAGGCCCAGGACAAGATCCTGCACATCGCCCTGCCTGTCGGGAACGACATCCTCATGGCCAGCGACGCGCTGGAATCCATGGGTCAGAAGCTCGTCCAGGGCAACAACTCTTACATCTCCATCCAAGTGGACAGCAAGGAGGAGGCCGACCGGGTCTACAAGGCCTTGTCCGCCGGCGGCAAGGTGCACATGCCCATCGGGGACCAGCCGTGGGGGGATTACTACGCCAACTTCGCGGACAAGTTCGGCATCGGCTGGATGATCAGCTACACGTATCCGAAGAAGAGCTGACCCCGCGGCGCCCGAGCCGGCGCCCCCTCTTCGTCTGGCGCGACCTCTCGGCCCGCGTCGCTTGCAGGTTCGGGCCGGAGGGACTAGAGTAGTCATACGTTGGGGCCCGTGAGGGGACGATTGGAGGCTGGCTCGTTGCGAAAGATCTCTCCCGAGATCCTGGCTCGGATCGACAACCGCATCTATGACGACCGGGGCGGCGAGTGGTGGGACCCCGAGTCGTCTTTTTATCAGATGAAGGTCTCCTTCAACCCCGGGCGCGTGGGCTACGCCAGGAAGGTCATCGCCGAGAGGATGGGCTTCGATCTGGCGGGCAGGGCCGCGCTGGATGTGGGATGCGGAGGAGGCTATCTCACTGAGGAGATCGCCCGCCTGGGATTCGCCGCGACGGGCGTCGACCCGTCGGAGCCGTCGCTTCGGGCGGCGGCGGCCCACGCCCGGGCCCAGGACCTCGAGATCCGCTATGTCAAGGGCGCCGCCGAGGACCTGCCTTTCGAGGCCGGCGCTTTCGACGCCGTCTTCTGCTGCGACGTGCTCGAACATGTGCGCGACCTGGACCGGGTCGTCTTCGAGATCTCCCGCGTCCTCAAGCCGGGCGGTGTGTTCTGCTACGACACCATCAACCGCACCCTTCTCAGCGGGCTAGTCGCCGTCAAGATCTGCCAGGAGTGGAAGCGCTGGGCCTTCATGCCGCCCCGCCTCCACGTCTGGGAGATGTTCATCAAGCCCCGGGAGCTCTGCGCGCTCCTCGCCCGGAACGGCCTGGAGTGGCGGCAGCACCGGGGCCTCGTTCCGGGGGTCTTTTGGCCCCGGCTTCCGGGCTACCTGAGGAAGAGGGCCCGGGGGGAGTGGACCTTGAGCGACCTCGCCCGGAGGGTGGCCATGGTCGAGAGCCGTTTCACCGCCGTCATGTACATGGGATACGCGGTCCGGACCTAGCCGGCCGCGGAAGGAGGAGGGACCGATGGACGATGTCTTGAGGACGGCCAAGGCCTGCCGTCACTACGCGATGTGCAAGATCGATTTCCTCGGCAGCGGCGTTTGCGCCTCGGGGACCGAGCGGCGCTACGTGAGCTTCTACCCCGAGGGCCGGATGGACCTCTACGCCGCCCTGGCCGAGGGTCGGGTCCCGGTCACGGAGAAGGCCGTCGAGATCGCCGAGACTTGCGACCTCTGCGGCCGCTGCGACTACCAGTGTTATTTCGTCACCGAGATGAGGCCGTCCCGCGTCATGCAGGCGCTCAAGGACCACATCGGCCGTCACCTGGCGGGAGGCGGCGCGGTCGAGAAGGCCGCCGAGGACGGACCGCTGCGGGACATGAGGGCCATCGTCGGGGACGAGTGGGCGACGAGCGACCGGGCCATCGCGGTGACCTACGCGCACGATCCCGGCCCGATGTCCGTTCCCAAGATGCCCTCCTACGTCGTCATGCCCGGGACGAGGGAGGAGGTCTCGGCGCTGCTGAAGCTCTTCGGCCGCCGCGGCATCCCCTGGGTCGCCCGGGGCAACGGCTCCCAGAACGCCGGGCTCTCGCTCTGCGAAGGCGCGATCGTCGACCTCGGCCGCATGACCGAGATCGCGTTCGACGACAAGAACTGGGCCGTCAAGGTCGGCCCGGGGGTCACGGCCTTCGACCTGCAGCGCGAGGCGGTCAAGAGGGGGCGCCGGGTCAACGTCGCCGAGCCCGCGGCCATGGTCTGCGGCAACGTGATCTGCTCTGGCATCTTCTCGACCTTCATGACCGGCTATGGGACGGCGGGCGACAGCTTCGTCGACGCGGAGGTCGTGGCTCCGGACGGCTCATGGTTCTCGCTGAGCGACAAAGGGGCCCCGAACCTGTTCGCCTTCCGCCAGTCCGACACGCCGAGCCCGGGCATCTGCACCTCCGTGAGCCTGAAGCTCCATCCGATGACGGACGACGAGACGGCCATCCTGGTACCCTTCGAATCGCTCGACGGGGCCCTCCGCTTCGCCCGGGAGTGCGCGGTCCGCCGGATCGGCCTGGCCATCGGCGTCCTCGGCGACGAGTACGCGTCGACCTTCATGGCCTTGACCCGGCGGACGGCCGCCTTGGTCAAGGAGGCCTTCACGGAGCACCTGGGCATCCCCTACCTCGTCCTTGTCGTCGGCGACAAGTACGCGATCCGAAGCGTGGCCGAGATGGGCCTCCCCTTCTTCGACCAGCGGCTCTTCCGGGCCATCCATCTCGGGCTGCCTTCGCTCGCCTCGCCCCGCTGGCTGAGCCTCCTCAAGGACATGGGTTCCGAAGAGCCCTACGCCTATCTCAAGGTCAAGGGCTTCGCCGGCCTGGCCGAGGCGGCCCTGGCGCCGTCCCCGGCCCGGCTGGTCGAGGACGCCGATCCGGAGCTCAGGCCGTTCTTCGAGAAAGTCTACGCCAGGCCGGAGATGACCGACCTCGTCTGGCTGAACATGTTCCGCATCCTGAGCTCGCGGATGGGCCGCGACAGGCAATTCGCCATCAACATCATCTATCTGCCCCTGGAGGAGGCTCTGATCGCCGGGCTCATGGACGGTTTCAAGACGATCGCCGACCGCCATGGGCTCAGGAACGCCCTGGGCTTCATCTCGCCGATCGACGACGGGAAGCGCTGCCTGCTCGAGTACGATTACTTCTTCGACCAGACGGATCCGGAGGAGACGGCCCGGATGCGGCAGGCGGTCATGGAGGCGGGCGGGCTGGTGATGGAAACCTCGGCTCGGACCGGCACCATCCGCTGGATCCGGCACGTCGTCAACCAGGGCTTCGCCCGCAGAGAAAACCTTCTTTACACCTGACCGCCGGGGGGCCGCCGCGGGGGTGTCCCGTCGACCGGGACTGGGTTCCCGTTCCGGAGGATAGGGAAGGGCGGGCCCCTGGGTCCGGAAGGGCCCCAAAGGGGACCGTCCGGGGCGGTTGCGGCGCGGTGCTGGCATATTTTTTGCTATCCTTATCGGTTACCATGACCAAGAGCGACCGTCACAAGAAGAACAGTCACTGGGATTACGCGCTTCTGTACCTGGCTTTGCTCAAGAGGGGCGAGCTCGTCCCCGTCTACGAGGAGGCCCGCCGGAGGGCCTGGCAGTCGGAGAGAGCCGCGTCCCGGCGCAAAGCCGGCTGATGGGAGCTTCGAGCCCTGGACTCGAGCGGCGGAGGTCCGCCGCGGCCGGGGTGATCTCTAGAGGAGGAAACCCGATGAACGCCAAATCCGTGATGTCTCGGTCACTCGCAGGCCTGGCCATCGCCGCCGCTCTCGTCCTCATGACCTCCCAGGCCCCCGCGGAAGAAGGGATGTGGACGTTCACCAACCCGCCCTCCAAGCTGCTCCAGGAGAAGTACGGCTTCACGCCGACCCAGGAGTGGCTGGACCACGTCCGGCTCTCGAGCATCCGCTTCAACGACGGCGGCTCGGGCTCGTTCATCAGCCCCGGCGGCCTGGTCATGACCAACCATCACGTCGCCGTGGGCCAGCTGCAAAAGGTCTCGACCAGCGCCAAGGATTATGTGGCCGACGGCTTCTTCGCCCCGACCCCGGACAAGGAGCTCAAGAGCCCCGACCTCGAGCTCAACGTCCTGATGGCCATGATCGACGTGACATCGCGGGTCACGGCCTCCGCCAAGCCGGGCCTGACCGCGGAGCAGGCCCTCAAAGCCCGCGAGGCCGAGATCGCCAAGATCGAGGACGAGAGCCTGAAGCAGACGACCCTGCGCTCCAACGTCGTCGCCCTCTACGGCGGCGCCGAGTACTGGCTCTACCGATACAAGGTCTATACGGACGTCCGGCTGGTCTTCGCGCCGCAGCGGCGGGTGGCCTACTTCGGCGGCGACTGGGACAACTTCACTTATCCCCGCTACGACCTCGACGTGGCCTTCTTCCGCGTCTATGAGAACGGCCGGCCGGTGAAGCCGGCGAACTACTTCAAGTGGAACGCCAAGGGCGCCGGCCTCGACGAGCTCGTCTTCGTCTCCGGCCATCCCGGCAGCACGGACCGGCTCTTCACGGTCGCCGAGCTCAATTTCGAGAGGGACGTCCACTACCCGGTCCTGCTCAAGTACATCAGCGGCCGGCTGGCCATCCTCGGGACTTACGCCGCCAAGGGCCAGGAGGAGCAGCGCCGGGCCCTGGTCCAGATGTTCGGGCTCGAGAACAGCCGGAAGGCCCTGACCGGCGAGTACGAGCAGGGGCTGCTCAACAAGGCCATGATGGACCGCAAGGCGCTCGAGGAAAAGGAGTTCCGCGACAAGGTCGAGGCCGACCCGGCCCGGCGCGCGGAGTACGGCGAGGCCTGGCCGACGATCGCCGGGGTCGTCGAGAAGGAGGCGGGCCTCTACAAGACGCAGTTCTACGAGCGTCTTTCGGGCAGCCGCCTGGCCGAGCTGGCCATGACGATCGTCCTCTACGTCGCCGAGGTCCCCAAGCCCGACGCCGACCGGCTCCCCGGCTATCACGAGGCCCAGTTGCCAAGCGTCCGCTTCAATCTGTTCTCCCCGGCGCCGGTCTATGCCGACCTCGAGGAGGCCGGCTTGGCCGGCACGCTGAAGATGTCGCTCGACGAGCTCGGCTCCGACAACGCCTTCATCAAGCTCGTGCTGGGGGGGAAGAGCCCGGCCGAGGCGGCGCGCGAGCTCATCGGCGGGTCCAAGCTGGCCGACGTCGCGGTCCGCAGGGCCCTCATCGACGGCGGGGTCAAGGCCGTCGAGGCCTCCAAGGACCCGCTCATCGTGCTGGCCCGCAAGCTGGCCCCCCGCGTCCGCGAAACCGTCCAGTGGACCAAGGACAACATCGACAGCGTCCTCGAACCAGCCCACCAGAAGATCGGCCGGGCCCGATTCGCCGTCTACGGCAAGAGCCTCTATCCCGACGCGACCTTCACCCTGCGACTGACCTTCGGCACCGTGGCCGGCTACCCCATGAACGGCACCCAGGCTCCTTACGAGACGACGCTCTACGGCTTGTTCGATCGTTCGCTCGGCTTCAATAAGTCCGGCGATTGGGCCCTGCCCGACGCCTTCTGGGCGAACGTCGGGACCCTCGACCTCTCGACGCCGGTCAATTTCGTCTCGAGCTGCGACATCATCGGCGGCAACTCGGGCTCCCCGGTCATCAATAAGAACGCCGAGATCGTGGGCCTGATCTTCGACGGCAACATCGAGAGCCTGGCCGGCCGCTTCTTCTTCGACGGGGAGGCCAACCGCGCCGTGGCCGTCCACCCGGCCTACATCATCGAGGCCCTGCGCAAGCTCTACGGCGCGGCCAAGCTGGCCGACGAGATCGAGGGGAAATAGGCTCAGGGCCTCACGGCCACGGCCAGCATCTCGAAATCGTCCGGCGTCAGGGCGTCGCGGCGGCTGAAGGCGCCCAGCCTGGCGCCGAAGATCTCGACCGAGGCGAAGCCGGCCTTCTTGAGAAGCCAGGCCAGCTCCGGGGGGACGTACCAGCGCTCATCGCAGTCGATCTCGATCGGGCGGCCGTGGTCGTCCCGGGTCGTGAGCCGGGAGCGCATCCGGAAGGTCATCAGGTCGAAGGCGTGGCCTCCCGTCACGGACTCGCCGCCGCTTTCGTTCTCGAACTGCCCGACCGAGCGATGGAGCGGAAAAAGGCCGTTGAGGGTGGTCATGATGAGCTTGCCGCCGGGACGGAGGGCCCGCGCCGCCCCGCGCAGGATCTCGAAGTTCATCTCGTCGGTCTCCATGAGCGGAAATGCGCCCTCGCAGATCATGACGGCCAGGCCGAAGTCGCCCTTGAAGGGAAGGGCCCTGGCGTCGCCGACGCGGAAGTCGGGGGCGACGCCGGCCGCGGCGGCCTTGGCCCGGGCCCGCTCGATCTGGGATGGGGACAGGTCGATCCCCGTGACCTTGTAGCCGCGCCGGACGAGCTCGATGGCATGGCGGCCCGTGCCGCAGCCGATGTCGAGGATGGGGATGGACCGGTCGCCGCCGATCTCGGCCTCGATGAAGTCGCACTCGCCGGACGTGCCCTTGGTGTAGGCCTCCCGGTCATAGCCCTCCGCGAAATCGGCGAAGAGCGCCTCGTACCATTTCTTGGCCATGTTCGTTCTCCCGGAGAGGAACGCCGTCTCCGTCTCGAGTCTGACACGCGGATGCCCGGCATCCGAGGGCGATCGGGGGAGACCGCAGGATAGTTCGAGCGGGGACGGGAGTCAAGGACCCGACGGCTAGAATGAGATCTCGGCCCGGACGCCGAACCCGAGGGCGTTGGGGACGGAGGGGGCCATGGACGGGTGGAGGACGAACTGCACGTCCGGGTGGAGATCGAGCCAGCTCAAGAGCCGGGCCTGGTAGGTCAGCTCCAGGTTCCACTCGGCCCGCCGCACCGGGGATCCGGCGAGGGCGGCCTTCCTCATGAAGTCGTCGCCATTGAAGGCCGCGGCGAAGGCCATTCCGGCGATATCCTTGCTCCGCCGGGCCAAGAGCCCGGTGAAGGAGAGTCCGCCGCCCGTGAACAGCCCGATCCGGTTGAGCCGGGGGTTGGCCACGCCGACCCGGGTGAAGGCGATGAGCTTCCGCCCGGTGCCGCCGGCATCCCGCCAGACCGCGTGAGACAGAAGAACGTAGAATCCCCGATAACCGGGGATCCTCTCAGCCTCGCCCGGCCCCGGCAGGATCGGAGCGAAGCGCGCCGTATAGGTCCAGAGCCCGACGGCGATCTTGCCGGCGTACGTCGGCTGGACGTAGCGCCTGATGCTCTCCCGAACCGCCTGCCTCCGATGCCGCCCCAGGGCGAGCGGTAAGCGATAGCCGGCTTCCGCCGCGAGCAGGACGCCGTTCGCCTTGCGCAGAACGATCCGCGTCCCATCCGGATCGGCGGGGTCGCCGGCGAGACCGTTCATGACCGCGGACTGGAGATAGAAACCGCCGGTCTTGAACCGGGCCCGGAAGCCCAGGGTCGTATAGGGAAAGACCGAGGGCCCGTTGAGGCCGCTGAAGGCGAAGGTCGGATCGATGCCCTGCGACGGGTTCAGGAGGACGGTCGCGGCCTCGATGACATCGAATTCCGAGTTCAGGTCATAGATCCCGGCCAGGAGCGAGAGACGGCCTCGCCAGAGGTCCTGCCGGAGCCAGGCCTCGTAGAGCCGGACGGCATGGGGCGCCGCGATGTTGCTGACGCCCTGGAGGTCGCCGAAATAGCGTTCGGGATCCCGGCCGGCGAGCCCCATGCCATAGACATAGAGCGTCGCGCCGTGCCAGCCGGCGAGCTTGGAGAGATCGAGCGAGAGGGTCAGGGAGAGATTGTGGAGATCGACGGGCCCGCGGCGAAGGCCCCCGGCGACGACGGAGAAGACCTCGCCGAGATAGGCCAGCCCCAGTGTCACGCCGCGGTCGTCCAGCCGCGTCTTGAAGCGACCCCATCCCGGCCTTGAGGCGAGCGCGGCGTTCGTGTCCTGGCCGGCGTCGGCCCGGGCCTCTTGCCCGAGGCCGAGCGCCGCGCTCTGAACGAGAAAGGACACGAGAAAAATGACGGCGGCCGGACCGCGGCCGCAAGGTCCCCGCTCGTTCTGCACCGGGAATGGTCCCCCCGGCTATTGTAGCAAATTCGCCCCGGCCCGGCGCGGCCCGCTCTACCACACCTTCTCGACGTGGAGCTCCCAGACCTCTTCGTCAGGATTCTCGCGAAGATAATAATAGCGCCCCTGGTAGAAGCAGAACAGGGTGCCGTTGGACAGCCGGCCGGTGAAAGGCAGGTCCTTCCGCCAGAGCTCCCGCCCCTGGAGGTCGAAGGCGGCGAACTCGACCTGGTCCTCCCGGTACTTCCACGTCCGGGTGAGGAACTTCCCGTCGGAGACCTCGAAATAATCGAGGCCGGGGGCGCGGTCGGGGAAGAACAGGCGCTTCTCGTACTCGGTCCAGGGCATCGGCGACGACCTCGACCAGCCGTCCTTGATGGGCTTGATGACGGCCTCCCTCAACGCGTCCGTTATCGGGATCGGCTCCAGGGGCAGAACGATCGTCCTCTGCTCGCCGCCGGACCGGTCATAGACGGTGACGGCGACAGGCTTATCCCGGCTGGCCTCGATGACGTAAAGCGTGTCGCCGGCCACGCGGGCGGCGAAGTAATCGGAGACCAGGTTGATCTTGTTCAGGCCTTCGGAGGACGAACGGGCGCCGATCTCCTTGACCAGCCGCTGGTCTTTGTCATAGAGACGGAGCGTC
>Ga0153915_10006314_pt1 | contig 11093 bp, 8 predicted proteins | sample Opewatmetagenome_2_FD_107003 | JGI IMG/M metagenome (GOLD analysis project Ga0153915, IMG submission 107003) | Freshwater wetland microbial communities from Ohio, USA - Open water 3 Core 3 Depth 3 metaG | ecosystem: Environmental > Aquatic > Freshwater > Wetlands | place: USA: Ohio, Lake Erie...
CGAGGATATGGGTGGCGAGGCGGTCGAGGAAGAAGCGGTCGTGGCTGATCACCACCGCGCAGCCGGCGCAATTCTCGACAGCCTCCTCGTGAGCGCGCAGGGTCTCGACGTCGAGGTCGTTGGTCGGCTCGTCGAGCAGCAGGACGTTGCCGCCTTCCTTGAGCATCTTGGCCATGTGCACCCGGTTGCGTTCGCCGCCGGAAAGCTGGCCGACCTTTTTCTGCTGGTCGGGTCCCTTGAAGTTGAAGGCGCCGACATAGGCGCGGGTCGCGATCTCGAACTTGCCGAAGCGGAAGACGTCGACCCCGCCCGAGATCTCCTCCCACACGTTCTTGTTGGGATCGAGCGCATCGCGGCTCTGGTCGACGTAGCCGAGATGCACGGTCTCGCCGATGCGGATCGTTCCGCTGTCGGGCTTCTCGGCCCCGGTGATGAGCTTGAACAAGGTGGTCTTGCCCGCGCCGTTCGGACCGATCACTCCGACGATGCCGCCCGGCGGAAGGCTGAACGACAGATCCTCGAACAGCAGTTTGTCGCCATATGCCTTGCTGATGCCGTTGGCCTCGATCACCGTTCCGCCGAGCCGCTCGGGGACCTGGATCAGGATCTGCGCCTTGCCCGGGGTGCGATTCTCCTGCGCCTCGACCAGCTCGTCGAAGGCGCGGATACGCGCCTTCGACTTGGTCTGGCGGGCCTTGGGCGAGCGCCGGATCCAGTCCAGCTCTTCCTGGATCGCCTTCTGTTTGCCGGCCTCCTCGCGCTCTTCCTGCTCGAGCCTCTTGGCCTTCTTCTCGAGATAGCCGGTATAGTTGCTCTCGTAGATGTAGTAGCGGCCGCGATCGAGCTCGAGCACCCAGTTGACGACATGGTCGAGGAAGTAGCGGTCGTGGGTGACGAGGATGACGTTGCCCGGATAGTCGACGAGATGCTTTTCCAGCCAGGCGACGCTCTCGGCATCGAGGTGGTTGGTCGGCTCGTCGAGCAGCAGGATGTCCGGCTTTTCGAGGAGCAGGCGGGTGAGCGCCACCCGGCGCTTCTCGCCGCCCGACAGATTGGTGACCGGGCTGTCCCCTGGCGGACAGCGCATCGCGTCCATCGCGATCTCGAGCTGGTTGTCGAGCGTCCAGCCGTCGACCGCGTCGATCTTCTCCTGAAGCTCGCCCATTTCGGTCATCAGCGCGTCGAAATCGGCATCGGCGGGGGGATCGGCCATCAAGTTGGAGATTTCGTTGAACCGATCGACCAGGTCGGCGACCGGCCGCACCCCGTCCATGACGTTTTCCCGGACGGTCTTGGCGGGATCGAGCTGCGGTTCCTGCTCCAGATAGCCGACGCGGATGTTCTCGCCCGGCCATGCCTCGCCGGAAAATTCGCGGTCGCGGCCGGCCATGATCTTCATCAGCGTCGACTTGCCCGATCCGTTGGGCCCGATGATCGCGATCTTGGCGTCGGGGTAGAATTGCAGGGTGATGTTGTTGAGGATCGGCTTGGGCGCACCGGGGAAGGTTTTGGTGAGCCCTTTCATGACGAAACTATATTGTGCTGCCATGGCGGCGCATGTCTCCGGAAGCTGGGTGGATTTGGCGCCGCCCTAGCTTCCTTCGGCCCCATTGGCAAACGGCGGTGCCGGCCCTAATCGGTCGCCATGGAAAAGCCTGTCGCGTTGCTTCTCGCCCTCTCCCTCGCCGCTCCCGCCCCAGCCCAGACCCCGCCGGACCAGAGCCGCAGGCTTCGCGAGGCCGCGCTCCGGGACGACGTCGCCTGGGACATCGTCGAAGGGCTGACCACCGAGGTCGGGCAGCGGCTCGCAGGCACCGAAGCGGAGGCGCGAGCGCGCAGCTGGGCCGTCGCCAGGTTGAAGTCGCTGGGCTTTAGCAACGTGCACGTCGAGGAATATCGGATGCCGGTCTGGGTGCGCGGCACCGAGACGGCCGAGATCGTCTCGCCATTTCCCCAGCGCCTTGCGCTCGCCGCGCTCGGCTCCAGCGGGTCGACCGGCGACGCCGGGATCACCGCGCCGGTCGTCGCGTTCGAAGGGCTCGACGCGCTCCGCGCCGCGCCGGCCGACAGCCTCAAAGGCAAGATCGTCTTCATCACCCATGCGATGAAGGCGACGCAGGACGGCTCCGGATACGGCTATTTCGGCCCGATCAGGTTCCAGGGCCCGGCGATCGCTGCGAGCAAGGGCGCCGCGGCCGTCGTAATCCGGTCGGTCGGCACCGATCACCATCGCATGCCGCACACCGGCCAGACGAATTTTGACAAAGGGTCGGCGGCGATACCCGCCGCTGCGCTGTCGGTGCCGGACGCCGAGAACCTCGCGCGGATGCTCGAGCGCGGCAAACCTGTGGTCATGCACCTCGTCCTGACGCCGCGATCCGTCGGGGAGCAGCTTTCGGGCAATGTCGTCGCCGAAGTTCCCGGCAGCGATCCCGACGCCGGTATCGTGCTGGTCGGCGGTCACCTCGACAGCTGGGATCTGGGAACGGGAGCGATCGACGATGCGGCGGGCGTGGCGATCACCGCTGCGGCGGCCAGGCATCTACTGGACCTTCCGGAACGTCCGCGCCGGACGATACGGGTGGTCTGGTGGGGATCGGAGGAAGTCGGCGGGTTCGGAAGCAAGGACTATTTCGCCCGGCACAAGCAGGAGAATGTCGTCCTCGTCGCCGAATCCGATTTCGGCGCTGACCGCGTCTGGCGCCTCCGGACCGGCTTCGCGCCCGCCGACAAGGAGCTTGGCGATCGGCTCGCGGCCGCCCTTGCGCCGCTCGGCATCGCGAGTGCCGCCGGCACGCCGGAAGGCGGCGCCGACGTCGAGCAATGGATGGAGGCCGGCGTCGCCGCGTTCGACCTCAACCAGGACGGGACACGCTACTTCGACCTTCATCACACCGCGGACGACACGCTCGACAAGATCGACAGGGAGCAGCTGAGGCAGAACGTCGCCGCCTGGGCGACGACCTTGTGGATCGCCGCAAACAGCAGCGGCCGCATCGCCAAGACCAGGGATTGAACCGCCGCGCAGGCGCCCGCCGTCAGCCGGAAAGCGTGACGCGGTCCCCAACCCGGATCGTCTCCGGCCGCGAGGTGGTGGCATAGACTCCGATCTCGTTCGAGAATCGCTCGACGACCAGCCGCATGACCGACGGATCGCGCGCGGCATCGTCGGGGTCGATCGTCACCATCACGCAGCGCGGTATCGCGTCCGCCACCGCCAGCTCGGCCGAGTCCGGCCAGCCGCCGAAGTCGAGCCTCCGGCCGCGCCACTCCGGTTCCGGCCGCTCGCCTGCGATGACGATGTTGGAGCGGAACCTGCGGCGATCGAGCGGCGATCCGCGTGCGCCGTCGAGCGCATCATGCGTAGCGCTGCTCACCAGCGATATCGGCATCGAATCATGGGTGCCGCGGCCGAGCTGCAGCAGCGCGAGCTCCGCGCCGGCCAGATCGGACAGCCTCGCGAGCAGCCGTTCGTCCTCCAGGTCGAACCATTGCCCGTCCGGCGTCTGCATGTCGACGCGTGAGTGACGGGACAGGTCGGGATCCGCGGAATCGGGCGCGGTAGCGGACGAGATCGGGAAGGTCGCGCGCGGTGAGCCACGGAAAACGCCCCTTGTCGCGCAAGCGGAAGAAGCTGAACTGCCGGTCTCCTTCGATCCCCTGCCAATCGACCTGGGCAGCCGACACCGGCTCGCCCGCCATCGATTTGACGGGATAGCGCGCCAGCTCCACTACCGTCCCGATGAAGTCGCCCATGACCGTCAGCTAGAGGGCCCATGCGGGGAAAGGCAATGCGCAAAGGAGACGAGCGCGCGCCGTTGCGCGAACCGCTGGAGCGCCTCGACACCGATCCCGATCTTCGCCGCGCGCTGCTCCCCTTCTGCCGGCTCAAGCAGGGCGGGATCTGGGAGGATCCCGTGTTCGGCCACAGGGTCGGAGTGCTCGACGCGACCTCTCCCGGACAGGTGGCCGCCATCACCGGCGACGTCTCCTCTCCCCTCTGCATCGCCGACCCGCCCTACAATCTGCGGCTGCGCGGCCGGCAATCGGCAGCGACTGGTGGCGTTCCCGCCACGGACTATGATCGTTTCACCCGGGCATGGCTGGACTCGCTGCTTCCTGCCCTCGCGCCTTCGGCATCGTTCTACGCGTGGCTCGGCGCCGATGTCCGCAACGGGCTCCATCCCATCCCTGAGTTCATCGCCGAGATGCGAGGGAGATCCGGATGGGAGCCGCGCAACTGGATCACGCTGCGAAACCAGCGCGGCTACGGCACGCAGAAGAACTGGATGTGGGTGCGTCAGGAGCTCTTCTATTACGCCCGCGGAACGCCGCATTTCGACGTCGCCGCCGAATATACCGACATACCGAAGATCCTGCGCGGCTATTACAAGGAGATCGGCGGCGAGCGGACCGAGAATGCCGCGCGCGGCAAGGCGGACACGATCCGGGCCGGGAACGTCTGGGTGGACGTCCAGCAGGTCTTTTACCGCCTGCACGAAAACGTCCCCGGCTGCTATGCGCAAAAGCCCCTGAAGGCGTTCGAGCGGATCGTCCGCAGCGCCACGGCGCAGACGGATTGGGTGATCGATCCCTTCGCCCATTCCGGAACGACGTTGCTCGCCTGCGAAAGGACCGGCCGCCGCGCCATCACGTTCGATATCGACCCCGTCTTCGCCGAGATCGCCATCCGCCGCCTCGAACGCTTCCGCCGAACCGGCCGTGAAGGGTGGCAGTGCGAAAATCCGTTCCCCGAGCTGGCGATTGAGAGCTGACGATTGCCATGCCAGAAACAGTCCCATAGTCACGCCGTGCGGCACCCGGCCGGATACAGGGCGGGGCGCGGAGAGGACCGAGAGAGCGATGACCGAACAAGCCAGCGAAGCCGTCTACAACCCCGTACAGGCGGTTCACTTCCCGCACGAGCCGATGGCATATGGCGGAGGCGGCAGCGCCGCCGGGACCGTCCACCGGTCCGAGGCCGATCTCACCGACTGCGAGGTCGAAGGGACGCTGCCCGCGGAACTCGACGGCGTCTTCTACCGGGTCGGGCCGGACCCGCAATATCCGAAGGACCCGCGCTACGCGAACGACATCAACTTCGACGGCGAGGGACATGTCAGCATGTTCCGCATCAAGGACGGCCACGTCGACTATCGCAGCCGCTATGTCCGCAACCAGCGCTGGAAAGCGCAGAATGCCGCCCGCCGCTCGCTGTTCGGGATGTATCGCAATCCCTTCACCGACGATTCCTCGGTCAAGGGGCTGAGCCGCGGCACCGCCAACACCCAGCTCTTCCTCCACCACGGCAAATTGCTCGTGTTCAAGGAGGACAGCCCGCCGGTGGTCCTCGATCCGCTGACGCTCGAGACGCTCGACGATTATTACACGTTCGGAGGCGCGCTCGAGGGCGAGACCTACACTGCGCATCCCAAGATCGACACCGCGACCGGCGATCTGGTCGGCTTCGGCTATGAGGCGCGCGGTCTCGCCACCGACGACATCGAGATTCTCTCGGTCGATCGCAGCGGCCGTCCCAACTGGCATACCTGGGCGAAGGTCCCCTACGCCTGCATGCTCCACGACTTCGCGGTGACCGAGCGGCACATCGCCTTCCTCACCGTTCCGCTCGTGCCGGACCTCGATCAGATCCGCAAAGGCGGCCTCCATTTCAGCTGGGATTCGACGCTGCCGAGCTATCTCGGCGTGCTGGAGCGCGGCGCCGACGGAGGCCAGATGCGCTGGTTCCCCGGTCCGACCGTGATGTGCACCCATACGATGGGCGCCTGGTCCGAAGGCGACCGGATCATCGTCGACATGGACGGCGCCGAGGGCAACCAGTTCCCCTTCTTCCCGAACAAGCATGAACCGTTCGATCCGGTGAAGGGCATGGGCAGGATCCGCCGCTTCTCGGTCGATCTGTCCGATCGCACCGCCAACAGCTTCGACATGGAAGTGCTCTATCCCCAGGTGTCGGGCGTGCTCGCCCGGCAGGACGATCGCTTCCACACGGTCAAGTATCGCTACGGCTTCCTGCTCTCGATCACCCCCGGCCCCGGCGGCGCGCGCGCGACCAGCTGGACGATGGTCGATCACGAGACGGGCAGGATCTCGGTTTACGATCCGGGCCCCGACACCGGCCTTTCCGAAATGTGCTTCGCGCCGCGCTCCAAGGATGCGCCCGAAGGCGACGGCTATCTGATCGGCATGGCGAACCGGCACGGCGAGCGCGACCGGTCGGATCTGCTGATCCTCGATACCCGCGACCTCGAAGCCGGCCCGATCGCGACGATCAAGATGCCCTACAAGGCGGTCGGCCAGATCCACGGTTTCTGGGCGGCGGGGCACGAGCTCCCGCGCTAGAGTTGGCTAGCCGGCGCTCCTGGCCGCATTCAGAAAGGCTGCGGCTACCCAGCCGAGCCAGACCGCGATCATGCAGGCCATGACCGAGAGCAGGACGTTGGCGCCGGCTTCGGCGAAGTCGCGGTTGCGGATGAGATCGAGCGTTTGCAGGCTGAACGACGAGAAGGTCGTATAGCCGCCGCAGAAGCCGACCATCACGAACTGGCGCAGGTCGGGCGCCACGACGGCCCTCCCGTCGGGCCCCGTGAGGGCTGCGAAGAAGCCGATCACCAGGCAGCCGCTTACGTTCACCGCCAGAGTGCCCCACGGGAAGGTCTCGCCGAACCAGACGGCGATGGCGCGCGAGCAGGCATAGCGGCTCATTCCACCGAGCGCGCTTCCGATCGCGATCCAGAAATATGTGATCACCCTGTCACTCCTACCGAGGCGCCGCTCGCGCGGCCGATACGCGTAGGAGTCATCAGCTCATCCGAGCGGTTGTCGGGAGAACTCCATTCCCGGCGGACGCGGGCCGCCTGAGCTTTCTAGCTGCACCAGCGCCAAGGTAAAGCCGGACGCGTGACATGAGCGTGCGGCGGGCGCAAATGGAGCCGCGAGCGACAGGAGACCGGAATGGAACTTCCCAGGCAGGCGGCGCTGATGCGCATCTACACCGACGAAGCGGCCCGCGCAGGCCACAAGTCGCTGTTCGAGGCGATCGTAGCCAAGGCGCGCGACGAAGGCCTTGCCGGGGCCACAGTATTGCGCGGGCCGATGGGGTTCGGCCAGGGTGCGGTGATCCATAACGCCAGCATCCTCAACCTGTCGGCCAACCTCCCCCTGGTCGTCGAGATCGTCGATACCGAGGAGAAACTGCGCGGATTCCTGCATAATCTCGAGGAACTGACCGACGGCGTCGGGCTGGTGACGATCGAGAAGGTGGAGGTGCTCCACCACAGCAACGGAGCGGCCGGCCGGGGAAGTTGAGAAATGGTCGGGGAGACAGGATTCGAACCTGCGACCCTCTGCTCCCAAAGCAGATGCGCTACCAGGCTGCGCTACTCCCCGATCCATGGTCCCCGCCGGGACGACCCGCTTCACGTCCGGCCTGCGCCGTGAGGATGGTGGGCCCGGAGGGATTCGAACCCCCAACCTAGCCGTTATGAGCGGCCGGCTCTACCGTTGAGCTACAGGCCCCGAAGTCCGAGTGGCTGCGGATAGCGGAGGCTTCGCCGGCTTGGCAAGCGAAGGTGCCCGCCCCCGTTCGGGCTCAGCTCCCTAGTCCCGGCTCCTGGAACGAAGATAAGAGGAGGATCGCCCTTCGACCAGCTCAGTGCGAACGGCGCGTCATTGCTTTTCGCCGTTCGCCGCTTCCGCCGCCGCGAGCACCTCCTCCACAGTCGCGGGCTGTACGTCGTGGCGCGCGAGAAACGCGAACAGGCCGTCCCACCAGGCGTGAAAGGCCGCGAGATCCTTCTCGGTGCGGACATAGGGCGTATGGCCCGGCTCGACCGACGGCGAGTGGAAGGAGATGCTAAGCAATTGCGCGCCGTCCGCGAGCAGTTCGGCAGCGGCCTCGAGCGTATGCGCGATCGGCATGTCTTCGGGGGTCAGCGCGACGCGGGCAAGCATTCCGGACCGGGAAAGCAGGCTGCGCAGCCCGTGCCGGCGCGGAAAGATGCCCGGTCCACGGCGCCGCAGCCTGCCGGTGTAGGCCGCACTGAGCGGGATCTCCAGCAGCTTTCCATCCCCGACCCAGTAAGGCTGGGGCCGCACTTGCGAGAAATCGGGTCCGCCCTTGTCGCTATAGTCGAACAGGGCGCGAACCGAGACGTCCATGCGATAGCCGGCCTCCTCGAGCAGGCCTGCCGTGTGCCTCCCGACGCCGTAGCGTCCCGCCCGATAGACGATCGGCCGGCGGCCCAACGCCTGCTCGATCGTCACGGTTAGCGTCTCGAGCTTGGCGCGTTGCAAATCAATCGGAAGGTTACCGGTAAAACTATTGATAGCATTCACTTCTTCTTCGTACGGAGGATTGACCCAGGGGTGGAGCTGGGTGCCGATCGCACACTCGCCCTTCTCCAGCCAGCCGCGCAGCACCGCGACCGCTTCCGGATCGGTCGCGATCGGATGATCGATCAGATAGACCGGCGTCGCCCCCGCGGCGCGCATTCGCGCGTGCATCGCCGGCATTGCCTTGAACGCGCTGGTGGCGCGCTGGTCGCGGCTGAACGGTCCGGTCCAGTCGAACTGCTCCTCGGTATCGACGAAGATCATGAAGCGGCGGCCGAAGGAGCCGGGAAAGCGGATATAGCAATGCTCGCGCGGCGGCCGGTCGAGCCGGCCACAGGCCGCCCACTCGTTCAGCAACGCCGCGCGCTCAACGCTTCTTTTCGGAAGATCTATCCGCGCCTTCACCGGCCGGAAGGTAGAGGAAGAACTTCTTGTCGCCAATCACCAGCGCTCCGCCGGTGGCTTCGGCGAGATTGCGCACCAGCCGCAGCGCGAAGCCGAGACCGAGTGCAGGTGCGCCGGGCCAGTCGCCCTCGGGGCTGTAGCCGGGATCGAGCAGCGCCGGCTCGTCCAGCTCGCCGATCGCGCGCGGCCGATCGATCGCGAGGCACAGCATCTCCACGCCCCCGAACGGCGTCATGCCCATGGTTGCGCCGATCGTCTCCCCGCGCCGCGCCAGCCCGATCGTCGCCGCGAGCAGGCGGGAGATCATCCGTTCCACTGCGCCGGGCTCGACCTTTGCGGGCGGCAGATCGCTCCCGATCTCGATCTTGAGCTTCGAACGGCGCTGGCGCGCCAGCCGCGCATAGCCCTCATGAAGCCTGGAAAGCAGCGCGGCCGTGTCGGCCGAGCTGTCCTCGAGCACGAGACGACGGGTCTCGATCCGCGCGGCGGTATCGAGATCGTCGACCGCCGAGAGCAATTTGCCCGCCTGCTCGATGATATCGCGGGCGCGGGCGCGATAATCGATCCCGGCCGGACCCATATACTGGCCGTCGATCATTTCCGCGAAGCCGACGATCGCATTGAGCGGTGTGCGCAGCTCGTGGATCAGCTGGCGCAGGGAATCGGGAGGCAGGTTAGTGCCGAACAGCCCCGCCGCCGCGGCGACGGTCTCGGTGCGCGCGACTTCGTCGAGCCGGGGCCGGCGCGCCGTCCCGCGATAGCCGAGAAAGCTGCCCTGGCGCGGCTCGAAGAATGGAACGCCCGAAATCCGCCAGTCCCCGGACGCGGCCCCGACGCCGGCGACGCGGAACCGCGCATCGCGAAACGGCGCCCTCTTCTCGAATGCGCCGGCAGCCTGCCCGTCGACGCCATATTGCTCCAGGACCGCGATGTTCGCGATCGACTGGCCGATCAGCGGGCCGCGCGGCGCGCCTTCGACCCAGACTATGACCCCGTCCGGCCCGGCTTCCCAGCGGAAGCTCTCGATCGGCTCGATCCCGCCGGGCGCGGGCGTCGCCGTCGGTCCTGCCCCGACCGGCTCCCTCTGCTTCCTGAATTCCTCGATGCGCGCGACCAGATCGCGTATCTGGGTCTCACCCGCCGCGGCCGCCGGGTTGAGGAAGGCAGCGGGTTCTTCGGCGTTTTCCCGAACCGCCGACCCCGACAGCACGAAATCGCTGGGGCCGAAGGCGGCGAGCGCCTGCCTCACCCGGGGATCGAGATCGCGGCGATGCCGCAGCAGCGACCGCGCCGTGACCCCCATTGCCGGGAGCAGATCGAGCCATTCATCCGCCTCGAGGCAGGCAGTGCCGACGATCGGACTGGCGACCGACGGATGGTCCTCGCCGAAGAAACGGAGCAGCAGCGGCGACACCCGCCGCCCGGCGAGGGAGCGGGCGATGCTCTTGCGCGTCTCGACGCTGACCTCGTTGCGGTGACTGCGCAGATAGGCGAGCGCCTCGACGAGCTGGTCGCCCTCCGGCCAGTCGCGCGGTTGGGCCAGCAGGTCGACCAGCTGGCGCCACTTTGCCGCGCGCGCGGCCCGGCCGGTGGCGGGCTGCGCCAGGGCGGTTGCGAGCATGTCGTCGAAGCGCACTGTGGTCCCAACTCCCGAACGTGCCGGTGAAGCGGCGCAGGATGAGCGTTACCGCCACGCGCAGGCGCGCGAAAGCGGGAACTGGGGACGCGTCGCAATATGGGACGCAGCGCGGCCCCGAGCGCCCGCCGGCCGCAAAAAAGGGCGCCGGAAGTTTCCGGCGCCCCTCTCTGTCCCGATCCGTTCTTCGCGGCGCTTCAGCTGCGCTGCGAGAGCCAGATCATCATGTAGCTGGCAAGCTCGGCGCGCGGGCCGGTGATCGCCTGCAGCGCGGTCTGCGACTCAGCCTTCTGGCCGGCGAGGCCGAGCGCCAGGCCGAGGTGGGTGTTGACCAGATTGGCATCCACCGACCCCTTCTGGAGCGCCGCACGGTACAGGTCCGCTGCCTTGGAATAATCGCCGTAGCCGAAATAGGCGTCGCCCATCTTGAGCGCCTGGGTGCCGGTCGGCGCCGCCAGGGCCTTGGTTGCCCCCGATGAGAGCGATGCCTTGTCCGCGGCTATGCGGCTGCCGGTCGAGGCGCGCAGCTGGCTGAACGGGGCCTTGGCCGGATCCAGCACCTTGGCCGCGATGCCCTCGTCGAGCACCGCCTTCGCCTCGCCCGGATAGCCGGTGTCGCTCAGCACGCTGGCGAGCTGGTAATAATCTCGCTCGCCGGCCAGGGCATGGGCGGCGCGCATCAGGCGCAGCATGTCGA
>Ga0153915_10006315_pt1 | contig 11092 bp, 6 predicted proteins | sample Opewatmetagenome_2_FD_107003 | JGI IMG/M metagenome (GOLD analysis project Ga0153915, IMG submission 107003) | Freshwater wetland microbial communities from Ohio, USA - Open water 3 Core 3 Depth 3 metaG | ecosystem: Environmental > Aquatic > Freshwater > Wetlands | place: USA: Ohio, Lake Erie...
GACGCCGGAGCGAATCCAGGCTCGGCACCGCCTCGTACGTGTTGCCGCCGACCGTGAGCTCTACCCAGCCCCGTGAGATAGCGCTTGTCGCGTACAGCGTGCATGGGCGCGCGATGACACGGACTCGTTGAAGCAACGAGTCATTCGTCGCAAAGAGTGGAACGACGCGCGATCGACTATGCGGCAGGTGACCGAAATTCCATCCCAGGACCGCGAGCCAGGCGAACAGCGCCCGCTGCTGAAACCGGGTCGGCATCATCGCGATCATCAGCGCCGACACGCCGACCAATGGGATGAGCGCCTTGAGTCGGTCGAAATGATACGTCGTCGCGTGTTGGGCGAGCAGCAGATTCTCCGACAGCGGCAGGATGGTGGCGAGGAGAAGCGCAATCATCCACACCGCGGGGCGCCGGCGAACGACGACCGCGTACGTCGTGACAACAACGCCGACTAAGAGGAGCAACGCGCCGAATGACTCGACATATCCGGCTCCCAACGCGGCAAGCGAACCAAGCGTCGTCGACCGCACCCACGCTCGCGACCGCAATGCCTCGAGGAGCGGCGAGAACCCGACGACCGATGCGAAGTGCGCAACAAATGAGAGGCCGGACACCATTGCTCCGAGCAACATTCCAATCGCTATTGTTCGCAGCGGATGGCGCGGCGCGTGTTTGGCTCGCCACCAACAGAGCCCCGCGATCGACGCGGTAGCGATGTAGCCGGTCCATTCTATCGCGGGCCCGAGCGCTCCGGTGGCCACGAGCATGAGCGCGTCACGGCGGCGAATCGGTGCTCCGCTCTCGACGCATCGAAATACGCGGGCGGCCATGACGAGTTGCACCAACCAGACGACCTGGAAGAGTGAATGGTGCCAGTAGACGATCCCGTGTGAATACAGCGCCTCGAACGTGAACAGATACGAGGCCGCTGACAGCATCACGATTCCCACATGTGTTCGCCGCTCGAGCCCGAGCTCAGCCACCGCTTCCGCGACGAGAAGGGCCAGCAACAGGGTGGCGGCAAGGTGGATGCCGAGGTTGAGCAGCAGCAGGTGATCGACGCTCGCCGCGAGGCCCGTGGCGCGGAAGAAAGCCCACGGGACAATGAACCCAAGGGGAGGAAACGACGTGTAGTAGTAGATCCCGCCTGGACCGCGGACCGAATCACCAAATCGCACGTCTCGATCGAGCGGACGGCCGAGCGTCACGATGGGCAGAAATCGATGCACGGACGCGGGCGTCTGATTCATCGCGTCGACCGTCAGCAGCACGTGGTATGACGCATCGATGTTCGCCACGATGCGGTCGTTCCGCCACGACCACCGCACGGCAGCGGACGCGACGAACATCAGAAGGATCGGCAGGAGGAACCGGCGAAAGCGGAGCGGAGCGAGATCGCCTGTGCGCATGCCGGAAGACGATCGAGACGCTCCGTCCGTCTCCAGGAAGCACTTGGCCGTTTCGGGCGATGACAGCAGGTGGGTACGAGTTTCCGGATTAGCAGGCAGCTGTGCCGATCACGTTCCAGCGAGCTCCGGTCCGAGCACGCGTGCAATCGACTCGACGAGCCGGTTCCACCGGTCAGCCTCTGAAACCAGCTGACGTCGACCGAGGGCGGTGAGGGAATAGAATCGCGCCCGCCGGTTATTGTCCGAGATTCCCCACGAACCCCGCACCCAGCCGCGATCCTCGAGGCGCTGGAGCGCCGGATACAATGAGCCGTGATCCACGATCAACGCGTCGCCAGAACGCTGCTGAATCGCGCGAGCAACCCCTTGGCCATGCTCGTCTCCAAGAACCAGAATGCGGAGAATGAGAAGGTCCAGCGTGCCCTGGAGGATCGCGTCGCGCTCTTTACTGCTCGCTCGAGTTGTCATACGTGCAAGTAAAGGTTGAGTACTTGCGTGATTGCGCGTACCGGAACTCACGTCTCCGTGCGCAGCACGACCGCCGGATCCATCAACGTCGCTTTCCTTCCTGAGAGGAACGCCGCGAGCAGCGCGAACCCACCGATGACGACGGGCACGACGAGCAGCGCGCCCGGGTCAAGCACGCTTGCGCTGATCGATACGCCTTGCAGGACTGCGTTCGTGACTTTGATCGCCGCCAACGCTCGGCGCGCCGTGTTCGGCGCAAGAAACGCAATGAGATTCCACATACGACACGCTCATGTCGACGTTCTACCCGAGGTATGGTCGCTTGGGTAGAACGTCAACACGAACGTGCCGGGCTTCACCTCACGGCGTGAAACCAGCGGCTCTCCAGAGCGGTGCAGGGCGATACAGCCGCCCTGCGGCGACGACTGCGTGTACGCGACGCACATTGCTGATGTTCTCGAGTGGGTTGCCGTCGAGAACTACCAGGTCGGCGCGCTTGCTGCGCTCCAGGGTTCCCGATTCTCGGTCGAGACCCATCACGCGGGCCGGCACGATCGAGGCCGACTGCAACGCCTCCATCGGCGTCATCCCCGCGCGCACGTATAGCTCGAGCTCGCGTGCGATGCTGTAGCCCGGCACGACGAGGTCCGTTCCGGCAACGACGGGAACGCCGGCGTGGACGAGCGCCGTGACCAGTTTACTACCTCGCTCGAGGCTGAGCAGCCGCGTCGCGGCCGTGTTGCTGCTGCTTCCGCTCGCATTGAGCGCCTCGAGCAACTCCGGAGGAGCATGTGCCGCGCCGGGCTCGTAGACGGCGAACGCTGAATCCTTGGGATGGCTGTTCTGCTCCGAACGCGCGAGCGTTGGATCGAGCACGGTGCCGTGCATCTTGAAGAACGCGATCGCCTCTTGCGCCGACGGCAACGTGACGTCGAGCGGTGGACGCGGCTGGCCCGCTGGCGGCGGCTGCTGCACGACTGAAAGGACATAGCCAAGGTGATTGATCTGGTCGGCGCCAGCCTCGACGAATTGGCGCGCGTTCATTCCGCGCGGAACGTGGCCCGTGACGGTCATGCCGAGTCGGTGCGCCTCGGCGCTCACCACGGAGACGAGCGCGGGCGGAAGCGAACCATAGATCTTGATTTGTTGATAGCCGGCGTCGTGATAACGATTGACGATGGCCTTTGCGTCGTCGGGCGAGGAGGCGACGAACGCTCCAAGTCCGTCGGGCGCGCCGTCGATGAGCCCCGCAAGCAGCATCCTTGGGCCTGGGATGCGACCGGCGGCGATCGCGTCGCGCAAACCTGTCGCGAGCTCGAGCTCGTTGCCGACGTCGCGCGCGGTCGTAACGCCAGCCGCGAGTTGCGCCGACGGCCACTCCACTTGCTCGAAGTGGACGTGCATGTCCCACAGCCCGGGGATGATCGTCTTGCCGCGCGCGTCCTCGCGCGGCAATCCCGACGGCACTGCCACGCCGCTCGTTGGTCCAACCGCCTCGATGCGTCCGTCGCGCACGATGATGATTCCGTCATCAATCGGCGGCGCCCCGGTGCCATCGATGATTCGCGCGCCGACGATCGCGTACGCACCGCTGCGCGGCAGCGGCGACTGACGCGCCATCGCCTCGAGGTCGGCGAGACCGTCGCGCACTGCGCCACGCACGAAATCCGCAAGCAAGTGCTCGTAGCCCGCGCGCACTGCCTCGAATCGATCGAGCTCCGCGTCGCCGTTCACGACCGCGACGATGCGTCCGTCGGTCGTCGCCCACATCGACTGTCGGCCCCAGAGCAATCCGCTGACGGAGTACCGTTTGAGAACGATCGCTCCATTCGTGCTCGGGAGCGTGTCCGTCCCGCGATACTCGAACGCCGCTTGTCCGCTTGGCAGCAAGCGCACGGTGTCGGAGGCCGAGCCCCGACAACAAAAGCGGAAAAGCGATTCCTCGAGAGCGACTGGGGGGTATCGAAACATCGGGAACGCCGGCGCCGAATACCGAACAACGTGCCGCGCGCCACGATCGACGATCGTGGCGGAATCTCCGGCGAGACCGACGTTCAGGTCGACGTCGGTGAGTGTCGATGTCTGGCCGTGTGCGTCGAGTTGGCGCGGCGTTCCGTCGGCGGCGGTGACGAGCGATGCGCGCAGCCGCACGTCGCTTCCGATGTAGCGAAACGCCCACGACGCCGTGAGCGTCCGCTGATCGCCGGTCGTCACGAGTGACCATGTTTCCGCGCCGACCGGATGCTGGAGCTTGTAGATAGTGAAATGTCCAGAGTCGGTCGCGACTTGAGCGAAGAGCGGCACCGCGTGCGCCACAGCAACGGCGACGGCGCACGTGAAAAGAGACGCGTGGACTCGTGTTCTCATGGCGCGCGACCCTTCGCGGCCCAGTGGGGCGCCGTGGCCCAACTCGCGATGTCGAACAGCGCCGCGGGCAGTGGAACGTTCGCTTTCCAATCTCCGTACTCTTCAACCTGCGATACCACTCCGCCGACAAAGAAGGTGCACTTTGTCGCCAGCCATCCGTTGGCGAGCGGCACGATGCCCTCGAGCCGGATGTCCATCTTCGGCGCGCCCGGTGCCGGGACAAGAATTGCGCGAACCACGATCTTGCTTTCCGTGTCCACCCAGAATTGTGGAGATGCGGTGTCGGCCGCGGACGTCGCGCCAACAATCCAGACGGGCTGCTCATTCCAGCGGCCGTTCACCACCGGTCGGGCGAGATCCACGCCCGTGGGCGCAAGCTCCGCCGTCGTCCGCGCGACGGGTTGTACGTAGACGCCCTCGATCAGCGGCAAGAGCGCATTGCCACCTTTGCGCGCCACGGCCAGCTTCCCCGCGCGCATGACCCACAGCGAGTCAGCCGAATAAAGAACGCCGTTCCCCTCGCTGGGATCGCCGATATCGATGCGAAGTTGCGTGCCGCTCGTCTCGCTGTACCGCACGCTCTCGTACCACGTCGTCACTTTCTCGGCGCCGTCGGCGCCGCGCGTGCTGGTCTTCTGTGTGAAGGTCAGCGATGTGTACCATCGGCCAGCGTATGCGTCACGCATTTGCTGGAGCGCATCCACACCCGTCACCGGAGCGCGTTGCTCGGGCGCTACACGATCTGCGAGAATGGGCGCGGCCGCCACCCGATCCAACCACGCATCGACGATCGGCTCCAGCGTCGCGCCGAAGTAGGCGCGGTTTGCCGGAGGCGTCGAGTCCGCGAATGCCGCTTGCTGTGACGGTTCGGCCGTGAGGTGATGATCCATTCCCGGCACGTCGGCGAACGCTGCGTTCCCGGGGTGCATCGCGTTGATGGCGTCGACGAGCTGCAGATGCTCGTCGCGGCTGGTGATGAAGTCTGAGCCAGCGTACATCACGAGCACCGGCGCGCGAACGGCGCTCCACGTCGTACCAAGATTGATCGCGGCGACCTGCTGCATGTACGCGTCGGAGGCGGGGTAGACGAAGTACGGCTTGCACTCCGGCTCTGACGCGACGATCGCCGCCGAGCTCTCGCGTGCCATGAGAAGTCGGAATGCGCAGCGCGCCTTCCGTTGCATCGACTGCTCTATGCTGTCGGGGCTCTCGCCCGAGAGCCTTCTCTGCCGACGGGAGTTCGCCAGCTCGTACTCGTACCATGAGATGCCGACCGTAGAGAGCACCGCGATGCCGCGCACCGGCGGACCAGACGAATCGCGGGCGATCAAGAGCGGGCCCTCGATGCCGCCGATGCTATGGCCGAACACGAAGATGCGCGCTGAATCGACGAACGAATAGCGCTTGAGCGCGCGCAACGCGGCGGCATATCCGGCGAGCTCAGTCTCGAAGTCGACGCTCGCGCACGGTGCGCCTTGACTGTCTCCGACGCCGCTCTTCTCGACGCGCACAGTTGCGTAGCCATGCCGCGTGAGGTGGTACATGAGATCGCGATACGCGTCGATTCCGGCGGGGCTATCAACCGAGAAGCAGCCGATCCCGCCGACGAGCAGCACCGCCGGATGACGAGCGTGGTCGCGCGGATGCGTGACGATGATGCGACGGCGCCCGCTATTGGTTGCGACCGACGCATACCATATGTCGAAATCCGGTGCGCGCTCTCGGGGCCATTCCTCCGGCGTGTACACCAAATGCACGGCTCGTCCGCCGCGGTTCACGGTGATTGGCTGCGCCGACCCTACGCGCAGCGCTCGGAGCATTGGAGGTGCGTCGGCGGCTTCGACGATGTGACGACCACCGATGCCGACGACGACGTCGCCGACGCGCAGGCCGGCGCGTTCGGCAGGCGAGTTCGGCGTAAACCCGGTAATGAGCGCACCGCGCGGAGTCCCTCGGCCGAGGAGCGAATCAGGGACAGCGGCGAGCCGCGCGCCGAAGTATGATCGCCGAGGGAGAGGCGTATCCGTCGGATCTTGCGATTGGGCGATCCGCGGTTGCATCAGTGCCAGCGCCACGAGCGTGCCAAACGCGAGGGACTGCACGACCACAACACCCGGTGTTGCGGATGCCGGGGAGCGGCGAACATCGCGGAAGGTCATCACCGCCAATACCTCGCATCCAGCGTGTCGATCACGTGCCAGGCCTTCGACGAAAGCGGGTTCGGCCGCCTGTGCTTCAGCTCAGCCGATGAATAGATACGGAGAAATGCCGCAGGACTGCGGGCCGCGGGAAAGAGTGAGTCGACGCCGAATGTCTCGAGGATCTCCCGCGCGATGTACGCTCCGTTCGGATGACCGTTCGACCAGAAGAGGCCGAGTGCGCGGCGACTGACGGCCGTCAGCTGTGTCGAATCATCAGCCGCGACTGTGAGCAGCGAATCGAGCTGTCGAAGTAGTCCGGGAGTACGCGCGTACTCCGCGTTGTAGCGGGTGACATGCCCTGCCGATGCGGGATTCGGAGAGGAGAACGGATACGGCTTGTCGATTTGATCGGCGATTCCCTCGTTTCTCAAGTCATACAGCGCCTTGCGAAGACCGGCGTCGGGGGCCGCAGCGCTCCCCGGAGGTAGAGGCCTGGCGGCCCGGTTGATGTACGAATGGTGAAACTCGTGTGCGAGGTTCTTGGTGATTGGAATTCCTCCCACGCTCAGAACGCGCGCGTACAAGAGGTCGACCACGATGCCTTGGGGCAACGAGTATCCGTCGTCGCGGAAGAAGGCAAACGCGACGAGCGGAGGTGCGCCATTCTTGGTGGCCCCGGGCGGGAGGAAGCGCGCCGCCATCGCAATCGCGTCCGCGATCGGAGCCGTACGGGCGAGGGAATCGCGATACGCGACCAGCTCCGAACGTCGCGTTCCGGCGAGCGCCAAGTGCTTGAGCTGCAAGCTGTGGCCGTCGTCGCCCTTGGCGAGGGACTCGAATTCGGCGCGACGCGATGGCTTGAACGTGAGGTCAATGTCGTCTCGCAGCCCGGGGCCAAGGTTGACTTGCGCCAGGCGGTAGCCTGGCGTGGCGAGCATCGCCCGCCATTGCGCCTCGGTCGGCTCGATGTCTCGCGAGAGGATGTCCACGATCTTCCAGAACTGGTCGATTCCGGAAAAGTCGATCCCGGTCGCCAGCATCGATGAATCGGGCGCGGCGGACGCTTGTGCCGCGAGCAGGTTGAAGAAGGGAGCCGCGGCTGTCAACGTCGCGACCGAGACGACAGCAAGAGTCTTGTGAAGCCGATGCATGGAGGCCACTCCGCGGCGATGGCGATATGAGAAATCGAGTACACTGGCGGACGGCCTCTGACCGCTCGAGTGGTTCGCGCGGGCGCAGGCCGGGCCAAGTTGTCCGAGGACATTACTGTCGTACCGGCGCGTAGTGCCCACGGCGTTGCGGTGAACGTTCGCGCCAGTGCAGAGAACGCTGGGAATGGCGCCGAGAGCATGCAGGAGATCAATCTGTGCGAATCGCCAGCAGCGGGTCGACCCGCCTGGCGTGCCGTGCGGGGACGGACCTTGTCGCTTGCGCGTCCGGCCTCGGCGCCGGCGCGGCGATCTCGCGCATCAGTCTGTGGCGGCGTTCGAGCTCACGGACGTATTCGACATCTGATATCTCTGGCCATTGAACGCGAGCGATCGAGGAAAGCGGTCCGAGATACAGGAATGCATCAGCGAGGTCCTCGAGGCGCAGCCCGGGATACGGATCGTCGATCTCATTCGGGGGTGATCCAACTCGCCGGATGTTCTGACCAAACACCAATCCGCCGGCGACCGCGCCAAGCCACGTGTCGTGAAGCGCGACGAGCGAAGGTTTGGGCCAAGCGGCGAAGCGCGCCTCGAATTCGGCGAGTCGACTGCCGAAGCCGTCGTGCGGAACGATGACGAAGGTAGACCCAGGATGCCGCGTCTCGACGATCATCGTCACCGTCGGCGCCGGCGGCATCGATGCATGGCGCCACGAGATCGGGTGGTGCAAGATGTGCGCGGCGCCGATGATGAGCAGCGCCTTGCGGCGCCGTACAAGAACCTGCGTCTCGACTACGGTCGCGAAATCGCTGTCGCGTCGCGTCTCGAAGGGCTTAAGATCCTCCCGCGTCCTTACCCGGCCCCAGTCGACGGGTGAGTCGCCAGCCAGCACGCGCACGCGGCGCTCAGCAGGGAGATGTTGGTTGACCTCGCGCACCGCGTCCAGGAGTTCCTTGTGTTGGCGCGGGTCACATCGCCCGGGTTGTGTCGTGTTGCGCCATGAGAGCTGCAGTGTCGCCAATGCCACGGTTTCGCCGGCAACGTAGCGGTCGAGGACGTCCTGGTAGAGAGGATTGCCGCATTCCACCACGATGTCGTTGACTTTGCTCGGGAACTCCGGATCCCTCACAAGCCGCAGTGAGAAGTCCGCCTCGTCCTGCTGCCAGTGCGACATGCCAAGCGCGACGATGGAATGCTGCGCGAACGCCGCCAAGGTCGCGCGCACAGCCCCCTCGGCCCGGGTGTGGGCCTGGCCTTGGGCCACGGCACGACCCCCACTGACCACGGCGACTATTACCACGACACCCGCGGCCATGAACCAGGCTCTCATGCGCGCGGGGGAATGCGGCCGGTCATACAGTCCTCGGTGGTATGAGCGTCGAACGCTAGGCGCGTGTGTTCAATCCGCGCGCATCGCGAGCAGGGGATCGACCTTCGTCGCGCGCCTCGCCGGTATGTAGCTCGCGACGAGCGATACGATCACGAGGCCGGCCGCGACGCAGGTGAACGTGAGCGGATCGATGCGGCCGATCTCGAACAGCCACGACTGAATGAGCTGTGTCGCGAAGAGCGCGGCCAACACGCCGATCCCGACTCCGATTCCCGCCAGCGTTGCGCCTTCGCCGAGGACGAGGCGCATGACGTCTCCGGGTCGGGCACCGAGCGCGACGCGCACCCCAATTTCCTGACGCCGCTGCGCCACTGAATAGGACACGACGCCATAGATCCCGAGCCCGGCGAGCAGAAGCGCCGCGCCGGCGAACATGCCGAGCAACGTCTTGTTGAGCCGCGGCTGTGCGGTCGACTGATCGACGATTTCCTGCATCGTCTGAACGCTGTAGAGTGGGAGCGCCGGGTCGATCTCGTGGACCGCGTCGCGAATCGTCGCCACGATCGCCGCAACGTCGCCGCGCCCGCGCACGACGAGCGTCATCGTGTGGAAGAGGCGCATCGTTCGGCGCATCGACACGTACACGATGGGCGCCGGGGCCGTGGCGAGACTCACTTGTCGCGTGTCGTTCACTTCGCCGACGACCGGCAGACCATTCGGCTCGACGTTGAACGCGATCTGCTTGTCGATGACGGGTTGGTTCGGCCAGAACGCCTTCGCCGCCCCTTCACTCAGCACCATCGACGGTCCGGGCTCGTTCCACTCGATCTCATGGCCACGCAGCATGCGCATGCCCATTGCGCGAAAGTATCCCGGCGTCACGGCGCGAATGGTGCTCATGAGCGGCTGGCCGGCCGGGCGTGGCGGCTGGCCGATCAAACGAATCGACGTGAAGATTCCGCCGCCGCTGAGCGGCGGCGTGTCCGTCGCGCCCGCCGCTTCGATTCCCGGACGCGCCTCGAGACTCGCCAGAAGCGTGCGGTAGAACGGCACGGCGCCGGAGTCCGGGTAATCTTTCCCGAGCGTGATCTGTGCGGTGACCGTGTGCTCGGGACGGAACCCGGGGTCGACCTGCAGCATTCGTCGCACGCTCTGCCAGACTAACCCCGCGCACACGACGAGAACGAGCGCGAGCGAGACCTCGGCGATCACCATCGCGCGGCGCGCACGCGACGACCGCGTCCCACCGGCGCTGCCACGCCCGCCATCACGGAGCGTGCTGCTCAAGCCGAACGCGCTGGCGCGCAACGCTGGCAACAGGCCGAACGCGAGCGCCGTCGCGCCGCTCAGTGCAAGCGCGAATAGAAGGACCTGCGGGTCGAGGCCGATGTCGTCGGCGCGCGCGATGACGCCAAATGGAATTCTGCCGCGAATTCCGCGCAGGGCGCCGGCGGCGACGGCCACTCCCAATACTCCGCCGCCCAGCGCGAGCACGACGCTCTCGACGACGAACTGGGACACGAGTCGTGGGCCCGACGCGCCCAGCGCCTGGCGCACAGCGATCTCTCGCGCCCGCGCCGCGCCGCGGACGAGCAGCAGGTTCGCCACGTTGATACACGCGATGACCATCAACAAACCCGACGCGGCGAGCAAGATGAGCAGCGGCTGCCTCGTATTCAGCGATAGATCGTCGGTGAGATAGAAGACGCTCGAGGTCCAGCCGGCGATGTCGGAATTCTCGCTCGCGATCGCCGTTTCAGTCTTGTACAGGTCGGCGCGCGCTTGCTCGAGCGTGACGCCGGGTTTAAGCCGTGCGATCGCGCCGAACAAGTGCTGTGCGTGCCGTTCGACCTTCGGATAGATCGAGGGCTCGACCACTGTGACGATGTCCAACGGCACGCCGAGGAGGCCCGAGCCAAGGAGTTGGGCTTCACGCGGAAGCACGCCGATCACCGTGCCCACGCGGCCGTTCACCGACACGGTCTTGCCGATGATCGAGCTTTCACCGCCGAACCGGCGCTGCCAATAGCCGTAGCTCAGGATCACGGTGCTGCTGGCCTCACCGCGCTCGTCATCGCTGCCGAAGTTGCGGCCAAGGGCGGGGCGGATGCCGAGAACGTCGAAGAAGTTTCGCGTCACGAACATGCCGGCCACGCTCTCGGGGCCGGCAGGTCCAGCCAAGGTGGTGATGCCGCTGTTGTACAACGTCATGTCGCTGAACGATCGC
>Ga0153915_10006316_pt1 | contig 11091 bp, 11 predicted proteins | sample Opewatmetagenome_2_FD_107003 | JGI IMG/M metagenome (GOLD analysis project Ga0153915, IMG submission 107003) | Freshwater wetland microbial communities from Ohio, USA - Open water 3 Core 3 Depth 3 metaG | ecosystem: Environmental > Aquatic > Freshwater > Wetlands | place: USA: Ohio, Lake Erie...
GAGCGTTATGACTATACTTATAAGCCTGAAGAGCTCAAAGAATGGCTGCCTAAAATTAAAAAATTAGCCAGCCTGACAGAAAAGACTTTCGTCTTTGCGAATAATCACTGGCGCGGCCAGTCCATCGATACCGCCCGTCAATTAAGGACGATGCTGGATTAAGCCTTTTTACTGCAGTATTTTCTTTATCTTCACAAGATCGTGGGGAATGCTTTTCAATATGCTTAGCTTAATATTCAACAAAACGGATGAGCGGAGGTATAAAAGTGGCTACGACGAAATCCAATCAGATCCGAACTCGATTGGAAAGTGAGAGGAAACGCATCCAGGATGAACTGTCTCAGCTGGTCAGTAAACAGCCTTGGGATGAGCGCCGGGAAGGAAGCCCCTTTGGGAAGAGGGAAGAGGAAGCCACAGAATCGATGGAACTGGAAAAGAGGTTGGTGCTGGAAAACCGTTTAAAGAGTTTACTAGCTGAAGTAGAACGTGCTATCCAAAAGCTGGATGCAGGGACTTATGGGTATTGCGATATCTGCAACTCGCCTATCGATCCAGCAAGGTTGGAAGCCTTGCCCCAGGCAATATCATGTTTAAATTGTAGACAGAAAGCGAAAAATGCCAAAATACAATCTTCCGCAGGCTAAATGGAACATTATATTTTTTGCTATTGCAGGTCTGATTATCGCGGCTGATCAAATTAGCAAGTGGTGGATACAAACCCATCTCATTCCCGGCCAATCTGTGCCTGAAGCCGGGTTTTTCAGGCTGACCTATGCCCAAAATACCGGAGCGGCCTTCAGCATTTTTTATGGGAAAACGGATATATTAGCGGTCATTTCCTGCCTGGGAACGATTGCGATCCTGGTCTATAATTTCCTGGCATATCGCATTGTACCCTATCTTAATACGCGCCTGAACAAGATCGCCTTAGGGCTAATCCTGGGAGGCACCGTCGGCAACCTCATCGATAGAGTTTGCCTGGGATATGTCCGGGATTTTCTGGATGCGGGACCGTGGCCTATTTTCAATATAGCGGATTCATCTTTAACGATAGGGATCATTCTTTTTGCAGCTTCAATTTTGTTTCTGAGTCGAGCTCCCAATTCAGAAACCAAATCATAAGCCACCCCGACTAGCTATACTTCTGCTTCAAATCTATTTCCGATGGTTTGGCTTGCCCTTTATGTCCGTTCCCTCTAAACTTAGAGAACAGTCATTCTAAGGGATTGAATAAATAATACGAGTATCAAAGATGAGTATCACCCCACCTGTCTATCACCTTATCGCCGATGATTCCGGCCTGAGACTGGATAAATATATCAGTGCGAAATGCCCGGATTTGTCCCGCACCCAGGCGCAAAAACTGATTGAAGACGGTCATATTAAAGTTAATGGCCAGCCGGCGAAATCAAGCCAGAAGCTGGAAAAAGGAGACCGGCTAGAGATTCTAATTCCGCCTGGTGTTCCGAGCACTCTGACCCCGGAAGACATGCCTTTGAAAATCCTCTATGAGGATGCTGACTTATTGGTGATCGATAAGCCTGCCGGCCTGACAGTCCATCCGGCTCCGGGGCATTATAGCCATACCCTGGCCAATGCCATTCTGGCCCATGTTCCTGATATTGAGACCGGGGGTACCAATCGGCCGGGCATTGTCCACCGGCTGGACAAGGATACTTCCGGACTGATTATCGTGGCCAAAAATAATACTGCCCATATGCGCCTGGCAGAACAGTTCAAGAACCGCACGATAGTAAAAATTTATCAAACCCTGGTCAATGGACATTTAACGCCCGAACAGGGCATTATCGAAGCCAATATCGGACGTGACCCGAGGAACCGCAAGCGGATGGCAGTGGTCACCCTGGGCAGGGCTGCCCGGACCGAATACCGCGTAATTCAATATATCGACAATTTTACTTTGCTGGAAGTCAAGCCCAAGACAGGACGGACCCATCAGATTCGAGTCCATCTCGCAGCCATCGGGTTCCCGATAGTCGGAGACCAGGTCTATGGAGCTAAGTCAGAATTTCTTTCCAGACAGTTCTTGCATGCCTATAAAATTAAGTTCAAATTACCTTCCAGCGGCGAATACCGCGAATTTGAGTCGGAACTGCCTCCGGATTTAGCCGGGGCCCTTAATGATATAGCCAGAACGGGCAAGAGATGAGATAATAGAGAAAATGCCTTAGTGCTGACGTGTTTAATACTTATTAGAACTAAGTATACCGGGCATGATGGGGCATTTAAAGTCGATTTTTCTGAATTGTCCCCGAAGGTATATCATGGATATTAGCAACCGGGAATTATGTCCGAATTGCATTGAACTGATTGAGGTTATTGAAGAGAAAAAAGTCTTACGGGAAGAAGAGGTTTACCTGATAGAAAAAGCCGTCCGTTACTGCTGTTTATGCCACCAGGAATTAGCGAATACCATCAATCTGAGATTCAAACATAAAATGGGATAACCATCTAATTAAAAATCATTAATATCGTCATCAATTATTGATAACAACTACAGGAAGGATCTGACAATGGAGACACCGATCAGGGTACGTTATGCCCCCAGTCCCACGGGATTTCCGCATGTGGGAAATATCCGCACGGCGTTATTCAACTGGCTGTTTGCCAGGCATACCGGCGGAACCTTTATCGTACGTATTGAAGATACGGATACGGCACGGACGGTACCAGGATCTTTGGAGTCTATTCTGGATAGTCTGCGCTGGTTAGGTTTGGACTGGGATGAAGGACCAGAGGCAGGCGGCCCGGATGCTCCCTACTTTCAGTCACAGCGTTTACCCATCTACCAGGAAATTACCGATCGTCTGATTAAAGAAGGCAAGGCTTACCAGTGCTATTGTTCCTCGGAGCGATTGGAAGCAATGCGCGCCGAACAAATGAAACAAAAAATGTCTCCCGGCTATGACCGGCATTGCCGCAATTTGACTGAGGCCGAGCGTTCCCAACTCGCAGCCCAGGGCATCAAGCCGGTGGTCAGGTTTAAGACTCCGCTGGAAGGGCAAACCAAATTTCAGGACCTTTTACGCGGTGAAGTAGTATTTGAGAACAGCACGCTGGATGATTTTGTACTCTTAAAATCGGATGGGTTTCCGGTGTATCATCTGGCTAATGTGATCGACGACCATTTGATGAAGATATCTCACGTACTGAGGGGAGAAGAGTGGCTCTCCAGCACACCCCGGCACATTATGTTATATAACGCCCTGGGTTATGAACCGCCAGTGTTTGCCCATATGCCTCTGATACTCGGACCGGACCGCAGCAAACTGAGCAAGCGGCATGGAGCCGCTACCCTGGCCGAGTATCGCGAACAGGGCTACCTGCCGGAAACCATGCTGAACTTTCTGGCTTTACTGGGCTGGTCGCTGGATGAAAAGACCGAGCTTTTCACCCGCCAGCAACTAATCGAGAATTTTTCACTGGAAAGAATCAGCCGGACCGCAGCGATCTTTAACAAAGAGCGTCTGGATTGGATGAACGGGGTTTATATCCGCGGGCTTAGCGTGGATGATTTGACGGGAAGGGTATTCCCCTTCATGGAAAAAGATTTACCGCCTGAAGTCAAACGGCCTTTAGATATTAACTACGTACGACAAATCGTGCCTCTGATACGGGAGAGGATAAGCACGCTGAAAGATGCTGCAACCTATGCTGACTTCTTTTTTGTAGATAAGCTGGGATATGATTCTGCGATGCTGATAGGCAAGAAGATGACTGTAGAAACCGCGTTAACGGCTTTAAAAGCCGCGGAAGAAAAACTATCTTCACTGGAAAGCTTTAGCCGTGATTTATTGGAAGATACTCTCCGGCATCTCGCCGATGATCTGGGGATGAAAACGGGACAGCTTCTGAATCTGCTGCGGGTAGCTACTACCAGTCGTGATGCCACGCCGCCACTCTTTGAAACGATGGAAGTATTAGGCCAAGAAAGATGCCTGAAAAGAATCAATGCCGTGCTGGCAAAACTTGCCGGCAATGAGTGTTAGCAAGATCGAAAAAGAAAATAGAAGGGGGACAATATGAACGTGACTAACTCAACGGAACCTGGTGATTTTATACGGGAAATTGTCCGCCAGGATCTTTTAAATAAAAAAAACAGCGGACGGGTGCAGACCCGGTTTCCGCCAGAGCCTAACGGCTATTTACACATCGGGCACGCCAGGGCAATCTGGATTGACTTCGGCATCGCTCGAGAGTTCGGGGGAAAGTGCAACCTGCGTTTCGATGATACCAACCCGGTTAAGGAAGAACAGGAATATATCGATGCCATTATCCGGGATGTCCACTGGTTAGGATATGACTGGGATGACCGTTTGTATTACGCTTCGAGCTACTTCGAGCAAATGTATCAATACGCTTTACAGCTTATCGAGGCCGGCAAAGCCTATGTTGATGATTTGACCGCAGAGCAGATCCGGGAATATCGCGGCACTCTGACCGAGCCTGGCAAACCCAGCCCTTACCGGGAGCGCCCGGTGGCGGAAAACCTCGATTTATTCAAACGCATGCGAGCCGGGGAATTCCCGGATGGCGCACGGGTTTTACGGGCGAAGATCGACATGGCCTCCCCCAATATAAACCTGCGTGATCCGGTCATGTACCGTATCCTGCATGCCACGCATCCGCATACGGGTGACACATGGTGCATCTACCCCATGTATGACTGGGCTCACGGCATTGAGGACTCCATCGAGGGGGTTACCCATTCTCTTTGTACGCTGGAATTTGAAGACCACCGTCCTCTGTATGACTGGTTCTTAGACGCGCTCGGCATCTTTCATCCTCAGCAAATCGAGTTCGCCAGGCTTAATTTCACCTATACAGTGATGAGCAAGCGCTTTTTCAATCGGATGATAAAGGAAGGGATTGTGAGCGGATTCGATGACCCGCGTTTACCGACACTGTCGGGAGTACGCCGGCGGGGTTACCCCCCAGAGGCTATCATAAACACCTGCAAGATGTTGGGTGTGGCTAAGACCAACAGCACAGCTGATTTAGCCATGCTGGAGCATTGTGTACGCGAGGAATTGAATAAACACTCGCCACGGGTGATGGGCGTGCTACGTCCGCTACGCCTGGTAATTGACAACTACCCCGAAGACCAGGTGGAAGAGCTCGATGCCGTCAATAATCCCGAGGATCCTGCCTTGGGAACACGCAAAGTACCGTTTTCCCGGGTTCTGTATATCGAACAGGAAGATTTCCGCGAAGTGCCGCCGCCTAAGTACTACCGCCTGGCGCCGGGCCGTGAGGTAAGGCTCAGGTATGCTTATTTAATTACCTGTGCAGGTGTAAAAAAAGATCCAAAAACCGGTGAAGTAATTGAGGTGCATTGTACCTATGATCCGGCTACTCGCGGCGGCGATGCCCCGGACGGCCGTAAGGTTAAGGCGACAATACATTGGGTTTCGGCCGCACAGGCACTTGAGGCTGAAGTACGCTTGTATGAAAACCTGTTTACCAAAGAAGACCCCAACGATGTGGAAGAAGGGGCTGATTTTATGTCTAATATCAACCGGAATTCGCTAGAGGTATTATCGTCCTGCCGGATAGAACCCTTTCTCGCCGGCGCTGCCCCAGGCAGCCGGTATCAATTCGAGAGGATAGGCTATTTCTGCGTCGACCCCGATACTACCCCGGAAAAAATCATATTTAACCGGACTGTGTCTTTACGGGATGATTGGGCAAAGATACAAAAACAGCAGAAATAAGACCTTTCGTTAACAGGCTTTAAAAATGCATGAGAAGACTAAAAACATTAGTATTCATCTGAATATCGATCAAGCAGATTAGACCAACTCTAAAATGGTAGAGGCGGGGAGGCTTGCATGGTCATGGACTACCATCTGGATGGACGCCTAGCAGTCGCCAACTTTCGAAATAATTTTGAAAGTCTAAGCCGCTTACCATTAATTACGGATGCAGAAGCCTCCAATTTATTTGGGGATGAGGTCAATACCGCACTGGCAAGGCTTGACCGTTTCAACCAACAAGAACATCTCTGCCAAAACTGCAGCAGTCATTGCTGTGGGATAGTGGACTGTGAGCTGTATGATTCCAGTCTCAGCCGGTGTCCGATTCAACCATTTCGTCCTCTTCTCTGCAGGATGCACTTTTGCCAGAAGTATATCCCGGCCTTCAGCACACTGGTGAAAGACCTGGGAGATATTTTCCTGGATAGCTTGCTGGTGGGTGAGCTCATAGATAAAGAAAAAATCAGGCTGATGGACAGCCCTCCGCTGGCAAAACTGGCCCCGGAGATGGTGAACGGGATCTTAGCCGTGATAAAAAAGATTAAAGCCGGCAGACTGGAAGAGAAAAAAGCCTGGATAATAATTCAATCTAACCTGGAGCCATATCAACCCGGCAGACTGATCAGCAAAGTGAGATAATGAGGCATGAACTCCAATGCCATGTTAGGCGGCTATCAGGTGCTCGATTTTACTGGCGAGCAGGGCCGGTTCTGCGCCAAATTGCTGGCAGACATGGGGGCAGAGGTGGTCCGTGTCGAAAAACCGGGTCAGCCCGCTCCTCAGAACTATGCCAGCACCGGCAAGCATTGCCTCAGCCTCGATATCGAAAATCTGAGAGGCCGCGAGATATTACACAGTATTCTGAAATTCTCCGATATTCTGATTGAGAACTATCCTCCGGACTACCTCGCCGGGTTGGGTCTCAGCTATAACGACCTTAGCCGGCTGTATCCGGGGCTGATCATGGCTTCAATAACCCCCTTTGGTCAGACCGGACCTTACCGGGGATATAGGGCCTCAGAACTGGTCTCCAGCGCCCTGGGCGGAGAGGCTTACCTCTGCGGCGAACCCGGTAGTCCACCTCTGAAACCCTTCGGTCCAATACCTTCCTCAGTGGCCTGTTTGATGGCAGCCAACGGCATCCTGCTGGCCCTCCGGCAAAGACAGTCAACCGGAAAAGGGCAGCATCTGGATATTTCCATCCACGAATGCGTCGCAGGAACACTCGACCATACCCTGGTACGCTATTTTTCAGAAGGGAAAATAGCCGAAAGGAGCGGCAGCCTTTATTGGAATCAGGCTTTTCGCATCTTTCCCTGCCGGGACGGATATATCTTGCTTTCCCTATTTCAGCAATGGGAAACCCTGGTGGAATGGCTGGACTCAGAAGGACTGGCCGCCGATTTGAAAGACCCTAAATGGCTGGAGGCTGCCGAACGGGAGAAAAATCTCGACCATATTATCTACGTTCTGGAGCAATGGACCCTTACTCACACAGCCGACGAACTGGTGGAGATGGGGCAGCTAATGCGTTTCCCCTGGGCGAAGGTAAACTCGATCCCGGAAGTCGTGGAAAATCCCCAGCTCAACCAAAGGGGTTACTTTATTGAAACTCGTGACCCCGTTTCCGGCCGGACCTACCGCTTTCCCGGCGCCCCAGTTAAGATGAGCGAGTCGCCCTGGCTGGTAAACCCCGCAATGCCCGGGACAGGTGATTATAACCGGGAGATATATCAACACCGGCTGGGACTCACTGACGCTGAAATAGAGGAGCTAAGAAGAGAAGGGGTTATTTAACAGGCTTTTCAACAATTCAATAAATTCATCCACTAATATCAATCGGTGCTTCCGCCGATATCTCACCTGCAAGCCTACGCCGGGGTCTTGACTATAGAACAATAGTTCTATAGAATATAAAATACCATTGGTACGAGGTGAGATATGAGAATACTGTGTATCCTGCTGCCGCACTTTTCCTGGCACTGCGAGACTCTGAATAATCCTGAAATACAGGGCTGTCCGACTATTATAACCTATAACACAGGTTCCCAGAAGCTGGTTCTGGACTATTCCCCGGACCTGGCAGGCTTACAGCCGGAGATGCCCTTGCAGCAGGCCCTGGCCCGTTACGGAGAGGCCAATTTACTCCAGGCCGACCTGCCCTGCTACCGGGCTATTTTCGAAGAAATACTGGGGGCTCTGGAACAGCGCAGCCCACTGGTAGAAAATGCCGATTTGGGCCAGGCCTATATCGGTCTTGAGGGCCTGCAAATGATTTACCCGGATGACCGGAGCTTACTCAAAGCGGTGCAGGAGGCCGTGCCGGCGCACTTTAGCCCCCGGGCAGGCCTGGCCGAGGGCAAATTCCCGGCTTACCTGGCAGCTCTTTACAGTCCACCTGAAGCAAATTACCGCATACTGACTGACGGGCTGACAGATTTCCTGAAAGGCCTGCCCTGCGACGTTCTGCCGATTGCCGGCAAAAACAAGGCCTGTTTACATGAGTTCGGGCTGCATACCCTGGGACAGCTGGCAGCCCTCTCACCCGGCCCGCTGCAAGCCCAGTTCGGCCCGGAAGGGCGGAAAATACGGGATCTGGCCAGGGGTCGAGATGAAACTCCGCTGTATCCCAGGTTCATGGAAGAAAATATCGAGGAAAGCACGGTACTCTCCTCGGTAACTGTCTCGCTGGAAGCGATTCTGATTACTGTCGAAGGCTTGCTGACGCGGGTTTTCAGCCGGGAGTCTCTGAAAGGCCGGGGGATCCGCAGCCTCCATATCTGGACCTGCGGCTGGGGAGCCCAATACTGGGAGCATTCCCTGCAATTCAAAGAGCCAGCCATGGATATTCGCAGCACGCTTTCCCGGATCAAACTTCTCCTGGAGGATTTTCCGCAACCCGGTCCGGTGGAGCGGATAGGGCTGAAAATAACCGGCCTGGGATACCGCAACGGACGACAGAAAAGCCTTTTTTCTGAGGTCAGGGCCCAGGACCACCTTTTAAATGATATCAAGCAACTGGAACTGAGACTGGGGAGTCCCCAGGTATATAAAATTAAGGAAGTAGAGCCATGGTCCAGAATTCCGGAAAGACGCTATGCCCTGGCACCCTTAAACCCGTAAATCTGCCGGAACTGATTAAGGCAGAGGAGGATGCTTCCGGACTACCGACAGCCATTCTCACTCCGCGAAGACAGGTAATCAAGACCATTGAGGACCGCTGGAGGATCGATGACGAATGGTGGCGACGGGAGCCGGTCTCCCGGCTGTACTGTGCGGTACTCTTCGCCTCCGGGCAGAGGCTAGTGGTTTATAAAGACCTTACTGACGGGGAGTGGTATAAACAGGGGTATTAGAGGAAAGTCAAGATTCGAACTTTGAGATGAGAAATTGCCTTACGCTGAATTACATTGTCACAGCTACTATTCCTTTCACGACGGGGCTTCCTCGCTGGAAGAACTGCTAACGCAAGCTAAAGAATTGGGCTACCAGGCACTGGCCTTGACCGACCATGATAACCTGTGCGGAGCCATGCGTTTCGCCCAGGTGACTCATTCTCTGGATATCCAGGGGATTATTGGAGCTGAAGTGACCCTGAAAGGCGGCTACCATCTGACACTCCTGGCCCGGGACAGCACCGGGTACCGCAATCTGTGCCGTTTGATTACAGCGGCCCATAACTCCGGTGAACGCAATAACCCTGAGCTAGATCCCTGCCAGCTACCGGAACAGGCAGCCGGACTGATTGTTCTTTCCGGCTGTCCCCGCAGTGAACTGGCCCAACTTATAGATGGCTCGCGCCAGGCAGAAGCCCGGGCACTGGTCCGGCAATATCTGGAATGGTTTGGGTGGGAAAACTATTACCTGGAAGTCCAGCAGAACCTGGTTCATGGAGATACTTCCCGCAATAGAGCGCTGGCAGCCTTAGCCCAGGAAATGGGGGTCAGGATGGCTGCCACGGGTAATGTTCATTATCATATCCGGGAGAGGCATCAGCTTCAAGATTGCCTGGTGGCGATCCGGCACTGCCGGAACCTGGAAGAGACCCACCGGGAACGGAGAGCCAACTCTGAGTTTTACCTGCGCCCGGTGAAGGAACTGGACACTCTTTTTCAGGAATATCCAGAAGCTCTGACCAATACCCTGGCTATAGCCAACCGGTGCACTCTGGACTTGACGCGAGACCTGTGCTACATATTTCCAGACTATCCTGCTCCGGAAGGCGAAACGCCGGAGAGCTACCTGGAGAAACTGTGCTCTGAAGCGGCGGTACGTCGCTACGGGGCCATAACGCCTGAAGTAAGCGCCAGGCTAGAGCAAGAGTTCGGACTGGTCCGGAAGTTTAAACTGGCGGGCTTTCTACTCATGTACCATGAAGTTATCAAGCTGGGCCGGGAGGTTATGCTGGAGCAGGGATTAAGCGATCCTTCCCTGGCGCTGGAAGAGAACCCGCCGGGCAGAGGGCGCGGCTCTTCGGTATCCTTGCTGATAGGATACCTGATCGGCCTTTCCCATATCGATCCGCTGAAATATAACCTCTCCCTGGAGAGGTTTCTGCCTTCTGATACAATGAGTACTGTGCCGGATATTGACCTGGATTTTCCCCGCAGCATCCGCGAAGACCTCATTCTGCGGACCCATCAGAGGTGGGGCTGGGAGCATGCGGTACTGACCGGGACCATCGCGACCTACATGGTCAAAGGCGCCGTCAGGGACCTGGGGAAGGCCCTGGGGTTGCCGGAGGAGGAAGTGGACCAACTGTCCAGACAGGTTGACTGGGGCAGCGCCAAAGGCCTGAAAGACCAGATGCAGAAGTCGCCCCAGTTCCAGTCCAAAATTGATACCCCGGTCTGGCGCGATTTGATACGGCTGGCCTGGGAACTGGATGGGTTCCCCAAATATTTGGGACAGCATCCGGGCGGCATGGTCTTATCCTCCACGCCTTTGATAGACATCGTTCCGGTACAGAGAGGGGCCATCGATGGGCGCTACGTCTGCCAGTGGGATAAGGACAGCATCGATGACGCCGGATTCGTAAAGATCGATTTTTTGGCGCTGGGGGCTTTATCCCAGATGCAGGAGGCCCTGGAGCTAATCCACCGCCACACCGGGAAACGGATCGATATTTCACGTATCAATTTTGAGGATACCGCCGTCTACGATATGCTGGGCGGGGGAGATACCATAGGCATCTTCCAGGTGGAATCGGCGCCACGGCGCAGCCAGCGCCGTCCCCCTCCTTCTTTCCTCGTCTATACAGCGATAATGTCAACGCTTTAGATGAAAGGGCAGGGAATTTACTAACAGTGTGGGA
>Ga0153915_10006317_pt1 | contig 11090 bp, 10 predicted proteins | sample Opewatmetagenome_2_FD_107003 | JGI IMG/M metagenome (GOLD analysis project Ga0153915, IMG submission 107003) | Freshwater wetland microbial communities from Ohio, USA - Open water 3 Core 3 Depth 3 metaG | ecosystem: Environmental > Aquatic > Freshwater > Wetlands | place: USA: Ohio, Lake Erie...
CGATCCTTTGACCTCCAAGGTCGCGGTCGTTACGCCCTCGCAACGACCCGGCGTCGACGTCGACTATCTGTTCCTGCAGGTCTTCGTCGACCAGCCGATCGTCACCGACGCCCAGAACTGCGGCAACATCCTCGCCGGCGTCGGCCCCTTCGCGATCGAGCGCGGGCTGGTCAAGGCCGCGGACGGCGAGACCCGGGTGTCGATCTTCATGGAGAACACCGGCCAGATCGCCGTCGCCGCGGTCCAAACCCCCGGCGGCCGCGTGACCTATGAGGGCGACGCGCGGATCGACGGCGTGCCGGGAACCGCGGCGCCGATCCCGCTCGAGTTCCGCGACACCGCCGGCTCGAGCTGCGGCGCGCTGCTGCCGACCGGCAATCCAGCCGACCTGGTCGACGGGGTCCGGGTCACCTTGATCGACAACGGCATGCCCTGCGTCGTGATGCGCGCGGAGGATGTCGGCGCGACCGGCTATGAGGATCGCGAGACGCTCGACGCGGCGAGCGAGCTCAAGGCGCGGATCGAGGCGATCCGCCTCAAGGCCGGTCCGATGATGAACCTCGGCGACGTCGCCGAGAAGTCGGTGCCGAAGATGATGCTGGTCGCTCGGCCGAAGCACGGCGGCGCCGTCACCGTCCGCTCGTTCATCCCGCACCGCGCGCATGCCTCGATCGGCGTGCTCGGCGCGGTCAGCGTCGCCACCGCCTGCCTTCTCGAAGGCTCGCCGGCGGCGGAGGTCGCGGTAATCCCGGAAGGGCGGCGTAAGACGCTTTCGGTCGAACATCCGACCGGCGAGACGACCTGCGTGCTCGAAACCAACGAAGCCGGCGAGGTCGTCACCGCGGCGATGCTGCGCACCGCCCGCAAGCTGTTCGACGGGCGGGTGTTCGGATGAGGATCAAGAGCTGGACCGACACGCCCTCGACTCCGTCCTGGCGTCCGCCGGCCGGGGCGGTCGACGCGCATGTCCATGTCTTCGGGCCCGAAGCGCGCTTTCCCTTCTCGCCCAAGTCCAAATATCATCCCGAGGACGCGACGCCGGAAATGCTGTTCGCGCTGCGCGACAAGCTCGGCTTCTCGCGCAACGTGATCGTGCAGGCGAGCTGCCACGGCACCGACAATAGCGCGACGCTGAACGGGATCGCGGTCTCGGGCGGGACGGCGCGCGGCGTGGCGGTCGTCGCTCCGGACATATCGGACGAGGAGCTGCAGCGGCTGCACGCCGGCGGCATCCGCGGCGTGCGCTTCAACTTCCTCAAGCGCCTCGTCGACGATGCGCCGAAGGACAAGTTCCTCGAGATCGCGCGGCGGATCGAGCGGCTCGGCTGGCACGTCGTCATCTATTTCGAAGCCGAGCTGCTCGAGGAGCTGACCCCGTTCATGGCCGCGATCCCGACGACGATCGTGATCGACCATCTCGGGCGGCCCGATATAGGCCAGGGCCCGGATGGCAAGGACATCACGGCCTTCAGGCGGCTGCTCGACACCCACCCCAACATCTGGACCAAGGTGTCGGGCGCCGAGCGGCTGTCGGTGCAGGGCCCGCCCTATGACGATTTCGTCGAGGTGGTGCGGCCGATCGTGGAGAATTACCCGGACCGCGTGCTGTGGGGCACCGACTGGCCGCACCCGAACATGCAGGACAACATCCCCGACGACGGCAAGCTGGTCGACGTCGTGCCGCGGCTGGCGACGACCGGGGCGTTGCAGCGCAAGTTGCTGATCGACAATCCGGACCGGCTCTACTGGGCCGATTGACCGCGGCGGCGGGCGCTCCACATCGGGGGAACGCTCGTGTATGCGGATGACAATATGAGAGCGAGCAGGAGCTTCTTATGCGCGTGAACCGCATCGATCATTTCAACCTGCGCACCCGCCAGCTCGAAGAGACGTGCAGCTTCTACGAGCGCATGCTCCAGCTGCGCCGGGGGCGCGCGGCCGGCATGGACCAGGCGCGCAACGCCTGGATGTACGACGAGCAGAACAATCCGATCATCCACATCAACATGCCCGCGGACGACGAGACCGAGCTTCCCGGCGGCAACACCGGCAAGCTGCACCACGTCGCGCTCGACTGCCAGGGCTACGACGAGATGATGAAGCGGATCGCCGACCTCGGCGTCTACCACGAGACGAACTTCATCGATGAGATCGGCCTGAGGCAGGTCTTCCTCTACGACCCCAACGGCGTGCGCCTGGAACTCAACTTCCAGGCCGGCACCTGATCCCGCGAGGACCCCATGGCCGACACACCCAAATTGATCATGTACCATATCCCCGGCTGCCCCTTCTCGGAGCGGGTCGAGATCCTGCTCGAATTGAAGGGGCTCCACGCCATCATGGAGGATGTCGAGATCGACATCTCCAAGCCGCGCCCCGACTGGCTGCTCAAGAAAACGCGCGGCACGACGGCGCTGCCGGCACTCGAGCTCGACAATGGCGAGACGCTCAAGGAGAGCATGGTGATCATGCGCTACCTCGACGACCGCTTCACCGAGCCGCACGTCGCGCAGCGCGATCCCTATCGCCACGCGGTCGAGTCGATGCTGTGCGCGATGGACGGCGCGTTCACCGGCTCGGGCTACCGGATGATCCTCAACCGCGACGCCGCGAAGCGCGACGAGATGCGCCAGGCGGTCGATGCCGAATATGCCAAGCTCGACGACTTCCTGTCCTATTACAGCCCGGACGGCACCTATCTGTTCGAGGATTTCGGCTGGGCCGAGGTCGCCTATACGCCGATGTTCAAGCGGCTGTGGTTCCTCGAATATTACGAGGACTACGCGATCCCGGCGAACCTCAAGCGCGTTCGGAAGTGGCGCGACGCCTGCGTCGCGCACCCCGCCGCGCAGCACCACAGCCACGAGGAGCTGATCAAGCTCTACTACGACTACAGCCAGGGCGGCGGGAACGGGCGGATTCCGGAAGGCCGCGCCATCTCCAGCTTCACGCTCGAGCCGCACTGGAGCAAGCGCCCGATGCCGCCGCGCGACAAGTGGGCCCGGGCGGCGAGCGACGCGGAGCTGGGGCTGACGGCTGCCGAAGTGGCGGCGGAATAAGAGTCGCTACGCCCCGGCCTGGCCTTGCTTCGCCAATAGCGCCTCCGCGCGCGCCAGGTCCTCTTCGGTGTTGATGTTGAAGAAGGGGTCGCTCGCGCCCTCGGGCCAGTGCACCTCGACATAACCGACATGCTCGGCGAAGCCGTGCAGCGAGCGGCGGCCGGACGCCGCGTAGGCGGGGAGGGCGTCGAGCGCGCGCGTGCTCCAGAGCGCGCAGGCCGGATGGAGCTGTCCGCGCGTGCTCGGAACGGCGGCATCGTTGCCGTTCAGCACCGAGCCGAGCCGCGCCGGCAGGTCTTCCGGCAGGAAGGGCGCGTCGCAGGGGAGCGTGAGCAGCCGCTCCAGCTTCTGCTCGCGGGCGAAGCGCAGCGCCGCGGCGAGGCCGCCGAGCGGGCCTTCGAGGTCCGGATCGTCGACGATGACCTCGATCGGACAAGCCGCGATCTGGTCCCTGCTGCGCAGGCAGAGGGCGGGACGAGGCGACCATCGGCGCGCGATTTCGATGGCGCGGTCGAGCATGGTCCGCCCGCCGAGCAGACGCCCCGGCTTGGCTCCGCCGATCCGCTGTCCCCGGCCGCCGGCCAGGATCACGACTGCGCTGTCCATCGCCGCTCTTTTTCCCCGTAATTTCCTACTCCCGGAATAGGAAAAGAGCCTGCCCTGTGCTAGCTGGAAGACGTCCTTCCGCGTCACCACATGAGCATCATGAAACCCGCCGATCCGACAGCCGAACCCCGCAAGGCCCTGATCGACGGCTTCGGCCGCCGCATCAGCTATGTGCGGCTGTCGGTCACGGACCGCTGCGACCTGCGTTGCCGCTATTGCATGTCCGAAAAGATGAAGTTCCTGCCGCGCAGCGAGCTGCTGACGATCGAGGAACTGGCGTATCTTTCGGAGTTGCTGATCGCGCGCGGCGTGCGGCGCATCCGGCTGACCGGGGGAGAGCCCCTGGTCAGGCGCGGCGTGCTCGACCTGGTCGGGCTGATCGGCGACCGGGTCGGCAAGGGCCTCGACGAGGTCACGATGACGACGAACGCGACCCAGCTCGCCGGAGTCGCCGACGCACTGTTCGCGGCCGGAATGCGCCGCATCAACGTCAGCCTCGACAGCCTCGATGCCGAGCGCTTCCGCACGATCACCCGCCGCGGCGAGCTTTCAAAGGTCCTGGCAGGGATCGAAGCGGCCAAGGCGGCGGGGCTCGCCGTGAAGATCAACATGGTCGCGCTCAAGGGGCTCAACGACGACGAGTTCGTGGAGATGCTCGTGTGGTGCGGCCGGCAAGGGTTCGATCTCACGCTGATCGAGACCATGCCGCTCGGCGAGATCGAAGAGGACAGGACCGACCGCTACCTTCCGCTCCACGCGGTCAAGGCGGCGCTGGACGACAAGTTCACCCTCGTCCCGACCGTTCACCGCACGGGGGGCCCTGCACGCTATTTCGAAGTCATCGAATCGGGCGCGCGGCTCGGCCTGATCACGCCGCTGACGAACAACTTCTGCGCCGGCTGCAATCGCGTGCGCATCACCGCGACCGGCACGATCTACGGCTGCCTCGGGCACGATCAGAACATCGAGCTGCGCGACCTGATGCGCAACGGAGATCCCGACGCGGTCAACGCCGCGCTCGATAGGCTGATTGCCGGCAAGCCCGAGCGTCACCTCTTCGACATCGCCCGCACCGAGCCCGCGGTCGCCCGGCACATGAGCGTGACTGGCGGTTGAGCTTGCGTGCCGCCGAAACGCTCGCCGTTGCCAGACTGGCGCCGGACGGCGCCTCGCATGAGGAACGGACCGTCGCCGCCGAAGTGCCGATCGCGATCAGCTTCTTCGGCATCGGCTATGCCGTGATGATGGCGACGCCGGCCGACCTGCACGATTTCGCGGTCGGCTTCGCCCGCTCCGAGCGGCTGATCGAGGCTGCCTCCGAAATCGTCGAAGTCGAGGAAAGGCCGGCGGAAGGCGAGGGAATCCTGCTGTCGATCGAGCTGGCGCCCGAGCGGCGCGACCTGGTGTTCGAGCGAGTGCGCCACCGGATCGGAGAGTCGAGCTGCGGATTGTGCGGGATCGAGAATCTGGAGCAGGCGCTGCGGCCGCTTCCAAAGCTCGGCCCGCCCAAATCGAAAGTGAGCAGCGACCGGTTGTTCGCCGCGCTGGAACTGTTGGGCTCCCACCAGCCGCTCAACGCGCAGACCGGCGCCGTCCACGGCGCCGCCTTCTTCGACGCGGCGGGAAGGCTCGTCGCGGCGCGCGAGGACGTCGGGCGGCACAATGCGTTCGACAAGTTGATCGGCCACGCGCTGCGCAGCGGCATCGACCTCGGCGAGGGCTTCGCGCTGCTGACCTCGCGCTGCTCCTACGAGCTGGTCGAGAAGGCCGCGCTGGCGGGGATCGGCCTGCTGGTCACGGTCTCCGCGCCCACGACGCTCGCCGTGGCGAGGGCGCGCAAGGCCGGGCTGACGCTGATCGCGCTCGCCCGGCCGGATTCGATGCTGGTGATGACCGACCCGCACCGGCTTTTCCCAGCCGGCGCCTGAGCTCAGCCGGCGTCCGACATCCTGCCGCCGTCGCCGCTGAATTCCGTCCCGCGCGTCACCGGCGCGGGCTTCCCGCGCGCGGTCGCGAGCCGCTCGACGGCGGCATTCGCGGTCTCGCTGAGCCCTGCACCGCCGGCCTCGTGATGGGCGATGATCATCTCGCGCATCCGCGGATCCCAGAAATGCCAGAGGTGATCGTAGGTCGCCTCGACGGCTTCCTTCGGCATCTGGTTGCCGAATTCGGTCGCGATCTGATTGGCCATGTAGACCAGGCGGTCCAATGTGCTCATTCCGCCGCCTCCGCAACGATGCGGCGGCTCGCATTGGCCTGCGCCTCGTAGCGTTCCTGCCAGTCGCTCGGGCCGTTGGTCGGAGCGACCTGCACTGCGGTCACCTTATATTCGGGGCAATTGGTGGCCCAGTCGGAATATTCGGTGGTGACGACGTTCGCCTGGGTCAGCGGATGGTGGAAGGTCGTGTAGACGACGCCCGGCGCGACCCGGTCGGTGACCGTCGCGCGCAGCGTCGTCTCGCCCGCCCGGCTCGCCAGCCTCACCCAATCGCCCTCCTTGATGCCGCGGTTCTCGGCATCGAACGGATGGATCTCGAGCAGATCCTCGTCGTGCCAGACGACATTGGCAGTGCGCCGCGTCTGCGCGCCGACATTATACTGGCTGAGGATGCGCCCCGTCGTCAGGAGCAGCGGGAAGCGGGCCCCGGTTCGCTCGTCGGTCGGCACATATTCGGTGAGCACGAACTTGCCCTTGCCGCGCACGAAGCCGTCGATGTGCATGACCGGCGTGCCTTCCGGCGCCTTCTCGTTGCACGGCCACTGGATCGATCCGAGTTCTTCGAGCCGCTTGAAGCTGACGCCCGTGAAAGTCGGAGTGACCGCGGCGATCTCGTCCATGATCTGCGAGGGGTGGGTGTAGGTCCAGTCGAGCCCGAGCGCATTGGCGAGAAGCTGGGTGACCTCCCAATCCTCATAGCCGTTCTTCGGCTTCATCACCTTGCGGACGAGCTGGATGCGGCGCTCGGCGTTGGTGAAGGTGCCGTCCTTCTCGAGGAAGGTCGATCCCGGCAGGAAGACGTGCGCGTAATTGGCGGTTTCGTTCAGAAACAGGTCCTGCACGACCACGCACTCCATCGCCGCGAGCCCGGCGGCGACATGCTGGGTATTCGGATCGGACTGAAGGATGTCCTCGCCCTGGATGTAGATGCCCTTGAACACCCCATCGCAGGCCGCATCGAGCATGTTGTTGATCCGCAGGCCCGGCTCCGCGTCGAGCGGCATTCCCCACAATTTCTCGAACATCTGGCGCGCGGCGTCGTCGGAGACGTGGCGGTAGCCGGACAGCTCGTGCGGGAACGAGCCCATGTCGCACGATCCCTGCACGTTGTTCTGGCCGCGCAGCGGGTTCACGCCGACGCCGGGCTTGCCGATATTGCCGGTCGCCATCGCCAGGTTGGCGATCGCCATGACCGCGGTCGTGCCCTGGCTGTGCTCGGTGATGCCGAGGCCGTAGTAGATCGCGCCATTGCCGCCGGTCGCATAGAGCCGGGCGGCGCCGCGGACGAGATCGGCGGGGACGCCGCTGTACTTCTCCGAAGCTTCGGGCGAATGCTCGGCGCGCGAGACGAACTCCGCCCAATGCTCGAACTCGTCCATGTCGCAGCGCTCGCGCACGAACTCCATGTCGGCGAGATTTTCGGTGACGATCACGTGCGCGAGCGCGGTCAGGATCGCGACGTTGGCGCCCGGCCGGACCGGCAGGTGATAGCTGGCCTCGACATGCGGTGAGCGGACGAGCTCGGTACGCCGCGGATCGACGACGATCAGCTTGGCGCCCTTGCGCAGCCGCTGCTTGAGCCGCGATGCGAACACCGGATGCGCGTCGGTGGGATTGGCGCCGATCACCATCACGACGTCGGCCTGATCGACGCTGTCGAAATCCTGCGTGCCGGCCGAGGTGCCGAACGTGGTCTTCAGGCCATAGCCGGTCGGCGAGTGGCAGACCCGCGCACAGGTATCGACATTGTTGTTGCCGAAGCCGGCGCGGACGAGCTTCTGGACCAGGAAGGTCTCCTCGTTGGTGCAGCGCGACGACGTGATGCCGCCGACCGCGCGCCGGCCGTACTTCTCCTGCAGCCGCCGGAATTCCGAAACGGTGTGGGCGATCGCCTCGTCCCACGTCACCTCGCGCCACGGCTCGTCGGTCGAGCTGCGGATCATCGGGTTGAGGATGCGCTCCTTGTGGTTCGCATATCCGTAGGCGAAGCGGCCCTTGACGCAGCTGTGACCGTGGTTGGCCTTGCCGTCCTTCCACGGCACCATGCGCACCAGCTCCTCACCGCGCATCTCCGCCTTGAAGGAACAGCCGACGCCGCAATAGGCGCAGGTGGTGACGACGCTGTGCTCGGGCTCGCCCATCTCGAGCACCGATTTCTCGATCAGCGCGCCGGTCGGGCAGGCCTGCACGCAGGCGCCGCAGGAAACGCATTCGGACTGGAGGAACGGTTCGTCCTGGCTGGCCGAGACGCGGCTATTGAAGCCGCGGCCGGCGATGGTGAGCGCGAAGGTCCCCTGGATCTCGTCGCAGGCGCGGACACAGCGCGCGCAGACGATGCACTTGGCCGGATCGAACTGGAAATAGGGGTTGGAGTCGTCGATCTCCGAGCATTGGTGGCTCGCGCCGTCGGTGCCGTAGCGGATCTCGCGAAGGCCCACCTGCAGGGCGATGTCGTGCATCTTCTCCTCGCCCTGGTCGCTGCGCTCGAGATATTCGGTCGGATGGTCCGAGAAATAGAGCTCCATCACGCCGTGGCGCAGCTTCTGGAGCTGGTCGCTCTGGGTGCGGACCACCATGCCGTCGGCGACCGGTGTCGTGCATGAGGCCGGAGTCCCGGGCCTGCCGTCGATCTCGACCAGGCAGACGCGGCACGATCCGAATGCTTCCAGCCGGTCGGTCGCGCACAGCTTGGGGATGTCGACGCCGGTCAGGCTCGCGGCGCGCATGATGGACGTGCCAGCGGCCACCGACACGCTCTTTCCGTCGATCGTCAGCGCGACGGTGCGGGCGTCGCCGCTGGCCGGGGTGCCGTGGTCGGCTTCCTTGATCAGAGACATCAAAGGTCCTCTTCAATAAAATGCGAGGGCGTCAAGACGCGCCGCTCATTCGGCTGCCGCGACCGCGCGTGCTCGGAAATCCTCCGGGAAGTGCCGCAGCGCCGATCTCACCGGATAGGGAGTAAAACCGCCGAGCGCGCAGAGCGATCCGAGGCGCATCGTGTTGCACAGGTCCTCCAGCAGCTCGATGTGGGCTTCGACGCGATCGCCGGCAAGGATCTTCTCGATCACTTCCTTGCCGCGGGTCGATCCCAGCCGGCACGGGGTGCACTTGCCGCAGCTCTCCGCCTCGCAGAATTCCATCGCGAAACGCGCCATTTCGGCCATGTCGACGGTGTCGTCGAACACGACGATGCCGGCGTGGCCGATCAGGCCGTCGGCAGCGGCAAAGGCTTCGTAGTCGAACGGCAGGTCGAACATGCTCGGCGGGAAATAGGCGCCGAGCGGACCGCCGACCTGCACCGCCCTGACCGGACGGCCGCTGGCGGTGCCGCCGCCGATGTCCTGGACCAGCTCGCCCAGCGTCAGCCCGAACGGGGTTTCGAACAGGCCGCCATGCTTGATGTTGCCGGCCAGCTGGATCGGCATGGTCCCGCGCGAGCGCCCCATTCCGAAGTCGGCATAGGTCTGGCCGCCCTCGGAAAGGATGAAGGGCACCGCCGCGAGCGACAGCACGTTGTTGATGACGGTGGGACGGCCGAACAGCCCCTTGTGCGCCGGAAGCGGCGGCTTGGCGCGCACGAAGCCGCGCTTGCCCTCGATGCTCTCGAGCAGCGACGTCTCCTCGCCGCAGACATAGGCACCCGCGCCGACGCGGACTTCCATGTCGAACGCATGGGCAGAGCCGCCGACCCGCGGGCCGAGGATCCCCTCGCTGCGCGCGGCCTCGATCGCCCGCTGCATCGCCTTGATCGCGTGCGGATATTCCGAACGGATGTAGATGTAGCCGTAGCTGGCGCCGACCGCGATTCCGGCGATCGCCATGCCTTCGATCAGCACGAAGGGGTCGCCTTCCATGATCATCCGGTCGGCGAAGGTGCCGCTGTCGCCTTCATCGGCGTTGCAGACGATATATTTCGCGTCCGCGACGGTCTCGAGGACCGTCTTCCACTTGATGCCGGTGGGGAAGCCGGCGCCGCCGCGGCCGCGCAATCCCGATGCGGTGACCTCCTCGACGATCTCCGCGCCGGTCATTCCGATCGCTCGCTCGAGCCCCTTGAGACCGCCATGGGCGCGGTAATCCGCCAGCGACTGGGGATCGGTGATCCCGCAGCGCGCGAAGGTGAGCCGGGTCTGCGCCTTGAGGAACGGAAGCTCCTCGACCGGTCCGAGCGCGAGCGGATGGCCGGCGCCATCGACGATCGCGCCCGCGATCGCCGGCACGTCGCCGGGCGTGACCGGGCCGAAGCCGATGCGGCGGCCCTCGCTCTCGATCTCGACGAGCGGTTCGAGCCAGAACATGCCGCGCGACCCGGTCCGGACCACCTCGGCCTGGGTGCCGCGCCGGGCCAGCTCGGCGGCGAGCTCGGAAGCGACCTTGTCGGCGCCGACCGCCACTGCGCCGGCATCGCCTGGAATGAATATCTTCATGCCAGCGCCTCGTCGGCCAGCTTGACGATCGTCGTCTCGTCGAGCCGGGCAAAGACCTTGTCGCCGATCATGGCCGACGGCCCGCTCGCGCACAGCCCGAGGCAATAGACGGTCTCGACCTCGATCCGCTCGTCCTGCTCGAGAAGCGGGGCGATGCTGGCGACGCCGCGCGCCTGGCAGGCTTCGGCGCGGCACAGCTTGACGACGGGCCTGGCCGCCGGCTTCTCCTTGAAATCATGATAGAAGCTCACCGTGCCGTAGAGGTCGGCGCGCGAGATGTTGAGCATCGCGGCGATGATCGGCACGGCCTCGGACGGGACGTAGCCGAATGCTTCCTGCACGTCGTGAAGGATCGGAAGCGCCGATCCGGCACGATGCTTGTGCTTCGTGACTATCGCCTCGACCGCCTCGGCGGACCAGGCTTGCGGGCGCGACTGTGTGCTATTCAAAACCTCTGCCTTTTATCGTTGAGCAGCCGGTTCGCAGGTGGGAGCCCTGCCTCTGCGAACCAGTCGCAAATATGCCACGTCAATGCCTCTGTGGCTAGCCTCGCCCCATAGAAATCGAATGTGTTGCTTACTAATTCGAATTTGAGAAGTGTCCGCCCGTGCGGCGCGGGTCTCCGATTGCGAAAGCGCGGCCCGATTGCTAGATCGCAGCGGCAAAAGGGCTCAAGGAAGAGGACTCGAACATGAAAAGCTACCTCCAGCATTATATCGGCGGCAAATGGGTCGACAGCATCGGCGGCAAACGCCACCAGGTCATCAATCCGGCCACCGA
>Ga0153915_10006319_pt1 | contig 11090 bp, 9 predicted proteins | sample Opewatmetagenome_2_FD_107003 | JGI IMG/M metagenome (GOLD analysis project Ga0153915, IMG submission 107003) | Freshwater wetland microbial communities from Ohio, USA - Open water 3 Core 3 Depth 3 metaG | ecosystem: Environmental > Aquatic > Freshwater > Wetlands | place: USA: Ohio, Lake Erie...
AGGTTGGCGCAGCCTGCCATACGGGGAACCGGAGCTGTTTTTTCAGGAAAGTATAATAAAAACCAATTCCATTCCGGGTTTGGAACTATGTTGTATCCATCATTAAAAGAATTCTTGAAATTGGCTAAGAAGGGCAATGTGATCCCGGTCTATAAAGAGATCAACGCTGACCTGGAGACTCCGGTTTCTGCCTTCCTCAAGATAACTAAAGGCGATTACGCTTTCCTGCTGGAGTCTGTAGAGGGCCAGGAGAATATCGCCCGCTTCTCCTTTTTAGGCGCCTCGCCCAGCCTGGTCTTTAAAGCTAAGGGCCGCAATATCGAGATCAGCGAGCCAGCCAAAAAAAGCGTTAAAAAGTTTACAACTAAGGATAATCCTATCGATGAAGTAAAAAAGATAATGCGACCCTTTAAGGCGGTGACAGTCAAGGGCCTGCCGCGTTTCTGCGGCGGCCTGGTCGGCTTTATCGGTTACGATACGGTAAGATTTTTTGAAGAGTTGCCGGATAAAAACCCCGATGATCTGAAAACTCCGGATGCTTTGCTTATGCTGGCGGATACCTTATTGGTTTTTGACCACGTTAACCACACTATAAAAATCGTCAGTAATGTAATTTTACCTAAAGGAAAACTCTCCACGGTTGGAATGAAGGCCTTGTATAATAAAGCCATCAAGAGGATAGATGAGATCCAGGTTGATTTTAACCGGCCGCTTAATGAAAATGAGATTGTTGCGCCAGCGCAAAAAATTGAATTCAGCTCCAATTTTAAAAAAAGCGGATTTGAAAATGCGGTCAGGCTTGCCAAAAAATACATTAAAAAAGGGGATGTTATCCAGGTTGTTCCATCGCAGCGTTTTAAGATCGCTACTGCCAGGGATCCCTTTACGGTTTACCGCAAGCTGCGCAGCCTCAACCCTTCTCCTTATATGTATTTCCTGCGCCTGAAAGATATGCACCTGGTCGGCGCTTCTCCGGAAATGCTGGTGCGCTGCGAAGAAGGACTGATCCAGACCCGGCCGATCGCCGGAACCCGGCCGCGCGGGAAAAACGAAGCAGAAGATCTTAAACTGGCGCGGGAGTTGATCAACGATAAGAAAGAGCGCGCCGAGCATTTGATGTTGGTGGATTTAGGCAGGAATGATCTAGGCAGGGTCAGCAAGACGGGGACAGTGGAAGTAACCGAATTCATGAACGTGGAAAAATATTCGCATGTTATGCACCTGGTAAGCGAAGTAAAAGGAAAGCTTGACAATAAACGTTATGATATTTATGATGTGTTGAAAGCAACCTTCCCCGCGGGCACGGTTTCCGGCAGCCCCAAGATCCGCGCGATGGAAATTATTGACGAGTTGGAAAATACCCGGCGCGGGCCGTATGCCGGATGTGTGGGGTATTTTAGTTTTTCGCATAACCTGGATACGTGCATCAATATCAGGACTATTCTTATTAAGGGTAAGAGCGCCTATATTCAGGCCGGCGCGGGGATCGTAGCGGATTCCGTCCCGGAAAAAGAATATATTGAAACAGTGAATAAGGCGAAGGCCTTGATGGAAGCGATCGTAAAATAAAAAGGAGGAAACACCAATGGCAGTGCATATTCGTTTAAGAAGGATCGGTAAAAACCCCAAAGGCAAGCCGCACTTCCGGCTAGCCGCTTATGATGAGCGCACGGGCAGGGACGGCAGGGTTTTAGAAGAGCTCGGGTTCTACGTTCCCACCACCGGAGAGGCCAAGTTAAAGACAGAGCGCATCCAGCATTGGATTAAAAACGGCGCCCAGGCTTCGCAGACAGTGAAGAGCCTGCTTAAAAAGGAGAAGAAAAATGCAACCACAAGCAGCTAACCCTATAATCAACCTCGTTCCTCTGGCCCTTATCTTCGTAATTTTTTATTTTATGCTCATCCGGCCGCAAAGGCAGAAAGAGAAAGAGCACCAGAAGACGCTGCGTAACCTTAATAAAAATGACGAGGTGGTTACCTCCAGCGGCATTCATGGCACCATCGTCAATGTCAAGGAAAAGACGATAATTTTAAGAATAGACGAGAACGTGAAAGTTGAATTGGAAAAAAATTGCATAGCCTTCGTTAAAAAAGCGACGCATCCGGCAGCTTAGCCTTAGGAGAGATAGCAAAAATGGAGAAGAGGCTCATTTATAAATCTATTTTTATACTGGCAATCCTGGGATTGTGTATTTATTTTACCTTTCCTTTAGATAAAAGGATCAATCTTGGCCTGGATTTAAAAGGAGGAATGCACCTTTTGCTCAAGGTGGATACAGCCAAAATGCCGGAAAAAGCCAGGGAAGACGCGGCTGACCGCGCCATGGAGGTTATCCGCAAGAGAATAGATAATTATGGCGTGCGCGAACCCCTGATCCAGAAGCATGGAGTCGATGAAATAGTAGTTGAGCTGCCGGGTTTTACGGACAGGGAGCGCGCCAGGGAATTGATCGGTAAAGTCGCCTTGCTGGAATTCAAGGTAGTTTCTTCTGACCCGGAGGCCTTAAAGGAGGCGTTAGCCGGGAAAATCCTCGAAGGTTATGAATTGAAATATACGCAGGATGACAATGCCCCGCTCTTAGTAGAAAAGAACGCCGCTTTGATCGGGGAGGCATTGACTGATGCCAGCGTGCAGTTTAGCCAGAGCCAGTTTAATGAGCCAGTAGTTTCTTTGCGTTTTAACGCTGAAGGCGCCAAAAAATTCGGCGAGGTAACCGCCGCTAATGTCGGAAAAAGGCTGGCTATTGTTTTAGACGGAAAGGTCCAGTCTGCCCCGAATATCCGGGAAGCCATTCCTTCGGGCGAAGCGGTGATTACCGGAAGGTTTAGCGTGGAGGATGCCCAGGATCTGGCAAATGTATTAAGATCAGGCGCTCTGCCTGCTCCGCTTTATATTGAAGAAGAGCGGACTATCGGCCCGCTCTTAGGCCAGGATTCCATAAATAAGGGGATCAAGGCTACAATTATCGGCGGGATACTCGTTTTTATTTTTATGGCGGTTTATTATCTTTTGGCGGGTTTGATCGCGAACGTCGCCTTGTTGTTTAACTTATTTATGATTCTGGGTGTATTAGGGGCCTTGCCTTATCTATTACCGGAATTTGCCGCTACCTTGACTTTACCGGGCATAGCCGGTATGGTCTTATCTTTAGGTATGGCGGTAGATGCCAATGTTTTGATCAATGAACGTATCCGTGAAGAATTGGCTCTCGGAAAGAATTTACGCGCTGCCATAACTAACGGTTATTCCAAGGCCTTCAGCGCGATCTTCGACTCTAACCTGACTACTCTTTTCGCGGCGCTTATTTTAATCTGGCTGGGGACAGGCTCGATCAAGGGCTTTGGCGTAACCCTGACCATAGGTTTAATCGCGAGTATGTTTACCGCGATCGTGGTAACCCGCACTATATTTGAGATCTTATTGAGTTTAGGCTGGCTTAAGAATTCGCTGCCGATGCTTAAATTGATCGGCCAGACTAAATTTGACTTTATCGGCAAGCGCCGGATTTTTTACGCTATTTCGCTGATCGTCATCATTATCGGGCTCTCGGTTTATTTTAAAAAGGGCAGCGCTGCCTACGGCATAGATTTTGCCGGCGGCCAGATGCAGGAGTATAGTTTTAAAGAAGTTCCGGATGTAGATAAAATACGCGAGGTATTAAAAAATATAGGCTTAGGCGATGCCTCGATCCAGCAGTTTAAGGAGAATCCCAAAGCGGTCTTGATCCGCACTATTGAAGATAAGAGCGAGATTTTGACCGGTAAATTAAAAGAGGCCTTTCCTGACCAGGATATCCAGATCTTAAGGATCGAGCGCGTAGGCCCGGTAGCCGGAAAACACTTGAAAGCAAAAGCCTTCTGGGCGTTAGCCTGGTCATTGATTATCATACTGATCTATGTCGCCTTCAGGTTTAAGCATGTGAATTTCGCTATCGCCGGCGTAATCGCGCTTATCCATGACGTATTGGTAACACTGGGATTCCTGGTGGTTACCGGCAGGCCGATCGACCTCTTGACGATCACCGCTTTCCTGACGATCGCCGGTTATTCGATCAACGATACGATCGTCATTTACGACCGGGTCAGGGAGAATATGCGTACTTTTCAGAAGCTCAGCCTTTACGAATTGATCAATTTAAGCGTAAACCAGACCCTGGCAAGAACTATACTTACTTCGGGGGTAACTTTGTTAGTTGTGATCGCTATTTTCTTCTTCGGCGGAGAAGTGTTGCATAACTTCGCCTTTGCCCTTTTAGTAGGCTTTATTTCAGGCGTATATTCTACGGTTTATATTGCTTCGCCTTTAGTCCTGGCCTGGGGCCGCAAAAAGCCAAGATAGGCAATTATGTTTAAATCCCTGAAACTCTACTCAGGGTTAGAGGTTGAGCTGGAAGAGCTCCTGCGTGAATTGGTTGATTTTGGCTATAAGAGGCAGGAGGCTGTTTCAAGCGAGGGCGATTTCTCCCGCCGCGGCGGCTTAATCGATATCTTCCCGAATTCCTTCGAATTACCCATCCGCATTGAACTAAACGATAACTTAATCTCTTCCATCCGGACATTTAATCCTTCCACAGGTGAACCCCTCTGGAGCCACAGGATAGTTATTATCCTACCGATCCGCAAGGCCGGCAGCTTAAAGACCACGCCGATTACCGAGGATTTTCCGCTTTCCAATTTCCTGGACCTGAATATCGGCGATTATGTCGTGCATAACCAGCACGGCATAGGCAGGTTTCTCGGCTTGGAGAAGATCAAAGTCCGGGATAAATATAAAGATCACCTGGTTATCGAGTATGACCGCCAGGAAAAACTTTATGTGCCGGTTGGATCCATGCATCTGGTGCAGAAGTATATCGCTTTTCAGGCCAGGAGGCCAAAGCTTTACAGGCTGGGAGGCAAGGAGTGGTCCAGGGCGAAGGAACGGGCAGCCAAGGGAATACAGAAGATGGCCTGGGAGCTTTTGAGTTTACAGGCAATGCGCGCCAGCGCCAAGGGTTTTACTTATGCTAAAGATACGGATTGGCAGCTTCAGTTCGAAGAAAGTTTTCCTTATACCGAGACCCCGGATCAGGTAAAGGTCGCCGGGGAAGTAAAGCAGGATATGGAATCCGGAAAACTTATGGACCGTTTGCTTTGCGGCGATGTCGGCTATGGCAAGACCGAGGTAGCGATGCGCGCGGCCTTTAAATGCCTGATGGATAATAAACAAGTTGCGTATCTAGTGCCGACAACAATTTTAGCCGAGCAGCATTACCATAATTTCAGCTCCCGACTTAAAGGTTTTCCCGTCAATATTCAGCTTCTTTGCCGCTTTAAAACGCAGGGCGAGCAGAAGAAAGTTGCCGAAGGTTTGAGCAAAGGCTCGGTTGACCTGGTTATCGGGACGCACAGGATGCTTTCGGATGACGTTTCTTTTAAGGATTTAGGACTGGTAATTATCGATGAGGAACAGCGTTTCGGAGTAAAACATAAAGAGAAGCTAAAAAAACTAAGGCTCTCAACTAACGTGCTCACCCTGACCGCAACGCCTATCCCCAGGACTTTATATATGAGCTTGATGGGCGCCCGCGATCTATCCGTGATCAATACCCCGCCGCAAAATAGGTTGCCTATCAAGACAATTGTGGTAGAATATGACGAAGATTTAATCCGCCAGGCCATCTTAAGAGAGATAGGGAGGCAGGGGCAGGTTTTCTTTTTGCATAACCGCATCGAAGATATTGAGAAGGTGCGGGATAGGCTGGTGAGAATTTTGCCCCCGGGAGTGCGCCTGGCCATAGGCCACGGACAGATGCACCCCCGGGAATTAGAAGCTGTGATGACCGGGTTCCTGGAAGGCAGGGTTGATTGCCTGATCTCCACGATGATCATTGAATCCGGGATCGATATCCCCAATGCCAATACCATAATTGTGGATAACGCGCATACTTTTGGTTTGGCGGACTTGCATCAGCTGCGCGGAAGGGTAGGCAGATTTAACCGGGCTGCCTACGCTTATTTTATGATCCCTAAGAATTTGATCTTGGAAAAAGCCAGCCGCAAGAGGCTAAGCGCTATCCAGGATCACGCCGCGCTTGGTTCCGGATTTAATATCGCGATGGAAGATCTGGAGATCCGGGGAGCGGGCAACCTGCTGGGGATGCAGCAGCATGGCTTTATCGCGACGGTCGGATTTGACCTTTATTGCCGGTTATTAAGAGAAGCGATCGATACTTTAAGAAAGGTAATTCCAAATGACAAAATCCAAAATCCAAAATAAATCCAAAACTCAAAACCTGAATATTAAAACAAAAGTTTTCTTATTTGTCATTTGCCATTTGATATTTATTTGTCATTTGTCATTTGTCATTTTGGTTCCTTCTGTTTACGCGCAGGATCAGATAGTGGCTATCGTAAATAATGAAGTAATCACGCAAAAGGACTTAAGCGATTTTCTTAATTTCACGAGAATGCAATTATCCCGGGAGTATAAAGATAAGGCGTTGGAAAATAAGATCGATTCCCTTAAATCCGATTTACTGAACCGGCTTATCGAAGACCGCGTGATCCTGCAGGAGGCCAGAAAAGAAAAAATACCCCTGGATGAGAACAGGATCAAGGCTAAGCTTGGCGAGATCAAAAAACAATACCGCTCGGATAATGATTTTCAGGAGGAATTAATGAAACAGGGTCTTACTCAGGCGGATGTTGAAACTAAGATCCGGGAGCAATTTCTCATGTTTAGCGTCATCGAGCGCAAGGTGCGCGCCAGGATTACCGTCAAGCCGGTTGAGGTGACCGCATTTTATGAGGGGCATAGAAAAGACTTTAATTCCGGCGAAGGGAGAGAGCTGGAGGCTTATTGCCTGGATAATGAAGACCTGGCCCAGTCATTTTCTTATAACCTCAAGACCGGCAAGAAACCGGAAGATCTGGCGACGCGCTATCCCTTTACGGTAAACGAGTTCAGTGTCTATAAAGGCGAGGAATTAGAAGGCGGAATAGGAGAGGCGGTATTTAAGCTCGGGATCAACGAGGTTTCCGAGCCGGTTAAGGTCGAGGATAAATATTACGTATTCAAGCTGATCAATATAACTCCGCCTAAAGAATTTGCTCTCGTCGATGTCCAGGGTAAAATCCATACTTTCTTATTTGAGAAAAAGATGCAGGAAGAGTTTGCTAAGTGGTTAGATGAGCTCAAAAAACAGTCCTATATCAAGATCAAATAAAATAAGGGTCGGCATTACTATCGGCGATCCTTCAGGGATCGGCCCGCTGATAACCATTAAGGCCCTGAATAAGCTTAAGGGAAAAGCGGACTTTGTGGTTATTGGCGATAAATGGGTTTTAGAGCGTATTTCCCAAGTCCCAAGTCCCAAGTCCCAAGTCAAAATTGTGGATTTAAATAACGTTAACCGTAAAGTATTTTCTTTGGGCAGGATTAAAGCTGAATACGGAAGGGCTTCGGTTGAATATCTGGATAAGGCCCTGGAATTACTAAGAGATAAAGAGATTGACTGCCTGGTAACCGCGCCCATATCCAAAGAAGCGATCAATAAAGCCGGTTTTAAATACAGCGGCCACACTGAATATCTTTTGGGCAAAACCCGGGTAAAAGAAGTGGCGATGCTGTTGCTGAATAATAAATTGAAATTCAGCCTGGTTACGCGGCATATACCTATAGAGAAAGTGTCCAAGGCGCTTACCCAAAGCAAATTATATAATAATATCCGCATTACCTGTAAATCGCTCAGGAACCTTTTTGGAATAAAGAGGCCGCGCCTGGTAGTTTGCGGCCTTAACCCGCATGCTTCGGATAACGGCCTGATCGGCAGAGAAGAAAACAGGATCATCAAACCCGTTTTAAAAAAACTTAAAAATAGGATGCAACTGCATATTGACGGGCCGCTATCCGCGGATGTGGCGATAGCTAGCGCCAAGGCAGGCAATTACGACTGCGTGATCGCTATGTATCATGACCAGGCGCTCATTCCCTTAAAGCTTACTGGCGGAGATTCAGGGGTAAATATGACCTTGGGGCTTCCCTTTATCCGGACTTCGCCTTTACACGGGACTGCCTTTGATATTGCCGGAACCCCTGGCTTAGTTAACCCTGCTTCGATGATCGCCGCGATCAAGTCAGCCATAAAATGCGCATCTTTCCTAAAAAAAGCCTAGGCCAGAATTTTCTCGTTGACCCGAATATCCGGAATAAGCTTATCGCTTCTCTGGATTTAAAAGAGGATGATATTGTTTTGGAAATAGGCTCGGGCAAGGGCGAACTGACGCGGGCAATTGCCCAGCGGGTAAATAAACTTTTCGGCCTGGAAATAGATAAACGCCTCTACAGCCTCTTAAGTTCAACCTTCGGCAACGACGCTAAAAATATTGAGATAATCAACAGCGATATTTTAAAATTTGATCTCGCTGAATTCTTTAAGCAACGCAAAGTCCGGGGGAGGATCAAAGTTTTTGGCAATATACCTTACTACATCTCCAGCCCGATAATCGAGCATCTTTTAAAATTCCGCGGCAGGATCAACAGTATATTCATTACCGTGCAAAAAGAATTCGCGCGAAGAGTGGCGGCTGTTCCGGGAAGCAAGGCCTACGGGTCATTTAGCTGTTTTACGCAATATTATACCTTGCCGCGGATTATCTTTAATATCAGCAGGAATTGTTTTAAGCCTGCGCCAAAGGTTGATTCTTCTTTTTTAGAGTTAAAGATCAGGGAAAAACCGGCAATCCAGGTAAGGGATGAGGCTTTATTTTTCAAACTCATCAGAAGCAGTTTTAGCCAGAGGAGAAAGACATTGAGAAAGAGCCTGGCCGGGTTGGTTGCGGTTAATACCCTGGAGAGTTTTTTTGTGCAATCCGCATTGGATAAAAATATAAGGCCGGAAAACCTCTCCCTGGAAAATTTCGCTCTTTTAGCTAATCTACAACATTTAGCAAAAAAAAGCTTGACAAACCCGCCGATTTAGTATATATTCTATTGCTTACGTAAATCAAGGCATTATCAGCACTTAATTTAAGGTAAAAAACGGCAACGAAGAAAGAATTTCTGAGAAATTCTGGGGTGGGTTTTTTTTAATTTCAGCGTTACTCCTCCGGCGGAGAATCTGGCAAAAAATGCTGGAGTAGCTCAGTCGGCAGAGCACGTCCTTGGTAAGGACGGGGTCACGAGTTCAATTCTCGTCTCCAGCTTAGAAAATATATGCGCGAAATAATTACATTGGAATGTACGGTTTGCAAAAATAGAAATTACACGACGACAAAAAATAAAAAACTGCACCAGGACCGTCTAGAAATTAAGAAATTCTGTAAGTCCTGTCATAAGCATACCCCGCATAAGGAAATAAAATAAACGTACTTAGGGGCGTCGGTTAATGGCAAACCAACGGTCTCCAAAACCGTGACTGCAGGTTCAAGTCCTGCCGCTCCTGTACTTTTAAAGCGGTAGAGAAGCTAAAAAGAAGATATGAACATAATCGCAAAACCGGTAAATTTCATCAGAGAGGTAAAGGCGGAGTTAGGCAAGGTTGCCTGGAGCACGCGCGAGGAATTAATGTCCTCTACTATCGTGGTTATCGTGGTTACCACGATATTAGGAATTTTTATCGGATTGATCGATATGTTTCTTTCCAAACTCTTAAGCCTTTTATTTAAATAATGAAGAACTGGTACGTAGTCCATACGCAGACAGGTTTAGAAGATAAGGTCAAGATATCCCTGGAAAATAAAATAACTGCTTCCGGTTTGCAGGATTTGATCTCCAGCGTGATCATCCCTACGGAACAGGTTTCCGAGGTGCGCTCCGGGAAAAAGAAGATATCCCAGAGGAAATTTTTTCCCGGCTATCTTCTGGTGGAAATGGAGCTGAACGAGAACACCTATTTGTTCGTGAAGAACGCTCCGGGAGTTACCGGATTTATCGGTTTAGGCAAAAAGCCTATGCCCCTGCCGCAGAATGAAGTAGATAATATCTTAAAAAAGACTAAAGATACCCAGGTCAAGCCCAGCCCGAAAACAGTTTTTGAAAAAGGCGAGCAGGTCAGGGTTACCGAAGGCCCCTTCCAGAACTTTAACGGGACAATCGACGAGATCCATCCGGAAAAGGGCAAGATCAAGGTAAGTGTTTCTATTTTTGGGCGTTCTACTCCGGTAGAGCTGGAATACTGGCAGGTTGAAAAGATATAAATATGGCTAAAAAAGCGATTAAAGTACAGATTAAATTACATGTCCCGGCAGCCCAGGCAAATCCCGCGCCTCCGGTCGGCCCGGCCTTAGGCCAGCATGGTGTGAATATCATGCAATTCTGCAAGCAGTTTAACGACCAAACCAAGGGCAGGGATGGTTTGATCTTGCCGGTGGTTATAAGCGTATATGACGACCGGACCTTTTCATTCATTATCAAGAGCCCTCCTTCGTCGGTGCTTTTAAAGCGCGCGGCTAACCTGGCTAAGGCTTCCGGCATAAGCGGCAAGGAAATTATCGGCAAGGTTACCCGGAAACAGGTTGAAGAGATCGCCAAACTTAAGATGGCGGATTTAAACACTTCGGATATGGAGCAGGCGATCAAGGTTATCACGGGAACAGCCCGCAGCATGGGCATTACGGTTGAGGGATAATTTAAGCTATGAAAATACGCAGCAAGAGATATAAAGAATCGGAAAAGCAGCTGGATAGGAATAAACAATACCAGCTTAAAGAGGCGATCGGCGTTTTAAAGAAAATGTCAGCGACGAAGTTTGACAGCGCCGTGGATCTGCATTTCCACTTGAGCGTGGATACCAAAAAGAGCGACCAGATGATCCGCGGCACAGTCATCCTGCCCCACGGGACAGGGAAGAAGATCCGCGTAGCGGTTTTCTGTAAAGGCGAGCATGAAAAGATCGCGCGCACAGCGAACGCAGATTATGTGGGCGGGTTAGAGCTTATCGAGAAAGTTGGCGGGGGTTTTCTGGATTTTGATTGCGCTATTGCCACTCCGGAAATGATGAAAGATCTAAGTAAATTAGGCAAGGTCCTGGGGCCGCGCGGCCTGATGCCCAGCCCTAAGACAGGCACGGTTACCAACGATATATTGAAAGCGATCGAAGACGTCAAGA
>Ga0153915_10006320_pt1 | contig 11089 bp, 4 predicted proteins | sample Opewatmetagenome_2_FD_107003 | JGI IMG/M metagenome (GOLD analysis project Ga0153915, IMG submission 107003) | Freshwater wetland microbial communities from Ohio, USA - Open water 3 Core 3 Depth 3 metaG | ecosystem: Environmental > Aquatic > Freshwater > Wetlands | place: USA: Ohio, Lake Erie...
AAACGCAACGATTCTGCGGAGAATGCGGGGCGTCGCTTGCGCCAGCCCGGGGGCCGGCTATCGCCTCTCCAAAGCCTCCCCCGGAATACGAACCGAAATCTCCGGAATACGAGTGCCACCTCCCGATAATTTCCCCAGAAACCCTCCTAATGCCCGTCCGGGAACTTGCCACGGGCTCGACCTTTGCCGGCCGTTATCAGGTCATCGAGGAGCTTGGAAAAGGAGGGATGGGAAGGGTTTATAAGGTCTTCGATACGGAGGTTAAGGAAAAAATCGCCTTGAAGCTGCTCATGCCCGAGGTTGCCGCGGACGCCGATATCATCGGACGCTTCTCGAGCGAGCTGAAGTTGGCCCGCAAGATCAGGCAAAAGAATGTCTGCGCAATGTTCGACCTGGGGAAAGCGGAAGGGACTCTCTACCTGACCATGGAGTTTGTGCCCGGCGAGGATCTCAAACGCCTGATTCGGAGAATGGGCCAATTCCCGATAGGGAAGGCCGTGTCCATCGCGGCGCAAATCTCGGAGGGTTTGTCCGCGGCACATGATCTCGGCATTGTCCACCGGGATCTCAAGCCTTCAAACATCATGGTGGACGAGAAGGGAAACGCCCGGATCATGGATTTCGGGATCGCCCGCTCCCTCGGAGAAAAAGGAATCACGGGCGCGGGAGTGATGATCGGTACGCCCGAGTACATGAGTCCGGAGCAGGTCGAGGGCAAGGGCATCGACCAGCGCACGGATATTTATTCCCTGGGCATTATCCTCTATGAAATGCTCACCGGCCGAGTGCCGTTCGAAGGCGACACGCCTCTCAGCATCGCTCATAAGCACAAGTACGAGCCGCCCGAAGACCCGAGGAAGCTCAATGCCCAGATTCCTGAAGACCTCAGCCGCTTGATCCTTCGCTGCTTGGAGAAAGACAAGGGGAAGCGCTATCAAACGGCCGAAGAATTGCGGGCCGACCTGGAGAAGACCGGACAGGGCTTGCCGACAACCGAACGCATCGTCGCTCGAAAGAAGCCCTTCACTTCTCGCGAGATCACAGTAAAATTTAATTTAAAGAAACTCGCTATTCCTTTATTTGCTGTCGTCGTCCTGGCGGCCGCCACCGTCGTTCTTTTGAAATTCTTGCCCCATAAGAAGGCGCCCGTTGCCGCCGCCAAAATCGAGAACTCGATCGCCGTGATAAGATTTAAAAACCAGACCGGCGATTCTGCCTATGATTATTTGCAAGAGGCCATCCCCAACCTCCTGATCACGAACCTGGAAAACACCGGCTTGTTTTACATCGCCACGTGGGAACGGATGCAGGACATCCTCAAGCAGATGGACGTCAAGCCAGGGGGGACAATCGACAGCGACCTTGGGTTTGAGATTTGCCGGCGAGAGGGGATTAATGCGATTGCCATCGGCAGCTTCACCAAGGCGGGGGACGTTTTCAGCACGGACGTTAAGATTCTCGACGCTGAGACCAAACGCCTCCTCAAAAGCGCCAAATCTAAAGGGACGGGCGACAAGAGCATTCTCGACAATCAGATTGATGATCTCAGCCGGGAAATATCTCTCGGCCTGGGTATAGAAAAGGCCAAAATCGAGACGGCGCCGCTCAAGGTAAGGGACATCACCACTCAATCGCTCCAAGCTTATGATTATTTCCTCAAGGGGAAAGCCGCTTACAATTTAACCTACTTTGATGATGCCAAGAAAAATATGGAAAGGGCCCTGGAGATCGACCCGAGCTTTGCCATGGCCTATGTGTACCTAGCCTGGGCAAACTACAATACGGGTGATGTAAAAGCCAGAAACGAGACGATTAGGAAAGCGCTGGCTCTTTCGAATAAGACGTCGCAAAAAGACAGGCTTTATCTTGAGGCCGGCTACGCCTTGTTCATCAAACAAGATCTTGACAAACATTATGCACTTCTCAAAGATTTGGTCCAAAAATACCCCGACGAAAAATGGGCCTTTCACTACCTGGGCGACTTTCTCTGGACTTATCGATATGATCTGGCCGGGGCTTCCAAACAATTTGAAAAATGGCTGGCGCTCGATCCTCAGGATCCCAACGCGCTCAACCATCTCATCGGTATAAGCTCCTGGTTGGGCGACTTCAAGAAAGCGGCTGAATATATCAAGATGCATGACGCCGTCGCTCCCCCCGATCCCTATAATCTCACCGCCCAGGCGACGATGTACGCCATCATGGGTCAGTTCGACACCGCCATCGCCAAAAGCAAGGAAGCTCTCGAGATTCGGCCTGACTACACACTCTCCCTGACTAACATAATCCTTATTTATGCCGTGCAGGAAAAGTATGAAGAATCGGCGAGCTGGGCTGACGAGTATGTGTCCAGGGCTTCCTCAGCCGGGCTGAAATCCGAGGCCTATTGCATGAGAGGCTTTTATCATTACTGGCGAGGAAAATTCAAGGACGCGCTCGGCGATTTTGATCTGGCCGATAAGATGGCGGAAGAAGCCGAAAATTGGTTTTATAAAGCCAATGCTTTAGAGGGGAAAGGCATTGTTTTTCTTGCCAAAGGGGAGTTCGAACGCAGCCGAACGTCCTTCGAGAACGCTCGCACGATTCTTGTCGGCGGCGACAGAGTATGGGGTCCGTTTAATAAAGCCTATTGGGCCTGGCGGTTGGGGATGCTTGCTGCAGGAGAAGGTCAGATAAGCGCGGCCAAATTCAAACTTTCTGAAATGAAAGCGGTCTTGCCGGAAATCGAGGGGAGAGACAAGAGTTCGTTAACGGCCCTGGGGGATCTCCTCCAAGGCGAGATCTTTCTCAAACAAGGAAGCCTGGATGCGGCCCTTGCCGCCGGCCAAAAGGCATTCGGACCGGAATCTCCCTTTTGGAAGGGAGGGTCCTATAATTGGCCGTTCAATGAGTATATTTCGTATGACTTGGACCTTGCGGCGAGAGTTTGGGCAAAAAAGGGAGACGTCGCCAAAGCCATCTCGGAATATGAACGCCCCTTCACGTTCGTCGATACTCAATCTCCCTATCTTTTCCACCCTTTTTATCATTACCGGCTAGGGCTTTTGTATGAGAGGGCAAAAGACGTCGCCAAGGCCAAAGCCCAATACCAGAAATTCCTCGTCCTCTGGAAGGACGCTGACCCCGGCCGCCCCGAGGTCGAGGCCGCCAAAGCGCGCCTGGCCGCCCTGAAGAGTTCTTGATTTCGATCCATGACCGGATAAAAAAAAGAAAGCAAACCTTAGATTTTCAAATGCTCTTGAATAATCCTTTTTTCTTCTTCTAAAAAATCGAGTTTACAGACCCATCATCTCGTGCTATCCTTTGCCCCTTTATTGCCGATCTTTTCGGCATCCTCCTAAGAGATATTTTGAAAGAAAGGAATCCATCTCCAATCTTCCTTTCAAACCGCCGACTAAATCGATATTGAAGTATCTAAAATTCTGGAAAACGACACTATTCCTTTAGGGAAAGGAAGGAGATAGCCCCATGAAAAGACCATTCGCGACAATTTTTGCTTCAATTTTATTTCTGGTAGCCTCTGGAACGTTTAGTATCACAGCCCAGCAGGGCCAGTCCCCTCGGCTTATCGCGCTTGCGGATAGCCCGACGCCCGTCGATATATCCAATTCCGCGACGGATTCGGACACTCCGCTGCTGGGGGTCGATGGGAACGGAGCGGCTTATGTTGTGTGGTTTGAGTACCAAGGCAGCCGCAGTTTCTATTTCGCGACGAATAAAAGCGGCCAATGGTCCTCACCTCAGTATATCGAGCAGATCGTCTATAATGCCGCAGAAGCTGGATATCCTTGGCTGGATGTTTCGGCCTCCGGTGTCTGCCATATGATTTTTCAAGACGGACGCACTTGGATTTCTTATGATATTTTTCATACCGTTTACGAAAATAACAGCTGGAGCGCGTTGACGAACGTCTCTGATAATAACGGCGGTTCCTGCTACGCGGGCGTCGCGATAAACCCGGTAGATAATTATACATACGTCGCTTGGCAAGACGGAACTGGTCTGGAATCGGGTTGGAACATCTTGCTGAGATTCCGGAGTCCGTCGGGCTCCTGGGGGGGCACTCAGCTCCTTCCCATCGGCGGGGGATATATGCCGCAGATCACTATTGATGCCGCCGGAACGGCTCATCTGATCTGGACAACGGGGTGGGGCCGGACCTTGTGGTATTCGAAAAACCAGACGCCCCAGAACGCTGGCTCATGGACTCAGCCCACCCTAATCAAGGGGAATGTGGGCGAGGACTGGAGCTATGCCAAAGTGGCCTGCGACAACGCAGGGAATGCGTACGTTATCTGGATGGATGGGACGGTTGGAAACGACGAGATCTTTCTCAGGAAAGTGAACAGCAACGGAACGTTAGGGCCGGAGATCAACGTGTCGCAGAGCGCCGCCAGTTCTCAAGAGGGCGCGGTCGCCGTGGACAAAAAAAATGGCAATATTCTCATAGCTTGGAAAGAAAACAACGATATTTATGCCAACGCCTGCCTCGGAGGAGTCTGGAGCGGCCCCGGCAACATCACCAACGGCCTGGCGCCGTCCAAAATGCCGAGTGTCGCCGTGGACGCCTTGGGAGGAGCCCACCTGGCTTTTTCGGCATATGTCAATGGGAACTGGGAGATCCTGTATATGGTTCTCACGTCCGCCATCTACGTGACATCTCCCAACGGCGGCGAGGCTTGGGACCCAGGAACATCCCACGATATCACGTGGCTGTCCACGGGCATCGCTGGAAACGTGAAGATCGAATATTCGACGGACGATGGAAGCAGCTATACGACTATAACCGGCTCCGCAGCAAATACCGGTTCCTTTAGCTGGACGGTCCCGAATACTCCGTCGGCCTACTGCCGGGTCAGAGTCAGCGAGGCCGCAACGGGTATTCCTTCCGATGTCAGCGACGCGGTCTTCACAATCATCGGGCAGGTTGTTTGCACCTATTCCGTTTTTCCCGAGAGCCAGTCATTTTCGGCGTTGGGAGGGGCCGGAAGCATCAACGTGACATCCCAGCTCGGCTGCAACTGGACAGCCGTCAGCAATGATGCCTGGATCTCCATAACTGCCGGAAGCTCGGGCTCCGGAAACGGCACCGTCCGGTTTATGGTCGCAGAAAATTCCAGCCCTAGCTCCAGGACCGGGACCATGACCGTCGCCGGCCATGTTTGTACGATTTCCCAGGCGGGAACTGGCGCTGTAGACAACGCCTTCAGCAACTACCAGGTGATCCCGGAGTGCATCTGGGCGCCTGCCTCTGGCAACGGCACATGGGTGTCCGAAGTGCAAATCACCGATCTCACCGGCGGCTCCGTGGTCCATGCGACTTTTAACTACGGCGGAGGCAACCGCCGCGGAAAGTTTGCTCTATGGACCAGCCCGGGTGTCTTGTCCAGTGTCAAATTCTCCAATATCCTCTCCACGCTCTTTGGTCTGGATCCGTCATTCACCTACTTCGGCCGCGGCGGCGCGATTGAATTCTCTACTCAGGATGTTACCCATGCGATCCAAGTCGTGGCCAGGACCTTTAACGGCAACTACACAAAGACTTTTCCCGGCCTAAACGCTGTCGATAGCAACACGGCCAACACGGCACGGGCCATGGTCATTCCCAACGTCGTGAACAATGCCACCTACCGCACCGCTTGCGGATTCTTCAACCCGACTCCCAACTCTGTGACTGTGGCCTTCACCTTGTCCGACGCGAGCAACATCCCGATCGGTTCCGCCTTTAGCAAGACGTTTGTCGGCTACGACTTTCAGGGCTTCAATCCCTTCACGGAATCTGGAGTGCCGTATCCGGCAAACTCATATGATAACGTTGTGCTGCGTGTGGCGCCGATCACGGGTACCGGCAAGGTGATGATGTATGGTGCCTCTGCCAACAACGTGACGAACGATCCAGTTGCGCACATCGCCGTGCAATCCCAGAGCGGCTTTAATAATTCACCGAGTCAGTATCAAATTTTGCCCGAGGCGATCTGGGCGTCTGCCACGGGTGGTGGCACATGGGTGTCTGAGGTGCAGATCAGGGATGTAACGGGGGGGTCGAACGTATCGGTCACCTTTAATTACGGCGGCGGTTTCCGCCGCGGTCCGTTCACGCTTTGGACCGGACCGGGTGCGGGCTACAAAGTGAAGTACGCCAACATTCTTTCCGCGATATCGGCGCTGGACCCGTCTTTCACCTACTTCGGCCGGTCCGGGGCGTTGGAGTTTGCGACACAGGACATTTCACACGAGATTCAGGTGGTGGCGCGCACGCTGAATGGCAATGCCTCGAAGACCTTTCCGGGATTGAATTGGGTGAATACGACGACGGCGGATACAAGCCGGAAAATGTTGATCCAAAATCTTGTCAACAACTCTCTCTATCGCTCGGCCTGCGGCTTTTTCAACGCTACGCCCTACCCCGTAACAGTGCAGTTCATCCTGCTGAATGGCAGTGGTGTGCTGGCCGGGGCGCCGTTTAACAGGGTGTTTGTGGGGTACGATTTCCAAGCGTTTAATCCCTTTAATGAAGTGGGCGTACCCTATCCGGGGAATTCTTTTGACAATGTGATATTGATCGTCAATCCGATCTCCGGCGAAGGCAAGGTGATGTGTTTCGGCGCTTCGGTTAACAACGTGACCAACGATCCGGCGGCGCATATCGCGGTACTGCTGCAATAGAAGGGGATGGAAAATTTCTTTCCATCGCCGCGACAACCTCATTTTGCCGTGATACGATTCTAGTCAACCACGAGGGCCCTCATCAAGCGAGTCTCGCAATAACCGAGGGCAAAGCCACTTTTTGCGCAGCTTTTCCTGGAGAATTGTGCGTAACGAGTAGGTTTGACCCCGGCTTTCCTTCCGACCGGATGAGCGCTATATATAGAATTTTTTATGCGGTTCGATTTAAAGAAATCGAGGTTGAAAAAGGCCTCGCCCGCGGCTACAATCGGAGCAGCCTCAAATCGGACAAGGAGAGTCGGAATGGACGAAAAGAAAATCCTGCCGGTTGTTCCCCCAGAAATCCCGATCAAAGAATTCACCCTTCGAGCGATTCTGCTCGGCGTGATCATGGCCGCTTTCATGGGCGCCGCCAACGCCTACCTGGGCCTCAAAGCCGGGATGACGATCGCGGCCACTTACACGACCGCTGTCGTCGGGATGGCGGTCATCAAAGCCCTGGGCGGGACGATTCTCGAGGAGAACCTGGCTCGGACGGTCGGCTCGATCGGCGGCAATGTCGCTACGGGCGCGATTTTCACTCTGCCCGCTTTCTTCATCGCCGGCATTTGGCTGCCCTTCTACGAGTTCAGCCATTACTTGATGGCAACGGCTATCCTGGCCGCAGGCGGCATCCTGGGCATCATGTTCGTCACGATCACCCGGCGCGTCCTCATTGCCGACAAGGACCTCCCCTTTCCCGAGTCTGTCGCCGCTTCCGAGATCCATAAAGCAGGGCAGGGCGGTGCCCGCGGCACTGGATATCTCCTGTCCGGGATGGGCCTCGGAGCCGCTTTTACCGCTCTGACCGAACTCAAAATCGTTGCCCTCAAATGGCAGAAGGTCGTCTCGGCCGGGAAGGGTTCCGTCCTCCTTCGCGGTCCGGAGATGAGCCCGGCTTTCGTCGGCGTCGGTTACATCATCGGGCCCAAGCTGGCCGCCATCAACTTCAGCGGCGGCGTGCTTGCCTGGGGCTTGTTGGCGCCGGCCCTGGCATTTTTCCTAAACTACAATGACCTCGCCGGAGTATCCGATTGGGCGGCCGAGATCAGCCGGGTTTGGAAAGATTATGTCCGCTTTATCGCTATCGGCGGGATGCTCGTCGGGGCCTTTTATACGCTCTTCAAAATGCGGAAGAACTTGACCCAAGGCATTGCCAGGTCCCTATCGACGCTTAGACGCAGCGCAGCCGGCTCGGCCGAGTCTCTGCCTCGGACCGACCGCGACCTCGACATCAAGTGGGCTCTGGCCACAGCCCTCTCCGTGGCCGTGCTTGTTTTCTTCATCTTCAACCGCTACGCGGGTAGCCTTCCCGCCTCGCTTGTCGCCGTCCTGCTTATGATCTTCCTGGGTTTCGTCTTCGCCGCGGTTTCTGGCTATCTCGTCGGGATCATCGGCGTCAGCAGCAACCCGACGAGCGGCCTGACGGTATCGGTGCTGATCATCGTCGCCTTCATCATGGTCCTGATGGGCCTCCGGGGCGGGAGCGGCATCTCGGCCGTGCTCATCGTAGCGGCCTTCACCTGCGTCTCGGTTTCGGTGGCCGGGGAGATGATGCAGGACCTCAAGGCCGGCCACATCTTGGGCGGCACACCCCGGCGCATGCAACTCGGCGACGTGTTCGGAATCGCCTCGGCCGCTCTGGTCATGTTTTTCGTCCTGTCCGTCCTCCACCTGGGGAATATCAAACAGGTCGTGGGGGCGAAGTTGGCCGAGATGGAGGCCGCCGGAGTCACCGAAGTGATATACGACGGGCGCCATGCGGCGATCCCGGCCGGGACGTACAAGCTTGACGACATCAAGGCCATGATCCCGGAAAAGCAGAACGAGATCCTGAAGGCCAACGCCGGCTTCGGCGGCGAGAAGATCGCCGCTCCCCAGGCGAGCCTGATGGCGGTCGTGGCCAAGGGCATCTTCGAGCGGAAGACGGAATGGATCCTGATCCTAACCGGGGTATTCTTGGGGCTGGGCTTCATCCTGATGCAAGTCCGCAGCCCGATGTTGATCGCGGTCGGCATGTACTTGCCGATCGACACCTCGTTCGCCATCTTCCTGGGCGGTATTTTCAAATCGATCCTCGAGCGCAGGCTGGAGAAGAAGAAGATCATCGGCGAAGATAGGGAACGCGCCACCAATACCGGCACGCTTTTAGCATCAGGCTTGATTGCGGGCGAGGCTTTGATCGGAATTGTCTTCGCCGCCTTGGCCTTCTTCGAGGTAAAGCTGTTCGAAGTTTTCAAGCGGCCGTCATATCTTCTCGCCCTGGTCGGGATCCTGGCCTTGGGCGGGTTCCTGGTCGTCCGGGCCATGAGCGGCGTCGGCAGGAAGGCGGCCTGACGGAAAGGCTGGCCAGTCCCTTTTTTCGTCAGGACTGATAGGGCCGTGGATGATAATTAAGAATAAGAATAAGAGGCAGTGATGAGCGCGAGGAAACGTCTTGTTCTCTTGGTAACGTTCGCGGCGATGGTTGCGGCTATAGCCGCCCTCGCCGAGGAGGAAAAGGAGATGGCCGTCACAATCGAACGAAAAACATGTCATTCTTCAGACGGAGTTATGATCGTCTATTCGGCGTGCGGGGCAGGGGAGCCGGCTCTTATTTTTATCCATGGCGGCTTGGCCGACCGTAGCTTCTGGGATGCCCAGCTTGAAGCGTTCGGCGGAAATCACAGGGTTATAGCGCTCGACCTGGCTGGACATGGGGAGTCAGGGACAAACCGTACGAAATGGGGAATGCCTGAATTCGGCGCCGACGTCAAGGCCGTGGCCGACGCCGAAAAGCTGAATAAAGTTATCCTCTTCGGCAACTCGCTCGGCGGTCCCGTGGCCATCGAGGCAGCCAACCTCCTACGAAGCCGCGTTCTCGGCGTCGTCGGCGTCGACACGTTCCAATCCCTCGACTACGAAACCACTCCTGACGAGGCGCGGGCCCGGGCCGAGGCTTTCCGCAAGGATTATGCGGGCAGCGTGAAGACGATGACCCGCGCTCTTTTTCACCCGGACGCCGATCCCGCGATCATGGCCGATGCCGAGCGGCGCATGGCCAAGACCTCGCCCGACGCCGCATACGCTATGTTCTTGTCTTTAGCTGGCTATGACGTGGCCGGTTCGGCCCGCCGGCTGGCCGTTCCTCTCCGGTCCATCAACGGCGACCTCTATCCGACGGACGTGCCCGGCGTCAGAAAAATCAAACCCGATTTCCACGCCGTCATCATGAAACACATGGGCCATTACCCGATGCTCGAGCGGTCCCGTGAATTCAACAAACATGTGGCCGCGGTCGTGGCCGGGCTCGTTAAAAATTAGGCTGCGGCCTCATTGGATATTAATTTCGCATGGTTCGAGAGCCAATTTGAGCACATATCCCCAAGTGGAAAAGGAAGCCTGATCATGAAAGAAATACAGTCTCGTTCCCTCTCTCGGACTACCGCTGTCGCTAAGCTCGTCTTGGCGTCGGCCGTCTTCCTTATCGCGCACCGGACGCTCGCGGCGGCAACGATCCGCGTCCTGGTCGATCCGCGGGTCGAGTTGATGAGCGTCGTTTTCCGGCTGGCCGGAAATCCCGAGTACAACCAAGGCCGCGTCGCGTCTTATGTCGCCGATGTCGACAAGCATTTCGGCCGGTTCAAGGGCCATGCCGCGGTCGCCCGCATCCAATCCCTGCGCGCGTCGCGCGGCATCAGCTTCAACGCGCCGATGAGCCTGGCCGTCTATCTCACGGACGCCGAGAACCTCGGCGAGCGCGTGCCCCTCGATCCGCTGCCCCCGCGCGTGGATGAGCGCTGGACGCCGGCCGATGCCCGAACCTTCCTGGCAGACCTGCGGTCCTTCGTCCGTGATACGGGCTTTATGTCTTTCTTTAAAGCCCACGAGCCGCTCTATCAATCGACTGTCGATCGCCTCAACGCCGTCCTTCGCGAGGGACGGATTGTCGAATGGTTCGACGGCTTCTTTGGCAGCCGGCCAGGAGCGGAATTCGTCATCGCCCTCGGGATGCTCAACGGCGGCGCGAGCTATGGGGCCAGCGCCCGGCTCAATGACAGCGCGGAAGAGATCTACTCGATCCTGGGCGTTTGGACCATGGACGAGAAAGGGCTTCCCAAGTTCGACAAATGGATCCTTTCCACAATCGCCCACGAGTTCTGCCATTCGTACACGAACCCTCTGGTCGATAAGCACAAGGCCGAGCTCGAGCCGGCGGGGGAGAAAATCTTCCCTTATGTCGCGGAGGATATGAAGCGTCAGGCTTATCCCAACTGGCTGACCATGATGTACGAATCGCTCGTCCGCGCCTGCTGCGTCCGCTATGGACTGGCCATAAACGGCCCGAATGCGGCGGCCCAGGAGGTCAAGTCCAACCGCGATAGACGGTTCCTCTGGACGGGAG
>Ga0153915_10006321_pt1 | contig 11089 bp, 5 predicted proteins | sample Opewatmetagenome_2_FD_107003 | JGI IMG/M metagenome (GOLD analysis project Ga0153915, IMG submission 107003) | Freshwater wetland microbial communities from Ohio, USA - Open water 3 Core 3 Depth 3 metaG | ecosystem: Environmental > Aquatic > Freshwater > Wetlands | place: USA: Ohio, Lake Erie...
AATTGTGGCTGATGAGATACGGGATCTGGCTGAGCGCTCGAGCAGGGCAGCAGGGGAAATCACCCAGTTAATCGACGATATTCAAAATGGAACGGCCGAAGCAGTTATGGCTATGGAGATAGGCGACAGGGAAGTAGCCGAAGGCACAAAAATGGTCGATACTGCGGGATCGGCAATAAAAGAAATTCTAAATGCTGTGAATGTTTCCACTACCTCGGCTGGAGAAATATCCCGCGCCACCAAGGACCAGTTGCAATCCACACGTGATATTGTTGTCATCATGGATAAAATACTGAACATCGCCCGGGAAACAGCAGAGGGGGCTAAAAAAAACGAACAGGATGTGATCCATCTGGAATCACTGTCCAAATTACTGAATGATGCTGTACTGCAGTTTAAATTTTCATCCTAACCCATGAGGAATAGAATGATCGAAAGGAAACAAATAAATTTTAATCAGTTTTACATCCGGGAATTTTTCAACCGTGTGCAATCGGCTCTACCACAAAAATTGGCCGATGAAGAGGTAAAACTGGTAAGTGAGTTGATCCATTATCTGGATCGGCAGGAACAGGTCACCAATGCGATCGCCAGGGTAGCAGAAGAACAGGGATCGGGAGAACTGTCCATATTCCTTTTCGATATCATCGACCGGATTGAAGATTATTTGCCGACCCAGGCTTATCAGGGCCTGCAGGAAACGGTAAATGATTTTGTTACCGGTCTGGCGCTGATGGTAGAAGAAGAAAGTCTGCGTAATGCAATTAAAAGTGTCAACGGTAAGTTTGCAGCAGAAATCGGAAAACCAGTGGAAAAAATTAAAAAGATATCGGTCAAAAAAGAAAAAGCCGAAAAGAAACCAGCGCTGACCAAAACGCCACAGGCACCACGAGAAGAGATAGATTTGCAGCGTTTTCTGGATATCGAATTTAATAATCAATTGCGTGATAAACTATTAAACCGTTTTGATACCGATCAGGCGGCCGGAATGAATAAATTCATTGAAATTCTCATTCGTGATATTAACCAGCCCGCCCCTCAAAATAGTCCATCCGTGCTGAGCGATCTCCTGACCGAACTTGGTTCTGCTCTGCCCTGGATTAAAAGTAAGAATTATCATCCGAGCAAACTTTATCAATCATTGCCCGGTTTGATCGGGAAAATGATAAAAAACCTTGAAATTCTGAATAATCAATACGAGCCGATAATAAAGAACTCCATTGCCAGCGGTAAGATGGTCATTCCTGAGGTAACTAAAAAAGTAAAATTTGAGAAAGAAGAAGTACCCCTAAGGCCGACAACAATAGATAATCTGCTTTCCGAATATTTCCAATCGGAAGTGGATGAACATGTGCAAAAATTCCGCCAGGGAATTATCCAAATTACAGCCAATCCGCTTGAACCGAAAAATCTGAATTTATTGACCGGGCAATTACAATCTTTTAAAGAAATCAGCATGATACATGGCTATTCGACAATTGAAGATTTTTGTACTGAGATAATCAGTATCCTGAATGAAGGGATGAGAAAGAAAAAATCTTTCAATCCTGAATCTTTTAAAATTTTTGATACCTTTTTCGAATTATTGAAAAATGCCGAACAACTGAAGGACGTGCGCCAGCAAAGCCCTCAATTACTCCAACTGCAGCAATTGCCGGAGGTTTTCCGGAGTTCCTTGTTTACCAGGAAGAAACGGGGTGAAAAAGTCACGATCGAACAACCAACTGTACCTGCTACGGGAGTCGAACCCATCAGCAAGGAGGCTGTACGTTTTAGTGACCGGCCGGCTATTCTCTCGATATTCAGTGATGTAATGCAGACGGTACGAACAAAACTCCAGGAAGCGATACTACCCGCATTGGATGCTCGGTCTGCTGGTTCCATTCTGAATAAATTGACTGCAGCAACTGAGTTAATCGGTGAAACCAGCGCGACAAAATTTTTGCAGGAGTTGCATAAAAATATCACTCAACTACCGGCAACCGATCCGCGGTATAAAGAAACAGCATTGGAGTTACTGGAGATTTATGATCAGGTTGCCCAAAATCTGGCGGTCACAGTCGACTGGCCGGAGGTCACAGAAAAACTACAAAAATCTGAAGCAAGTATATTTGCCGGCGAACAAACAATCGCGTTCAGTGATCATCCCTCTCTGCTTAAAATATTACTTTCTGTAGAAAAAATAAATTTGACTTCTTTCGCTGATACTTTGGCAAAAGTTTTTATTGAAAAAAATGAAACTGAAAGAAATAGACAAATCGAACATTTCACGCGTCTGGCCGATAATTTGCACTTATTGCAAGCCCCTAAAACAGTACCTTTTACCGACTACTATATCGGCTTATTTAAACTGGAGAGACCATTTACTCCGGATCCTATTATCTTTGATGAAATCCGTCAGGTCTATAAACTATTTTTACAATCACTGGAATCCAAAGGTACGCAGACAGATGCTGAAGAACTGATATCCGTATTAAAGGAAATAATTCATCCGGATAAACTGGAAGCCCAGGCCGAAGAAGTTAGTCAGCATACTGAAACAGTTACGCGAAAAGCACCGGAGTCTAAACCTGTTACTCTTCCTGCGGAAAAAATAGAGATCGCTGAAGAAGAAGGGGAAGAGGATCTGGAAGAAATTTTTAAACAGGAAGCCGCCAAAGAGATTGGAAGAGCGGCTGAAGCCCTGACTAAACTAGAGGCTGGTGCGCCGAAACCTGAACAATTCAAGGTGATTGAAAGAAGTTTGCATTCCATCAAATCATCTGCGCGATTAATGGGCTACAACGAAGTGGCTAACCTGGCAGCGCCGCTCGAAGAAATATGCGAAAAAGTACAATCACCGGCAGTGGCTGCCGACGATACTCTGCTCACGGTTATTAAAGAAGTCTTGCAGGGTTTAAGCAAAGCGATCAATAAAGAACCGGTGGATTTTTCTCTGCTTAAATTGAACTTGAAGGGAATTAAACTCCAGGATAAAGTTATTCCAGCAATCGCTAAAGAAACAACCGTTGCTGCTGATGAAAAAAAGATTAAATCGGAGGAAAAACCATTATTTGCCGCAGCCGGCACAGAAGATGAAGATCTGCTGCAGATTTTTAAAGAGGAATCTGCAGAATATCTAAGAATTCTGGAAACTGCGGTGCAGACCCTAATGAAAGAATCAAATAATCCCGAAGCGTTAAATCAACTTGAGCACGCCAGTCACTCACTAAAAAGTGCCGCCAAAATGCTTGGCTTCCGAGAAATTGGTCTAATCGGGGATGGTTTGGAATCGGTAGCGGTTTCAATTCAAAGTGGCGAAATCGTCAATGATGCGACCACCACGGAACAAATTACCGCTGCCATCAAAGTGATCAGAAACCTGGCCGCAGGCGAAAGATATGATCCGGATGCCATGAGTGAAGTACTGCATAATCTGGATCTGCAAAATATAAAATCCAGACAGGCAGGTAAACCACTAATTCCCGTTAGCAGACAGGTCAAAGCCGATCGGTTAAAACTCAGCGGTGAAACAGAATTGTTTCTTAAAGAAGCATGGGAATTAATCGAAAAGATAAATCAGGATCTACTCAAACTGGAAAAAAAGCCGGATGATCGCGCCTTGATCGACAACCTATGCCGCAATCTGCACACCCTGAAGGGGAGTGCCCAGATTATGCAGTTTGAGAATATTGGTAAATTAGCTCATCGGATTGAAGATATTCTGGAAAAGGTCAAAACTGCTGCACCTGACGTATTAAAGGATTCGATGGATGTGATTTTCAAAGCGATTGATGAAATTCAGGCCATGGTAAATGCCATCAAGGCCGGTCAGGGGGATACCAGTTCCAGTTTTGAGTCGACACTGGCTGATTTGAATTTAATCCTGGGTCATCCAGTTGCTGCTCAGGTCACGCCACTGGCTAAAGTTCAGGAATTGAGACCGCTCCTGCCGCAGACCGAAGCAGCACCAACAGGTTCCGGTGATCAGGAACAAGTTATAAAAATCACCACCGAACGGCTGGATAAATTAGTTAATATGGCAGCGGAGTTGGTGGTCAATAAAGCACAATTTTTGAATTATCTGGATTCCCTGCGCAAAATAGGAAATGTCCTGGAACAGGGTAAGGCGAAATTAAAATCAACCAGCGGCACTCTGGAAAACATTCTGGAAAAACCGGACCGTACAGAGCCCAAAACGAAACAAGTTATTGAATTAACCAAGGCGTATAAGGAATTCAAGGAGATGCTGGAACAATTGGAGAGTGCATCTTCAGATTTTAATCTGCTGACCCGCTATGTAGAACAAAACATCAGTCAAATCTCATCGTTGACCAAGTTATTGCATGATGATATCTTACAGGTACGGATGGTACCATCCGAAGTATTGTTCAACCGTTTCCCACGGGCGGTACGTGATTTGGCCAAAAAACAAGTTAAGAAGGTTAACCTGGTGATTGAGGGATCTGATACAGAAATGGACCGGGCCATGGTGGAATCCCTGACTGATCCCATAATGCATTTAATCAGAAACGCCATTGACCATGGTATTGAACCTCCTGCTGAGCGGCTGAAGAAAGGTAAAAGTGAAGATGGCATAATTCTCCTCAAAGCCTATCGTGAGAAGAATCAGGTCATCATCGAGGTTCAGGATGATGGTAAAGGAATGGATCTGGTCAAAATCAAAGAAATAATCAGAAAAAAGAATCTGGCTAATGATCAGGAAATTAACCGGATGGCGGAATCGGATATTTTATTCTTTGTATTTTATCCCGGCTTTTCAACCAAAGAAGTTGCCAGTGATATTTCCGGACGGGGAGTGGGACTGGATGTGGTGGCAGCCCAATTGCGAAAGATTAAGGGGGATATCCGCATCAGTTCTAAACCGGACAAAGGAACCTCCTTCAGCATCCGTGTACCTTTAACCATGGCCATTACACCGGCGGTTCTGGTAGAACAGGAACAAAATATACTGGCCATACCACTTACCACTGTAGAAGAGACAGTTCAGTTTAATGCAGATCAGGTTCAGCAGACTAGCGCCAAATCGTATCTCACCTTGCATCAGGAATCCATTCCAATGGTTCTGTTATATAATTTCTTGAATTACGGGCAGTCAACCATGAAAAAATCCGACCGTCAGGTCTGTCTGGTTATTCGCGAAGCAGGGATAAAATATGCTCTGGTAGTCGATAAAGTAATACGGCGCGAAGATATTGTGGTCAAATCCCTGGGTGAACCACTCAGTCGTCTTAATTTTGTAGCCGGGGGGACGATCCTTGGTGACGGATCGGTGGCACTGGTACTGGACGTCCCTGCTATTACCAGAAAGATTATGCTGGAATACTTCGGAGGGGAGAAAGATTTTTCTTCCATTGAACTAGCCCGAAAAAAAATACAGCAAAAACAGGAGGCTGCTGAACAGGCGAAACTTCCACGTGAAGAATTCAAAGAAAATGAATTCGGACCGATTGCCAGAAAAAAAATTACCGGTCGTAAAGCCTTAGCCCTTATCATCGATGATTCGATCAGCGTTCGCAAGTTTGTATCATCTGTGCTCGAACGGTATAATTACATTACAGTTTTAGCCAGTAATGGTCCAGAAGCGCTGACTGCTCTGAAAAAATCAGAATTTGATATCGTCATTACCGACCTGGAAATGCCTGAAATGCATGGATTCGAATTAATTGAAAAAATTCGCAAGAATGAAAAATATAATCAATTACCGATTGTAATTCTGACCGGACGCGCCGGTGAAGAGAGTAAAGAAATGGGTAAGCGATTGGGAGCAAATGCCTATATTATAAAACCATTTAAAGAAGTGGATCTGTTAAAATCATTGGAACAATTCATTGAAATATAACCTGTTATCCTTTTTTTTGTGATATATTCTTCAAATCAGAGATCTTCTCATCATCATCTTCGTTAAATATCCTTAAAGAGACGGTAAAGCATTAACCTTTCCTGCCGAAAATTATTATCAGGTGTGTACTAAGGCAGGAAATAAAGTGACGCGCCGTGATTCGAACTTTATAAAACATCTAAATTATGAAGATTATATTTGAATCGGTATTAATCATCTTATGTGTAGGCAGATTGGTAGCTCAGGCCCCGATTCCGGTTCGTGGTGAACTGCGGGGCACCATAACCTGGAAGGGTACGGTATTAGTAAATGGTGATGTTACCATCGCTAAAAACGCCGAACTGCAAATCGCGGCCGGCACCCGTGTCATATTTTCACCCAATAGCGATCAAATGAAGGAAGGCAGCGATAAAACCCGCTGTGAGTTGATTATACGTGGTACGCTGGTGGCCCGCGGACAAAGTTCTGCCAAGATCATTTTTACATCCGCAGCTGAAGCACAGCGTATGGGAGACTGGTACGGTATAGAATTGTTATACAGCGAAACAAAAAACATCCTGGAGTATTGTCAAGTTGAATATGCCCATAATGGCATCACTATAAAAAACAGTCAAGGGCAGATATCCAATTCCGAATTCCGTTATAACTTTAATGCTGGCATAACCACCGAGTTAAAATCAAATCCGGTCATCCGGCAATGTGTAATCAGCGAAAACGGATATGCGGGTGTGGTTTGTGATCTGGGTGCATCACCCATGCTTAGCAATAACCTGATTACGCAGAATCCTATTGGAGTAATTTTGTTCAATACGGCCAAGGCGAATCTCGGCTCTATGAATAATGACGCCAATTATAACCGGGGTGAAAACAGAATAATTAATAATGAGCAATATGAAGTGTATAATCACTCCAATCACCCGATCCTGGCTCAGAATAATTACTGGGGCAAGGAAACCAGTGCCCAAATCGAAAAGATCCTATATGACTCAAATGATAATAGCAAATATGGTAAAATCAATTTCGAACCAGTTTATCGTGAACGCAATACCCGGCCAGCGGTTGAACAATTTGCAGTGTTGACTCAGGCACCCGCTGCCAGCCGAAACAAACCCTCACCGGCTGCTCAGGCAAACAGAACCAAACCTGCCGAAGCCAACCGGAACAATACGCAGGTCGCCGGGCGGAATACGCCGACACAGCCTGTCCCGCCGGTTCAAAACCAGAATCCAAGTGCAAATACGTCGGCACCAGCCAGTCAGGATAGAGCGACGCAGAATAGCGTAACCGATACGATCATGCTGGCATCGGCAGGAGAAATACAACCGCTCAACACCAATACAGAGACCTCCGAACCCGAAGTCGCCGCACCCGTTGTAGATTACAGCCAGGTCTTCCTGGAAGTATTTATTGATGGCGGGAAAAAAGAGTATGTCGACAGACCCAAGTTTGAAGTTACAAATATTCTGCGTAATTTTATCAGCAAGGGTGAGATTCGGGTGAAAGTCAATGTGTCACCCAGCGGGGATATTGAGTCAGCCTCCATCTTAAAAGGAATGAATGATATATTGGATAAGGCAGTTTTAGAAACGATCAATCAATACAGATATAAACCTGGAAGGGTAAACGGTCAAGCTGTTCGTTTTACCACAACCGAACTTTTCCGTTTTGAATAACGTGCATTGCCTTTTGATTTTTTTGGACGGAGTGGGAATCGGTCCGCCTGATCCCGCTTTCAATCCTTTTTGCTTTAGCCAGCGCGGGATTTTTAATTCTGTAAGTAACCGGCTGCCTGCTGGCGGCAGGAGATTTTTATTAGATGCCCTGCTGGCTACACCCGGCTTGCCGCAAAGTGCCAGCGGTCAAACCGCGATTTATACCGGAATAAACGCAGCCCAATTGATTGGCAAACATTTATTCGGCTTTCCCAACCAGATTTTACGCCGTTTATTGGCAGGCGAATCCGTCTTTGCTAAATTGCAGGCCGCAGGATTTTCCTGTCGTTTTATAAATGCTTTCCGTCCAATTTTTTTTACTACACCACAACTTTTTACACATCTGTCTATGTCGGCAACCACAGAGATGAATCGTGCTGCGCGTCTGCCGTTTTCTACACTGAAGCAGGTCAGAAAATTACAGGCTATCTATCATGATTTCACCAATTCCAGTTTGATAGAAATGGGCTTTGACCTGCCTTTTTTTTCACCCCAGCAAGCAGCACGGATACTGGTTGGACAAAGCAGCCAGTACGATCTGTTATTATACGAATATTTTCTGACCGATGTGGCCGGTCACAGCCAGGACATGACCATGGCTAAACGGGAGGTAGTCAATGTGGAAGAATTGCTCTGGGAATTAATAGCCCTGCTGGATTTTAATTGTACTACTTTAGTTGTGGTCAGTGACCATGGAAATCTTGAAGATCTGCGTACAAAATCACATACATATAATCCGGCCTTTTTAGCGATCTGGGGAAAGGGTAATGCCGGTTCTTTTCATTCTTTACTGGATGTCGCACCATTCATATTGAAGCTACTTAACTGAAATTATTACTTGTGATACAGGCACCGGTAGTACAAATCGAACTGTCTGAACAGGTTTACAGCCATGGGTGATTGAAAAAAAGAAAAATGTGTTGAAAGAATTTTTAAGGTGCAGTATACTGAGTTCATAATAATAAAGAATTTCAGGGAAGGTGGTACGATTGAACGATAAACGAAAACTTTTTGTGGCCATTGCCGGGAATATTGGGGCCGGTAAGACCTCTTTGACCCGCTTGTTAAGCCAGGCACTTGGCTGGCGTGCCCATTATGAAAAGATAGTCGACAATCCATACCTGGCTCCGTTTTATGATGATATGCCGCGTTGGAGTTTCCACCTGGAAATCTTTTTTCTGATCCATCGTTTTAAAGCCCAAAAGGAAATTTCTGCCTGGCCGGATTCCTGTCTGCAGGACCGGACGATCTATGAAGATGTAGCGGTGTTTGCCAGAACGCTGCATGACCTTGGCTACCTGAGTGCAAAGGATTATGAAAATTATCTTTTGCTGTATAGTACCATGAGCGACTACCTGCGCCAGCCGGACCTGATTATCTACCTGCAAACCCCAGTGAATAAACTGATTGAATCCATTCTTAAACGGGAACGTGATTTTGAGCTAGCCATCGACCCAAATTATTTAAGTCATCTGAACCGGGCCTATGATCTGTGGGCAGGACAGGCTGAACAGGAGGGTCTGCGTATTCTGACAATCGATACTCGCAATAAAAATTTTGAGGAACATAAGGAAGATTTGGAGATGTTAGTGACTTATATCAGGGAAATGGAAAACCAATCTTGGCTAGGCATGGATTAATCGTTACCTATTATTTCCCGCCTGCCGGTGGAGGCGGTGTACAGCGCTGGATAAAATTCATCAAGTATCTTTCGCGTCTGGGGTGGCGTTTTACGGTTATCACCGCCCAGGTGGAAAAATCAAATCCTCTGGACCCTTCCTTTCTGGATGAACTTCCGTCAGATATAACAATTGTACGCAGCAGCGAAACACAAACCCGGGCCGGCTGGTTGGGCCGCATCCGTTCCAGATTATCCGGATCATACTGGTTGCGTTGGCTGAGTGCCTGGTATTATGTCACCGACAGCCGGATAGGCTGGAATAAAATGGCTGCCACGAATATTCAGCAGCAGATAGAGCAAACGAAATATGATGTTATTATTTTCAGTTCACCACCCTATTCCCTGGCCCGACTGGCGACTTCGGTTGCGGCCAGCAAACAACAACCTGTACCGGTCTGCCTGGATATGCGGGATCCATGGACCATTAATCCGTATAAAATATATCCGACACCTTTTCATGGATTTTGGGATAAAAAGCGCGAGAAGCAATCCATAGCAGGCGTTCCGCTGATTATTTCAGCCTATCGGTCAACCATTGATCATTACCGGGATTGTATTCCTCACTTTAATCCGGCAAATTGTTTGTACCTGCCAAATGGTTATGACGAAGAGGATTTTATAAATTTACCGGAATACAGACTAGCACCTGCCGATCATTGCCATATAGCCTTTTCTGGTTCTTTTTATTCACATCTAAACAAGCCGGATGTCCTCTTTACCGCCCTGAGTAAGTTGAAAAATAGGGGCATTAAAATCCATTTTCATCATTTCGGCGAAAGTGTTTATGATGTATCGAAACTGGCTAAGAGTTTCGATTTGCAGGATCAATTTCATAAATGGGGCTATCAGAGCCATAGGGAATGCCTGAAAAAATTGCAGGCCATGAACGCCTATGTCCTCATTCTGAACGAAGGGATAAAAAATGCTGATAAAACAATTGGCGGTAAAGTATATGAATATTTGCGTTTGCGAAAACCAATTCTGGCACTTATTCCTGAACAGAGTGAAGCAGCCCGGCTTATTCGCGATACCGACAGTGGAATTATCTGTTCCGGTTTAAAGATAGACAGTGTAATAGAGGCGTTAACGGTGATTTATTTAAAACAAAGAAGGTTCACCTTTAAAAATATTGAACAATATGACCGCTACAGGCAGGCACGGCAACTTCAGCAGTTTTTTGAAGAAAAACTTGCTTAGATCCGGCGGATATATATCCACCAGGATCAATGGAAAGATCCAGCGGATATGTATCCGCTGATATCCAGCGAGCGGAAAAGAAATTAAATCTGGCGGATATCCAACTGCCTGATGGACCTGTAAATTATGAATAAATTTAAATATCTGCTATTCGATCTGGATGGTACCCTGCTTCATTTTAATATGAAGCAGTTTATCGATCATTATTTAAATTTGATTGTTTCTCACTTTACCGACATTAAGGAACCCCGGCGAATTCCGGAATTTATTTTACAGGGTACCAATCTGATGTTGCATAATAATGGTGTACGGCTCAACGCTGATATTTTTCTGGAATATTTTTCAGAACAGGTGAAATTGCCTGCTGAAAGGGTATGGCAGCGATTTTTACATTTTTACCAAACTGATTTCAGATCACTTGGCGAATTAACTGAGGTAGTACCACAGGCCAGGATTATATTAGCAGCAGCCTTGTCCCGTAAATATAATTTGGTTTTGGCCACCCAACCGGTCTTTCCACTGGTGGCTATACGTCAACGTTTGGTCTGGGCAGGCCTTGAAGATATCCCTTTTAAATTAATCACCCACATTGAGAATATGCATGCCTGCAAACCCTCCGTATTTTATTTTCAGGAGATACTGGATTATCTGCAAACC